>Ga0136611_10003756_pt1 | contig 10630 bp, 8 predicted proteins | sample AntDrymUQ2232306_2_FD_106645 | JGI IMG/M metagenome (GOLD analysis project Ga0136611, IMG submission 106645) | Polar desert sand microbial communities from Dry Valleys, Antarctica - metaG UQ223 (23.06) | ecosystem: Environmental > Terrestrial > Soil > Desert | place: Antarctica: Dry Valley... | reverse complement strand
ATGTAGCCCCAATACTCAGCCGTGGAAGCGCGCTGATTCTTGAGTCCCGCTGCGCCGATCAACCCGTGTTCTTCCAGCGCGACGCCCCAGATATCGTAGCCAACTCGCTCCCGCAACGTCTGAAAAAACATCAGCTGTTCTTCTTTGGAGAAGCGCGGTGTCATCGTCAGCTCGCGAATTACGGGATCGTTCAACCACACCCAGGACTTCTCGAGACACTCGATTGTGTAGGGAATGAGCACCACGTTGCGAGCGTCTAATTCCGTTTTCATCACGGCACTCGCCCCAGCGAATCGAATTCGCCACACACTCCGCCATGCTCGACGAAGGCATTCGACCCCCCCGCGCGCTCAACGCCGAAGATGGGATGCGGGATTTGGCACATTCCCCCTTTCGCGGCGGCAGCACCCGTAACCCCAAGGTAGACTCCAAGGCCTGAGCCGGCAATTGGCAAGCCGCTCATGAGTCTCACGGGCAACCTGTTGCCAAAGTCGAATGTTCGAAATTGCGCCCGGGCGCGCAGGCGGGATCCGACGCGAGGTTATCCCTCCCCGTGATTCGAACCCGTAGCAGCTCAGGTTTGCGGATCACCCTATCGACGAAGTCATCAGCATAGTTGGAGCCAGGCCTGTGCCTTCCATGCTTGATCGCACGGAATGTATTGCCACGCAGAATAGCTTTTATGGCAACACGGGAACCGTTGAACCCGACCGGGTAGGAGAGCAACACTTCCATTGCTTGGATCTCCTCGTCAGAGACGGCCGTCTACGGCTTCGCGCGGTAGCACGTACTTGACGTCGTACAAGATGGAGTCAGGCTTGCCGAACGCGCGGATGCCTTCGGAGCTCAAGGCACGGAACTCGTCATGCCCCACTGCCACAATCACTGCGTCATATGCCCCTTTCTCCGGCTTTTCGATCAGGTGCAGGTCGTATTCATGCCTTGCTTCGGCGGCATTGACCCACGGGTCGTAGATGTCGACCTGTGCGTTGTATGAAGCGAGAGATTGCACAATGTCCACTACCCGGGTGTTGCGCAGATCCGGGCAGTTCTCCTTGAACGCCAGACCAAGCACCAGTACACGGGCGCGTACGGGGTTGATACCTCTGCAGACCATCAAGCGGATCACTTCGCCAGCAATATAGGCACCCATGCCGTCATTGGTGCGACGTCCGGCGAGAATCACGTCTGGGTGGTGCCCCACCTCCTGCGCCTTGTGGGTGAGGTAGTAAGGATCCACGCTGATGCAGTGACCCCCGACAAGGCCGGGACGGAATGGCAGGAAGTTCCACTTAGTGCCGGCGGCCTCCAACACGTCAAGCGTGTCGATGCCAAGCTTGTTGAACAGGATCGCCAGATCATTGACAAGAGCGATATTGAGGTCGCGCTGGGTGTTCTCGATGACCTTGGCGGCTTCTGCGACCTTCAGGCTGGGCGCCTTGTGGGTGCCGGCAGTGATGATGCTGGCGTAGAGGGCGTCGACGAAGTCTGCAGTCTCTGGCGTTGAACCCGAGGTGACCTTGAGGATGTTGGTGACGCGGTGGGCCTTGTCGCCAGGATTGATGCGTTCTGGCGAGTAGCCAACAGCGAAGGTAGTGTTGGAATTTGCGTCAAAAGATTGGCTCACGGACTCAGGGGCCGCGAGAAGTGACTCGTCTTGCCCAGCCGTAGCGTTCGGCGAAGTAACGCAAGGGCGAGTACCGAACGCAAATTTGCTGGCTTCGAATGTCAGGCCCGAGACGCGTTCCAGGATGGGGATGCAAACTTCTTCGGTGCAGCCGGGGTATACGGTTGATTCGTAGATGACCGTGTCGCCAGACTTGAGCACGCTGCCGATGGCTTCGCTGGCCTTGATCAGCGGGGTCAGGTCTGGCCGCTTGGCATTGTCAATCGGGGTGGGCACGGTGACGATGTAGACGTTGTAGCCGGCAATGTCTGAAAGCTGGTCGGTGAACGTCAAACGGTGGGCTTGCGCAAGCAGATCAGGTTCGACTTCCAGGGTGCTGTCCTTGCCTTGGCGCAGCTCGGCTACGCGCGCGGCGTGGATGTCATAACCAATGGTGGCGTACTGCTTGCCGAACTCGACCGCCAGCGGCAAGCCGACGTAACCGAGGCCGACTATCGCGATGCGGGTGTCGGCCAGGCATTGTTGCAGGTCCATGCAGTTCCGGTCCTTGGGTCTATCGCGTCCAGCCCGCCATTATGCCTGCTCAATAGCAGGCGATGCAGCTTCCGCAGGCGTGGTGCGGGGGCCGTGGGTTGCGGCGGCGCTCACCACGATGCCGGCCAACAGTGCGGTCATCGACATCTGCGACAGCGTGCGCAACGGGAAATCGACCCAGGAGTGCGCCAGCACCGCCAGCACCGCCACCCAGCAGGCGACGGCAACAGGATCGCGCTGCTTCCCCCAAAGCAGGTGCCAGCCGCACGTCACCAAAAGCGCAAGGACGGCCAAGATCAGCGCTAGCCCGGGCCAGCCAGCCTCGAACCACCACTGGGCGAACTCGTTGTGCGCGTGGTTGATGTATTCCCCTCGCTGGAACAGCAAAGAGGCGGACTGCGCGTAGGCGTCAACGAACGTCCCTGCCCCGCTGCCCATCGGCGCGTGGCGCAGGCCGAGTTCAGCAGTCTCCCGCGCCAGCTGGTAGCGCAAAGCGTCGGTCTTCTCAAGATTCATCCAGCCCTGAGCAGAAATTAGTCCGAGCACCAGCACTGCGAGCACCGCGACGCCAGAAGCCTTGCCTCGGCGAGAACGACGGATCCGCCCCACTGACAACAGGCCTGTGGCGAACACAGCGCACGCAAATGCCACCAATGCAATCACCATCGCAGCGCTGGACCCGGTCAAGGCCACGGCGGCCAAGCAGGCCAGTGCCGCAGTGGCATAGGCGGTGGACTTAATTCCGTGCGAGTGTCCGAGATCGTTGCCCATTCGACGCTCCCGGGCGCAGAGACCCAAGGAAAGCAGCATGCCCACGATCAGGGCGGTGCCTTGGTGATTGCCGTTCATAAGCACGCCGCCAATGCCGGTGCCGTTGTCTGTGTACAGGCGCATGCCGCTTTCGGGTGGCAGGCCCACCTGGAACAATCCGAACACGAGGTTGGCCAGCACCAAGCCCAGAGCAATCGGTACCAGGCGGTGCGCCCGCTCATGCCCTAGTGCAAGTGCGCCCAAAAAGCAGGCCAGGGCAGGCAGCAACGAGAACAGCGCGCGCGCGGTGGCTTCCGGCCACAGGCTCCAAGCATGTTGCCCGGCGGAAACACCCGCCGCATCAAGATCAGCGGTTACCCCTGTACGGTAGGTCGACAAGTGCCAGAACCCCTCAGGCACTGATACCAACTGCAGCAGCGGAACAAGGGGCACCAACAGTGCCAGCACGATAGCGCAGCGCATCCATCCCGACGGAGGGACGTAAAACAGGAGGAGCGTGGCGGACAGCAAGAGAGGTATTAGGGCAAACACCATGAGCCACTCGTCAGTGGCCGTGCCGTCCACGGTGGGGCCGCCGCCGAACCAGGCAAGCACAAGGAATGCGGTCAGCGTCCAAAACAGCACGGTCTGCAAGATGGGTGAGCGCATGCTGGCAGCAAGATTCGGTCTAGGCATCCCAGGATGCTAGAGAGACGGTTCCACAAACGCAAACGGGCAGGCCCATGGCCTGCCCGTTCGTCGATGGGAAACCGCAACCCGATCAGAGGCGACGGATTGGGTCGTTCGGACCAGTGCTCAAAGCGCCCACCGGCTCATCGTCCGCCGCGTTGAACAGCGCCGCACCAAGCAGGCCTGCGGCCAAGAGGGCGCCAGCGCCCGCACCCAACGGTGTACCTGGTACCCACACAACGGGATTACAACAAACGCCGGCAACCGCAGCAGCATTGCAACTCTCGTCAATTGTGTAGGTATTGGCACCCACGTATCGTTCTGCACACTTGCGCTCTACGTTGCCCGCATCGTCAAGCCAGTAGTACATCACCGTCGCAGTGGACTCATCAGCAAGCATCATGCTTTCACCGATGACAAGCTGCTTGCCAATGTTTGCGGTCAGGTATTCCCCGCTCGCGCTGGTCATCACGCTCCCGGCCTTGGCTTCCAGGACGATCTTGTCCGGATTGCCAGAGGTCTGCGCAGAGGCGCCAGCGATGAAGCACGTAGCGAACATCGCGAGTGCGGTGGTGACGAAAATCTTGGCCATGGTCTTCTTTCCTTGTGCCGATGGGCGGCGAAACTGAGTTCTGAATTTCGGGATGTTGAAAATACTGCGGCACGCGACTTAGGTACGTCTTTCTAAGGCTTACAGTTCGTCACTGTACATGACGCAGGGAGCGGAGAGCAACCCGTGATTTGTAAATTTTAACAATTGAATCTCAATGGTATGCCACCCATTCATCTTGTCATCTTGCCGCGGCGGGAATCACCTTCATACCCGCGAACCACAAATCGCCTGAAATGACTTGCCCCGCATCTAAACTACCCACGCTGGCCAAGTGCAGCCATTGTCCCCCGCACTTACTAGAAGGGACGGTGAAATCCAGTGACTGCGAACGCCATGGCCGACTTCCCGTGCCGGCCTGCGCCACCGCCAGCGCATTCGGCTGCTCCGCGCACGTTACGCGCCAGGCAATGCCTTCGACGCCGCGCAGGCCGTCCATGCGCTCCCGCCACTCGAGGCGATATACCCCCGGCGCCAGGATCAAGGCATGCGACGCCACCGACCCTCCGGATACCCGCCGGCCAAGGAACTGCACACGCAGCATGCCTGCTCGGTCCAACGGCTCGAGGGACGTTAGCACCCCCGCTACGGGGGGCAAGCGCCAGTCGAAGCCACCGCCCGTTGGGGGGCTCCCGAAGTCGCCGTTGAACAGCAAGGGCAAGGCTCGGCCGGCCTCAATGCGGGGTCCGGCCCAGCGTGCGAACGCCTCCCCCCAGCGCCCTTGGCCTATCAGGGCTTCAATCCAGGCCTCGGTGCTGCGGGCGTCCAGATCTTTCCTGCGCTGCAGGGCAACCAGCACTTGGTCTGCTGCACGTGGGCCGTTTTTTTTGTCTACCGAATGCAGGGCGGTCAGAATGCCGTCCCGCCATGGCGGATGAGTGCCAAGTACCTCTGCCAGCGCATCGGCAAAGGCGGGATCCGCGGCGAGCTGGGTCAGCACGGGAAACAGCCGGCTGCCGGAGCCGGGAGACATTCTCAGCACGCGGTCGACATGGTCCAGTGCACCCTTGTAATCGCCTGCCGCCAGTGCCTGTTGCGCCAGCCAGGCGCGCGCCTGCGCGTCCCGCGGGGCACGGCGGACCGTGATGGCATATAACGTTGCCGCACGCTCCCGGTCTCCGCGTGCATCGGCGGTCTGGGCGAGAATGCGGTATCCACGGCCATCAGCCGGCGAGGTTGCCAGCAACCTTAAAGCGAGCGTTTCAGCCCCGGCCAGGTCGTTTGCGGCGAGGCGCTGGTTGGCGACGCGCATCAATACCTCGGCGTTATCCGGCCGCCAGCGCAGCGCCGCAGCAGGATCGCCTCGGTCCAGCGCGGCGTCGCTGCGCATGATGCCTAAAATTTGCCAACCAGCCAGAGCGGCAAGCCCGACGATCACCAACAATAATCCAACGCGCAGGAGCCGGTTCACCTGTCGCGCTCCATGCTCAGCCGGCGCACCAGCCAGCGTTGTTCCCGCCACACCAGGACGGCGTCAAGGTGCCCCCGCCCGCCATCGGAATGCCGGACGGCCACGCGCATCCGCGCTTCGTTCTCGCCCACCCGCCAATCTGCCTGGGCCATCTCTGGACTGCCCTCCGCCAGCATGACGTCGCGTAGTTCCGCCGCACCACGAAGGGTGGCAGGACTGTCCCAGATGGGCGGGGTCGACGTTCCGGGCTTCCCCATGTAAGCCACCAGGCGGTCGCCGACCTGCTGGGCGTTGCGCACCCGCTCTGCCGTCACGGGCGTTTTGCGTTGTGGAGCTGTGGGCACAACGGCTACCGCGGGGGTCTCGGCGACGGGCGGCGGTGCAACCTCGATTGACCTTGACGCAGGCGCGGGGAATGCGGTCACTTTCGGTGCCCTGGTTACGGCACTGGGCGGAACAGCAACCGCCGGCAGAGGCGCCGACGCAACAAGAGGCGGCGTGCGGCGTGCGGATTGTGCCGGGATGCTGCGAGTAGGCGCGGCTGTGACAACGGTAGCAGCGGGCTGTGGCGAGGGGGCACGCGCGCGAGGCGCGAGAATTGCCGACGCTGTCTTTACCACTGGAACGCTGCGGGTAACGCCAGACGGTTTGCGCGGGGCGGTGGGTTTGGCTGTTAGTGCCTTGTCTGCGGCGCGCGCCACCCGCTTTGGGATGTGCAGGTTGCCGAGGGTATCCAGGGCGGCATCGCCGCGCTCGCCTGGATCGTCATGGGCTGTTGGAACGCTACCCGGTGTCTCGGAAGCAAGTAGAGCCTCGTCGCGCGCCAGGTCACGCAGCGCCATGACGCCTAGGGCAAGGCACGCCACCAAAAGCGCCAGCAGTGGCCATCTCCGCAGCCAGCGTTCACGGGGCGAGTCGAGCGGGGTCGCCGGGTTCGCCCAGCCGGCCAGAATCGGAGAAAGCGGGATATCTGGCGATGCAGGGCGTGCACTTGCGTGCTCGGCGTCATAGGTTTGGCGGCGCTCTTGGCTCCGGAGTTCGTTCCAGGCTGCATTTACCCGTCCTGCGAAAATTGCATCCCAGTCACTCGTGTGACGGTCCGGGTGCAACCACTGCTGCAACCAGCGATGGTGGCTCTTGATTTCTGCAGTAGTGGCGCTTCGCTCCAGCCCAAGCAGCCGATATGCATCCGCGTTGGAGTGGAAGAGGACCTCACGCAGGTAGAAGCGCACCGCTTCCACAAGGTCCTGCTCGCTCTCCCCAGAGCGGGCGACAGCGCTGGAAAGCGCTTCACCCCGGTGCCCAGCGGCAATCTGCAGCAACGCATCGATACCCTCTGGAAGGGGACGCTGACGCAGGACCATGCGCTCAGCCGGGGCCCGCGCAAGCGCGAGCGCCCAGTCCAGCGCGTCCCCTCTCGCGCCGGCCACCCGCTCAGCCCTTGGTCAAGCGCGGATTGTTTCCATACGCGTAGTAGGCGTCATAGTAGTAGCCGTATCCCGCAGCCTTCTGGTCGTACTTGGTCAGAAGTGCACCCACCACCCGCCCGCGTGCTGCGCGCAGACGCTTGAGTGCCATCTGCGCGGTGCTGATGCGGGTCTTGGCCGAAGTGATAACCAGCAACGTGCCCTCCACCGCATTGCTCAACAACGGTGAATCTGCCAAGCCGAGCACCGGAGGGCCGTCGACGATCACCTGGTCATAGCGCTCCGTGGCAACTGTCAGCATCGAAACAAACTTTGAACCCGAGAGCAATTCAGCCGGATTGGGTGGCAACGGTCCGGCAAGAATCACGTGCAAGCGCTCGTCATCGGTTTTCAAGGTCACCTCCGTGAGACTGTTTGCTCCGGAAAGCAGGTTCGACAAACCTAGCTCAGTACGCAGCCCCATCGCCTTGTGCAGGGAGGGATTGCGCAAATCGCCTTCGATCAGAAGCACTCGCTTGCCAAGCTGGGCGAAATTGCGCGCGAGCGCCAGGGCGGTGGTCGACTTGCCTTCCGAGGCGGACGGGCTTGTGATGAGCAGGGAACGTGGCACGCCGTGGTCGGTTGAGAACTGAAGCGCGGTCCGAACCGAACGGTACGCTTCCGAAAACCCCGAACGCGTGTTCCCCATCACCTCGGCGAAGTTTTCCTTCGGCCCTAGCTTCGGAATGATGCCCAGCACAGCAAGCCGCAACTTCTGCTCCAGATCGTCGGGCGTTTTCAACGTGTCATCCAGGAAGTCCAGGACGAAGGCGGCAAGAGTGCCCAACACTAATCCCGCAAGCAAACCGTAGATCAGGTTCTTCAGCAGATTTGGTTTGAAACGCCAGCCCTGCTGGGCGCGGTCGATAACCGAAATGTTGTTGCTGCGCACATCACCTGCGGCCCCGACTTCCTTGAAGCGCTGCAACAAGCTGTCGTACAGCTGGCGATTGGTGTCCACGTCCCGCTTGAGGATGTTGTAGTCAATGCTGCGGCTGTCGACTTCCAGCGCCTGGCCTCGCAGGGAACGGATCTGCCCGGTGAGCATGCCTTCCTGGGATGCAGCAGCGTCGTACTCTGCCTTCACCGACGCCCGGATGCTCGCGGTTTCGGCGGAAATCTGGCGGTTGACCTCGTCGATCTGGCTCTTCAGCTGCAGCATCTCCGGATAGTCGGCCTTGAAGAGTTGCAGCTTCTGCTGATACTGGGCCTGCAAGCCAGCGCGCTGCGCCTGGAGCTCCCGCACGCCAGATGCGGCGAGCATGTCGGCTGGCATGGCGCCACCGCCGGAAGCCTGACGCCAACGGGCTTGCGCACGGATGCGCTGGCTCTGCGCATCTGCAAGCGAGGCGTTGAGATCGGTGAGGTTCTGGACGGCGAGCGAGGTGCCACCATCAGCCGTAGTCACCAAGCCTTCCCGTTGCGCGTACGCAACCAGATTGCGCTCGGATTCTTCCAGCTTGACCTTGCTCTGCTTGATCTGGTCTTCGAGATAGGTTTTGGCGTATGTGGTGGTTCCCATCGTGCGCTCGAGGCTGGAGGCAATGAAGGCCTCTGCAAGCGTGTTAACCACCCGCACAGAAAACGCGGGGTCGGGGCTGTCAAAGGACAAGCTCACCAATCTGGAATATTTGACGGGGGTCACCGTAAGCCCGCCCTGGACCACCCCAGTAGCCTGACCGAGCAGGGCCGCTGAACTGCGCGAAACAGCGGCGCCCTCGACCGCCTCTGCCTTAGGCTTGGGACGCAAAAGCTCCATCACCCGGCCGGACCAGCCAGGATCGTTCAAGTTTTCGAGAGCCACTGCGTCGAGGTTGAGCTCGTTGGCTACACGCTCCGCCAGGGCGCGGCTGCGCATCAGCTCATATTGCGTGGTCAGGAATTCGGGATCGTAACTACGGCTTGCCCGCGACACGCCATCGTTCTGGGCAACGATCGGCGCAGCTTCATAGTCGACCTGCATCAGTGCGGTGGCGCGATACAAAGGCTGAGTCATTAGCGTGATCAGCAATGCCATCGCCACGGTACCGGCCAGGATGCCAGCAATCAGGCGACGCCGCTTGACCAGAATGTGCCAATAGGCAAGCAGGTCGATTGCATCTGGGTCGCCTTCCCGACGTTCGTCGAGGACGTCCAGGCTCAGCGCCCCCCCGCCCTGGTGCGGCGCGATGGCACGGTGGGCAGAGGGATCTTGTCTTGCGGGCAAGCGGTCGCGGTCGCCGTCGGGGGCGGTAGGCAAAGGCTCGTCAGTCATCGGAATCCAAGGTTACGGTTTGAAGTTGGGGAGAAACAGCCCAGCAGTTCAGAGGATGGTAAAGATGCCAAGCGCTGGAATTGCCTCGATGAACCGACGTAGGGAGGTCTTGCTCCGCGACTGTTCAATCACAATGATGTCGTCGCCGTACACCAGCGGGTCATCGATGACGCCCTTGCGCACTTGGCGCAGATCATACGCGGCTGCCATGCGCTTTCCGTTGACCTGTCTCATCAACACGATGCCGCCAAGGTCGGCCGTCTTGTCGTCAATGCCCCCAGCCAACGCGATGGCCTGCAGCAACGTGGTCTTGCCCGTGATGGGGTAAATGCCAGGCTTGGAAATTGCGCCTTCCAACGTGACGCGCTGGCTGGTGAACTCCTTGACGAACACGCTGACCTGGGGTTTTTGCAGGTATCCATCCGAGTACTTCCTGGCGAGTTCGGCCTCCAGCTCGGGGATGGTCCGTCCTCCTGCCATGACGCCGCCTACCAATGGCAGCGATATCTGGCCGTTGGAATTGACGCGCACATCCTTGTTCAGTTCCTGCACGCCGAACACGCTGATGGAAAGCAGGTCCTGGGCGCCAATGCGATAGTCGCTCGCGCCCTGGTAGGCACCAGACGCTGACGTAGTGTCCGGAGCCGGCAGCCGCCCGCCCGGCGCTGCACCCGAGCGCACACCACCGCCGGAGTTGCAGGCAGCCAGAAATAGGAGCAGCAACAGCACTGCCGCGTTGGATAGGCGTCGCAACATCGGGTTCATCCTAGGATCTCCATCCACATTATCCACGTTGTCGCCATCTTAGGGAGCCAACGTGAACAGGCTGCATCTGGTGGATCAGGTCTTGTGGGTGGTTCGCCCGCGCGACGGGGATTGATGACACTGAACAGTCCTGTACAATGCGCGACCTCGCGGGCGGTTAGCTCAGCGGTAGAGCATCGCCTTCACACGGCGAGGGTCGCAGGTTCGAAACCTGCACCGCCCACCATATAAATCAACGGCTTAGGCCGTTTTTTTATGCGTGACGAACTGTCGTGGCGTCACGCCAGAAATCCAGAGTTCCATCACTCTGACGTGCGTGGATTTGGCACCAGCCCCAGGACTTCGCTCAGCGGCTGCGGCTTGTGGACACCATAGCCCTGGGCGAAATCGACCCCCAATAGACGCAAGCGATCAAGGATCGCCTGGTTCTCGACGAACTCGGCTACCGTCCGCAGGCCCATCACCTGTCCGATGTTGTTGATGGCGATCACCATGGCTTCATCGATGGGGTCTTGCAGGATGT
>Ga0136611_10003755_pt1 | contig 10632 bp, 9 predicted proteins | sample AntDrymUQ2232306_2_FD_106645 | JGI IMG/M metagenome (GOLD analysis project Ga0136611, IMG submission 106645) | Polar desert sand microbial communities from Dry Valleys, Antarctica - metaG UQ223 (23.06) | ecosystem: Environmental > Terrestrial > Soil > Desert | place: Antarctica: Dry Valley... | reverse complement strand
GGGTAAGGGCAGTTACCTGAGCGATGAAAGCTTTGGTTGAGGCGACAGCCTGTTCCGGCCCAGCGTGGCAGTAGACGCCGGCATCGGTCATGCGGGCGATCGTTGAGCCCGGCGCGTTAACAACCCCGAGGCGGAGAACGCCGTAGCCACCGACTTTTTCGAGAGCGGCAATGGTGTCGGCGGTTTCGCCGGATTGTGATACCGCGAGGATAGCAGTACTGCGGGAAAATGGCTCGTTGCGATATTTGAATTCGGAGGCCAATTGGACTTCTACGGGTATGCCGGCCAGTTCTTCGATGAGGTATTCGCCTACCAGGCCGGCGTAGTATGACGTGCCGCAGGCGACGATGACGATACGATCGATGTATTTGAGCTGCTGCGTAACGTTCTCGAGTCCGCCAAGCTTGACAATTCCTGTTTCCGGATTGGCACGGCCGAGGATGGCAGAGCGGATTGTTGCTGGGGCTTCGTAGATTTCCTTTAGCATGAAATGCGGGAAGTCACCGAGGCGGGCAGTTTCGGCGTCAAATTCGAGTAGTTCGGTAACGCGTTCAATCGGCTGTTCTTCCTTGAGATTGTGGATGGCGTACGATCCGCGCTTCAGGACGGCTATATCGTTATCTTCCAAGTAAATAACTTTCTTGGTGTATTCCATGATGGCGGTCGGGTCGGAGGCCAATATGAATTCTGAGTCATTTTCGCCGACACCGACAACCAGCGGGCTGGATAATCGGGCAGCGTACAGCGTGTCTGGATCGTCTGTCGTGACAGCGGCGATAGCATAAGCGCCGCGCATGTCGCCGAGCGCTTGTTTGATGGCGTCCAGGAAGTTGCCGGTCTGCTTGTAATAAAAGTCGATGAGGTGTGGGACAACTTCGGTATCTGTTTGTGATTTGAAAACGTAGCCAGACTTCTGCAATTGGCTGCGGAGTTCGACGAAGTTTTCGATGATGCCATTGTGGACAACAAAGATGGTTTCTTCGGCGTTACAGTGCGGGTGGGCGTTCTGGATTGTAGGCTGGCCGTGAGTAGCCCAGCGGGTGTGGCCGATGGCAAGTGGCGAACCGGAAGCAGGAGATTCGTCGACTAATGTAGCGAGTCCTTCGACGCGGCCAACTTGCTTCAGCAAGGTCCCGCCGCCCTTTTCTTTGGTCTCAATGAGGGCAATACCAGCCGAGTCATATCCTCGGTATTCGAGGGCGCGCAGTCCGGCGATTACGATATCAGCAGATGGCTTCGTTCCAATATATCCAACGATTCCACACATGATTCACCACACTTTCGTTTATATGCTTTATGGCCTATGTATCCCTTTGTAAATAGTCTCGGATAGTTTCTGTAATGTTTATTTTGAACTGTTCAATATTGTAGCGCTCTGCTTCGGCTTTGACTAGAGAGTTATCGTAATTTTCAGAATTATAAGATTTGAGTGCCGCCATCAGGCTCCCGACGGTTTGCTCCTCGAAAAATTCTCCTGTGACGCCGGGTTTGACATAATCAAGCGCGCCACCGGCTTTATATGCGATAACTGGCGTGCCGGCACTCATGGCCTCGACGGCGACGATTCCAAAGTCGTCGATGCCAGGAAAGATAAAGCAGGCGGCTTTCTGGAAATGACGTGCCATTTCTGTGTCGGTAACCTTGGGCAGGAACCGGACGGACTGCCCAGCCAAGGCTGTGAGGTTATTGTGTTCCGGGCCATTGCCGACGACTGTCAGCGGTAGGTTGAGATTGCTGCAGGCTTCGACGGCTAAGTCGATGCGCTTGTAAGGAGTCTGGCGACCGGCGACGACGAAGCCGTAGCGATCATCCTTTGTTGTTGCAGCGCTGGGACTAGGTTGAAAACGGTTAGTGTCAACAGGCGGGAATACTACAACTGAATCGCGGCCGTAGTATTTTTTGATTTCAGATTGGGTGTGATTCGAATTAGCAATCACGAAGTCTGGTTTCTGAGCTGCCTTATAATCCCATCTGCGCAACGGGCGAACGAGACTGAGCAGGCCGAGCTGGGCCAAGGGATCGAACAGGCCAAAACCCGGATGTCTGAGGTATGCATCGTAGCGGCTCCAGTAATAATGTGTCGGGGCATGGCAATACAGTACCGATGTGGTATTTGGTCCAGTTTTGACGGCTTTGGCTTCGGCACCGCTGGAAATGATAACGACGTCGTATGCGCTCAGATCAAGCCGGCTGAAAGTATAGGCGCGTAGCACCGGCAGAAATTTCTTCAGTTTCTTAGGCAGCTTTTGGAGCCAGGTAGTCCTGACGTCAGCATCAGCAAACCATGTATCGCCGTACCACGTGTCTAGACTATGGTCGTACTGCGAGGTGTATATCGGCGCCTCGGGAAAGAGTTTGTGTAATTCCAGGACGACTCGCTCGGCGCCGCCGGTGCCGGTCAGCCAGTCGCAGACGATGGCGACTTTGAGTTTATGGAGGTCATCGAGCTGGGCAGGCTTCTTCATATGCTCATTGTAGACGGCGCGCAACAGTTTGGGTAACAGGAATTGCTGTTGATGCTGAAATTACACCAGACCAGGGTTTATTCTGCGCCGGTTCGTTCCAGAACGACTCGGAGGGTTTTGATGAGGATGACAATGTCCATCCAGAAACTCCAGTTTTGGACGTAGTAGATATCGAGCTTGCGGCGTTCGTCAAAACTGATGTTTTTGCGGCCCGATACTTGGGCGAGGCCGGTGATGCCAGACTTGACCGACAATATCGTGTGCCGCTTCTCGTAAACTGATAAATCACGGGGCACTAGTGCCCGTGGTCCGACGAGACTGATATCGCCCCTGATGACATTGAGTATCTGAGGCAATTCATCGAGGCTTGAGGCGCGCAGGAAGCGGCCAAAGCGGGTGATGCGCGGGTCGTCAGCCAGGTAGTCACCGTTCGTACGATATTGGGTGGCCAGTTCGGGTTTGCCCATTTTGGCAAAGGCTTCCTCAGGCAGTAAGCCATTGTAGGTACGGTTCATGCTGCGAAATTTGTAGACTTTGAAATCATTATTAAATCTTGTCAGACGCGTCTGTCTGAGGAATACCGTACCGCCGTCGGACAGCTTAATAACAAGTGCGATCAGAAGTAGTAAAGGCGACAAAACTACGAGAGCGACTGAGCTGACTAAAAGATCAAAAACACGTTTGACGATACGGCCCCAGCCTACCAGTGCTGTCTGATGGACGGCGATGACGGGGATTGAACCCCGGAAAAGCTGCACATCCAGGTTGCCCACGAAAAGTTCCGAATTGCCCGGTGCGAAGCGGTAGGCGATGTGGTGCGCCTGGGCGTATTCCAAAATGTCGCGGTTGCGGGATTCATCGGCATACAGTTCAGTCTGTAATATGGTGTGGATTGGATCCTTGATGCGTTCCAAAGCTTCAGGTAGTGATCGGTAAGCAGTGATCTCCTGGTGGGGGCCGAGGGCGTGCTTGGTGCCTATCACTCCAACGATTTTGTAGCCGGAACTACGGCTGTCAGCCAGCAGGTCGATCAGTTCGGCGGTCATGACGGTGTTGCCGACGATAAGGATGTGGTCGAGGCCGACCCGGAAGCTGAAGAGTTCGGTACGGATCAGGCGGGCTAAGTTGCGGAACAGGAGTAGGAATAAGAACCCCAGTCCGAAGCCGTAGATTGGTACTAATTTGGCGGGGAAGAGCGGTTCATTGGAGAGGAAGTTGATGAAGATGACGAATAATAAGCCGATGAAACTGCCGATGAGTAACCGGCCGAATTCGACGAAGCGCTTTTCGTAAATCGAGCTGTTATATAAGCCGAGTAAAGCGAATATAAGAATCCAGAAGGGCAGGACGACAAGGAAAATGTTGAGATACATCCGGGCAGGGACGGGATTGGCAATCGGTACGTCACTGAGGGAGACCCGCAGCACATAGGCAGCGACGAAGGCGGCGATCAGCGCCAAAAAATCCCCGATGATCAGGAGAATATTGTAGGTTTGCGAGGCGTTATTTTTCATGCGTGGAAACTGGCTTAAGACTATCCGGGGCGGATGCCATGCCATATACTAGATTGTAGCATTATGAAATCATCTTCGCCGAATAGTCAGCTGTCGCCTTGGACTATTTTGTCATGGCTGGTCGGCGCTGTTATCGTGCTGGTGCCGTTCCATGCGTTCCTAACAGTCTGGGCGGCCAGTGTATTTGGGCATTATACCGAGATCCGATTGTGGAAAGAAGCTATCCTGGCAGTAGTCGTCGCGGCAGTAATAGCCGCGGTTATCCGCGGCCGCCAGACGCGACCGAACAGGGAAGTGCTGCGCGACCGAATGCTCCATGTCGTCCTTCTCTACCTTTCCCTTTTGATGGGTAGTAGTATCATAGCGGTATTCGTTGATGCCGCTTCTCTGAAGGCAGCAGCATATGGATTATTGCTGGATGCCCGATATATCGTACTTTTCTTGGCTGCCTGGTATGTAGCGTTCCGCAGCCACTGGATTATCGACCATTGGCGACAATTGCTGCTGATTCCGGCGGGGCTGGTTGTAGGATTTGGATTGTTGCAGTTTGCTGTATTGCCACCTGATTTCCTGACCCACTTTGGCTATGGGCCGGACACGATTGCTGCTGTCCAGACTGTCGACGAAAAGGATGCTTACCAACGGGTCCAGTCGACGCTGCGGGGAGCTAATCCGTTAGGGGCGTATTTGGTGATAATTATTTCAGCTTGCGGCGTATTGCTTATGCGCAGGCAAACTACACGCCGTACATGGTTGGTGGCAGTACTGCTGCTGGCAGGCTTGACTGTGCTAGGACTGACATTCTCGCGCAGCGCCTGGCTGGGAGTGCTGGCGGCCACCGGCTGGCTCATATGGCAGAGCATCAAAACGGCCCGGGCCCGCCAAATCGTCATACTAGCCGGTGCCGTCGGCATACTGGTGTTCGCGGCTGTCGGCTATTCGCTGCGTCAGAATGACGTGTTCCAGAACACTATCCTGCACACCGATGAAAACTCGCAGTCACTGACGAGTTCCAACCAGGGGCATGTAGTTGCTTCGCTGACGGGCGCCAAGGACATCATCAATAAGCCATTTGGAAGTGGGACTGGCACAGCCGGCCCGGCATCTGTCTACAATACGGAGTCCGGCCGCTCAGCGCGGATCGCCGAAAACTACTTCATCCAGATCGGGCAGGAAGTCGGTATAGTCGGGCTAGCGCTGTTTGTGTCTGTTAATATCGCAGTGGCGGCGCGGTTGTGGAGGAGTCGGGACTTGGTACTACCTAGGGTGCTGCTGGCGAGTTTGATTGGGATCACTGTCGTCAACCTGCTGTCGCATGCCTGGACCGATGATACGCTCAGTTATATATGGTGGGGCCTGGCCGGAGTAGCTATCGGGCACGAGTATCACAAGAAGTTCGTCCATCACGATACGCCACATGAAACGTAATCCTATGAAAATCAGGATTAGGCGCGCTGAAATCAAGCGCTTCATGAAATATATGGTTGGCGGCGGGCTGTACTTTTGGGTTGGGTACGCCGTATTCGCGTTTTGTTATTCGGTACTGCACTGGAATTGGTTCTGGGCTAAGGTGGCTGGCGATATCGTCGGCTGGACTTTGAATTACTTCGTTCAGCGCTTCTGGGCCTTTTCTGACCGGGCCAGCCTGAGTGAAATGAAGCACGCCGGCCGCTATGTGTTCATAGAAACTATCGGCTTTATCCTCGACTATTTGATCATAGCCGGGTTGTATCATATCGGAATTTCACCGTACATCGGATTTTTCCTATCGAGCGCGTTCTTCACGGTATGGAGTTATTCCTGGTACAAATACTGGGTATTTCCAGAAAAGCGATTACCGACGAATAAGCCCGCCGTCTAAGATATTGCGTCAAACTGTCGCCGGCACGAGTTGGGGTGTATAATAACCATAAGCATGAGTGAAAATGGCGAAACGGTCCGTCCGACTAAGAAACAACGTGAGATTTTGACGTATATTGAGCAGTTTATTGGCGAGCACGGCTATAGCCCGAGTTACCGTGAAATTATGAACGGCCTCCAATATACCTCTGTCGCGACGGTGGCACTACATGTCAATAGCCTCATCCGGCGTGGCCATCTCCGCAAGCGCGACCGTTCAGCACGGTCACTTGAAGTAGTCGCATCTACCATCTCCTCAACATCGTCATCCGTCGATCCAAACGAACAAAAATGGCTGGTCGACCGCGTCGACGCCCTCATGACGGCATACGAAAGCTCCGACGAAAAGCCAATGAGTGCCCTTAAGGATCTCAAGACAATGTTTGAAGCTTTGAAAATAATTGGACTGGCAGGCGCAGCAAAAAGTTTCGAAGCTAGGCTGGCAGCCGGGCAGGCGATTTCAACCGGCACGCTGACCGAAACGGAAGAATAACATGTTTAAAAAACTGCACACTACCAAGCGGCCGCCACAGAGAAAAGAAAAGGTAGCTGCGAGCGGTAAAAGTCGAATCAAGAAATGGACAATTACAACAGCGGTCTTTGTGGCTCTAGGTGGTGCCGGATACTATGCCTACCTGAGCGTACTTGAGAGTACCAAAACAGTTATTACAAACGCACCCGGCCGGCAGGTTCCACAGAATATACCCAATTCCGAGACCATGCATTTCGATCAGCCATACTTCGGGTTCGACGCCCCGGCTGATTGGAAATTTATCAAACACGATACCGCACCATACAGCCTGTATAGCTATAGAAGCACGCTCAAAAACGCTGACAACCGCTACTTCGATATATATGTAGATGCCTTACCAACTAACATGGCGGTAAACAAAACAGTTGCTGTTCGCGGCCAGGGTATGAACTTATCCCATGGTATGGTGTCGGAAAACTGTACGACTTTTACGACAGGTGACGTCCGCACTCCCGGCGGGGCTCAGGCTTTGTCGGTCGTAGCGAAATGGGACGGCGTCGAATTTATGTGCGACAAGGACAGCGTAACCCGGAACGTTGTAGGTACGAGCTCTCCCGGCGCTATTAATAGGGTTGAGTTGACCGGTACGACAACCGGTAAGCATGCGCTTTTCTTTGTCTACACCGATAATAACTATAGCCCAGAGTACACAATCTTCTACCGTATGCTGGAATCTTTCGTCGTCAAATAACTACCTGCTGTCGAGCAAAAGCGTGTACAAAACTACTATATGTAGCGTGCCGGGCGTCTGCTATAGTACTAATACTTAACAACACATGCTGGAATCCTGTGCCTCAAAAGCTAATGCAGATGAGAATTCAGGAACTGTGCCGCAACGGTAAATCTACAAAATTGTTAGATGAGTCCGATACAGCTACTAACAACGTCTCCCGAGCAGGAGCAATGAGCCGCTGACGGCTTGCTGCCCTCTCACTTGACAAGAGGGTACACTATGGCCGAAGCAGCCTTGCGACTACATACATATGAATATGACCTACCTGTCTATATGGCAGAACGTCGACTGCTGACAGAAGTAAATCATCTCCGACGACACCTCCGGCCGGACGGAACAGTCCCACAAGCAGTGTTGCAAGATGTCAGGGCGAATATGGATACCGGAATCCAAGAAATGGCGATTCCGGGCGCCGTTACGACAACGATCCAGCGAGTCGAGCACCTGCGCGGTACCGACGGCAGGTCTCACCGAACTATAACCTGGCTCGGCAAATCCGCCGTCGAGGTAGCCGAGTCAGGCTCCCAATTTTATGTCTCACAAGCGGGCAGGGACAGGGGAGCGATCGAAGTCGCCGAAGCCCGATATAACGAACAGAATATTAGCCCGGGATGGGCAAGGCTTTTTATATCGCCGCGCATGACCGGGCACGACGCGCCCAAAGCCGTTGCTGAAGCCGATAATGTGTATGACGAGGATGCTGTCCGGGTATCGTATGCCATGACGGACGCATATGGCCAGGTTGTTGCCCGGCGGATAGAATCCCTGCTGGTTTCAGACATTCCGTTCGAAGCTTGGACTGCCATGTTGGCGGATGAGCGCAATATGTTTGGCAAAGCATTTGACGTGGCCGATAGTACTTCGGCATTAGATGTAATGGGATTGTTTGATAAGCTGTCAGTCAACGAGACACTGCTTCCGGAAGGACCCGTCACGATTGTCGAGTCTGTCCTGCCCTACATTACCGACCGATTCACCCGGCAGCAAGTAGAGAGTCAAGTTGCTAAATTTCGCTCGGGGCAAGACAAGTACCGCGAGGAATCTGCCAAAACTGCAGCAGAATGGTTACAGTTTGACCTGGAATTGGCGAGAAGCTTGGAGGCCGGTGAAGGAAATATAGAAATTCAAAGTTTCATTACTGGATTGCAGCATCAATGGGGCGCGAAAGATCTTGCAGTGATTTTGCAGCATGATGTTGCAGGTAAATATATCATGACTGAACAGCTGGCTGCGTTACTGGAAAAAGCAAAGCGCAACCTCTTGGCGTCGCAGACTGCATTGGCGGTCGGAAATGAAAAAGTACTGGCACAAACAGACGCGGCGACTGCGAAAAAGCTACAAAATGAAATTGGACGCATCGAAGCTATGGAGCTCCGGGGAGTACATCCTGAGCAGATCGCATTTGCCAGGGCACAGTTTATGCGATTGGTAGCCCGCCAGAACTTTCGGGTTGGTGGCGGCTGCGCCGGCACAACTAATGGTTCGTTTAACGGCAAACGGGGAGGCAGTGGAAATAGCGGTAGTGGCTCGGGCGAAGCTGGCCTGGATGACGATGACCAGGAAGAATCCGCCGACAGCTGGACCTGGAAAAAAGGTGTCTGCCGAGTCGAGAAATGTCCAAGTCCGCAGCCAACCGAAGTTGGCCCATGCAGCGTATGTCGTAATTGCCAGCATAAGTTTGATATCGGCTTGGATCCGACGAGCGGCGACGCACCAGTTGCTGTAAAGTCTGAAAAAGAACAATTTGGAGATTTATGGAAAGGGATACTCGAAAGTATCCGAAGTTCGAAATCTGGCCGCAACCCTGACCCGAAGGCTGTACTATTAGGGGTATAATAGAATCAGGTACGGGGGCGCTACTATGAACCAAAATGACGAAGAAAAAGAAATTTTTGAAGAGCTTGTGAAAGCACAGTCACTAGAATTGTATTGTGATTCCTGCGGGCATTACCCGATTGAGCCGGTGCACGGACATTTTGTATGTCCCAGTTGCCGGATGCCTACCAAATGCTGCGAAGGAGCACCAATTGCGCTCACCTAAATTACTGCGGGCTGTACGTAAACAACGTGTCGGCATCTACGCCGGCGCCTTTGACCCAGTGCATGCCGGGCATGTTGCTTTCGCGCTGCAGGCGGCCGCCGCGGCAAAGCTGGACCAGATCATATTCTTGCCGGAGCGGCGGCCGCGCTACAAACCAGGCGTCGAGCATTACGCGCACCGCATGGCGATGATAAGGCGGGCTTTAGCGCCGCACCCGAGGCTGGCTGTTATGGAGATGGTTGACAAGAATTATTCGGTGATGCGGACGTTACCACAACTGAAGTCTTTGTTCCCGGATGTCGACCTGGTATTTCTGATGGGTTCGGACTCGGCGCTGACAATACCGGCCTGGCCAGGTGCCGGCAGGTTGCTTGCGTGCTGTGAACTGGTTGTCGGCGTCAGGGCTGAACACGAATTTACTTATATCGACCAAACTATCCGAAGCTGGCCAGTATTGCCGTGCAGCCTGAAAGTCATTGATAGCTACGCGCCGGATATTTCATCGAGCCGTATCCGCCAGGCACTCCGTGAAAATCACTATACCAAGGGTTTGCTGTCGAGCGTGCAGCGTTATGCCCGTTCGGAATGGCTGTATGTCTCAGCCGTCAGCCATACGGGCTAGGATGTAATTTGTGCAGTTTACTCTCCGGCCGGGGCTGGTGTAGCTGTCGGGGCTGGGTCTGTTACGGGAGTAGTGTCGGCAGGGTTTGGAGCAGCATTTGAGGTTGGTGGCTTGCCACCCTTTTTGACAATTTCGGCGTCAATGATTGTGCTGAAAGCTTCTATGGTTGGGTTCGGGTTGCTGATTTTCTTGCCATTCAAAAAGAAAGTAGGCGTGGAATTGACTTCGAGACGGAGGCCTTCTTTCAGGTCGGTCTGGACGCGGTCGTTGATGGCGCTACTTTTGAAGTCAGTTTTGAATTTGTTGACGTCGAGTCCGAGCTGAGAAGCGTATTGGTTGAAGGCGGTGACGGCGTCAGTCGCGGCTTCCCATTCTTTCTGGTTTTGGTATAGCAAATCGTGCATTTCCCAGTATTTGCCCTGGATATCAGCTGCTTCGGCGGCTCGGGCTGACGCTAGGGCGTTAGGGTGAATCTGAGTCAATGGGAAGTTGCGGAACTGAAATGTTATCTGGTCACCGTATTTCTGGCGGACTTGGGCTACTGCCGGCTCAAACGCCGCGCAGGCTGGACACTGGAAATCGCCATATTCGACTAATTTTACACCGGTCGTGCCCTTGCCGATTACATGGTTAGTGAGGCCGGAAGTGGCCGACGATTTCTGATTGGGCGCGCTGGCCTTGTCGGTGTTGAATAAAAAGAAAATGCCGCCAAGTACTAAAGCAAGCACTGCCAGAAATCCCAAAAAACGTTTGTCCATAGCTTAAACTTTCTTCCTCATATATATTTAGAGTATACAGCATTATGGCAGCATACATTTCAGCACTT
>Ga0136611_10003754_pt1 | contig 10633 bp, 10 predicted proteins | sample AntDrymUQ2232306_2_FD_106645 | JGI IMG/M metagenome (GOLD analysis project Ga0136611, IMG submission 106645) | Polar desert sand microbial communities from Dry Valleys, Antarctica - metaG UQ223 (23.06) | ecosystem: Environmental > Terrestrial > Soil > Desert | place: Antarctica: Dry Valley... | reverse complement strand
CACATGAAGGTCGGCGATGATGCGCGTCACGTGCATGAGTTCCTCCCAGCCAGGATGACACACGATACGCGTCTTCGCCGCCGCGCGAACAGGGCGAAGGTTGCCTGACGCGGCACTAGCAGTCGAGTGCCCTTGACTTCGGCGGGAGACCGAATCTCGAACGTCGGAGCAAGGGCTGTGGAGAGGGCGACAGATCGTGGTCACGCCTCCCCTGATGGGCACGCAGGGAACTTTGGCTCCTCGGCGACTCGCCACTTCACCCCTTTCGAGCAAGCTCTGAGAACCCCCGTTCGCGGACACAAAAAAGACACGCGAGACACGGTTCGGACACAAATTTGGGGTTTTTTGCGGTCACTCCCGGTCAGTGGCGGTCACACGAAAGCCCTGGTCAGAGGAATATTTTTCCTAAATGGCGTCTCGAGGGAATGGCCGTTGAGAGGGTTCGATTCCCTCCACCTCCACCCTGACGTTCCGCCCTGTCCGCACCCTGCGGCCAGGGCGGTGTCGCGAAGACGACAATCCCCGACACCATGTGCTCTGAGGTGGGTAGACGACATCCGTGGCGTCCGATCCGTTTCCCCTTCCGAGCCGCCCCCGCATGCTGCTTCGCGGCCTGGCGCGGCACTGCCCGCGATGCGGGAGCGGAGGCCTCTTCTCCTCGTGGTTCTCGATGGTGCCCCAATGCCCCCGGTGCGGCATGTGCTTCGAGCGGGAGGAGGGATTCTTCCTGGGCGCCTTCGTCGTCAACTTCGGCGTGATGCTGATCAGCTTGGCGGCCTTCATCGCCATCGGCGTCGCCGTGACCCTTCCCGATCCTTCCGCCATCGCCCTGGCCGCCGGAGCCATGGTCGTCGGAACCTCGGTGCCGATCGTCTTCTACCCTTTCAGCCGTACCTTCTGGTCGGCCATTGACCTGTGGATGAAGCCCCTCGAACCGGACGAGATCGAGGCGGCTCGGGCGGATGCCTAGTCCGTTCGGGCCATAGACCAGGGTGGCCGGTCGGCTCCACACTGAGCGTGTGCTGCAACTTCGACGCGCCCGGGGGCGTCGCACCCTCGTGCCCTCGCTGGCCGAGGAGTTGCTCAACGGGATGCACGACGGCATGGCACTCCATGATGCCGCTGGCAACCTGATCGCCTGGAACCCGGCCGCTGTTGCCCTCACCGGGTGGCAGATGGAGGATGCAGCCGAGAGGTTCCCGACCGATCTCGCCGAGGGCTTGGCCGAGTTGCAAGACGGCTGTTGGATCGACGTTCGCCGAGTCCCCATCGAGCGGCGGGGCCGGAAGTATCGCGCCACACTCTTCACGGATGCCCGCCAGCAGGTCGCCCTGCGAGAGGCTTACGGCCGGCTGAGCGACGCCGTGACGACCGACGCACTCACGGGACTGCCGAACCGGCTGCTGGCCGACGACCGGCTCCGGCTATCCGTGCATCTCGCCAAGCGCGATACCCGCTCGATTGCGGTCCTCTACGTCGACCTCGACCGCTTCAAACTCATCAATGACACCTTGGGGCATCAGGCCGGCGACGTCCTCCTCCAAGAGGTTGCCGTCCGTCTTCGGAGAGCCATCCGGGAAAGCGACACGGTGGCCCGCATCGGCGGCGACGAGTTCGTCGTCATCCTGCATTCCCTGAGCCAACCCGACGATGCCGAGCAGGTGGCGGCATCCATCCTCTCGGCGCTGTCCGAAAGCTTCGCCTTGGGCGATCGTGACGTCTTTGTCGGCGGCAGCGTCGGCATCGCTGTGTTCCCAGAACATGGCGATTCGCCAGAGACCCTGCTCTCCCACGCGGATCTGGCCATGTACCGGGCCAAGGCCGATGGCGGGAACTCCGCCCGCTTCTACGCCCCGATCATGAGCGAGACGTCGCGCGATCGTCTCTTGATCGCCGGTGACCTACACCGCGCCCTGTCCCGCAACGAACTCGTCGTGCACTACCAGCCCCAGATCGATACGAACTCCGGCATGGTCGTCGGGGCCGAGGCTCTCCTGCGCTGGAACCATCCGTTGCGCGGCATGACCGGACCTGACGCGTTCCTCGACGTGGCCGAGGAGGACGGCACCATCCTCGAGATCGACCGGTGGGTAATCCGCACGGCGTGCGAACAGACCCAACGGTGGGACGCGGCCGGTCTGTACCTGCCGACGATCGCCGTCAACGTCTCGGCTCGCACCATGATTTACGGCGACGTTGTCGGCATGGTGGCCGGGGCGCTCGCATCCTCACGCCTTCCCCCCTATCGCCTCGAGATCGAGGTGAGCGAACACGTCGTCGCTGGGCAGACCTCGGACGTCGAGAAGACACTGTCGGCGCTGAAGGGGCTCGGCGTCCAACTCGCCATCGATGACTTCGGCACCGGTTACTCGTCCCTCGGGCATCTCAAGCGCTATCCCATCGACGCCATCAAGCTCGACCGCAGCTTTGTGATCGACGTGACCGGCCAGCCCGATCCTGCCGACATTGCCGTGCTCCGAGCCGTCGTGAACATGGCCGCTGACCTCGACCTGCGCTGTATCGCCGAAGGCGTCGAGACGGTGGAGCAGCGCAAGGTCCTGCGGTTCCTGGGATGTCATCTGGTGCAGGGCTTCCTCTACAGCCAGGCCGTCGACGCTGCGAGCTTCGGCGTGCATCTCAACGCTGAGAACATGGAGCCGGGTCGGCCCTTCACCCTCGCCGGCGGTTAGCCGACCGCCACCTTCGGGAACGGATTCACCGGTGGACGAAGCCCGGGAGGAACCGATGCGTAGGAACCCTGCAGTCGAGAACCGTCACGATCGGATGGAGTTGGCCAACGAGGCCGGTTTTCCCAAGATCTCGTTCGGCAGCGTGTTCGCCGGGGTGCTGGTCGCCTACGGCGCATTCGCCATCCTGGCTGCGATCGCCGGTGGCATTCTCAGCGCCTTCGGTCTCGACGTGGACGCCTTCACCGACAACGACCTGCGAGAGGCGAGCATCGCCAGTGGAGTGACCATCGGCGTCATCCTGATCGTGGCCTACCTCTACGGCGGATACGTCGCCGGACGCATGGCCAGGAGAGCGGGTGCGGCCAACGGGTTGCTCGTCTTCGTCCTCGGCATCCTCATCGCCGGCGGCGTCGGCGCCGCCATCGGGTCGCAGACGGGAGCGGACGCGCTCATGGACAACCTCCGCTCGATAGGCGTTCCGACGTCCGGCGACCAGTTTCGGGCCATCGGTACAGTCGCCGGCATCGCCGCTCTCGTGGCCATGCTGATCGGATCGGTGGTCGGTGGCATGTCGGGTGAGCGGTGGCACGGCAAACTTCTCGCCCGGGCCCTCGATCCCTCCGTGGGTGCCACCCTCGAACGGACCGAGACCAATCGGAGAACGACGGTCGACGACTCCGCGACCGCCGGGACCCTGGAACACGAGGGCGCAGCCGATAGCGGGGCCACCGCTGAGGTTCCCAACACCGGGGGCCAGCACTTCGAAGCGGACGACGACACCCGTCCGGTCGAGCAGACCCGGACGATGCACTGACCGTTCAGAGATAGCGGGCGGGGTCCACCGGATTGCCGTTGGCCCGCACCTCGAAGTGGAGGTGCGGGCCCGTCGAAAATCCGGTCGAGCCCACGTAGCCGACGATCGTCCCCCGACGCACGGTTGCGCCATCGGCCACTGCCGTGCGGCTGAGGTGGGCGTAGAGGGTGGCCAGGGTGTTGCCGTGATCGAGGATCACCGTCGTCCCGTACCCGCTCCGGTCGCCGGCGGCGACCACCGTGGCGTCGGCCGCAGCCCGCACCGGCGTACCCGTGACGCCGGCGAAATCGACCCCGGCGTGCATCCGCATGGTTCCGAAGATCGGATGCCTCCGAGGGCCGAAGCTCGACGTGATGACCCCGTCGACCGGCCGAGCGAGGACACCCGTACCGGTGGAGACTTTGGCTTGGGCCTTTTGGCGGGCCCGCAGAAGGGCGCCGATCAAGTCGGACTCTTTCTTCAGAGCGGCGATCTCGGACTCGAACTCCCGCACCCGGCTGCGGGCATCAGTGAGCAGCGACTTCTGGCGGCCTTCCTCGGAGACTGCCCGGGTCCGCAGGGACGTCTGGCGAGCCCGGACGGCGACCAGTTCGTCGCGATGAAACGAGACCAAATCCTTATGCTGCGCGACCTCGTCGCGGTGGGCGGCAAGTCCTCGACGTTCACCGGAGATGGTGTCGCGAAGGCTCTGGTAGCGCCCGACGGAGAGGGATTGGGCCTCGGCCACGCTCTTGAGGAAGTCGCGGGCGGCCGCCAACTCCCGATAGGTCTGACGCTCGAGAAGCACGCTGGCGAGCTGCGCCGTGGGTTGATGGATGTACGCCCTCACGGCGCGATCGGCGAGTTCGGTCCGTGCTCCTGCGAGATCGTCCTCGGTGGCCGTCAGCTTCGTTTCCACTCGAGCGAGATCGCCGGTCACGGTCGCCAGCCGTCCATTGGCGGCTTCGAGTTCGGACTCGGCGGTGGCGATCTCGGCGTCCATGGCCCCGAGCTCGGTTTCGATGGCGCGGCGCTTGCCGGCCACCTCGTCGAGCTGATCGAGCACAGCCGCCTCCTTGGCCGAGGCTTCCTCGACCTGGGAACGCAAGGAGCTCAGCTCGGCATCGATCACGGCTTGGCGGGCCGCCTCCGCCGAGGTCGTCGTGGTCGTCGACGGCTGCGGTCGGCGCACGGTCGTCCTCGTGGTGGTGGTGGTGGCATCGACCGGCACGGTCCCGAGGAGGCTTGCGCACAGCACCGCCACGCCCAGCCGATACTTCACACGTGCAACGGTACCAACATTGTCAACAGGGTCCGGGGACAGGACGAGGCGGTACCGAAAATTCAGACGTCGAGGAATCGGCTCACGGCGATGGCCGAGCCGACGACGCCGACGAAGGCGCCGACCGCGAGGATGAAGATCCCGGTGCCCAGCACGTCGCCGCCGGAGACAACGAACTGTCCGAGCAGGGTGTTGTCGTCGATGAGGCGATCGATGATCGTGCGCCCGAGCGCCATGAACAGGATGGCGAACCCAGCCCCGACCACCCCCTGGAACATGCCCTCGAGCATGAAGGGGATGCGGATGAACCAGTTCGTGGCCCCCACCAACTTCATCACCGCAACCTCACGGCGGCGGGCGAAGATGGCCATGCGGATCGTGTTCAGGATCAACAACGCGGCCGAGAGCAGCAGCACCAGGGCGATGACGGCGATGCCGACCTTGAGGTAAAAGGTGACGCTCAGAAGAGTCTCGACCGTTTCCTTGGCGAAAACGACCTCTTTAACTCCTTCACGCTTTTCGAAGCGCTCGCCTACCGTGTCGACGAGTTCTGGCTGGCGAGGTACGACCCGAAACGATGGGGGAAGGTCCTCGGCCCGCACGCTCTCGACCATGTCGGGCGAGTTCGAGAACATCTGCTTGAACTCGTCGTAGGCCGCAGCCTGATCGACGAAGGTGACCCGCTTGACCTCGGGCATGGCCTCGAGTTCGGCCTGGAGTCCGTCGCGTTGTGTCGCGGCTACATCCGGGTTCAGGAAAATGTTCAGCTCGACCCCGCCCCGCCACTGCAGCGTGGCCTTGTTGACGGCCTGCTGCAGCAGCAGCGCACCGCCGACCAGGAAGAGCGACACAGCCACGGTGAGCACCGCAGCGGTCGTCATCAGTAGGTTGCGACGCAGGTTGGTCGCCGTCTCGCGGACGACGTAATCGACCGAGATGGCCATGAATGGCTCCTAAGAAACGACGTGGGGATTTCGCCCCACGCCAATTGTCGAATGAACAAGAGCGGGTGTGGAGAAGCGAAATCCCCACGTCGTTTCAGACGGAGCCATTAAAGATCTCCTCTACGGAAGGTGAAGACGGCGACACGGAAGACGTGCACCAGTAGGACGATGGTGAGGATGGCAAGGGCGGTGATGGCGATGGCGGCGGGCCACATCGTCGAGAGGTAGCTCTGCGACCGCACGGTCGACCCGTCGCGCAGGACGGCCACGGCGACCGATGCCTCCCTGGAGATGCTCAACCGCATGAGGGCGATGGCGGCGGTGCCGACGGCCACTCCGACAAACGTCAGGATGAGTTGGCGTCGCCAATAGAACTCGGCCGGCGATGCGCTCCCGGCCATCACGAGCCGACGCCGTAGACCCCTCGGGCCTGGTCACGCACGACGATGCCGCGGTCGAGTTCGATCACGCGGCGGCGCATGGAGTCGACGATTCCCTGGTCGTGGGTGGCCATGACCACGGTCGTGCCGGTGCGGTTGATCCGGTCGAGCAGGCGCATGATGCCGACGGAGGTGTTCGGGTCGAGGTTGCCCGTGGGCTCATCGGCCAGGAGGATCAAGGGGCGGTTCACGAAAGCGCGGGCGATCGACACCCGCTGTTGTTCGCCACCGGACAGCTCGGTCGGCAGATTCTCCATCTTCTTGGAAAGACCGACGAGGTCGAGGATCTGCGGCACCTGCGAGGCGATCACGTGCTTGGGCCGGCCGATGACCTCGAGGGCGAAGGCGACGTTCTGGTACACGCTCTTGTTGGGGAGCAACCGGAAGTCCTGGAACACGCAGCCGATGTTGCGCCGGAGGTAGGGGACCTTCCAATGGCTGAGCGTGTTGATCTCTTTGCCGGCGACCCAGATCGAGCCGTCGTCGGGCTCTTGTTCCTTGGTCAGCAGCCGAAGGAACGTCGACTTGCCCGAGCCGGAAGGCCCGACCATGAAGACGAACTCACCCTTGGCGATGTCAACCGAGCAGTCGCGAAGTGCGACAGTGGTGCCCTTGTACGACTTGGTGACGTGGTCCAGACGGATCATGAGCTTGGGCCCGCGCCGGAACATCGGAGTTGTCGCGACGGGGTACGGCAAGGCTACCGCGGCGCGCGTCCGACGGGGAACCATCCCCCTCGTCGCCGTGGTGGGGCTGCTTTTCGTCGGCGCCGGCGCGGCCGTCGCCGAGACGTCGCCTGGGGCCGAAGACGACTTCGTGGCGCGCATCGCCAATGAGCGGGTCACCGCCGGCCTCGCCGGCTACGCCGTCGCCCCCGATCTCGTGGATGTGGCCCGCAGACACGCCGAGGAGATGGCCCGCCAGGACCGGCTGTTCCACAACCCGCGCTTGGCGACCGACGTCAAGGACTGGGACAGCGTGGGCGAGAACGTCGGGAAGGGGGCGACGGTGGCCGAAATCCACCGCGCCTTCATGGAATCGTCCACCCACCGATCCGAGATTCTGAGCAGACGCTTCACCCAGGTGGGGGTGGGGGTGGTCGAGCGCGACGGCGTGATCTGGGTCGCGCAGGTGTTCCGCCAGCCATCCTCACCCGCCCCCGCACCCGCACCCCGGCGCGCGGCGCCTCCGGCCGCAACTTCTGCGTCCACGACGACGTCAACGTTCCGCGTGGCCGTCATCACGACGATCGCCCCGACGGTTGCTCCGACGACGACGACGACGACGACGGAGCCAGCCGTCACGACGACGTCGACGCTCGCCGCTTCGGAGCCGACGCTCCCCTTCGCGCTCGAAGTGTCTTCCCCTGACCGTCCTCCTGTGGCGGTGGCCTCGAGTCTGCGTCCCCGCCCGACGGCCACCCTTCGAGACGTCACGTCACCGATGGCCGCCGCCTCCACGCTGCTCGTCCTGGTGGTCGGAGCGCTCGCCGCCCAGGTGGCCGTCGAGTCGCGCCGGACGGCCGGCGACCGCTAGCTCGATCCGCCCAACTCGTCGGTCTGGCGGCGCCACCGCAGCCAGGCCTCCATGAGGTCGTCAAGGTCGCCGTCGAGCACCGCCTGCACATTGCCCGTCTCGTAGCCCGTCCGGTCGTCCTTGACCATCTGGTACGGCGCCTGGACGTAGTGGCGGAAGGCGTTGCCCCACCCCGCCTGCGACGCCGGACCGGAGATCTCGGCCATGTCGGCCAACCGTTCCTCCCGCTGCCGCTCGGCGATCTTGGCCGCCAGCACCTGCATGGCTCGCGCTTTGTTCTGCATCTGGCTGCGCTCGTTCTGGCAACTGACGACGATGCCGGTCGGCAGGTGGGTGAGACGGACGGCCGAGTCGGTCACGTTGACGTGCTGCCCGCCGGCCCCCGATGACCGGTAGGTGTCGACCCGCAGGTCCTTCTCCTCGATGGTGACCTCGCCGCTCAGATCTTCCAGGAAAGGCGTCGGATCGAGGGAGGCGAAGCTGGTCTGGCGCCGGGCCTGGGAATCGAAAGGGCTGATGCGCACGAGGCGGTGCGTGCCCTTTTCCGCACTCAGCAGGCCATAGGCATAGCGACCCTTGATGATCAGGGTGGCGCTGAGAATGCCGGCCTCGGCGCCCGGCGACACCTCGTCGATCTCGTAGGTGAACCCGCGACGCTCGGCCCACCGGGTATACATCCGCACCATCATCTCGGCCCAGTCCTGGGCGTCGGTTCCCCCCGCGCCAGCATGGATCTCGCAGATGGCGTCGACCTCGTCGTACTCGCCAGTGAAGAGGCTGCGGAGCTCGAGGTCGTCGAGCGTTCTGGCGATGGCGAGCGTCTCGGACTCGAGATCGGCCTCCTGGCTCTCGTCGCTCTCCTCCTGGGCCATCTCGAAGAGCGCCTCGGTGTCATCGAGCCGGGCGCCCAATCCGTCGAGCACCTTCACGTCATCGCTGACCTGCCCGTATTCGGTCGTGATCTTCCGCGCACTCTCCTGGTCATCCCACAGGTCGGGCCGGCCCATGTCGGCCTCGAGCTCGGCCAGTCGAATGCGTTTGCCCGCCAGGTCGAGATAGGCCTCGGCCTCCCGGAACCGCTTCCGCAGCGCGACGAGCTCGTCCGTGAAGTTGCGCATGGACCCGAGAGGCTACCGCCGCTACCGTCGACTCCCAGCGCCCCGCATCCGCCCGCCGGCGTCGACCGCTCCCCCGCCGCTCCTCCCCCCTCCTGTTGTTCGTCGGTCCCTTTGGGCCACCGGAACAGCCCACAAAGGCCAGTTCTACGACCAGAAGGATCCACCGAAGTCTGGAAGGGCTATGCGATCGCTTTACTTCACGGCCGCCGAGAGCGGCATGACCAGGGCGCAGTTGCGTCACGGCGAGTCCACGCGACGTTGGGTGCGGGTCGGACGAGGGGTGTATCGGTTCGGTTCCGACACGGTCTCTCCATTCGATCAATGCCTCGCCCTCGTCGTTGCGACCGAAGGGGTCGCCAGCGGCGCTATCGCCGGCGTGCTCCACGGCTATGACAGCGTCGACCTCGGCGAGCCCGAGGTGACCGTTCCACCGGGTGCGAGCCACAAGCGGGCTGGCGTCCGTCGCCGCGAGCTTCATTGTCCAATTGTCGTCATCGGCGGGATCCCGACAACTGCTGCGCTCGAGGCCTTGATCGATCTCGCAACGGTGCTCGACGATCTCCGCTGGGAGCAGGCGCTGGAGTCGGCGCTTCGGAAGCGACTCGTTGCGATCGTCGACCTCGAACGCCTGTTGCCCGAGCTCGGGCGACGGCGCAACCCCGGCACCAGCCGGATCCGTCGGGTCCTGGCCCTACGACCGAAGGGTGCCGCACCGACGGGCAGCGTGCTCGAGACGTTGTTCGTCCAGTTGCGCCGAACGGTGCTTGGGTCGACCGAGCCGTGCCGCCAGGTCGAGGTCCGCGACCAGTACGGCGAGACAGTTGCCTTCGTCGACTTCGCCTGGCCCGAGCTCGGGATCTTCATCGAGCTCGACGGGCAGCATCACCTGGGGCAGCCGGTGCACGACGCCCGGCGCGAAACCGCTGTGGTCGCCTCCAGGGGCTGGCTCGTGGGACGGTTCACTGGGACGAGATCGTCCGTCATCCCGTCGCAACCGCGCGACGACTCGAGGAGCTGCTCCGACACGCGGCGTTACGCCCGATTTTCGTGGACCCTTCCGGCTGTTGATTCCAGCTTCCTGGTCGCTTCTGGCGACCGAAAGGGACCAGCGAACTAGTGGCCGTGGCAGTGCTTGAACTTCTTGCCGCTCTTGCACCAGCAGGGCTCGTTGCGTCCGACGCGCTCGTGCTCGGATTTCACGATCGGGGCCTGGGTGACCTCGGGGGCGTTGGCGGCCATGGGGGGCTGGCCGCCGCCGAATCCGCCGCCGTCGTCCTCGGGCATCGGGGGAAGGGCTGACGGCGACTGGACCGGATCCTCGGCGGCCGTGAACTGGGCGTGGGTGAGGTCGGGTTCCTCGGGCTCCTCGACGACGACCTGGACGTGCATCACGTACTTGACGTAGTCGACGTCGATCGACTCCATCATCTTGCCGAACATCTCGAAGCCCTCACGCTGCCACTCGACGAGCGGATCCTTCTGGCCCATCGCCCGCAGACCGATGCCCTCGTTGAGGTAGTCCATGGCCGACAGGTGCTCGACCCAGTGCTGGTCGATGATCTGCAGCATGATGCGACGCTCGAGCTCGCGCATGAGGTCGGGGGTGAGCTCGACTTCGCGATTCTCGTAATAGGCAGTCGCCTCAGCGATGAAGCTATCGGTGAGCTGCTCGCGGGTCGCCGCCTCCCCGAGCTCTTCGGACGTGAACTTCGTCGGGTAGTAGGTCGTGATCTCCGCCAACAGCCCCTCGACATCCCAGTCCTCGGGGTAGTCGCTCGTACAGAAGGTGTCGACCGACTCGGTGAGCGCGTCCTCGATGAGGCCGACGGT
>Ga0136611_10003753_pt1 | contig 10633 bp, 8 predicted proteins | sample AntDrymUQ2232306_2_FD_106645 | JGI IMG/M metagenome (GOLD analysis project Ga0136611, IMG submission 106645) | Polar desert sand microbial communities from Dry Valleys, Antarctica - metaG UQ223 (23.06) | ecosystem: Environmental > Terrestrial > Soil > Desert | place: Antarctica: Dry Valley... | reverse complement strand
GCGCTCGTCTCGCGCCAGTCGACCCCGCTCGGACAGCAACTCATCCTCCGCCACGCCGGGAGCGAGCATAAATTGATGTTGCCGTTGATCGGTGCTTATCAGGTCGCCAACGTGCTGGTCGCGTCGGGTCTGGTGCTTGCAACAGGCGGCGATTGGGCCGAAACGCTTGCCGGCCTGGCGCGCCTGTCGCCGGTGCGCGGGCGGCTCGAGCGCGCGGTGATCACGCGCGCGGGCGCTCCGGTCTATGTCGATTACGCGCACACTCCCGATGCGATCGAAGCGGCGATCGAGGCGCTTCGCCCGCATGTCGGCAATGGGAGCGGGGGCCGACTGATCGTCGTCCTCGGCGCCGGCGGTGACCGCGATGCGGGCAAGCGCGGCGAGATGGGTGCGGCGGCGGCGCGGCTGGGGGACCTGGTCATCGTCACCGACGACAATCCGCGCGGCGAGGATCCCGCCGCAATCCGCCGCGCAGTGATCCAAGGGGCACCCGATGCGACCGAAATCGCCGACCGGCGCGAGGCGATCGCGGCGGCGATCGCGATGGCGAGCGGGGGCGACATCGTGCTGCTCGCGGGCAAGGGCCACGAACAGGGACAGATTGTCGGCGACCAGGTCCTGCCGTTCGACGATGTCGAAGTAGCGCGCGAGTGCGCGGCGTGACCGCGCTGTGGACTTCGGACGAGATTGTCGCCGCCACCGGCGGAGTGCTCGAAGGCGCACCGTTTGAAGTCACCGGGGTGACCTTCGACAGCCGCGAGGTCGAAGCGGGGGACCTGTTCGTGGCGATGCCGGGAAGCGCGACCGACGGCCATCGCTTCGTCGCTGGAGCCTTTGCGGGGGGGGCCGCGGGCGCGCTTGTCAGCTCGTCCGTCGACGGACCGCACGTCCGCGTCGACGATGTCGCGGGGGCCTTGAACGACCTGGCGATCGCGGCGCGCGCGCGAATGGCGGGAATCGTGATCGGGGTCACCGGATCGGTCGGCAAGACTTCGACCAAGGAAGCGCTCTACGCCGCGCTCGCCCGCTTTGCGCCGGGAAAGGTTCATCGCTCGGTCAAAAGCTACAATAATCACACCGGGGTACCGCTCAGCCTAGCGCGGATGCCGCGTGCAAGCGACTATGCCGTGCTCGAAATGGGCATGAACCGTTCGGGCGAGATCGCCGCTTTGACCCGGCTGGTGCGGCCGCATGTCGCGCTGATCACGGCCATCGCCGCCGCGCATATTGAATATCTCGGCTCGATCGAGGCGATCGCCGATGCCAAGGCCGAGATTTTCGAGGGCCTCGAGCCCGATGGAACCGCGATCCTGCCCGAAGACACCCCGCTTCGCGACCGGCTGCTCAAGGCGGCGCGGCGCCACGCCAAGCGGATCGTCACTTTCGGAGCGGGCGCGGCCGATGTCAGCGCGGTCTACGCGGTGCGCGCGGACAACGGCGGAAGTCTGGTCACCGCGCGGCTGCTTGACAGCGACCTCACCTTTTCCATCGCGCAGCGTGGTGACCATTGGGTGACCAACGCATTGGCCTTGCTTGCCACGGTCGAGGCGGTCGGCGCAGACCTCGCGATTGCCGGGCTGGCGCTGGCCGACATGGCGGGGCTCAAGGGCCGTGGCGAGCGTCACCGGCTGAGCGTCGACGGCGGGACTTGTCTGCTGATCGACGAAAGCTACAATGCCAATCCGGCTTCGATGGCGGCGACGCTGCAGGCGCTTGGCGCCGAGCGCGGCGTCGAGCGGCGGATCGCGGTGCTCGGCCCGATGCGCGAGCTGGGCGCGATCGGCGACACGCTCCATGCCGCGCTTGCCCCGGCGATCGTCGCGGCCCGGGTCGATCATCTGATCCTGGTCGGCGAGGAGATGGATGCGCTCGTCGATGCGCTTGGCGGAGCGGTCGCGGTCGATCAGGTTGCGGATGCCGGCGAGGCCGCGGCGCGCCTGTCCGGGCTGGTCCGCCGGGGCGATGCGGTGCTGGTCAAGGCCTCCAACTCGATCGGGCTTGCGCGGCTGGTCGAGACGATGGCAGTGGAGCATCCATCATGCTCTACCTGATCGCCGAGCAGCTGGGCTTTCCCGGCATCCTCAACCTCATCCGCTACCTCAGCTTTCGCGCCGGTGGAGCAAGCGCAACCGCGCTGCTGATCGGGCTGATGATGGGGCCGGCGTTCATCCGCTGGCTGCGCGCGCGGCAGGGCAAGGGTCAGCCGATCCGCGCCGACGGGCCGCAGTCTCACCTCGCCAAGCGCGGCACGCCGACGATGGGTGGGCTGATGATCCTGGTTTCGGTGTTCATCTCGGTGCTGCTGTGGATGGACCTTGCCAACCCCTATGTGTGGGCGTGCCTGCTGGTCACTGCGGGCTTCGGGCTGATTGGGTTCCTCGACGATTACGACAAGGTCCGCAAATCGCACCATGCCGGCCTATCGGGCAAGATGCGGCTGGCGCTCGAATTCGCGCTTGCCGGCTTCGCCACCTGGCTGATGGTCCTCGTCGGCGGGACCCAGCTTTACTTGCCGTTCGTCCAAGGTGCGGTGGTCGATCTCGGTTGGCTGTACATCGCGTTTGGGGCGTTCGTGATCGTGTCGTTCGGCAATGCGGTCAACCTGACCGATGGACTTGATGGGCTGGCAACGATGCCGGTGATCATCGCGTCGACGGCATTCGTGCTGATCGCGTATCTGGTCGGCAATGTGAAATTCGCCGACTATCTCGGAATTCCGCACGTCCCGGGCGCGGGCGATCTCACCGTGCTGCTGCTCGCGATCGTCGGCGCGGGGCTCGCCTTTCTGTGGTTCAATGCGCCTCCGGCGGCGGTGTTCATGGGCGACACCGGCAGCCTCGCCTTGGGCGGCGCGCTCGGCGCGGTCGCAGTCGCGACCCATCACGAATTCGTGCTCGCGGTCGTCGGGGGACTGTTCGTGCTCGAAGCGGTCAGCGTGATCGTCCAGGTATTCTGGTTCAAGCGCTTCGGCCGGCGGGTGTTCCGGATGGCGCCGATCCATCATCATTTCGAGCATCTCGGGTGGAGCGAGCCGACGGTGGTGATCCGCTTCTGGATCATCAGCTTTGTGCTTGCGCTCGCGGGCCTGTCGACGCTGAAGCTCAGGTGATCACGAGCACGGCCTTCGCGGGCAAGCATTATGCGGTGCTCGGGCTTGCGCGAAGCGGGCTGGCGAGCGTCGAGGCGCTGCTGGCGAGCGGGGCAAAAGTGACGGCGTGGGACAGTGACCCTGATCGCGTCCAATATTTCCGTTCGTCCCGAGCGAAGTCGAGGGGCGTTGGTGCGGGAGAGCGCCCCTCGACTTCGCTCGGGACGAACGGGTTGGTGTTTGCCAATTTGGATGAGGCCGATCTCACACAGTTTGACGCGCTCGTGCTCTCGCCCGGGATTCCGCTCAATCGCCATCCGATTGTCCCGCGAGCGCGCGAGGCAGGCGTCGAGGTCATCGGCGATATCGAGCTATTCGCCCGCGCCCGCCCCGAGTTGCCGCCGCACAAGGTGGTCGGGATCACCGGCACCAACGGCAAGTCGACCACCACCGCTTTGGTCCATCACATCCTCCAGACCGCGGGGGTGCCAAGCCTGATGGGGGGCAATATCGGACTGCCGATCTTGGCGCAGGACCCGCTACCCGAAGGCGGGGTTTATGTCCTCGAACTGTCGAGCTACCAGATCGATCTGACCAAGAGCCTCGATTGCGATGTCGCGGTGCTGCTCAATATCACGCCCGACCATCTCGACCGCTACGACGGGTTCGAGGCTTATATGGCCTCCAAACTTCGATTGTTTGAAATGCAGTCTTCCGGAAAGATCGGTTTAGACGTTTCACCACCGAAAAATTACCGCGCATCGCGAGATGATTACCTTTTGCGCAATCAAAAAACTTGGCCCGCTCTGCAAGGTAAGCATAACGCCCGAAACGCGCTCGCTGCCATCCAAAGCTGTCGCGGGGTTGGCATTGGCGATGAAGCGATCGCAGAAGCCCTCGGCACCTACCCCGGCCTCCCCCACCGCATGGAGCGTATCCGCGAAAAGGACGGCATCATGTTCGTCAACGACAGCAAGGCGACCAACGCGACCGCTACGGCTCCCGCGCTCGCCGCGTTCCCGGCGATCCGCTGGATTCTTGGCGGGCAGGCCAAGTTAGACAATCTCGACGAATGCGCCCCGCATTTTTCGCATGTCCGCAAGGCTTACACGATCGGCGACGCGAGTGGCTTGTTCGCGGGGTTGTTGAAGCCGCACATGCCGGTCGCGGAGTGCGGCACGCTCGACGTCGCGGTGACAGCGGCTGCGGGTGACGCACAAGCAGGCGACACCGTATTGCTCTCGCCGGCCTGCGCCAGCTTTGATCAGTTCAAGGACTTCGAGGCACGCGGCGATCATTTCCGCGACTTGGTGCAGGCCTTATGAGCACCACCTCGCTGTCCCGCCGCATCAAGGCCACTGCCGCGCTCGCCGACCCAAATCGCTACGGGCGCTCGGACCGCTCGGCGGCGAGCCGCTGGTTCTGGGAGATCGACCGCGTGCTGCTGCTGATGGTGGCGGTGCTGATCGGGATCGGGCTGATCGCCGTCGCGGCTGCGTCCCCGGCCGCGGCGCAGCGCTATTCGGGCGGGTCGGTGCGCGTCAACGAGCTGTTCTTTTTCTACCGCCAGATCATGTGGATCGCGGTATCGCTCCCGGTCATGATCCTCATTTCGATGATGCCGCGCGAACGCGCCCGCCGCTTCTCGCTTGGCGGCGCGGCTCTCTTCCTCGTCCTGCTTGCCGTCGTGCCCTTCATCGGCGCGGAGAAAAATGGCGCCGTCCGCTGGATCGAGCTCGGCGTTGGCCAATTGCAGCCGTCGGAATTCCTGAAGCCCTTCTTCGTCGTCACCATGGCCTGGCTCCTGTCGCTCCAGGAGAAGGACAAGCGGCTTCCGATATTCTGGCTGTCGAGCGCGCTGCTCGGTTTTGTTGCCGTCTTTCTGATGATTCAGCCCGATTTCGGATCGACGATTATTTTCGGCTCGGTGTGGATCGCGATGCTCGCTCTCGCCGGGCTCAATTTGCGCGTGCTCGGCGGGCTCGGCGTACTTGGGCTGGTCGCCGTGGTGCTGGCTTACTTCTTTTACGACGTCGCGCAGCTCCGCATCGATGGTTTCCTGTTCGGCGAGGGCGACAATTTCCAGACCGAAAATGCAATGCGCACGCTCACCGCGGGCGGTCTGTTCGGGATGGGGCCGGGCGGTGGAACGCGCAAGTTCGGGCTTCCCGAGCCGCACACCGACTACATCTTTTCGGTCATCGGCGAGGAATTCGGGTTGATCGCCTGCATTGCCATCGCCTTGCTCTACATGGGGATCGTGGCGCGGGTGCTGATCAAGTTGCTCGACGAGGAATCCTCCTTCGCGATCCTCGCCGCGGGGGGCCTCGCGGTCCAGTTCGGGCTGCAGGCGCTGATCAACATGGCGGTCAACGTCCAGATCGCGCCATCGAAGGGAATGACCCTGCCGTTCATCAGCTATGGCGGCAGCTCGATGCTGGCGCTGTCGATCGGGATGGGATTGCTGCTCGCCTTCACCCGGCGAAATCCTTATCTGACGCGCTCGCCCTATGTCGTCAAATGGGGCGGGGAGAAGATATGAACATCACCCTCGCCGCGGGCGGAACCGGCGGGCACCTCGTCCCCGCGCACGCGCTCGCCGCCGAGCTGATCGCGCGCGGCCACGGCGTAATGCTGGTGACCGACGATCGTGGCGCCAAATATCCGGGGCTGTTCAAGGACGTTCCAGTGCATATCCTGCCCGCGGGCCGGCTCGCGGGCGGGCCATTGGGGCTGATCAAAGCGATCGGCTCGATCCTGTCGGGACGGCGCCAGGCCAAGCGCCTCTACCGCGAGTTCCGGCCCGACGCGGTGATCGGCTTCGGCGGCTATCCGGCGCTGCCGGCGCTGCTTGCCGCCAGTGCGGTGGGGGTGCCGACGATTCTTCACGAACAGAATGCAGTCCTTGGGCGGGTCAATCGGTTGCTCGCCGGGGGGGCGCGCGCGATCGCCACGGCTTATGCCGAAGTCGAGCGACTCAAGCCCGCGCATCGGCCCAAGGCGGTGCTGGTCGGAAATCCGGTGCGCGAGGCGGTGATCCGGCTCGGCGAGCTGCCGTTCCCCCCGTTCGACGATACCGCGCCGTTAAAAATCCTCGTCACCGGGGGCAGCCAGGGCGCGACCATCCTTGGCCGCGTGGTGCCCGACGGGCTCGGCTTGCTCCCCGCCTCGCTGCGGCTGCGGCTGCAAGTGGTCCAGCAATGCCGCGCCGACGATATCGAGGCAGTCCGCGCGCGCTACGCCGCGCTCAGCATTCCGGCCGAACTATCGACCTATATCGAGGATATGCCGACCCAAATCCGTGAGGCGCATCTGGTCATCGCCCGCGCGGGGGCATCGACCCTCGCCGAACTGACGGTGGCCGGGCGCCCCGCGATCCTCGTTCCACTGCCGATCGCGACCGACGACCATCAGACCGTGAATTCGCGCGAGCTTGCCAAGGCGGGCGGAGCGCGCGTGATCGCTCAGCCCGACTTCACCCCCGCCGCGCTTGCCAGCCAGGTCAAGGCGATCGCGAGCGACCCGCAGGCGCTTGCCAACGCCGCCGGACGCTCGCTTTCGGTCGGGCGGCCGCACGCCACCCGCGATCTCGCCGACCTGGTCGAGCGCATCGCCGGGGGCGAGGCACCAGCCGAGGTCGGGCCGGTCGCCGCGACGCAGCCCGCGGGTGGGTTCGCGCTCGGCATACCGGCATGAAGGCAATGGGCACCCAGATCGGAACGATCCACTTCGTCGGGATCGGGGGGATCGGCATGTCGGGGATCGCCGAGGTGATGCACCATCTCGGCTATCAGATCCAGGGATCCGACCAGGCCGAGGGTTATGCGGTCGAAGGGCTGCGCAAGGCCGGGATCCCGGTCACGATTGGCCACTCGGCCGACAATCTCGGCGATGCGCGCGTCGTGGTTTGCTCAACCGCGATCTCGCGCGGCAATCCCGAGGTCGAGGCGGCGATCCACCAGCGGCTTCCGCTCGTGCGCCGCGCCGAAATGCTTGCCGAGCTGATGCGGATGCAATCGACCGTTGCGGTCGCGGGCACTCATGGCAAGACGACCACGACGTCGATGATCGCGGCGATGCTCGATGCCGGCGGGATCGACCCGACCGTGATCAACGGCGGGGTGATCAATGCCTATGGCTCGAACGCGCGACTGGGCACGTCGGACTGGATGGTGGTCGAGGCCGATGAGAGCGACGGCAGCTTCCTGCGCCTCGACGGAACGATCGCGGTGGTCACCAATATCGATCCCGAGCACCTCGAGCATTACGGCAGCTTCGAAGCCGCCAAGGACGCCTATGTCGAGTTTGTCGAGAACGTCCCGTTCTACGGGCTCGCGGTGATGTGCGTCGATCATCCCGAGGTGCAGAAAATCCTCAGCAGGATTCGCGACCGGCGAGTGGTCACCTACGGCACGTCGCCGGTGGCTGATCTCCGCGCGGTCAACATCGAGGCAACCGGCGATGGCAGCCGGTTCGACGTGTCGGTGCTTGGACTGGGCGGCGACCGGCGGACGATAGAGGGCGTCTTCCTGCCGATGCCGGGGCGCCACAATGTTCTCAACGCGCTTGCCGCGATCGCGGTCGGGATCGAGCTTGGGCTCGACGATGCGACGCTCGCCGGCGGGTTCGGGCGCTTTACCGGGGTCAAGCGGCGGTTCACTCGGGTCGGGGAGATCGACGGGGCAAGCATCATCGACGATTATGCGCATCATCCGGTCGAAATCCGCGCGGTGCTGTCGGCGGCGCGTGAGAGTGCGTCTTCAAGAAGTGTCGGCACCGAGGCCGGTGCCGTTGGGTCGCGGGTGATTGCGGTCGTCCAGCCGCACCGCTTTACCCGGCTGCGCGATCTGATGGAGGATTTCCAGAACGCCTTCAACGACGCCGACGCGGTATTCGTAACCCCGGTCTATGCCGCCGGCGAGCCGCCGGTCGAAGGGGTCGACGCTGCCGCGCTCGCCGAGGGGTTGCGCGCGCACGGGCACCGCATGGTCAAGACCGTCGACGACCCCGCCGAACTTGCCGCCAGCCTGAGCGACCTTGCCGAAAGCGGGGACATGATCGTGTGCATGGGGGCCGGCGACATCACCAAATGGGCGGCGGGTCTGGGCGCGGCGATTGCCAAGGCGAGGGCGGCGAAATGAATTCGCCTGCACCTTCTCCCCCGTTCGTGCCGAGCGAAGTCGAGGTGCGTGGCGCGAGCGCCCCTCGACTTCGCTTGGGACGAACGGGGGCGGTGGTTCGCGGGAAGCTAAAAACGAACGCCCCGCTCGCGCCGCTCGTATGGTTCAAATCGGGGGGGGCGGCGGAACTGCTGTTCGAACCCGCCGATCGCGACGACCTTGTGCAGCTTCTCGGCGGGCTCGATCCGCAAACACCGGTCATGGCGCTCGGCCTCGGTTCCAACATGATCGTCCGCGACGGCGGGGTTCCCGGAGTTACGGTCCGGCTGGGCAAGGCGTTCGCGAAGATCGAGCGGGTCGATGAAGTCACGCTTCGCTGCGGCGGGGGGGCATCGGGAATATTGGTGTCCTCGATCGCGCGCGACGCCGGGATCGCCGGGCTCGAATTCTTGCGCGGAATTCCGGGAACCGTCGGCGGGTTCGTGCGGATGAACGGCGGCGCTTACGGCCGCGAGGTGAGTGACATTCTGGTCGGCTGCACCGTCGTGCTCAGGGACGGACAGGTCGAGCAATGGTCCGCCGAGCGGCTCGGCTATAGCTATCGCTACAGTGAGTTGCCCGAGGGCGCGGTCGTGGTCGAGGCGGTGTTTCGCGGCCAGTCGGGCGATCCTTCGGTAATCGGCGTCGAAATGGACCGCATCGCCGCGGCGCGTGAAGCGGCTCAACCGCTGCGCAGCCGGACCGGGGGATCGACGTTCAAGAATCCGCCCGGGCACAAGGCGTGGGCGCTGGTCGATGCGGCAGGGTGCCGGGGCTTGCGCATCGGCGACGCGCAAGTGTCGCACAAGCATTGCAATTTCCTGCTCAACCTCGGTAACGCCAGCTCATCCGAGATCGAGGAATTGGGCGAAACCGTCCGCCGCCGCGTCCGTTCGTCGACCAACATCGAACTCGAATGGGAAATCCAGCGGATCGGAGTCGAATGAATCGTGATCTCCACATCGTCGTGCTGATGGGTGGCTGGTCGGCGGAGCGCTCGGTGTCGCTGATGAGCGGCAAGGATGTCGCCGCGGCGCTCACCGAACGTGGCTGGTCCAACGTCAGCAGCGTCGATATGGACCGCAACGTGGCGCAAGTGCTCACCGCACTGCGCCCCGACGTGGTGTTCAACGCACTCCACGGCACCCCCGGCGAGGATGGCACGGTCCAGGGAATGCTCGACCTGATGCAGATTCCCTACACCCATTCGGGGACCACTACTTCGGCGATCGCGATCGACAAGGAATTGACCAAGGCGGTGCTCGTCCCCGCAGGCGTGCGCATGCCCAAAGGCAAGATGGTCGACAGCGCGTCGCTCTACGAGGGCGACCCAATGGTGCGGCCTTATGTCCTCAAGCCGGTCAACGAGGGCAGTTCGGTCGGAGTAGCGATCGTCACTGACGAGAGCAATTACGGGTTTCCGATCAGCGCGCGCGCCGAAGGTCCGTGGCAGCATTTCGAGCGGCTGCTCGCCGAGCCGTTCATTCGCGGGCGCGAACTGACCGTGGCGGTGCTCGGCGACGAGGCGCTGTGCGTCACCGAACTGAAGCCCAAGGCCGGCTTCTACGATTTCGACGCCAAATATACCGAGGGGATGACCGAGCATATCTGTCCCGCCGAAATCCCCGGCCCGATCGCGGAAGCGATGATGGCGATGGCGCTTCGCGCGCATCGCCTGCTTAGGTGCCGAGGCGCCTCTCGATCCGATTTCCGGTGGGACGACAGTCAAGGCGAAGCAGGGATTTATCTGCTCGAGATCAATACCCAACCGGGGATGACCCCGCTTAGTCTGGTGCCCGAACAGGCGCTTCAGCGCGGTATTTCTTACGGCGAACTGGTTGAGCGTATCATCGCCGAGGTCGTAGCCGGTGCGGCGGACAAAAACACAGCGCTGGGCAATCGTTGAGCCCGGCGCAGACCAGAGGTGGCGGAGGGCGGTCGCGCAGCCGCAAGCCATCGGCGCGGGCGGCGGTGTCGAAAAAAATCGCCGCCCGCCTGCCGGTGGAGGAAGCCGATGCCAATCGCATCGCGACCTGGGCGTTCGGCCTGTTTGTGCTGGCGATCGCGATCGTCGCGCTGATCGCGCTCGAGCTTCCGGCCAAGCTTGGCCGTGCCGCGGGCGAGGCGGTCGGCGACGCCGGTTTCCGAGTGCGCAGCGTTGCGGTCCACGGCACACGGCGGATGGACCCCAAGCCGATCTATCGAATTACCCTCGACCAGCGGACCACCGCGCTGCCGCTGGTCGATGTTGCCGCGATCCGTAAGCGGCTGCTTGGCTTTGGCTGGGTCAAGGACGCACGCGTCTCGCGCCGCTACCCCGACACGCTCGTGGTCGATATCGTCGAACGTAGCCCCGCCGCTTTGTGGCAGGATGGCCAGCGGCTGT
>Ga0136611_10003752_pt1 | contig 10636 bp, 12 predicted proteins | sample AntDrymUQ2232306_2_FD_106645 | JGI IMG/M metagenome (GOLD analysis project Ga0136611, IMG submission 106645) | Polar desert sand microbial communities from Dry Valleys, Antarctica - metaG UQ223 (23.06) | ecosystem: Environmental > Terrestrial > Soil > Desert | place: Antarctica: Dry Valley... | reverse complement strand
GCCGCTTCGCTGGCGGCCATCCTCGAAGCCCGCGGCCTGCGTGTCACGATGATGAAGCTGGACCCGTATCTCAACGTCGACCCGGGCACCATGAGCCCGTTCCAGCATGGCGAGGTCTACGTCACTGACGATGGCGCCGAGACCGACCTCGACCTCGGCCACTACGAGCGTTTCGTCAACACCCGCTTGTCAGGCCTGAACTCGATCACCACCGGCAAGATCTACGAGGCCGTGATCCGCAAGGAACGCCGCGGTGATTACCTGGGCGGCACCGTGCAGGTGATCCCGCATGTCACCGACGAGATCAAGCGCTGCATCGACGCGGCCACGGCTGGGTTCGATGTTGCATTGGTGGAGATCGGCGGCACCGTCGGCGATATCGAGTCCCTGCCGTTCCTGGAGGCGATCCGCCAGTTGCGCATCGAACGTGGCCAGGACAAGGCGATGTTCATGCACCTGACGCTCATTCCGTACATCGCCGCCGCCGGTGAACTCAAGACGAAGCCTACCCAGCACTCGGTCAAGGAACTGCGCAGCATCGGCATCCAGCCCGACGTGCTGCTGTGCCGCAGCGAATGTCCGCTACCGGACAGCGACCGCCGCAAGATCGCGCTGTTCACCAACGTGCCGGAGAAAGCGGTGATCTCCGCGGTTGACCTGGACAACATCTACAAGATTCCGCGCTGGCTCCACGACCAGCAGCTGGACCAGTTGGTGGTCGATCAACTGCGCCTGCAGGACAAGGCCAGCGCCGATGCGGATCTGTCGGCCTGGGACGCGGTGGTGGATGCGTCCACCCATCCGATCGACGAGGTCACCATTGCCGTGGTCGGCAAGTATGTCGACCACCAGGACGCCTATAAATCGGTAGGCGAGGCGCTGAAGCATGGCGGCATCGGCCAGCGCACGCGGGTGCGGCTGAAGTGGATGGAATCCCAGGAAATCGAACGCGACGGCGCAGCAAAAGCGCTTGCGGGCGTTGACGGGATTCTGGTGCCGGGCGGTTTCGGCGACCGCGGCTTCGAGGGCAAGGTGTTGACTGCGCAGTACGCGCGTCTCCACAAGGTGCCGTACTTCGGCATCTGTTACGGCATGCAGGCCGCCGTGGTCGACGTGGCACGCAACATCGCTGGCCTGGACGGCGCCAACAGCACGGAGAACGACCGCAACACGCTGCATCCGGTGATCGGCCTGATCACCGAATGGCGAACCCAGTCTGGTGATATCGAGCGACGCGACGCGGCCTCGGATCTTGGCGGCACCATGCGGCTTGGCTTGCAGGAGCAGCGGTTGAAGCCGGGTACCCTGGCGCACCGGATGTACGGCGCGGACGTGGTCGGCGAGCGTCATCGCCACCGTTACGAATTCAACAACCGATACCGCACCCAGATGGAGGACGCCGGCCTGGTGTTCAGCGCCAAGTCGATGGACGACCTGCTGGTTGAAATGGTGGAACTACCGCAGGCGCAGCATCCCTGGTTCCTGGCCTGCCAGGCGCATCCGGAATTCCTGTCCACGCCGCGCAGCGGGCATCCGCTGTTCGTCGGCTTCATCCGCGCAGCGCGCGATCACAAGTCCGGCAGCGCGCTCACCGACCACGGCAGCTCCAGCGAGGCGAGCGCAGGAGCCGCAGGCACGAGTGCGTTGCACGGCAATGCAGCGGGCTCCAGCGTTGCGGGCGCCAGTGCAGCGGGATCCGCTTCGGTAGGCTCAGGTCACGCGCAGACGCGCGAGGCGGCAGCATGAAACTGTGCGGCTTCGACGTGGGCCTGGACCACCCGTTCTTCCTGATAGCCGGCCCGTGCGTGATCGAGTCGGAACAACTGCAACTGGACGTGGCTGGCCAGCTGAAGGAGATCACCGGTTCGCTCGGCATCAATTTCATTTTCAAGTCGAGTTTCGACAAGGCCAACCGCACCTCGCACACCAGTTTCCGCGGCCCCGGCATGGAAGAAGGCCTGCGCGTGCTCTACGAGGTCAAGCGCCAACTCGGCGTGCCGGTGCTGACCGACGTGCACGAATACACCCCGATGGACGAGGTCGCCTCGGTCGTCGACGTGCTGCAGACACCTGCGTTCCTGGTTCGCCAGACCGACTTCATCAGCAAGGTCTGCGCCGCCGGCAAGCCGGTCAACATCAAGAAAGGCCAGTTTCTGTCGCCGTGGGACATGAAGCCCGTCGTCGAAAAAGCCAAGGCAACGGGCAACCCCCACATCATGGTCTGCGAGCGCGGCGCCAGCTTCGGCTACAACAACCTGGTGTCCGACATGCGCAGTCTTGCAGTGATGCGCGATACCGGCTGCCCGGTGGTGTTCGACGCCACTCATTCGGTGCAATTGCCGGGCGGGCAGGGCACCAGCTCCGGCGGCCAGCGCGAGTTCGTCCCGGTGCTGGCACGCGCTGCCGTCGCGGTGGGCGTGTCCGGCGTGTTCATGGAAACCCACCCCGACCCCAGCAAGGCGCTGTCGGACGGACCCAATGCATGGCCGCTCGACAAGATGCGCGCGTTGCTGGAAACGATGCTCGAACTCGATGCCGCGACCAAGCGCAACGGCTTTCTCGAAACTTCCCTTTGATCCTCGCGGACACTCATCGATGACCCAGATCAGCCACGTCCACGCCCGCGAAATCCTCGACAGCCGCGGCAACCCCACGCTCGAAGCCGAAGTCACTCTGGCCGACGGCAGCTTCGGCCGCGCGATGGTGCCGTCCGGCGCATCCACCGGTACCAAGGAAGCGGTGGAATTGCGCGATGGCGACAAGACCCGCTACCTCGGCAAAGGCGTGCAGAAGGCCGTGGCCAACGTCAATGGCCCGATCGCCGCAATGCTGCAGGGCGTCGACGCGTGCGACCAGGCTGGCCTGGACCGCAGATTGAACGACCTCGATGGCACCGAGAACAAGGCGCGGCTTGGCGCCAACGCGCTGCTGGCAGTGTCGTTGGCCAATGCGCATGCGCTGGCCGCGTCGAAGAAAATGCCGTTGTGGCAGCATCTGGCCAACGGCGCCGATGTGTCGCTGCCGGTGCCGATGATGAACATCATCAACGGCGGCGCGCATGCCGACAATAACGTCGACATGCAGGAATTCATGGTGCTGCCGGTGGGCTTCGATACGTTCGCCGAATCGCTGCGCGCCGGCACCGAGATCTTCCATGCGCTGAAGTCGGTCCTGAAGGGTCGCGGCCTGTCCACGGCGGTTGGCGACGAGGGCGGGTTTGCGCCCGACCTGCGCAGCAACGAGGAAGCGCTGGAAACCATCCTCGAAGCCATCGGCAAGGCCGGCTACCGGGCAGGCGAAGATGTGCTGCTGGGTCTCGATGTTGCCTCCAGCGAATTTTTCGACAACGGCAAGTACCACCTGACGGGCGAGGGCAAGCGCCTGACCTCCGAGCAGTTCGTTGATTTCCTCGCGAACTGGGCGGCGCAGTATCCGATCGTCACCATCGAGGACGGCATGGATGAACAGGATTGGGCCGGCTGGAAGCTCCTGACGGAGCGCCTGGGCAACAAGGTGCAGCTGGTCGGCGACGACCTGTTCGTCACCAATCCGAAGATTTTCCGGCAGGGCATCGAGAAAGGCGTGGCCAACGCGATCCTGATCAAGGTCAACCAGATCGGCACGTTGACCGAGACCCTGGAAGCGATTGCGATGGCGCACGCCGCCAACTACGCCGCCGTGGTCTCGCACCGGTCTGGCGAGACAGAGGACACCACCATCGCCGACATCGCGGTGGCTACGACGGCGACCCAGATCAAGACCGGCTCGCTGTGCCGCAGCGACCGGGTGGCCAAGTACAACCATTTGCTGCGCATTGAAGAGTCGCTCGGCAGCAGCGCGCGCTATGCCGGCCGTGGCGCGTTCCAGTCGCTCGCGCGCTGACGGACCCGCCTGGCGGTGAAGGAGATGCGCGTAGTGCCGGGCCACGTACTGTTGGTCGCGCTTGCGCTGCTGCTGGGGTGGCTGCAATACAAGCTGTGGCTGGGCAACGGCGGGCATCGCGAGGTTGCCGCCCTGCGGGGCCAGGTGGTCGCGCAACAGTCCGAAAATCTTCGCCTGCAGCAGCGCAATGAAGCACTGGCGGCCGAGGTGAAGAATCTGAAGGCGGGTGAGGCCGCAGTGGAAGAACGCGCGCGCAGCGAGCTGGGGATGGTCAAGCCGGGCGAGACGTTCTATCGCGTGATCGAAGCCGCCGGCCCCCCGGCGCAGGCGCGCCCGCCCGATGCGCCATCAAGAGATTCGACGAAATGACGTGGGCGCTGGTTCCGGCCGCGGGCAGCGGGCGCCGCTTCGGCGGCGACGTGCCCAAGCAATATCTCTTCGTTGCGGGAAAGCCGCTGATCCAGCACGCATTGGAAGCATTGCTGTCCCACCCCGGTATCGATGGCGTGGTGGTTGCGCTGGCGGCCGACGATTCCTGCTGGCCGCGCTGGACCGGGTTATGCGGCAAGCCGGTGCTCACTTGCACTGGCGGCTCGGCGCGCGCTGATTCCGTGCTGGCCGCCTTGCGCGCAACGCCAGCCCATGTCGAGGGTGATGCATTGATGCTGGTGCACGATGCCGCCCGGCCGAATCTCCACGCAAGCGACGTATCCCGCTTGCTTGATGCGGCACTGGCGCACGCAGATGGTGCCGTCCTGGCGGCGCCGGTGCGCGATACCCTCAAACGCGCGGATGGCGATGACTGCATCCTCGGCACCGAGCCGCGCGACGGACTGTGGCGTGCGCTGACGCCGCAAGCGTTTCGCCGTGACCTGCTGCAGCGTGCCCTTGAATCGGCGCAGGCCGACGGCGCGTTGGTCACGGATGAGGCGATGGCCGTCGAGCGCCTGGGCCACCGGCCGCGCCTGGTGGAAGGCCGTGAGGACAACCTGAAAGTCACGACGCCGGCAGATCTGGCGCTGGCAACATTCCTGCTGGGCACAAGCTCGCTGGATACACGGCGATGAGCATCCGCATCGGCCAGGGTTTCGACGTGCATGCCTTCGGCGCGGGTGACCACGTGATGCTCGGCGGCGTGCGCGTGCCCCACGTGCAGGGCGTACTGGCCCACAGCGACGGTGACGTGGTCCTGCACGCACTGTGCGATGCCATCCTCGGCGCGCTTGCGTTGGGCGACATCGGCCACCATTTCCCGCCGTCCGACGCGCAGTGGGAGGGTGCCGACAGCCGCGCCCTGCTGCGCCACTGCGATGGCCTGGCGCGCGCGCGCGGGTGGCGGGTGGGCAATTGCGACAGCACCGTGATCTGCGAACGGCCCAAGGTGGGGCCGCACGTCCAGGCGATGCGCGACTGCATCGCGGCGGATCTCGGCATCCAGGTGGATGCCGTCAGCGTCAAGGCCACCACCAGCGAAACGCTGGGCTTTACCGGGCGCGGCGAGGGCATCGCGGCGCAGGCGGTATGCGTGCTGCTGCCGCTCGATGACTGAGTTGCCGAAGGCGCACGGCGCGGCCGTGCTGACGGCGCGAATCCGCACCTCGCCAGAGGATTTCTTCGTTGAGGAGATTCCCGGCTTCGACGCCAGCGGCGCGGGCGAGCATCTGCTGCTTGAAGTCGAAAAGCGCGGCATGAACACCGCCTGCGCCGCCAAGTGCATTGCGGCCTGGGCGGGGGTGGCGGAATCGGCGATTGGCTACGCGGGCATGAAGGACCGGCATGCGGTCACGCGCCAGCGCTACAGCGTGTGGCTGCCGAAAAAGCGCGCGCCGGACCTCGCACACCTGCAATCCGACGACCTGCGCGTGCTTGGCCACGCATGGCACGCACGCAAGCTGCCGCGAGGCGCGCTGGCCGGCAACCGCTTCGTGCTGGTGTTGAGAAGCGTTGATGGCAACCGCGACGCCATCGACGCGCGTTTGCAGGTGATCACGTCGTGCGGCGTGCCGAACTACTACGGTGAACAGCGCTTCGGGCGCGAGGGCCGCAACGTGCAGCAGGCGCTGGCACTGTTCGCGGGCCGCCGCTTCAGGCGCGATGAGCGCACGATGTTGGTGTCGGCCGCGCGTTCGGAGTTGTTCAACCGCGTGCTGGCAGCGCGCGTTGCGGCGGACACCTGGAACGCGGCGCTGGACGGCGAGGTATGGGTGCTGGACGGCAGCCGGAGCGTGTTCGGGCCTGAGCCATTCAGTGATGCCTTGCTGGCGCGCCTCGACACGTTCGATATCCATCCCAGCGGGCCGTTATGGGGCAAAGGCGAGTTGCGTAGCGCCCAGGCCGCGCGCGAGGCTGAGCTTGCCGCCATCCAGGACGATGCGTCTGCACAGTTGCGCAAGGGGCTGGAAGACGTCGGGATGAATCAGGAGCGACGCGCGCTGCGCCTGCGCCCGCAGGACCTCGAATGGCGATGGCTTGCCGATGATGTGCTGGAGCTGCGCTTCGCGCTGCTGCCGGGCTGTTATGCGACGACCGTGCTTCGCGAACTCGGGGAAATTTCATAGGCGGCGAGGCCGGCGGATGGCTCGTGCAACGGCATTTCGAGGCGCGTAACGCCTGGTAGCCGGCCTGCGCGCCGGATGGGGTATGCGCGCTCGCGGCAAGGCCGCTCGAATTTCTCGCCCACCTCGGCGGTAGGCGTCGCCGAGTGCTGTCCGGCGCGCGTCAGCGCTTCTCGAGCAACACCAGCACCGCGCCGCTGCCGCCCTGCGACGCCGGCGGCGAGTGGAAGGCAAGTACGTCGGCGCGGTTGCGCAGCACGCGGTCGACCAGGTTCTTGAGCACCGGCAAGCGTTCCCCGGAGTTCAGCCCTTTGCCGTGCACGACACGCACGCAGCCCACGCCGTGCAGCCGGCAGTCGCGCAGGAATTCGCGCAGCAGCGTCTCCGCGGTGCGCGCTGGCAGCCCGTGCAGGTCCAGTTCTTCCTGCGCCGAATACTCGCCTCGTGCCAGGCGTTTCAGCACCAGCGGGGTAATTTCCGGGCGCCTGTAGGACAGTACGTCGCCCGTCTCCAGCGCAGCGATCACCGCATGCTGGAATGCTTCCCGCGCCTCAGCTTCATCGCGGCGCGCCATCTTCGCGGAAGGCCTGGGTTTTGGTGGGGCAGGCGCAGCCGCGACTTCAGGCAATGCGCGCACCTTGCCCCGGTCAACGCCGATGGCCTTGCGAAACAGCGCCGCGTCGTCGACGTCATCACTGTCGGGTACAGCGCTGGTAGCCGGGATTTTCCGCACGACGCAGGGTAACCCGTCGACCATCCGTTATCATGGTGGCATGCAGAATATCGGGATGCGCTAGCCGCCATGCGGGTTCTTGTCAGCAACGACGATGGCGTCGACGCCCCCGGCATCCGCGCCCTTGCGGCCGGATTGCGCGCGGCCGGCCATGAGGTACTCGTGGTGGCGCCCGACCGCGATCGCAGCGGTGCCAGCAATTCGCTGACGCTAGATGCACCCATCCGCGTCGTGCAACTGGATGCGCAGACCTGGAAGGTCTATGGCACGCCCACGGACTGCGTGCACGTGGCGATCACCGGCATGCTGGAGATCGAGCCGGACATCGTCGTCTCCGGCATCAACAATACCGCCAACCTCGGCGACGACGTCATCTATTCCGGCACCGTCGCCGCAGCGATGGAGGGACGCTTCCTTGGCCTGCCCGCGGTGGCGTTGTCGCTGGCCACCGCCGACCACAAGGGGCTGCATTTCGAAACCGCGGCGCGCGCGGCGGTGGAAATCATCGCCCGTTTGCGCAGCGATCCGTTGCCCGCCGATACCATCCTCAACGTCAACGTGCCGGACCTGCCGTGGGCCGAGATCCGTGGCTTCGAGACCGCGCGCCTGGGCCATCGGCACCGTGCCGAAGCCTGCGTGCCGCAACAGGATCCGCGCGGCCGCCAGTGGTGGTGGATTGGCGCGGCCGGACCGGAGGCCGATGCCGGGCCCGGGACGGACTTCAATGCGGTGCGCAGCGGGCACATCGCCATCACCCCGATCCACGTGGACCTGACCCGCTACCAGGCGCTGGAGCACGTGGCCAGTTGGGTGGGCGGGCTGGCCGAGACGCTGGACCAGGCCGATGCGGAGCGCGCGCCGTGATTTCGCGCCTGCGGCTGCAGCCTGCCGACGTGGGCATGGGCATGACCAGCCAGCGCGTTCGGGACCGGCTTATCGAGCGTTTGAGAGGCAACGGCATCGCCGACGAGCGTGTGCTCAATGCGATCCGCACGGTGCCGCGTCACCAGTTCGTGGACGAGGCGCTGGCAACGCGCGCCTATGAGGACACCGCGCTGCCCATTGGCCACGGCCAGACCATTTCCCAGCCATGGGTGGTGGCGAAGATGACGGCGGCCCTGCTGGAAAACGGCGTGCCTAGGCGGGTGCTGGAGATCGGCACCGGTTCCGGTTACCAGGCCGCGATCCTGGCCGTGCTGGGCGTGGAGGTCTTCACCGTGGAGCGCATCGGGGACCTGCTGCGCACGGCCCGCAAGCGCTTTCGCACGCTCGGCCTGCAGGTGCGCAGCAAGCACGATGACGGCCGGCTGGGTTGGGCGGAGGAGGCGCCCTTCGACGGCATCATCGTCACTGCGGCGGCGCCGGCGCTGGTGGATGCCTTGTCCGTGCAGCTTGCAGCAGGTGGCACGCTGGTGGCGCCGGTGGGCGGCGCCTCGGGCCAGACCTTGCTGTGCCTGCGAAAAGACGCGGACGGCGGCATTGCACAGTGCGAGATCGCGCCGGTGGTGTTCGTGCCGCTGCTCTCCGGGATGGTGGACGCATGAAACTGTTTGGCCCCCTGTACGAGCGCGCGCTGGTGTGGGCCGGGCATCCGAAGGCGCCGGCGCTGCTGGGTGGGTTGAGCTTCGCCGAGGCCATCGTGTTTCCGTTGCCGCCGGAAGTGATGCTGGCGCCGATGTGCCTGGCGCAACCCAGGCGCGGGTTCTGGTTTGCGGCCATCAGCTTGGCCGGTTCGCTGCTTGGCGCGGTGGTTGGTTACCTGCTGGGCCAATATGCCTACGAACTGGTCAAGCCGATGCTGGAAAGCCTTGGCTGGCTTGCGAAGATCGATGCGCAGGTGGCGCACCTGCGCGAGGTCACCGCGGAATCTCCGTGGAAGGCATTCTGGTTGCTGGTGCTGGCCGGGTTCACCCCGATCCCGCTGAAGATCTTCACCTGGGCCAGCGGCATCGTTGGCGTGCCGATGCTGCCCTTCCTGGCCAGCATGTTCGTGGGTCGCGGCAAACGGGTGTTCCTGGTGGCACTGGCCATCCGCCTCGGCGGCGAGCGTGCGGAAAAAGCCCTGCATCGCTACATCGAGCCGGTTGGTTGGGCTGTGCTCGCATTGATTGCGGGCGGTATCGGTTGGCTGCTGTTGCGGTGACATCGGGCATGATGCGTGGCATGCGCGCGCATCGATTCGCCATATCCTGTGTCCTGTTGGCCCTGCTCGCTGCGTGCGGCCGCAGCCACGTGGTGCGCGAGCCCGCCTCGCAGACGCGCGGCAACCGGGTCTACGCCGGTGAGCGGCCGATCCGCGTGTCGCAGCCGAAATATGGTGCAACCGCGTTGGTCCAGCGCGGCCAAAGCGTGTACCGGATCGCTACGGAAAACGGCCTGACTGCGCTTGATCTAGCCTTGTGGAACGACATCGCGCCGCCCTACATCATTCATCCCGGCCAGCGCTTGCGCCTATATCCGGGCGGGCAGCGCGGCGTTGCAAGGTCTCTCGCCGCGCCGCCGCGCCACACCGGGACGCAAACTCCCAGGCCAGCCCCGTCAATCATCGCCCCGGTCATCGCGCCCGCTGCCAGCAGCATCGGCTGGCGCTGGCCAGCTGATGGCACGGTGGTGGAAACGTTTGCCGGTGGTGATGCCACCCGCCAGGGCATCGACATCGCCGGCAAGGGTGGCCAGCCCGTGCGCGCCGCTGCCGATGGCGTGGTGGTGTATTCCGGGTCGGGCCTGGTGGGCTATGGCGAGCTTCTGATCGTCAAGCACAACGAACAGTGGTTGTCCGCCTACGGCCACAACCGCGCGCGCCTGGTCAACGAGGGCCAGCGCGTCCAGGCTGGCCAGCAGATTGCCGAGATGGGCCGCAGCGGCGCGATGCGCGACATGCTGCATTTCGAGATCCGCTACAACGGCAAGCCGGTCGATCCGCAGCAGTACCTGCCGAAGCGTTGATCCAGCAAGCGCCCAGGCACTCGCCGCTCGATGCTGCTACCCGGAAAACACGAAGCCGGCGACCACGCGCCGCCCTTCGCCAGCCAGCACGCTGTAGGTACGCGCGGCCGCCGCGTTGGTCATGACCTCGATGCCGACCCCGCGCTGCAGGCAGGCGGCCAGTACCGCCGCTGGCGGGAATACCTGGTTGGCACCGGTTCCCAGCACCACCAGTTCGGGACGCAGGTCGAGGCATGCTTGCAGGTCGGCGGGCAACATCGAACGCGCATCCAGAATGGGCCAATCCTCAAGCAGGGCGTCCGGGGCAATCACGAAACTGCGCTCGATACGGCGGTCGTTGACCAGCGCCACGCGCCCATCCGCGCCGCGCAGGAAGAAGCGGTAGTCAGGTCGCTCGAGGTTCAGCTGCATTGCACGCGGCCCGCAAATCAGGCGCGGGGCAGCACGATATGGCGCTTGTCCTTGCTGGGCCGGTAGAGCACGGCTGTGTGGCCAATACGTTGCACCAGCGCGGCCCCGG
>Ga0136611_10003751_pt1 | contig 10640 bp, 10 predicted proteins | sample AntDrymUQ2232306_2_FD_106645 | JGI IMG/M metagenome (GOLD analysis project Ga0136611, IMG submission 106645) | Polar desert sand microbial communities from Dry Valleys, Antarctica - metaG UQ223 (23.06) | ecosystem: Environmental > Terrestrial > Soil > Desert | place: Antarctica: Dry Valley... | reverse complement strand
GCCAGCCCTGGGGAGCTCGAGAGCAACCTTCTGCTCGTACGCGGAAGTCTCATCGACGCCGGCGCGGCGCACGCATGCCGTACCACGATCGACCCGCTGGTCACGATGGTCCGCGCGCACGCCTTCCATGGTTATCTGATGGACGTTCGCGAGCATGCGCAGGTACATCGCGCCGCAGCTGACAACCTGGCTGCCGCTCTCGGCGTGGCCGCTCTGGAAGGCAGTGCATTGCGTGCGGAGCTCGCGCAGTCGCGCACCTTGATGACTGGACCGCTGGAGCTCGATGAGGGGACGACGCGCGTGCTCGATACCTTCCGCGCAATCCACACCATTCAGGCAGAGATGGGCGAGCGGGCGGTGAGCACCTGCATCGTGTCCATGACGACAGAACCTGACGATCTGCTTCGCGTTCTGCTCTTTGCGCGCGAGTCAGGGCTCGTCGATCTGGCTGCGGACCCGCCGGAATCGAGGATCGACGTCGTCCCACTGTTTGAAACACTGGACGACCTCGAGCGTGCCCCTGCGGTGATGCGCGCGCTGCTCGACGATCCGCTCTATCGTCGTCAGCTTGTCGCGCGCGACAACCGGCAGGAAGTGATGATCGGGTATTCGGACTCGAGCAAGGATGCCGGTATCCTCGCTTCGTCGTGGGCGCTGTACCAGGGGCAGGAGGCACTGGCAGATGTATTCCGCGATGCGGGCGTGACGTTGAGCCTGTTTCACGGACGCGGAGGAAGCGTAGGGCGCGGAGGTGGCTCGCCCGTCGCGCGCGCCCTGGCCGCATTGCCCCCCGGGACGGTGAACGGTCGCATCAAGATTACGGAGCAGGGCGAGATCATCTCTCAGCAGTTCGGACTGCTTCCGGTGGCGGAGCGCACGCTCGAAGTCATGCTCACCGGCGTGCTTCTACAGGAATTCAATGAGTCGTCGGAGGCCATCTCCGCGGACGAGATGCGCGAATTCCGCACGGCCATGACCGACCTCGCGGCTCGTGGGCTCGCGGTGTACCGCGAACTGGTGCATGACGATGATGCGCTCTTCGGCTTGTTTCGCACCGCCACGCCAATCGCCGAGCTGGCCGACGCGCGCTTTGGCTCGCGTCCGGCATTCCGCCCGGGAGCGGGTGGCGGCATTTCGGGAATTCGCGCGATCCCGTGGAGCTTCGGATGGACACAGATACGCCTGATGCTGACCGGTTGGCTCGGAGCCGGCACCGCGCTGGCCCACTACGCGTCCACGCCGGAGGGGCTCGACGTCCTCCGCCGGATGGCTGAACGCTGGCCCTTCTTCGACGATCTCCTCGGCAAGATCGAGATGGTGTGCGCCAAGACCGACCTCGAGATCGCGAGGGCGTACGTTGTCCATCTTGGCGGTGATCTCGCCCTTCTGTCACGCCTGGAGGCCGAGTTTCAGAATGCGGTCGACGCTGTGCTCAGCATCCGCGATAGCACGACCCTGCTCCGCGACAACTCGGTGTTACGGTCCGCGATCGCGCTCCGTAACCCATACGTCGATCCACTGTCGCTGCTTCAGATCGCTCTCCTGCGACGGAAGCGAGAGCTGGGTGAGGACGAAGAGGCGCGCGCTGACGTGGAAGCCGTGCTGGCGACGACGGTGAATGGTATCGCGCAGGGGTTGAGGAATACCGGGTGAGATGATTGCCCAGTCTGAAATCCTGTTGCACCGTTACGGACTGATCCGTACCGTAAGACTTGCGGTTTATTACAGGGGCCAACGACGATGAGGGTTCAGTGAGAATCATCCCGTGATGCCGCGCAACTCGATGCTGGCGATGATCGCAGCGACAGTGGCGTTCTCCAGTGCCGGGCACGCACAGGAGATGCGCCTGGTGGGCAGCAGCGACCTCGGCGGGTTTGGCCTGAACGGCGACGTGACCGTCGTCGGGACGACAGCCATCGTCGCCGCAGGGTTGATGCCCGCCGCGGGGGTACACGCACATCTCTACAATCCCTATCCCTGCCCTGCCGTCACCATCAAGCTCGTCGATCTCTCCCAGCCGCGCACGCCGAGGGTGGTGGGCACCATTCCGGTCGCCGCGGGAATGGCTGCGCACGGCGTGAGCGCGGCGCGCGTACGCACGCCAGCGTTCACCGGTGATCTCCTGGCCGTCGCGCTGACGATGTGCGGTGGCGCCGGCATGACGCTCGAGCGCGGCGTCGCGTACTACGACGTCACCCGGCCCGCCGCGCCGCAACTGCTCGGACGGTATCAGGCCGACGCGGATATCGTGCGCGCCGACAGCATTCCTGCCTGCGGTCCGCCGCCATTGAGCCAGGCGCGGTGTGCGTCGTCTCAGCACTCGGTGTCGCTGATGCAGCGCGCAGACGGGCGAGTGCTCTCGCTCTCCCTCGAACCGGGCGCCTCGGCCAGCAAATATCCATCGGGCGACCTCCGCGTCGTCGATGTCACCAATCCGCGTGATCCCGTGCAGGTGGGAGCGTTTCCTCCCGCGGGAACTCCCATCTTTTCGAATAATGGGTGCCGCCCGTTCAGCGCGGGCCACGGTGGTGGTTTCTCGCACGGCGGCACGCGTGGGCTGCTGGCGTTCTACGACGGGGGAATTTTCACACTCGACCTGGCCGGAACGGGCGCTCCCGTCAAGCTCGGTCAGTTCTCGTATCCGAACGATCGCGACTTCGAGGGAAGCGCGGCGTATGTAGCGTCCGCTCGTGTGAACGGGCGCGATCTCGCCCTGATTTCCGAAGCGGACTTCATCGCGCCCACGACGACGCTCGTGGTCCAGGGTCCGCCTTCGGTCGCAGGATCGAAGTTCGGATGCGAGGCCATCTTTACCCTGTACGACCCTCAGCGGCGCGCGCAGCTCTATCGGCAACCCGATGCTCGCATCGACGCCGACCTCGCGTATGTCGGACGCGGTTGTCCCGTGAGCCACGGCCCGGACATGATGCATTCGGATATGGCGACGACGCAGGCCGATCCGTACCTGTCCGACGTCAGGGGGCGCATTGCTCTGATCGATCGCAGCCGACAACCCATTCAGGCGTCGATCGCGTCGGGTTCCGGATGCTCGGTAGCCGAGCGGGTGCGGCTCGCGCAAACCGAAGGCGCGCGGGCCGTCGTGATTTTGCAAACCAGCGTGGCGTCGCCCGCGGCGTTCTCCCCGGATGGCGATCCTGCCGGTGTCACGATCCCCGTGATGATGATCGACAAGGGTGACGGCGATTCGCTGCGCGCGCTGCTTTGCCCGTCGCTCGTCAACGGGCGGTGCACGGCCGCCCCGCGCATTACCGCGAGCATGCGGGATACGAAGGGCGAGTGGGGAGCGTTTCGCGTCGTCGATGTCACAGAGCCGGCTTCTCCGCGCGAGCTCGGCGTCTTTCGCACCCCGAACTCCACTACCTTCCCCCCGCGCGACCTCGGCGTACTCTCGCCGCAACGCGCTGCCGTGCGCGGGAATTTTGCGGTGGTTCCCTGGAATTCCGATGGAGCTCGGGTCATCGACCTGTCTGCGGGTGCGCCACGGGAGGTGGCGTCGTTCGTTCCGCCCGACGTCGCGGACCCGACGGGCGTTCTGCCCGCGAAGGCGTTTGTCGTGAGTGTCGCCCTGCTCTCCGTGCCTCGACGCCCGGCCGCTGGCGCTGCGCGAGAATATGTCGTCATCAGCGACGTGAACTCGGGACTCTACGTACTCGACGCGCCGTGGCCACGAATCTCCCGGACCGCGCGTCGCGGTCAGTGAGCCTGGGAACCCACGCCTTTGAGTCGCGCGGCGTCCACTGGATCGAGTGCGTCGCGCAACCCATCGCCAAGCAGGTTGAAGCCCAGTACCGCGACACTGATGACAAGGCCGGGTAATAGCAGCAGCTGCGGCGCCGTGAAGAAGTAGCCGCGTCCGTCATTCAGCATCGCCCCCCATTCCGGTGTGGGCGGCTGCGCCCCAAGTCCGAGGAAACTGAGTCCCGAGATCGCCAGGACGAGTTCCCCCATCTCCAGCGAGGCCAGCACCGTCACCGACGGCAGAATGCCGGGCAGGATATGGCGAGCCACGATGCGGACGTGCGTCGCGCCCAGCGCGCGTGCAGCATCCACATGGGCGCGCTCACGGAGCGCGAGGACCAGTCCGCGCACCACCCGGGCGTAGCTCACCCACCAGATGCTGGCGAGCCCCAGCATGAGACTTTCGAGCCCGGGTCCAAGCGTGCCGACGATGGCCAGCGCGAGCAACAGACTCGGAACGCTGAGCAGGGTGTCTACGATGCGCATCAGCACATCGTCCAGCAGGCCGCCCGCATAACCTGATGCGACGCCGACCGCGACGCCCGCCGACATGATGAAGATCGTCGCAACGAGTACCAACCCGAGCGACCAGCGGGCACCGTAGAGCAACCGGCTCAGGAGATCCCGACCGAGATTGTCCGTGCCGAGCCAGTGTCCGGCGCTCGGCCCGGCGAACGCGTTTGCCGGGTCGATGATCGCTGGATCGTGCGGCGCCAGCCACGGGGCTGCGACCGCCACCACGCCCAGCGTTACGACGATGGCGAGTCCGACGACTGTTGCGCGGCGTGCTCTCACGCGCGGAGGTTCGACATGGACGAGGCAGGACGAACGCGCGGGTCGAGTACGCGATACGAGAGATCCACGACGATATTGATGAGAATGAATACCGCCGCGATATAAAGCACGAATCCCTGAATCGCCGGATAGTCACGGTCGTAAATGGACTCAACCATCCAGCGCCCGATGCCCGGCCACGCGAACACGGTCTCGACAATGACCGCCTCAGCGAGCAGCCGCCCGAATCGCAATGCGCTGACCTGACAACGGGATTGAGCGCATTACGCAGGGCGTGGCGCGTCAGTGCTGCAAACCCGGACAGTCCCTTGGCCCGGGCGGTCCGCACGTAGTCCTCCCCCAACTCGTCCAGGATGTTCGCCCGGAGCATGCGCGTCACGTTGGCCGCACTGGCCAGGCCCAGAGTCAGCGCCGGCAGGATGAGGTGCCGCATGCCGCCGGACCCCGAAGCAGGGAGCAGTCCAAGCGTGACGGCAAAGATCAGCATCAACACGTAGCCAAGCAGGTAGCTCGGAAGCGAAACCCCGGCGAGCGCGACGAGCCGGGCGCCGTGATCAATCGGCGTGTCGCGCGCGGCGGCGGAGACGACCGCGAGAGGAATGGCAATCGCCAGACCTGCGATCAGGGCTGCAACGGCGAGCGTGAGCGTGGCCGGGAAGCGAGCGCGCAATTCACTGAACACCGGCTGTCCGGTGCGGTAGGAGGTGCCGAAGTCACCCTGCGTTGCCGACGCGACCCATCGGACGTAGCGCGCGAGGAAGGGGCGATCGAGCCCGAGCTCCCGGCGAAGCTGCTGCACCTCGACCTCGGACGGTGGATTGCCTGTCCTGCGCAGCAACATCATGTGCGCAGGATCGCCGGGCGCCAATGATCCCAGCGAGAACGCCACGAATGAGATCAGCACCCACACGACGACCGCCCCGGCAAGCCGTCGGGCGATCCAGCCCGGCGCGCTCATGGCGCGAGCCAGACCGTACTCCAGTCCTGATTGATGCGCGACGGATGCGGCACGAAGCCGCGCACGCGGTCGGACATTGCGTAGATGCGTGATGTGCCCGCCAGCGGGATCGCTCCGACCTCGACGTCCACGAGTTGATGCATCGCCTCCGCGGCCGCACGGCGTGCCTCATCGTCCGTGGTCGCTGACAGTGCGCGCTCGACCAGCAAATCAAAGCGCGGGCTGGCGTGGGTGAAGACGGCGCTCCGGACGTTCGACTTCGAATACCAGCGAAGCGCGAGAAGAAATGCGGGGTTGGCGTCATTCTGGCTCGGCATCTCGAGATCGATGTCAAAAGCGCCGCTATTCAGGCGGCTCTCGAAAGCTGCGGCGTCGAGTTGCTCGACGGTAACATCGAACCCCACTTGGGCGAGTTGGGCCTGCACATACTCCACGGTGGCACGATCGACGGTGCTCGGGTTGGCGATGAGCTTGAGCGTTCGACGCCGGCCGCCGAGCATGCGCCTTGCGGCCTCCGGATCAAAAGCCACGCCCTCCACCAGTGACGCGTGGGCTCCGAGCACACTCGGCGGATTCACCGTCGAGATGACTGCTGCACGTCCGCCTCCGCCCAGCACCTTCTCGACAAGCGTGCGACGGTCTATCGCGCTGGCAATGGCGCGTCGGAGATTTGCGTCGCGGAGTTGCTGGTATGGCGCTGTGCCATTGACGTTCATGTACATCACGATCACCGCTCCGGGCGGAGCCATGACCACCCGCAGACCCCGCACCTGCTCCAGCGCACCCGCATTGGAGCGGTTAACGTCGAAAATCGCGTCGACGTCACCAGAACGGAGCGCGAGCATTCGCGTCGTCTCGTCGTGAATGAACCGAAAGATCACGGTGTCGAGACGGGTGCGCGCACCGCGATATCGCTCATTGCGGACGACCGTGAGGTGATCGTTCGCGACGTACTCGGCCAGTCGGAACGGGCCCGTGCACACCGGACGCGAAGAGGTATCGCTCCCGGGTAGTACGAGGCCATAGGTGGAATGCACCAACTGGTCAACGAGCCGGCGGTTGATGCGGGCGGGCCGTACATCGAGCGTGGTGTCATCAATGACGCGCACCGATGAGTCCGAGAGGAAGCTGTAGTCCGTGCGTGTCCGGGCGGACTGAGCCAGAGTATACGCGGCGGCGGGCGCGTCGAGCGGCGCGCCGTCGGAGAAAGTGACACCGCCCCGGAGAATGAAGCGGACGTCGTTCGAGTCGCGCTGCTCCCACCGAATCGCCAAACCTGGAGCGACGCTGAAATCGGACGCCAGTCTCACGAGTGGCTCGCACATCCCCGCGTTGAGCGGGTAGCGGCCAAGGCGCTCGCGGTTGCTGGTGAGGTGGAACTCGTCAGCGCCGAAGGCGACCCTCAGAGTGCGGCGCTCGCCCCGGTGGACTTCGCTGCGATTGTCGCAGCTCGGCAGGAGCAGAAGAAAAAGGAGGGCGCGCACGGGAGCATCTTGCACTTACCCGCATCGGGTCGCCAGTCTTAAGTCCGGACGGCGACGCAAGGCTGGTTGCGGCCACGCCTTTTCACTCATGCGGAGTAATGCTGGATGTCAAAGCACCTGTTCACAGTCTGCCTGGCCCTCGCGGCCGCCTCTGCGACCGCAACGGCGCAGGCACCGGTCCTGTCCCCCCAGATGGAGGGTCGGGTTGCTGCCATCGAGCCCAAGGTCGTGGCATGGCGGCGTGACATCCACCAGCACCCGGAGCTCGGCAACCGGGAGGTGCGGACCGCCAAGCTCGTCGCGGATCACCTTCGCTCACTGGGCATCGAAGTAAAGACGGGCGTCGCGCACACGGGAGTCGTCGGTCTTCTGAAGGGTGGCAAGCCGGGGCCGGTGGTGCTCCTCCGCGCCGACATGGACGGCCTGCCCGTCGCTGAACGGGTGCAGTTGCCCTTTGCTTCCAAGGTGAAGAGCACCTTCAACGGCGCCGAGGTGGGAGTCATGCATGCCTGCGGGCACGACACGCATGTCGCGATCCTGATGGGCGTCGCCGAGTTGCTCGCCGGCATGAGGGCGGACCTGCCGGGCACGGTGAAGTTTGTCTTCCAACCGGCCGAGGAAGGCGCACCGCAGGGCGAGAAGGGCGGTGCCGAGCTGATGATCAAGGAAGGCGTGCTCACCAACCCGGCGGTCGACGCGGGCTTCGCACTGCACATCAGCTCCAAGGATCTCGTCAACAACATTTTCTACGTGCCTGGTGGCGCGTATGCGAGCGCCGACGATTACCGCATCATTGTGAAGGGAAAGCAGACGCACGGCGGCTACCCCTGGAACGGAACCGACCCGATTGTCGTCTCGGCGCACATCATCACCGCGCTCCAAACCGTCGTCAGCCGGCAGATGAATCTCGTGGAGAACGCATCGGTGATCACCGTCGGCAAGATCCAGGGCGGTGTCCGATCCAACATCATCCCCGAGCAGGTCGAGATGATCGGCACCATCCGCGCGTTGCTCCCCAGCGATCGCGATTCCCTGCACACGAAGCTCCGCCGGATTGCGACCAACGTCGCCGAGAGCATGGGCGCGACGGCAGAAGTGACGATCGGGCTGACGACGATGTATCCGGTGACCTACAACAACGCCGGTCTCATTGCGCAGATGGTGCCCGTGCTTCGGCAGGTCGCCGGCAAGGACAAGGTGCACCAGGCACGACCGGCGACCGGCGCCGAGGATTATTCGTTCATCGCCGACAAGGTGCCGAGCTTCTACATCGGACTTGGCGGACGTCCGGCAAACGTGAAGGAAGCGGACGCGGCGGATCATCACACGCCCGATTTCTACATCGATGACAGCGGGCTCGATGTCGGCGTCAAGGCACTCATGGCGATGACTCTGGAGTATATGCGCACCCACCCGAAGACGGCGGCGCTCGTGCGGTAGTGGTGTAGCTGGCTGGCTGAATGGCTGGTGCGCAAAAAGAGACGGCGACCTGAAGGGCCGCCGTCTCTTTCACTACTCGGAAAAGCCTTAGTCGGCCCGGTGTCCTTCGGCGCCCATGCCCTGCGGTGCCCACCCCGCCTCGATGCCACGCTCGGCGGTACCGCCAACCGACGACCCATGGAACTGATCCGGATCCGAGCTCTGGTGTGCAACCTGGTGTGATTCACCGATGTGCCGGCGTGCACCCGTCGTCGCCGGAGCGCCGAGGCCAGTGCGGATCTGATCAATGAAGGATTCCGCCTTCTGGTGGAGCGCTGACGTCACACCCGCCATGAGGCCGGCAACGAGATCGTCCAGCATGTCGCCGACCTTGCTGCCCGCACCTTGCGTCGCTGCGACCGTGGCCGCAGCAGCCCGCACATCAGCACGCGATCCACTCAGCGCGAAGCCGGCACCGATGGCGAGCGCAATCGCGGGCCACGGATGATCCTTCACCACCTGCACGACGTTGAGCTTGCTCTCGAGCGCATCGAGCGTGGACGACATCCGCTCGCGCGTGAGCTCGATATCGCGCCTTACGTCAGCTGTTGTCTCAGCCATTCCTTGTCCTCCTTCAGCGTAGCCAGCGTCTGATCAGGCGCCAGATTTTTTGGTGAGAGTAATGCCATCCCGCGTTTCGCGAACATTGCCGCGATCAGGCCGGAGAGCAGCATCACGATGAGCGCGGCGAGCCAGTAGCGATCTCTCAGCCACTGGTCGCCGGGAAGCAGGATAATGCCAATGAAGAGCGACAGGGCGCCAAGCAGGGCGAGAACGCTACCGACCGCCACGAAAGCGGTCCCCGTGCCCACGGCCTTTGCAATCGCCGTGAACTCGAGGCGCGCCAGAAAAACTTCCTGACGCACCAGCGTTGCGCTCCCCTCGGCAAGATCCCGAATGAGCGCGCCGAGTGTCCGACGACCTTCGCTGTTCAGGGGCATCTGTTTAGCGGCGGAACGCCTTGCCGAGCAGGTAGCCGACACCGAGCGCGACCAGCAGCGTACGGCCGGGATGCTCCTTGACCTGCTGCTCCACAGTGGCCTTCATCGACTCGATGTCCGCATCACGAAGCCAGTCGGCGGTGCCCTTCATGCCCGTCGCCACCGACGATCCCAGCGCGACCATGCGGCCGTCGCCTTCCATGGCCATGGAGCCTTCGCCTGCACCAGCCATGGAACCGCCCTGCGAGCGCTGACGGATGAGGTCGGAGCCCGCCTCGAGCTTGTCCGCGAGCGCATCCTTCGCACCGCCGAGCTTCTCGCGCGCGCTGCCGACGGCATCACGGGCGCCGGACGCTAGATTCTTCGCCCGATCGGCGAGGCCGCCGTGGCCGCCGTCCCTGCTGCTGCCGCCGCTCGAGCTGCCGGTGGTACTCCCGGAGGTGGTACTCCCGGAGGAGCTGCTCCCCGCGGAGCCGGACCCCGCTGATGCACCAAAGCCGCTGCCGCCGAGCGGCGCGGCGCCCGATCCGGTGGCACCACCCTGACCTGGGGTGTGATTGGTCGGGGTCTCGTTCGAATTACGCTCCATGACTTCCTCCTCCACGAATTGACGAAATTGACTCGAATGGAGAAGCACTGTTGCACGCCGTGTGCCGACGCAATTGCGCCGGCGCCCGTCCTACCCTTCGGACGCTATGCCGCGCCTACGGGAACGCAGTATTTCTCGAAGGCGCCCGTCAGGTCCTGGGCGATCTGATCCGCGGTGCGCCCCTCGATCTGATGGCGCTCCAGCATGTAGACGAGCTTGCCATCCTTGAGGAGGGCAATCTGTGGCGACGACGGAGCGTAGCCCGTGAAATACGAGCGAGCCCGGGTTACCGCGTCCGTGTCCTGGCCGGCGAACACCGTCGTGAGGTGCTCGGGCTTCACGGCGTGCTGAATGGCCTTGGCGACCGCCGGACGCGCATTGCGCGCGGCACAGCCGCACACCGAATTGACGACGACGAGGGTCGTCCCTTTGGTCTCCTTCAGCTGTGCATCGACCTGCTGGGGGGTGCGCATTTCCTCGACGCCGAGCTTCGTGAGCTCCTGCCGCATCGGGGTAACAAACCGTTCATCGTACATTGAAGGACTCCATCTAATGGATGATTTGTCCGCTGCGGGCTGCGGACTGCGAGCTGCGGACATGTCATTCAACCCACTGGCGCCGGCTTCAGTTCCACG
>Ga0136611_10003750_pt1 | contig 10640 bp, 14 predicted proteins | sample AntDrymUQ2232306_2_FD_106645 | JGI IMG/M metagenome (GOLD analysis project Ga0136611, IMG submission 106645) | Polar desert sand microbial communities from Dry Valleys, Antarctica - metaG UQ223 (23.06) | ecosystem: Environmental > Terrestrial > Soil > Desert | place: Antarctica: Dry Valley... | reverse complement strand
TCGCCGCCGGCGACCCCGAGAGTCCCGGCGTCCACGACAGCCAGGGCCTCGATCCCCGGCAGAGCCGTCAGGGCGGCGACCTGCGCGGGCGTGAGCGGACCCGGCACCGCCACCACCAGGTCGAGCGCCCGCAACCGGTCGAGGGGGGCGATGGCTGCCGGGACCGGCGCGTCCTGCGCAGCGGGGACGGGGACCGCTTCGAGCGCGCTGACCCCCTGGGTCGGCGAGGCGGCTGACGCCGCGACGGGTCCCGAGCCAGCGGGCCCGGCCTGCGGCGACAGCAGCACCGCGGCGAGGACGCCGCCGGCCAGGGTGAGGCTCAGCGCGCCGGTCACGAGGGACGGCAGGGTGGGCCTCCCGCGGTGCACCGGCGCTCCCCTCTGGTGGTGGTCCGTCTGCCGTACCCCGGCCGGTGGTGGCACGATCCTCCAGTGCCGTCCCGACCCCGACTCATCCTGCTGCGCTGCGATCTCCCCCGCCGTCTCCGGTGCAACGACCGCAGCGCGGCGCAGGTGACGACCGGCCCGCCATGGCTCTGACCGACTACGACGTCGCGGTGGTGGGCGCGGGGCCCGCCGGCGCCGCTGCCGCGCTCGCCGCCGCCCGGGCAGGCGCCCGCACGGTGCTGCTCGAGCGGGAGGTGATTCCTCGCTACAAGCGCTGCGGCGGCGGGCTGATCGGCGCCTCGCAGGCCGCGGTCGCGGCTTCCGGCGTGGCCCTCGACGACGTGGTGCTCCAGCGGGTCGACCGGGTCACGTTCACCTCCAGGGGGCGGGCCGGGTTCACCCGCAGCTCCCCCGGGCAGCCGTTCCTGCCCATGGTGCTGCGGTCGGACCTCGACGCCGCGCTGGTCCGCGTGGCGACCGGCGCCGGCGTCGAGCTGCTGACGGGAGTGACGGTGACGGCGTACGACGAGCGTGAGGGCTCCGTGCTCCTCACGACCCGCAGCGGGACGGTGAGCGCGGGCGCAGTCGTCGGTGCGGACGGCGCCGGCAGCCGCGCGGCCGCGCACGTCGGGGTCGTCTGCGAGCAGGTCGACCTGGGACTGGAGGCCGAGCTGCCCACCCCGGCAGGCGGGGACTGGTCCGGCCGCGCCCTGCTCGACTGGGGCCCGGTGCCCGGCTCGTACGGCTGGGTCTTCCCGAAGGGCGACTCGCTCACCGTCGGCGTGATCGGCGACCGGGCGCGGGGTGAGGCGGTCCGCGCCTACTACCGCTCGTTCCTCGACTCGCTCGGTCTCGACCGGTCGACGGCGACGCACGACGGCGGGCACCTCACCCGGGTGCGGGCGAGTGGCTCGCCGCTGGCCCGCGGGCGGGTGCTGGTGGCCGGCGACGCCGCCGGACTGCTCGAGCCCTGGACCAGGGAGGGCATCTCGTTCGCGCTGCGGTCCGGGGCGCTCGCCGGGTCGGCAGCCGCCGGTGACATGACGTCCTACGCTCCCGCGGTCGAGCGCGACCTCGGGCCCGAGATGGCGGCCGGTCGACGGGCCCTCGCGGCGTTCACCGCGCACCCCCGGCTGGTGCACGAGGTGGTGCGGTCGCTCCCCGGCATGTGGGGGCTGTTCTCGCGGCTCGTGAGCGGCCACACCCGCATCGACGAGCAGCTGGACAAGCGGCCGGTCCGGGCGCTGGTGAGGGCCCTCGGCGGCTGACCCGGCCGTCAGCGCGCGGCGAAGAGCTCGAGCGCGATGCCGTCCGGGTCACGGAACTCCAGCACCAGCGCCGCACCCAGGTCCTTCACGTCCTCGTGGACGACCCCCAGCCCGTCGAGCACGGCCACGGCGTCGCGCAGCCCCTGCTCGCTGACCGCGAGGCTGACGTGGTCCAGCCCGACGCGGTCCTCGTCGAAGCGGTCGCCCGCAGCAGCGACGGGCCGCAGCCCCAGGAGCCGGCCCTCCGGCAGCGCGTAGATGAGGCCGCCGAACAGGAAGCCGAGCTGCTCACGCGTGGCGTCGTCGGCGTCGGCCGGCACCTCGAAGGCGACGGGAAGCCCGAAGACGTCGTCGTAGAACCGCCGGGACCGCTCGAGGTCCGTGACGGTGAGGCGTACGTGGGAGTATCCCTCGAGGACGATCGGCACAGTGTCAGCTCCTGACGGCAGGGCCCTGCGTGTCAGGGCTTTCAGCATTCGAACACGGCTCGGTCCCGGCACCCACCGGACCGCGGCCGGGTCTCAGGCCGCGCGCACCGTGTTGCGCCCGGCGGCCTTCGCGGCGTAGAGCGCGCGGTCCGCCGCACCGAGCAGCTCCGGCAGCTGGAGTGCGCCGCGGCCGGTGGCGGTCCCGACGCTGAGCGTCAGCGGCGCCGGCCAGGACGAGGAGGCCTGGCTGACCTGCCGGCGCAGCCGCTCGGCCCGGCGGACGGCCTCGGCGGCGTCGCAGCCGGGCAGCACGAGGGCGAACTCCTCGCCGCCCAGGCGGGCCACCAGGTCCGCCGGCCCGGCCTGGTCGCGCAATGCCTCGGCGAGCCGGATCAGCACCGCGTCGCCCACGCTGTGGCCGTACTGGTCGTTGACCCGCTTGAAGTGGTCGACGTCGACGAGCAGCAGGCTCACCGGCCCGGTCGGAGCCAGCTCCGCGGCGAGGCCCGCGAGTCCCCGTCGGTTGAGCAGCGCGGTCAGCGGATCGCGACCGGCCTCGGCGTTGGCCGCCAGGATGCGTGAGGCGTCCCGGCCACGCACGAGGGTCACGGTCGTCGCGACGAGGGTCAGCGCCGCGCTGGTCGTGAGCCACCGCGCGGCGGCAGGGGCACCGACCATCACCAGGGCCACGCCGTAGGTGCCGGCGGCCGTGGCGGTCACGGTCGCTGCGACCCACGCTCGGCAGAAGTAGGCGGCGTAGAGGACCGGGACCAGGAAGAGCATCTCGTTGTCCGCACCGTCGACGGTCGGGCGGCCGACGACGACCATGCCGGCCGAGACGAGCGCCGTCCCGACGACCAGGCTGGCGACGACCGAGGCGGCAGGCACCCGCGCCGGGAAGCGCACCGAGAAGGCGCCGACTCCTGCTACCAGCGCCAGCCACCCCAGCAGCAGCACGCTCTCGGGCCTGGACCACCGTGAGACGGCCAGCACCAGGACGGCTCCGAGGGCGCTGACGGCGAGGGCCAGGTGACCACCCGCGCGCACCGCAGCGCGGCTCTCGTCGGGGGTCGAGAACACGCTCGCGCCCCGCCTCTCGCCTCCCATGACGCGTACAGCCTCCCACCCCGGGGCGCAGCGCGCGGAGGGTTGTCACGACGCCGATCCGGGCCCGAGTGCCCTCAGGCGAACTCCGCCCGCAACGCGGCACCGTGCTGGTCCAGCGCCGGCGCCGCCCGGCGCACCTCGGGGTCGTCGGACGTCGACAGCTTGACCGGCTGGCCGGGTCCCGGGAGCCCGCCGGCGTCGATCACCATGCGGCGCGCGAGCGCCTGCTCGCTGCTGACCGCCTCAGCCACGCTGCTGATCGGCCCGGCCGGCACCCCGGCCAGGTCCAGCAGGTCGAGCCAGTGGTCGGCGTCCGCCGTCCGGAGCACCGCCTCGAGCTCCCGCTTGAGCACGTCGCGGGCCTCGTGGCGCGCGGCGTTGCCCGTGAACCGAGAGTCGATCGCCAGCGCAGGCAGCCCGAGCGCGCTCACGAGGGCCCCGAACAGCGCGTCGTTGGCGGCGCAGATCGTGATGTCGCGATCCTGGCAGCTGAAGGTGTCGAACGGCGCGATGGTGAAGTGGGCGTTGCCGATGGGGCCGGGGTCGGTGCCGGTGGCGAGGTAGGCGAGCGCCGCGCCCTCCAGCAGGCTGACCGTGGCGTCGTACATCGCCACGTCGAGGTGCGTCCCCCGGCCGGTCCGCTCCCGGCCGAGCAGGGCGCTGGTGATGCCGCCGAAGGCGTAGAGCCCGGCCGCCAGGTCGGCGACGGGGACGCCGGGCTTGACCCGCGCGCCGCCCTGCGCCCCGGTGATCGCCATGATGCCGCTCATCCCCTGCACGACGGCGTCGTAGGCGGGGCGCTGGGACCAGGGCCCGGTGTGGCCGAAGCCGCTGACCGAGCAGTAGACGAGCCGGGGGTGCTCGGCGAGCAGCTCGTCGGGGCCGAGCCCGAGCCGCGCCATGACGCCCGGCCGGTAGTTCTCCACCAGCACGTCGGCCCCTGCGATCAGGCGCCGGACCACGGCGAGGTCGGCCGGGTCCTTGAGGTCGAGCGCGATCGACTCCTTGCCGCGGTTGACGCGGGCGAAGTAGAGGGACCGGCCGGAGAGGAAGGGCCCGTAGCCCCGGGAGTCGTCGCCGGATCCCGGCCGCTCGACTTTGATCACCCGCGCTCCGAGGTCGGCGAGCATCATCGCGGCGAACGGCCCGGCGAGGACCCGGCTGAGGTCCACGACCATCAGCCCGGCGAGCGGACCGTCCGTCGAGGTTGCGGACAGGTTGCGATCTGGGGTCGACACGCCTCTCATCCTGCCTTCACCGGGAACGCGCGGCGAAGGTGTGGTGTTCTTTGAGGCATGAACGCGACCGTGACCCCAGCCGCTCCTACTCTGACCGCCGCCGACCGCTGCGACCGCTGTGGCGCTCAGGCTCTCGTCCGCGTCGTCCTGAGCTCCGGTGAGCTCCTGTTCTGCGGGCACCACGCGAAGGCCTACGAGGACAAGCTCCGCGACAAGGCCGTCGACTGGGTGGACGAGACCTCCGCCATCCTCAGCTGAGCGCTCCGCTCGTCCCGACACGGCCGCCGAGTTCCCGCGAGGGAGCACGGCGGCCGTCGGCGTCCGTGGGGGTGCTCCTGCTCTGGCTGCTGGCCGGCGGCCTGGCCGCGCTCGTCGCCGTGCGGGTGGCCGGGGCCGAGCGCGGCAGCGGACTTGCGCTGCTCATGGGCGCCCTGCCGCTCGCGCTGCTTCCGTCGTACGTCGTCCTCGCTCTGGCTGCGGCGCTCCGCCGCCGGGCCCTCGCGGCTCTCGCGGCCGCCCTCGTGGCAGCCCACCTGCTCGTCGTCGCGCCGGCCCTCGGCGCCGCCCCGCTTCCCGAGGAGGCGGCCGGCGCTCCGTCGCTGCGGGTCGTGACGGCCAATCTGTACGTGTTGAACCCCGACCCCGAGGGGACGGGCCGGGCGCTGCGGACCCTGGAGCCCGACGTCCTCGTCGTCCCCGAGCTCAGTGCCCGGGGGCTGGCGGGCCTCCGGGCGTCCGGGCTGCTGGACGACCTGCCGCACTCGGTGCTCGACCTGGGTCCGCGGCAGGAGTCGGTCGGGCTGTTCAGCCGGTACCCGCTGCAGGACGTCACCCGCCGCGCCGGAGCCGGTCGGCTCCTCCCCCGGGCCACCCTCGCCGTCGCCGGTGCGCAGGTGCGCGTCGTGACCGCACACCCGCTCCCGCCCGTCTCGGGCTTCGAGCGCCTGTGGCGCAGGTCGCTCGCCGACCTGGCGACCGACGCGGGCGCCGTGGACCTGCCGCTCGTCGTCGCCGGCGACCTCAACGCCGACCGCGACCACGCGCCGTTCCGCGCGTTGCTGCGGGCCGGGCTGCGGGACGCCCACGACGAGCGGGGTCGCGGCCTGGCACGGACCTGGCCGTCGTCGATGCCGCTGCTGCACCTCGACCACGTGCTGGTGCGGGACGGCACGGGGGCGGACCTCGAGGTGCTGCAGGTCGCGGAGGTCGAGCTGCCGGGCAGCGACCACCTCGCCGTCGTGGCGGACCTCGCGGTGATCAGCCGCGAGCGCTGAACCGGCTGCCAGCAGGCGGGCTCAGGAGGCGTTGGCCCGAGCGGTGAAGCGGCCCTCGCGCTCCTCCACCACCATCGGCAGGCCGAACGTGCGGGACAGCAGCGGGCCGGTGAGGACCTCGCCCACCGGCCCGGACGCGACGAGGCGCCCGCGGGACAGCAGCAGGGCGTGGGTGGTGCCGATCGGCACCTCCTCGACGTGGTGGGTCACCAGCACGGTCGGGGGCGCGTCGTCGTCCGCGGCGAGCCGGCTCAGCAGCCGCAGCAGGGCCTCGCGGGCGCCGAGGTCGAGGCCGGCCGCCGGTTCGTCGAGCAGCAGCAGCTCGGGGTCCGTCATCAGCGCCCGTGCCAGGAGCACCCGCTTGCGCTCGCCCTCCGACAGGGTGCCGAAGCGGCGGGCGGCGAACGTCCGCAGGCCCATGCGGCCGAGCAGGCTCGTCGCCCGCGCCACGTCGGCCTGGTCGTAGCTCTCCGACCACCGCCCCAGCACGCCGTACGCGGCGGTGACGACGACGTCGAGCGCCTTCTCCTGCGGCGGCACCCGATCCGCCAGGGAGCTGCTCGACAGCCCGACACGCGTCCGCAGCTCTCCGAGGTCTGCCGCTCCGAAGCGCTCACCGAGCAGGTCGACGGTGCCGCGCGTGGGGAACAGCGAGGCGCCGGCCACCGCCAGCAGGGTGCTCTTGCCGGCGCCGTTCGGCCCCAGCACGACCCAGCGCTCGTCCTCGTGAACCGTCCAGTCGAGGTCGGCGAGGATCGTCGACCGGTCGCGCACGACCGCGACGCCGGACATCTGCAGCACGGGCTCGGCCATCGGCCCGACGTTAGTCGCGACGCACGGGGGCACGACGACGACACACCGCCCAGCCCTTCCGCGCAGCGGCGGTGCCGCCCCGGCAGGGCCGGTGACGCAGCGCCGATGACACAGTGGAGGCATGACCTACCGCTGCTTCGACGTCGACATCTCCGACCGTGTCGCCACCGTGCGCCTGTCCCGACCCGACGAGCTCAACACGATGACGCCCGAGTTCTGGCGCGAGCTGCCGCAGATCGTCACGCAGATCAGTGACGAGGCGAGCGCCCGCGTCGTGGTCATCAGCAGCACGGGCAAGCACTTCAGTGCCGGGATGGACCTGTCGGTCTTCGGCGGCGGCGGCTCGAGCAGCCTCGCCGGCTCCGACGGCGAGGTCGGGCGCAAGCACGCTCGCACGCGGTCCCACGCGAAGGCTCTCCAGTGGTCGTTCACCGCCCTCGAGAAGGCTCGGTTGCCGGTGATCGCCGCCGTGCAGGGTGGCGTCATCGGCGGAGCGGTCGACCTCGTCACCGCCTGCGACCTGCGCTACGCGACCGCCGACGCCTTCTTCTGCGTGCAGGAGATCAACATCGGCATGACGGCCGACGTGGGCACCCTCCAGCGCCTGGGCACGGTCGTGCCGGAGGGCTTCGCGCGCGAGATGGCCTACACCGGACGGCGGGTGCCGGCGGCTCGGGCCTACGAGGTCGGCCTGGTGCAGGAGGTCTACACCGACCACGAGTCGCTGCTCGAGGGCGTGCTCGAGACGGCCCGCGAGATCGCCGCCAAGTCGCCCCTCGCCGTCTGGGGGACCAAGGTCGCGATGAACTTCGCGCGCGACCACTCGGTGGACGAGGGCCTCGAGCAGATCGCCACCTGGCAGGCCGGGATGTTCCAGCCGGCCGACATGGCCGAGGCGTTCACCGCCAAGGCCGAGAAGCGGGAGCCGGACTTCCCCGACCTGCTCCCCGAGCCGCACGGGCTGTAGCCCCCACCGGCAGCCCCGCGCTCGAGCGAGCGCGGACAGGTGTTGCGGACGTACGGTGCGCCGTCGCCGTGCGGCGACCGGGACCCGGAGGAGCGCTCATGGCTGAGGTGATCGGCGTCGTGGACGTCGTGGCGGCGGACGGCAAGGCCGACGAGGTGGTGGCGGCGTTCGAGGCCTGCACCACGCAGACCCACCAGGAGGAGGGGTGCCTCGCGTACGCCCTGCATCGGGACAACACGAACCCCCACCACTTCCTGCTCGTGGAGCGCTGGCGCTCGCAGGAGGACCTCGACGCCCACATGGGCAAGCCCTACGTCGCCGACCTGTTCGCGTTCGCCGGGACGCCCGGCATGCTCGCCCAGCCGCCCGCGCTCAGCTTCAGCACGCCGCTGGCGCTCGGGGACCCCGCCAAGGGCAGCCTCTGAGGGCTACCCGACCGCGGGCCGCGAGTGGCGCAGCGTGATGCTCATCCGCGCGCCGCTCGCCGACCGCTCCCTCGGCACGGTGTGGTACCAGTCGTGCTGGCAGGCGCCGCCCATGACGATCAGGTCGCCCTCGCCGGCAGCGAATCGCCGCACGACGGGGCCGCCGCTCGCTGGTCGCAGCAGGAACGAACGGCGGGCTCCGAGCGAGACGGTGAAGACGAGCGGGTCACGCAGCACCTTGCGGACCGTGTCGGCGTGCCAGGCGACGGCGTCCGAGCCGTCCCGGTAGAGGTTGATCAGGCAGGAGTCGATCGCCACGCCGTAACGCGCCGACAGGGGCTCGACCAGCTCGAAGACCTCCGGCGGGAACGGTTCGCCGGTCGACCAGGCCGCGACCAGCCTCGGCTCGAGCACGTCCTTGTCCCACATCGTCCGGCTGCGCTGGCGCCACGGCGCGATCCCGCGCAGCCGGTCGAACAGCGCTCCGTGGTCGGTCACCCAGCCGGGGACCACATCGATCCACGACCGCTCGTCGAGCCGGTCCCGGCGCAGGCCGGCGAAGGACAGCCGTTCGCTCGCAGCCTCCTCGTCCTCGAACAGCGACCCCTGCCAGGCCACCGACGGACCCCGGTCCGACGTCATGACGCCCAGTGTGAGCGACGACGGCCGTCGCGTACACCGTCTGGGCGAGCGGGGAAGCCAGGTCGGCCGCAGACTGTTGTACGAGGCGGTGCGAGAACCCCCAGCACGCCCGGTCGGGAGGCAGCAGTGCGGCACGACCGCTCCAATCCCGCAGTCGCCGTGGTGACCTCGGCCCGGCTCAGCCACACCGAGGACATCGCACTGCGTCAGCGTCGCTACATCCTGACCCAGAGCGCCCGCATCGTGTGCGTGATCCTGGCGACCACGCTGCCGATCGCCCTCGCGTTCAAGGGCTTGTTCCTCGTCGGGGCGGTCGCGCTCCCCTGGTTCGGCGTCGTCATGGCCAACGCCGGACCGACCGTCGCGCGCAAGAAGAAGACCGCGCTGCGCGACGGGCCCGTCACGCAGTCGACGCCGTACGTCGCCCTGGAGCCCGGTCGCGTCATCGACGCCGAGCGGTAGGTCACTGCTCCTGCCGGTTCAGCCCTTCTTGGCCTTGGCCTCCGCCTTCGCGGCCTGCTTGAAGGCGCGCACCCGCAGCAGCGACTGCGGATCGACGACGTCGGCGACGGACCGCGCCGCGCCGTCCTCGCCGTAGGCCCCGGCCGCTTCCCGCCAGCCTGCCGGTCGAACCCCGCGCTGCTTGCCCAGCAGTGCCACGAAGATCCGGGCCTTCTGGTCCCCGAAGCCGGGCAGCTCCTGGAGCCGCCGCAACAGCTCGGCGCCGGAGTCGACGCCCTCCCAGACCGCTGCCGCGTCGCCCGCGTAGTGCTCGACGAGGTAGCGGCACAGCTCCTGGACACGACCGGCCATCGACCCCGGGAAGCGGTGGATCGCCGGGGTGCGGGCGAACAGCTCGGCCAGGTCGTCGCGGTCGGCGATGACCTGCGCGTCGAGGTCCTGCCCCAGCCGGTCCCGCAGCACCGCCGGTCCTGCGAAGGCCTTCTCCATCGGGATCTGCTGGTCCAGCGCCATGGCAAGCAGCAGTGCCAGTGGGTCCTTCTGCAGGAGCCTGTTGGCCTCGTCGTTGTCGGTCAGCCACAGCGTCATGGAAGCCATCCTGCCTCGCGCTCAGACGGGTGCCTGGCGACGTAGCCGCGATTGTGCGCCGCCATCATGCGCGTCGGTGCCGTTGTTGGGGGTCATATCAGCTCTGCGGCTTGCTTGACGCTCGACGCGTCGCACCGATGGCGGCTCCGACCAGCATGCCGATCACGATGCCGATCCCGATCGCGGAACTTCCCCCGATCACGGCACCGACGACAATGCCGATCACGATGCCGATCCCGATGGGCAACCCCAACATCTTCATGTCCTTGTCTTCCATGACGATCCACCCTTCTTGGCCGTGCTTCGTGGGGATCCAAGGCCGCTCGGCCGCTGCCATCAGTCCGTGCCGCCGACGACTAGGTCTAGCGCAGAACCGGCATCCATGAGGCCAGCCGGCAAACCTTCCGGCTTCCCCAGCACCCGAGTGCGGTGGAAACCAGGAGGCTCACGCCATCCGGCCCCCCGCGAGGATCTCAGAGGTGGGACCAGCCGCCGCCTGATGTCGCGGCAGCGAGCTAGTGGCTACGCGCGCTGCTGGTCGAGCAGCATCCCGATCAGCAGGGCGAGCGGGTCCCGGCTGAGCAGCGCGTCAGCGTCGGGGTCCTGGGCGAGGCGCACGTCGGTCATGGGCCCATGGTGCCGCAGCTGTCACCCGGTGGTCGCGGACCTCCCGACGCCTCGGGCAGCCCCTGACGGCAACCGACTCCCTGATGCGGGCACTACCCGGTCCGCGACCTGACAGAGACTTCACGCCCTCTGTCGCACAGTGGACCGGTGACGTACTTCGACTCCCCCCAGCGACCTGACCCTTCGACCTGGACGTACGCGGCGCCCGTCCCCGCCACCCCGACTGCAGCACCGGCGCGGACCGGCCGGACCGTGTCCCTCGTCGTCGCAGCAGCCCTCATGGCCGGCGCGAGCGGCGGCGCCGTCGGCGCCGCGCTCAGCGACGGCGGCCAGCCCCCCGCCGCCGGCCGCACGGCGGCGACGCCCGCCTCCCTCGACGGCGCTCCCGCAGCGCCGGCGGAGGCGATCTCGGGCG
>Ga0136611_10003749_pt1 | contig 10640 bp, 10 predicted proteins | sample AntDrymUQ2232306_2_FD_106645 | JGI IMG/M metagenome (GOLD analysis project Ga0136611, IMG submission 106645) | Polar desert sand microbial communities from Dry Valleys, Antarctica - metaG UQ223 (23.06) | ecosystem: Environmental > Terrestrial > Soil > Desert | place: Antarctica: Dry Valley... | reverse complement strand
TCCTGGCGCCGCTGTACGCCGAGAAGCTCGGCCGCTCCACCTTGCGCTTCCACCAGGCCTTTCCCGGCCGCGGGGGCGATCTGGAGTGCGAAACGAAAGGACCCCGCGTCCTCCTGCGAGGTCGCGGGGTCACTGTCGTTGAGAGCCGCCTGAGGCTCTAGCGATCAGTACCGGCGGTAATCGTCCCGGCGGTCGTCGTCGTAGCCGCGGTAGTCGCCGCGATCCTCACCGTCACGCCGCTCGTAGCGGATGCGCTGCTGCAGGATGTTCAGCCGGTTCTCGAGATCCTGGGCCTCGTAGCGGCTGATGCCGTTGCGGGCGTAGCGGTTTTCGATGATCTGCAGCTGGCGGATGTCCTGGCGGACGCGGAAGGCCTCACGCCGGGTGATCTGGCCGTTCTGGATCCCGCGCTCTAGGCGCTGCTCCAGCCGGTCAAGCCGGCGCTCGAACTGGTTGTACCCGTTTTGGTTGTATCCCTGGCCCTGCCCGTAGTTTTGTCCGTAGCCTTGGCCATAGCCGTAGGGCTGCGCCGCCGCGGGAGCCGCGACCGCCGCCAGAACGCCCACCGCCGCACAGGCCGTCAGAACACGCTTCAACATGGTCGAACTCCTCTTTCCTGTTGAGGCCGATCAAGATCGACCGGTCTGACACGGAACATGACGCAGCCCGCCTGACCCTGACCTGAACGGCCGGTTTAGGCTTCAGCTCTCCTTGATCGGTTCGGCCACCGGCGTTTCGGGTCCGTCGCCGCCCGCTCTCCGCCGGCCGCTGGAGTTGGCCACCAGCATGCCGCCGACCACCAGCGCCAGCGCCAGGAACCCCTCCGCGTGCGGCCGCTCGTTCATGAACATCACGCCGATGGCGGTGGCGAACAGCGGCGCCACATAGGTGCCCATCGAGGCGAACAGGGCGCCGCGCCGGTGGGTCAGCCACACCCAGCCGATCATCGCCGCCGCCGTCGGCGCCAGCCCGAGGAACACCACGGCGGCCCAGGCGCCGGCGGAGACCTCGACCGGCGGCTCCCCGCCGATCGCCAGCGCCAGCGGCACGGCGGCGGCGGTCCCGGTCATGCAGACCAGCAGCGCGCCGGCCAGCGCCTTCACCGGCGGCGCCCGCCGCACCGCCACGCCGGAAATCGCGTAGAGCGCCGCTCCGCCGAGCGCCGCGCCCAGCGCCGCCAGGTGCGCGTCGCCCACCTCCCGCAGCGACCCGCCGCCGACCAGCAGCACGAGCCCCGCGAAGCCCATCGCCACACCCGCCGCGCGCCGCGCGGTCAACCGCTCTCCCACCGCAAAATGCGCCAGGGCCGCCACGAAGATCGGCGTCGCCCCGTTGCAGATGGCCGTGACCGCCGAGGGCAGTTCGGTGGAGGCGTAGGCGAACAGCAGGAACGGCAGCGCCATGCCGGCGATCCCCGACAGCGCGTACCAGCCCCACGCCTCCGCGGGCCGGGGGAACAGCGCCGGCAGCCGCTCGCCGCGGATCGCCAGTGCTGCGCCCAGCACCGCCGTGGCGATCGCCAGCCTGAGCGCGGTGTTCCATGCGGGGTCGATCTCGGCCACCGCGATCCGCAGCGCGGCGAAGGCGGAGCCCCACGACGCGGTCATGGCCGCCAGCACGACCCAGTCGATGGCGCCCCGCGCGCGGCCGGTGTTCATGGCGCGGGCGTAGCGGGGCGAGTGCGCGCTGTCTCCCTCCCTTCATGGGGAGGGAGATGGCGACCTCGCATTTTCCGGTTGCGCCGCAGGAGGAAGTCCGCTTGGCCTCTGCGTCATGACCGCCGCCGCCAAACCCGCCGTCAAGCCCGCCCGGCCGTGGTTCTCCTCCGGCCCCACGGCCAAGCGCCCCGGCTGGAGCGCCGAGGCGCTGCACGGCGCGGTGCTCGGCCGCTCGCACCGCACCGGACCCGGCGGCGCCCGCATCCGCCAGGCGCTCGACCGCACTCGCGAGGTGCTGGAGATCCCGGCCGACCACCTTGTGGGCCTGGTGCCCGGCTCCGACACCGGCGCGGTGGAGCTCGCCCTCTGGAACCTGCTCGGCCCGCGGCCCGTGCAGGTGCTCGCCTACGAGAACTTCGGCAAACAGTGGGCGATCGACGCCGAGACGCATCTGCGACTGAACCCCGAAGTGTTGACCGCCGACTACGGGGCGATCTCCGACCTCTCCCGAGTGAATTCCGACGCCGACCTCGTGTTCTGCTGGAACGGCACGACGTCCGGCGTGCGCGTGCCGGACGCCGACTTCATCGCCGTCGACCGCGCCGGCCTGACGATCTGCGACGCCACCTCGGCGGCCTTCGCCATGCCGCTGGATTGGCCCAAGCTCGATGTGGTCACCCTGAGCTGGCAGAAGGCGCTCGGTGGCGAGGGCGGCCATGGCCTCCTGATCCTCTCCCCCCGCGCCGTCGAACGACTGGAGAGCCACACCCCAGCCTGGCCGCTGCCCAAGGTGTTCCGCATCAAGAAGGACGGCCGTCTCGACCGTTCGATCTTCGACGGGCTGACCATCAATACACCCTCGCTGCTCTGTGTGGAGGACTGGCTGGACGCCTTGCGCTGGGCCTCCTCGGTCGGCAGCCTGCCGGAACTCCGCCGCCGGACGCTGGCCAACTTCGCCGCCCTGTCCGAATGGGTCGAGGCGACTGACTGGGTCGATTTCCTCGCCGAGAACCCGGCGATCCGCTCGGAAACCTCCGTCTGCCTCAAGATCGTCCACCCCGCCGTGACGGCCCTGGACGACGCGGCCCGCCAAGCCTTCGTCAAGGCCATGGCCGCGACGCTGGACCGCGAGGGCGCCGCTCACGACGTGGCCTCCCACCGCGAGGCGCCGCCAGGCCTGCGCGTCTGGTGCGGCTGCACCGTGGACACCGACGACGTGGAAGCGCTCGGCCCCTGGCTCGACTGGGCCTTCCACGCCACGCTGGCGGACCACCCCGCGTGACCGCCCCCCGCGTCCTGATCGCCGACGAGCTCTCTCCCGCCGCCCTCGCCGTCTTCCGCCAGCGCGGGATGCAGGCCGACGTGCGCACCGGCCTCGCCAAGGCCGCCCTTGTGGCGATCGTCGGCGACTACGACGGCCTGTGCGTCCGCTCCACCACCAGGGTGGATGCCGAGGTGCTGGCCGCCGCCACGCGGCTGAAGGTGGTGGCCCGCGCCGGCATCGGCGTCGACAACATCGACGTGGCCGCCGCAACCGCTCGCGGCGTGGTGGTGATGAACACCCCGCTCGGCAACGCGATCACCACCGCCGAGCACGCCGTCGCCCTGATGTTCGCCCTGGCCCGCCAGATCCCCGCCGCCGACGCCGCGACCCAGGCCGGTGAGTGGCCCAAGAGCCGGTTCCTCGGCGTAGAGCTCTCCGGCAAGACGCTCGGCCTGGTCGGCTGCGGAAACATCGGCTCCATCGTCGCCGACCGCGCCCAGGCCCTGCGCATGAAGGTCATCGCTTTCGACCCGTTCCTGACCGCCGATCGGGCCGTGGAGCTCGGTGTGGAGAAGGTCGACCTCGAGACCGTTCTGGCCCGCGCCGAGGTGATTTCCCTGCACACCCCGCTCACCGACCGCACCCGGAACATCCTGTCGGCCGAGGCGCTCGCCCGCACCCGCCCCGGCGTGTTCGTGATCAATTGCGCCCGCGGCGGCTTGGTCGACGAGACCGCCCTGCGCGCGCTCCTGGACAGCGGCCACGTGGCCGGCGCGGCCTTCGACGTGTTCGCCGAGGAGCCGGCGCGGGCCAACCCGCTGTTCGGTGCCCCGACCTTCATCGCCACCCCGCACTTGGGCGCCGCCACCGTCGAGGCGCAGGAGAACGTGGCGCTGCAGGCCGCCGAACAGGTCGCCGACCACCTGCTGACCGGCGCGGTGACCAACGCCCTGAACATGCCCTCGATCACCGCCGAGGAAGCGCCACGGCTGAGACCCTTCGTCGCCCTCGCCGACCGGCTGGGCGCCCTCGCGGGCCAGATGGTCGACGCCGACCTGCGGGCGGTGGAGATCGCCTTCCTGGGCGAAGTCGCCGAGCTGAACGTCAGACCGCTCGCCGCCGCCGCGCTGGCCGGCGTGCTGCGCCCGGCGCTGGCCGAAGTGAACATGGTTTCCGCCCCCGCCGCTGCGAAGGCCCGCGGGGTGGTGGTCACCGAGAGCCGCCAGGCTCACTCGCCGGTCTACGACAGCGTGCTGCGCGTGACGGTGACCTCGCCGGCCGGCCGCCAGAGCTTCTCCGGCACGGTGGTCGCCGGCCAGCCGCGGCTGGTGGACCTGCTCGGCTTCGAAACCGACGCGCCGATCGCCCCGGCCATGCTGTTCATCCGCAACCTCGACCGGCCGGGCTTCATCGGCGCTCTCGGCACCCTGCTGGGCGAACGCCAGGTCAACATCGCCACCTTCAACCTGGGCCGCGACCAGGCCGGCGGACAGGCCGTGGCGCTGGTGGGCGTCGACCAGCCGCTGGACGAGCCGACGCTCGCCGCCGTCCGCGCCCTGCCGCACGTGCAGGCCGCCCGCGCCCTGCGCTTTCCCGCCGCCTAGCCCCCCGCCGCGGTTCGCGGCATAAAGCTCGGACTCCCGAGGGGGACCCCGATGAAACATGTTTTCGCCGCCGCCGCGGCCGTCTTCGTGCTGTCGGCCGCCGGCGCGACCTCCGCTCAGGAGGTGTTCCTCGGCGTGTATTGGCACGACTTTTCCGACGGTTTGTCCATCGGCGACTACGAGGACGGCGCCCAGATCATGGGCGGCGTCCGCTCCGCTCCGATCGAGTCGCTGGACTTTGTCGGCCGCCCGTCGGTCTATCTGCTGGGGGCGGTGAACACCGACGGGGGCACCAACTATGCGGCGCTCGGCCTGTCCTGGCGGGTGCAGCTCAGCGAGCGCTTCTACCTGCGGCCGGGCCTGGGCGTGGCGGTACACGACGGCGACGTGGACTTCCCCTCGCCCTTCGAGTCCGGGATCGGCGAAGCCGAGCGGCAGCGCCGCTTCCGCCGCGGTCAGGACGAAATCGACCTCGGGAACCGCGTGCTGTTCGAGCCGGAAATCGCGCTCGGCTACCAAGCCACCGAGCGGCTGGCGGTGGAGCTGTCCTACGTTCACGTCAGCCACGCCACCCTGGACTACCGGTACTGACCATGCCCAACGTCGTCGTAACCGGGGCCCAGTGGGGCGACGAGGGCAAGGGCAAGATCGTCGACTGGCTGAGCGCCCGCGCCGACGTGGTGGTCCGCTTCCAGGGCGGCCATAACGCCGGCCACACGCTGGTGGTGGGCGATCAGGTTTACAAGCTCTCCCTGCTCCCCTCCGGCGTGGTTCAAGGCAAGCGCAGCCTGATCGGCGCCGGCGTGGTGGTCGACCCGTGGGCGCTGCTCGACGAGATCGCCCGGCTTGGGGCGCAGGGCGTGCCGATCGGCCCCGACCTGCTGGGCCTGGCCGACAACGCCTGCCTGATCCTGCCGATCCACCGCGACCTCGACGCCGCCCGCGAGGCCCAGGCCGGGGCGGCGAAGATCGGCACCACGGGACGCGGCATCGGCCCCGCCTACGAGGACAAGGTCGGCCGCCGCGCCGTCCGCGTCGCCGACTTGGCCGACCGCGCCGCGCTGGAGACGAAAACGGCTCGACTGCTGGCCCACCACGGCCCGCTGCGCCGCGGCCTCGGCCTGCCGGAACTAGACGGTGGGGCGCTGATCGCCGAGTTGCTGGCGCTGGCCCCGTCCGTCCTGCCCTACGCCGTTCCCGTCTGGCGCGAGCTGAACGAGATCGTCAAGGCCGGCCGCCGCGTTCTGTTCGAGGGCGCGCAGGGGGCGCTGCTGGACGTCGACCACGGCACCTATCCCTTCGTCACCTCCTCCAACACGGTCGCCGGCCAGGCGGCGGCGGGATCGGGCGTGGGGCCGCGGGCGGTCGGCTACGCGCTCGGCATCGTCAAGGCCTACACCACGCGGGTCGGCGAAGGCCCCTTCCCCACCGAACTGAACGATGCCGACGGCCGACGCCTTGGCGAACGAGGGCGCGAGTTCGGCACCGTCACCGGCCGCGCCCGCCGCTGCGGCTGGTTCGACGCGGTGCTGGTGCGCCAGTCGGTCCAGCTGAACGGGGTCGACGGCGTGGCCCTGACCAAGCTCGACGTGCTCGACGGCTTCGAGACGCTGAACATCTGCACCGGCTACCGCCTCGGCGACCGCACGCTGGACCGCCTGCCCGCCGGCGTCACCGAGCAGGCCGCCTGCACGCCGATCTACGAGACCATCGAAGGCTGGAGCGACGCCACCGCCGGGGCCCGCTCCTGGCGCGACCTGCCGGCCGCCGCGGTCAAATACGTCCGCCGCCTGGAGGAGCTGATCGACGCGCCGGTGGCGATGCTCTCCACCAGCCCCGAGCGCGACGACACCATCCTGATGCGCGACCCCTTCCAAGGCTGAGCGCCGGCGTCAACGCCCGCCCGCCTCGATCCCCTTCAGGATGCGTTCCAGCGCCTCGATGCCGTCCGCCTCCCGCGCCGGCTTGTCCCAGCGGACGCGGTTGATGCGCGGAAAGCGCATGGCCACCCCCGACTTGTGCCGGGTCGAGCGCTGCAGCCCCTCGAAGGCCACTTCCAGCACCAGCCCGACCTCGCGGTCGGCGCGCACCGACCGCACCGGCCCGAACCGCTCCACCGTGTTGTTGCGCACGAACCGGTCGAGCTCGACCAGCTCCTCGTCGGTGAAGCCGAAATAGGCCTTGCCCACCGGCGTCAGCGCGCCCTCGGCCGTCCAAACCCCGAAAGTGTAGTCGGAGTAGAACGACGACCGCCGACCGTGCCCGCGCTGGGCGTACATCATCACCGCATCGACCAGATAAGGGTCGCGCTTCCACTTGAACCACGGCCCCTTGGGCCGCCCGCCCTCGTAGGTAGAGTCCCACCGCTTCAGCATCAGCCCCTCGGCGGCCGCGCCGGGCGCGGGGTCGGCCCGCAAGGCGGCCAGCGCCTCCCAGCTGTCGAACGGAACCAGTTCCGACAGCGCCAGCACAGGCGAGGCGTGCCGCGCCAAGAACCCCTCCAGCCGCTCGCGCCGCTCCGCAAACGGCAGCCCCCGCGTGTCTTCGCCGCCCTCCGCCAGCAGGTCGTAGGCGCGGATGCCCGCCGGATAGAGGCGCTGAAGCTTGGCGTCGGCGGTCTTGCGGTTCAGCCGCTGCTGCAGGTCAGCGAAGGGCGCGATCTCCCCGCCGCGTACCACCAGCAGCTCCCCGTCGATCGCGCCCTCGAAGTCGAGCGCCTCCACCAGGTCGGGAAAGGCGCGGGCCACGTCGTCGCCGGTGCGGCTCCACATCCGGCAGTCGCCGCGCTCCATCACCGCCTGCACGCGGATGCCGTCCCACTTCCACTCGGCGGCGTAATCGGCGGGGTCCAGCTTGGCGAAGTCCACCGCCTCGTCGATCGGGTGCGCCAGCATCACCGGGCGGAACCGGCCCGGATGGTCGGCGTCAGGCTTCTCTCCCGTGCCGTCCAGCCAGCCGAACAGGTCGAGGTAGGGCGGGGTGACCGCGTGCCACAACTCCTCGATGTCGGAGACCTCCACGCCCTCGCGCAGCTGCGCCGCCGCCGTCTTGGCTAGCCGCGCGCTCATGCCGATGCGCAGCTCCCGCGTGACCAGCTTCAGCAGCGCCCAGCGCGCCGCCGCACTCTCCAGCGCGTCCAGCCAGCGCTCGATCAGGGCCGGCACCTCGTCGCGCTTGGCGTCGAACAGGGCGTGCACCACCTCGTCGAGGTCCGGCTCGCGGTTGGCGCCGGGCCGCCGCGGCCAGACCAAGGCCACCGTCTCCGCCAGGTCGCCGACGAAGTCGTACGACCAGCCGAACAGCACCGGATCGACCCGCGCCTCCACCGCCCGCCGGATCTGCCCGGCCTTGGCTCCGGTGAAGCTGAGCTCCCCGGTCAGCGCCGCCAGCGCCCATCCGCGCTCCGGGTCCGCCGTGTCGCGCAGATAGTCCCGCACCAGCGTCAGCTTGGCGTTGCGCGACGGTGTGAACGACAGCCGGTCGAGCAAATGGGCGAAGGCGCGCATGCCGCCGGAACTAGCAGCAGCGCCCGCGGCTTGTCCGCCCTCCCTGCTCGAAAGCTCCGACAGCCGAGCGCCCGGACCCTCGTCACGATCATCGACCACGAGGGGGTTGACCATCGCGCGCTATGGTGTATCAGGTAACTAGCACACTAGGCGCACCCAGGATGAATGTCGTCATCAACCCCGCGGAGGCGCGCCCCATCTACCTCCAGATCATGGACGAAGTTCGGCGTGCCCTCGTGGTGGGAACGCTCACGTCCGAGGACCCGCTGCCCTCGGTTCGGCATCTGGCCGGCGAACTGCGAGTGAATCCCAACACCGTGGCCCAGGCCTACCGCGAACTTGAGCGGGAGGGCGTCGTCTACGTCCGGCGGGGACAGGGGACCTTCATCGCCGATCGAGGCTCCGTCGATCTGGATCGCGGGATTCTGGCCCGCGGCGTCGCCGAACGTGCGCTTCTCGATGCTCACCGCCACGGCATCGGCGTCGACGACCTCCTGGGGGCGATCCGCCGAGCGGCGGGATCGCAGGGCGACAGCATGCGGACCGAAACTGAATGACAGTCGCCCCCACTCAGACGTCTGCAAGGGCCCCCGCGATGGACTCCCCGCTGGACGGGACGACTTTTGCGGTCACAACGCGGGCGCTGGCCAAGCGTTTCGGCCGCCAGACCGCGCTCGATGCGCTGGACCTCCAGGTGCCGAAGGGAGCCGTCTACGTGCTCGCCGGCGCCAACGGGGCCGGCAAGAGCACCCTGCTACGTGTCCTGCTGAACCTGGTCCGCCCCGATGCGGGCGGCGTGGAGGTGCTGGGCCTCGATCCGTGCCGCAGCGGCGCGCAGGTGCGGGCGCGTATCGGCTACGTGCCCGAGGGTCCGGAGTCCGGCTGCGGCTGGATGCCCGTCGGCCGGTTCCTGGCGCACCACGCCGTCTATTTCCCGACCTGGGACCCCGACTACGCCGCTCGCCTCTCGCGCGCCCTGGAGATCCGGCCGGAGCGCAGGCTGTCGCACCTTTCCAAGGGGCAGGCCCGCCGCGTCCAGCTGGTGACGGCCCTGGCCCACCGGCCGCCGCTGCTTCTGCTCGACGAACCCACCGACGGGCTCGACCCGGTGGCGCGCGACGAGGTGCTGGGCCTGCTGTCGGAGCACCTGGCCGATACCGGCTGCACGGTGGTGGTCTCCACCCACTTGGTCCACGAGGTCGAGCGGATCGCCGACCACCTCGGCGTGCTTCGCGCCGGGCGTCTGGTCGCCCAGACGTCGCGTGACCGGTTGGCCGCCATGCTGCGCACCTATCGTGCCGAGGGCCCCGACGGCTGGGTCGGTCCCCCGGACCTCTCGGGCGTGCTGCAGCGCCGCGGCCACGGTCGCGAGATCCAATGGACCGTCTGGGGCGACGAGCGGGAGGTGGTGGAACGCATTGTCCGCTCCGGCGGCACGGTGCGCGACGTCGCCCGCCTCCCGCTCGATGAGGCCGTGCTGACCCTGCTGCGTTCCAAGGATCTCCCATGACCGCTCCCGCTACGCCGTCCTTCGGCGCCGTATTCGCCGAACAGCTCCGCGTTGTGGGCCTGAAGCTGCGCCCCGAACTCCTCGCGGCCGCGCTGGCGCTAGGCTTCGTCACCGTCCTCTTTCTGCGCGCGGGCCGGTTCATTGCCGCCGAACCGGAGACCGACGGGCTGATCGTGCTCGCCGCCTTCTTCTTCTCCTTCGCCGTCTGGCGAGGCGAGCGATTGTTCGGCGACGGCCGCTTCTGGATGCTGCCGGTGGACCGGGTCCGACACGCCCTGATCCGCGTGGCCGCCGGGTGGGCGTGGCTGATGGGCGTCGGCGCCGTCACGGTCCTCTGGCTGGTCATGCTGGCGCTGGTCACCGGCGGCATGCTGGCAGGCGAGGAAACCGGAGTGCTGATCGCCGCTTCGGGACCGCAGCGGCCGCTGCCGGAGGGTCTGCCGACCCTGCCCCCGCTCATCCAGCCCTGGCAGTGGCTGGCGCCCTTCGGCGGCGCGACGGCGCTCTACCTGCTGGGCAGCGCCTTCGCACTGGGCCTCCGACACCCCCTTCGCTGGACTGTCGGCCTGTTCATGGGCCTGGTCGCATTCATGGCGCTGGTCCCCGCCAACGTCGTCACCGACTTGATCCAAGCCGGCGCCGGGGGGCCGCTGAGCCTGGAGACCGCCCTGACCGGGACGCGCGGAGGCCATGACAACGAGACCGGCATGGTGGCGGCGACGTTCGATGCGCTGCTGGAAGGCTCGACGGACCTGGGACGCTGGGCGCTCGCCACGCTCGCCTGGGTGGCGATGGGCTCGGTCGCCCTGGCCGCGGCCGCCTGGCGCCACCGCGAGCGCTGAGGCGGGGACGGGCATGTCTCCGGATTAACCCGGGCGACCTTGGTAAGGCCCCGAGCCGCCTTGTAACGCCCGCTCCGACACGCGCGTCGCCGTAGCCGCGCCTCAAACCGTCCAGCCGCCGTGACGGCGCGGCTTTCCTCGACAGGACTCGATACTCGCGATGCTTCGTTCAATTCTGCTCGGCTCGGCCGCCGCAATCGTCCTGGGCTCGTCGGCCTCGGCGCAGAGCGCGCCGCGTCCCGCACCGCCTCCGACC
>Ga0136611_10003748_pt1 | contig 10641 bp, 10 predicted proteins | sample AntDrymUQ2232306_2_FD_106645 | JGI IMG/M metagenome (GOLD analysis project Ga0136611, IMG submission 106645) | Polar desert sand microbial communities from Dry Valleys, Antarctica - metaG UQ223 (23.06) | ecosystem: Environmental > Terrestrial > Soil > Desert | place: Antarctica: Dry Valley... | reverse complement strand
GTTCCGTGGAGCAGGAGGCGCGCGCCGCGCGCGATCGTCCGCCGGTGCTCGGGCTGCTCCGCGATCCACTGGAGCACCAGCCGATCGAGCATCGCCGCGTCGATGCCCACGTCCGTCGCCTCGTCGTCTCGTCGCCCGCGTCCCATCCCGCCTCCCACGCTCGCACCCTGCACCCCGCTCCTCGCAGGCTAGGGGACGAGCGCGGTTCTGTCCAGGATTTTCACCATCTGGACAAGGAAAATCCGGAGGCGGCCGATCGCGCGATCGCCCGCCTCCGCACGGTCCTCAGGCGGCGCGAAGATTCTCGGTCGACTCCAGCACAGTCCAGGCGCGCGCGTCGAGGTCGTCGAGCGCCTCGACGATCAGCGTCGCCCAGTAGTGCTTGCAGTAGCCGCCGTGCTGCTCCAGCCGGTGGCTCCAGTCAGGGCAGTCGCAGCGCGGTCGTCCCGTCACAGGGACGTGGACCGCGTGACCGTGGATCACGCCGATGATGTCCCCCAGGTCCGCGTCCCGACGAGGGATCGACTCGGCCTCCGCGATCACGATCTCGACCGCGCGCCGGAAGCGCGGCCCCACGATGGTGAGGAGTGCGGCGCGTATCTCGTCGGCCCACTCCGTCACGCCCGGCACACCCGCCACCCGCGCCTGCTCCATGAGCGTGTCGACCGCCGCATCGAGGAGCGGCGTCGCGATCTCCGCGAGGCACTCCGCCACCGACAGGCCCAGCCACCGCTCGGCGTCCAGCACCGTGCTCAGGTTGATCATGCGCCGCTCCTCTCTCTCCAGCCACCCCGCGGTGGCCCTGTCCAATGAATACCTCTGGACGCCGCAACAAGCCAGTCATTTGCGGGGCACTTTCGCGGGCATTTTCGCGGGCGTTCGCGGCGTGCTAGGATGCCGCATGATTGTTGATGTTTTGGGGGAGAGGTGGTGTATGGCGGAACGTGCGATCATGGTACGAGGCAAGCTGTTCCCCGCGTCGCGGGACGCCGACGCGATGATCGCGCACCTCCACGATCAGATCCCCCAGATGTCGCCCGACCAGCTCCGCAACACCTTCGGCGCGGCCGCCGAGCTGGAGGTGCGCTCCTGGGAGATCCAGGGCCACGCGATCGCCGAGGCCCTGGGGCGGGCGGAATACGGCGACGGGGCGTACCAGCGCCTCGGGCGGGACTGGGGCGTCAGCCGCAGCCGGATCTACCAGCTGCAGGCCGCCTGGCGGCTGCGAGCAAAAATTCCAGCCGCGCTGGAAAATTGGCAGGAGATCGTCGAGCTGTTCTCGGGCGTGGGCTGGTATGCGGCGGCGGCGGCGGCGCACCGCGACGACCTGGAGGCGGCGGTCGCGCGCATCGAGCGGGCGTTCGAACTGTACCACCAGCGCGAGGAGGACCGCGCGCGCGCCCGCGAGGAAGTGATGGCGGCGCGGGCGCGCGGTGAGGAGCCGACGGCGGTGGTGCCCCAGCGCTACACGCCTCGCGACCTCGAGCGGTCGATCCGGCGGGAACGTCAGCGCGCGCTGCAGGGCACGGTGGAGCAGGATACCGAGATCGCTGCGGCGGTCGAGGCGCACCGTCGGCGCAGGAAGAATCAGCCGCTCAGCAGCATGATGTGGCGCGACGCGCGCGGCCCCGGTGGGCGCTCCACCTACGCCGGCAATCACTCGATCTACGTCCAGCTCGACCTCTGGGACTACTTCGGTCGGCCCGAGCGCGTCCTCGATCCGATGGAAGGGTCGGGCACCACGCGCGACCTCTGCCGAGCGCTCGGGATCGAGTTCGCCGGATTCGACATTAAGCGGGGCACGAACTCCCTCGCGGACCCGCTCCCCGGTCAATATGATTTCATCTGGTGGCACCCGCCGTACTGGGCGGTCATGCCCTACAGCGATGACGAGGGGCAGATGGCCCGCGCGACGAGCTACGACGCGTTTGTGGCGATGCTCCGTCAGGGATTCCGGAAATTCTGGGACGAGAATTTGGAGCCGGGCGGGCTGTTCGCGGTCCTGATGGGGGACTACCGCGACGAGGCGGGCCGCTACCACCCGCTCTGCGCGGAGGTGCCGCTCCTCGACCGCGAGCACCTCGAGGGCGTCTACGTCGTCGCCCACCCGGACTACCGCTCGCTGCGGACCAACCGCAGCCTCGCCGACGAGGGCAACCATATCCCCCTCGCGCACGAGGAGCTGTGCGTGTTCCGCAAGCCGCAGCGCGCCAGGCGCCGCCGCGCCGTGGCGGCCGCGGCGGCGGAGGTGGAGGTGGTCGACGGCGTGCCCGACGAGGATGTCGCCTGGCTCGAGGACCTGCTCGAGCCGGAGCGGTGAGGGGGGCACGTCCGCCCCGCCCCCGACCGCGCGTCACGCGCCGCCCGACCTTTCGCGACTCTCGAGGATCAGCAGCAGGAGCAGCGCCCAGACGTGCGAGCAGGTCGCGCTGCGGTGATCCACCTCGTCGCAGGCGCAGCCGACCGCGCCGCCGCCGCGCAGGGCCACCCGACACCCGGCGATGGTGGCGTTGACCCCCAGCGGCGTCGACGTCCAGCGGACCGTGGTCCCAGGGCGGCGCAGCATCCGCGCCGCCCGCAGGAGGAACGCCCGCTCGCCGCTGTGGCTGCCGCCCAGCTCCACCGCTAGGTGCCGGATCGCCCGACGTCGCCCATCCCCAGTGGCGTGCCCCCACCCATAGGCCCTTCCCCTTCTGTGTTGCCCGCGCGGCCACCGGTGGCCGCGCGGGCGCACCTCCTGGCGAAGCCGCTAGGCCACCAGCGGCCCGGACTCCGCCACGATCCGGCACACCTCCTCGACCAGGCACAGCACCCACTCGTGGACGCAGGAGTGATCCGAGTAGCGCGGGCAGGTGCAGCCCCACCCGTCGAGGCCGGGAGTCGACACACGGTAGTGCAGGACCTCGTGCCCCCCGACCCCGAGGAAGCGCCACCCGTCGCCCTCCTCGAGGAGGAGCAGGGCACCGCCCAGCATGAGCTCACGGGCCTCCCGCAGTTGCCGCCGCTCGATCGCGTTGGTCGGCCGCAGCCGATCCGCCGCCGCGCGGACGATCTCCCGATCCGCGCGGGAGAACTGCAGCGGCAGCGGCGGCCGCGCCGCAGTACGATCGATCGCGATCAGTCCCCTGTCCCCCTCGCGCCACGTCCCGCCGTCCATCTCGCCTCCACCCGTCTCCCACCGGCCCCTCCGGCCGTGTCAATGTGATACCTTAGGTGTGCGCATCAAGCCAGCCCCTTTCGACCCACAAATGGGACCTCTTTTCGGCGGGTGCCGAACTCGCCCGGCGCAGGGGGCGTTGAGCGGCGGGTTGGGGTGCTGTTGGCAGGGATGTTGAGGGAGGGGACAAACGAAAAGCGCCCGTCCCACGTGGGGGCCGGGCGTCGAGCTACGTTCGGATCGGGAATTGAGTGACCGGGACGGCGACGGGGAGCGGGGTATCCCCGCTCCCCGTCGCCATGTGGCAAACCGCCCGTCCACCACCCGATGAGGACCGCCAACGGTCGATCGTGCCGTGCGCCCGTGCTCGCGCCGCCGTGCCACCTCGTCCCGCTGTCCACGTCTCAGCTCCCGCGTCCCGGTTTCTCCGCCGGGTACGGCCCCCTCGGCGCTGTTGCCTCGGGTGCTGATGTGCGCGATGGGACTTCGGCCGGAAAATCCCGACCTGGTGCTATGCTGGGATCGGCGTGCCATCGCGGGAGACGGATTGTGGGGTCGGATCGCAGTGGCGCTGCTGGCGCGGGTCGCGGCGCTGGCCGTTCGGCCGGTGCGGTGTCCTCCTCGCGTGTGCGGCGTATTCGCCGCAGGATATATAACACCTTGCGGAAGTGGCGGCAAGTGTGATCGGCATCGACGCCGTGGTCGTCTCCGCAGGGGAACCGACACGAGAAAGCCCCCGGAAAACCGGGGGCTCTTCGATGCCGACGGAGCCGCAGTGCCACCCACCACTCAGACGCCGACCACCGGGGGGCAGGAGACCACCACCCGGCCACCCCAGTGTATCCGCACGGCCCGCGCGGCGCACAAATCGATCAGATTTGCCCCTGTGCTGGCCGAGAAGTCCATCCGGGGGTTAGGGCAGTGTCCCTGCGCTAGCCCGCGCTGTCGCGTCCGCCGCGCCGTAGCCGCTGTCCGATTCCGTCGCTACACGCTCCTTCGCCCGACGAGGCGCAGCGCCCACGGTGGATCGCTCTCGTGCAGCAGACATACGGATGGCGATCATCGAATGTCGGCAACACACCTCGCCGTATGATATCGGACACATGCTCACACCGACGATGAGAGGGGCCTGGGGCTTGCATCCCGTCCCGCGCGAGCGTCAATCCGCCGTGACCTCGGGAGTTGGCACCCGCCCGGTCACGACATAGTTGCCGTCGCAGTGATAGAAGTCCGGTTGGTCGAGCAGGTAGGCAGGTGCGGTCGGGTCGGTGAGCGCCTGCCAGGTCGCCCGGTCCGCGTCCGAAATGGGCAGGCTTTCCGCGAACCCGCGCCACAGGGCCAGCAACTCTCCGACGTAACGGCCATTCGCCGGGTCTAGCGGCGCGCGGCGCTCGATGGGCACCGCGCGTTGCCGCACCGCCACGAAGCCGGCGCGCTGCCACCAGCCGTGGAGCATCCGCGAGCGCAGAAAGCCCTGAATGGGGACGGCCACGCGGCTCCCGGCCTCGAGCAATCGCGCCAGCAGGGACGGGTCGGCGGGCGCGACCAGCAGCAGCCCCCCGTCCATCTCCTTGGCGGCGAGCAGACCACCCGGGCGCAGCACCCGGCGACACTCGGCCAGCGCGGGCGCGAGCTCCTCGTCGGTCAGGTACATCAGCACGTTGGCGAGCCAGACGGCCTCGAACGCGGCGTCGGGATAGGGCAACGCCAGCAGGCTGCCGACCCGCGCCTCCACCGGGCAGGGGAGCGGCGCGGCCGCCAGGCGCGCCCGCACGCGGGCGATATTATCCTCGGCCGGGTCCAGCGCGGCGACGTGGCCGGTCGGCCCCACCAGGTCGGCCAGGAGGGGCACGAAACCACCGCCGCCACAGCCCGCGTCGAGCACCCGCCAGCCGGGTTGGATACCCACGCCCCGCACCGCCGCCTCGTACTCGGGCAGGAACGCCTGGAAGTGGGCATCGAGCCAGTCGGCGCCGGTCGCGGATTGCCCGGTGGCTGAGGCGTGCAGGCGGGGTTCTGACGTGGTCATGGCGGGGCCTCCTTCGACGGTGTGGCGCGTTGCACGGAGACAAGTCAGCAGCGTAGCACGTGGCAGGCGGGCGAGCGAATGCCCCAGCATCGGCCCCTCCCTTGCCCCCCGAGGTGCAACTATGTGTCCGACATGATACGGCGAGGTCTGGTCGGCAAGACCCCGGATCATGTGCGAGGTCTGCAAGAAGGCCGATAGCGCACGCTCGAGTAGGCCCGGCGTCGTGCGCGCACTCCCGGTGCTGGGCGGCCTCCACCACATCTACGAGTGCGCGGCGTAACGGCAATCGGATGGACTTTTCGGCCAAGCCATGCGCCGATACCAACTTTAATGTGTCAGGCCGTACTTGACGTTTACCACAATACTAACTATGATTTAGACGGGGTAAAAACACTGATCATGGGGGCGTGATGATCGAGTTAAGGATAACTCATGCCGAGCAGGACTATCTCAAGGCCATCCACCACCTCCTGCGGAAGGAGGGCGGGGAGCGCGTCGGGACGGTCGTGCTCGCCAGGTGGCTCGGCGTGTCGGCGGCCTCGGTGACCAGCATGATCAAGAAGCTCGCCGAGGAGGGCCTCGTCATCCACAGCCCTTACCACGGCGTGGCCCTGACGGCGGACGGCGAGCGGGTGGCGCTGGAGATGTTGCGCCACCATCGGCTGCTCGAGACCTTCCTCAACGAGCGCCTGGGGATGCCCTGGCATGAGGTCCATGCCGAGGCGGATCGCCTGGAGCACGCCCTCTCCGAGGCCCTCGAGGAGCGCCTCGACGTCGCGCTCGGCCACCCCACTGTGGACCCGCACGGCGCGCCGATCCCGACGAAAGAGGGTCTCCTCAACGCGCCGATGACGACACGCCTCTGGGGGGTGAGCCCCGGCGAGCGCGTCACCGTGGCCGAGGTCGAGGATGAGGACGCGGCGTTGCTGACGCATCTGGCCGAGCTGGGCCTGGTGCCGGGCGCGCGCGCGGAGGTGCTGGCGAAGGGACCGTTCGGTGGCCCGCTGCATGTCCGCGTCGGGGACCGGGAGCACGCGCTCGGCGAACTCGTCGCCGGCGCTGTCCTCGTCATATCGGGGGGCGGCGAGGAGCAGCCCTGAAGTCGGGACGACAATGGCACCGGCAGGCTGCGTAACGAAATGTTTCATAGCAACAACACAGCAACACTAAGGAGCCAAAGATGGTACGAGAGACGCACGATTCTCCCCCCGCTACCGACCCCCCGATGCCACCCACTCCGTTCTTGAGTCGCAGCGTTGGCAGGCGCGGGCTGGTCACGCGAACCGTCACCGGCCTGGCGACGCTCGGGGCGCTCGTCTCCGGGGCGGGGGCGGTGATCGCCGCGACCCGCCCGGCCGCGGCGCAAGATCCGGCCGCCGGGCATGGGCAGCACGGGGCGGGCGGTCAGATGGTGCCACTGCCACCGACGCAAGATCCCGCCAAGGCGGCCAGCGTGGAGCACGACCACGGGGTGCAGATGACCGTCGGCGACGTGGACACGGCGGCGATGGGCTACGACCCTTCCGTCTATCTGACCGCCTTCGACTACGGCACCGCGAGCACCCTGCCCGACGGACGCACCCTCCGCGACTACCGCGTCATCGCCGTCGACAAGGAGATCGAGATCGCGCCCGGCGTCTTCTTCCCCGCCTGGACCTACAACGGGCAGGTGCCGGGGCCGACGATCCGCTGCAACGAGGGCGACCGGCTGCGGATCAACTTCACCAACAACGGCAGCCACCCGCACACGATCCACTTCCACGGCATCCACTCGGCCGCCATGGACGGCGTCACCGGGATCGGGCGCGGCAACATCAACCCCGGCGAGAGCTTCACCTACGAGTTCGATGCCCGCCCCTTCGGCTGCCACCTCTACCATTGCCACTCGACCCCCCTGAAGCGGCACATCCACAAGGGGCTCTATGGCGCGTTCATCATCAACCCCGATCCGCAGAAGCACGGCGATCGGGCGAAGGGGCGGCACCCGGAGTACAGCGAGTCGCGCCAGTGGCAGGAATTCGTGATGATCATGAACGCCTTCGATACGACGTTCGATGGCGAGAACGAGGTCTACGCGCTCAACACGGTCGCCTTCCACTACATGAAGCACCCCATCCGCATCGCGCGCGACCAATCGGTGCGCGTCTACCTGATCAACGCGACCGAGTTCGACCCGATCAACTCCCTCCACCTGCACGCCAACTTCTTCGATTACTACGACCACGGCACGACCCTCGAACCGACGCTCAGGACGGTCGACACGATCATGCAGTGCCAGGGCCAGCGCGGCATCCTGGAGTTCTCGTTCAAGGACCACGAGCCGGGCATGTACATGTTCCACGCGCACCAGAGCGAATTTCCCGAGTTGGGCTGGATGAGCGTCTTCGAGGTCGTGTAGCGCGGTCGATGCCGCGAGAGGAGAGTCACATGGCCGAGTCCTCCTTCCCCGTCGCCGCCGAACCCGGCGACACCCCGCGCGGCGGGGGCGCGACCGCGCGCTGGATCGCGCTCGGGCTGTTCCCGCTGCTCCTGCTGGCCCTCGTGCTGGCGCTGATCGTCGCCACCAACGGCGGACTGGGCGACCGCGTCGCGCCGCCGATCGAGACGCTCAATGTCCAGCGCGTGACCCTCCCCGCGCCCGGCACCATCCAGCTCAGCGTCGTCAACGACGGCCCCGACCCGATCACCATCGCCCAGGTGCTGGTGGACGACGCCTATTACAACTACGGGATGACCCCGGCGCGCACGCTGGGGCGGCTGGAGTCGGCCACCATCACCATCCCCTACCCCTGGGTCGAGGGCGAGGCGCACAAGATCGGCCTGCTCAGCCGCACCGGCGTCGTCTTCGAGGCGGAGGTGCCGGTGGCGCTGGAAGCCCCGGCCAGGGATGTGGCCGCGTTCGCCCGCTTCGCCCTGATCGGCACGTATGTCGGCGTGGTGCCGGTGGCGCTCGGGCTCCTCTGGTTCCCGTTCATGCGCCGCCTCGGGCGACGCGGCATGGACTTCATCCTCGCCCTCACGATCGGCCTCCTCGTCTTCCTGACGGTGGACATGTTCGGCGAGGCCCAGGAGACGGCGCTGCTGGCCCCCGGCGCGCTGAAAGGCCCGCTCCTCGTGCCGATCGTCGCCCTGCTCGCCTTCCTGCTGCTGCTGACGATCGCCGGGCGGAAATCGCGCGAGCCGCAGAGCGGCCTGGCGACCTCCTCGCGGATCGCCCTCGGGATCGGCCTGCACAACCTCGGCGAGGGGCTGGCGATCGGCGCGGCCTTCGCGCTCGGGGAGGTGGCACTCGGGGTCTTCCTGATCATCGGCTTCACCCTGCACAACGTCACCGAGGGGATCGGGATCGCCGCGCCGCTGGTGCGCGACCGCCCGCAGTTCCGGCACTTCGCCGGGCTGGCGGCGCTGGCCGGGCTGCCGGCGATCCTCGGCACCTGGATCGGCGCGTTCGTCTACTCGCCCTTCTGGGCGGCGATCTTCCTGGCGGTCGGGATCGGCGCGATCGCGCAGGTCATCGTCGAGGTGACGCGGCTGATCACGCGCGGCGCGACGCGGCGCGACGAGCCCGCGCTGAACTGGCTGACCCTGGGCGGCGTCACGGCGGGGATCGCGATCATGTACGCGACGGCCCTCCTCGTCGCCTGACCGCCACCGGCGGCGGGCCGCTCGCCCGCACACCTCGTCGCCTGACCGCCACCGGCGGCGGGCCGCTCACTCGCACACCTCGGCCGGTGCCGCCGCGCGGCGGCACCGGCGCACGACACAAGGAGTTGCCCCCGATGTCCACCGCGTACCCGTCCCAGGGCCGTCGAGCACCGCTCACCCGCCGCGCGTTCCTGCGACTCGCCGGGGTCGTCGCAATCGCCGGGAGCGGCGGCGCGCTGGCCGCGTGCGGGGCCGCGACCGGGGCGGCCAGCGGCCCGGTCGTCGAGATGGGCGCCCTATCGGTCTTCACCCCGGCACGGCTGACGATCAAGGTCGGGCAGGCCGTGACCTGGCGCAACACGAGCAGCATCGTCCACTCGGCGACGGGGGACCCGAAGAAGCTGGCGAAGCCCGAGAACGCGCGTAACCCGGACGGCGTCGCGCCGTGGGATTCCGGCAGTATCCTCGCCGGCAAGACCTGGAGGCGCACCTTCGACGCGCCGGGCGAATACCGCTACGCCTGCGTGCCGCACGAGGTCGCCGGGATGATCGGCGTGATCATCGTCGAACCCTGACGCGACAGACGCGTCAGGGCTATAGGCTGTCATTGCCGCCACCTGGCCACGCGGCTAGAGCAGAATGCCGAGCTTCCACTCGGCATAAAGACACACACATCGATGCTTGAATAAGCCTGGCAGCGGAGCGAAACTTGGCTCCAAGTCAACGCTCCCGACACCTTCGCGTCGCTGCAATCGGGAGCCACATCGGCAGAGATCGCCGACACCGCGGACCATCCCGCCATCGTGCGCCATCTCACGCTCAACCCGCCCCGTTAGGGTGGCCCCCAGAGCGGCAGCCTGCCACTACGCGCTTCCGCAATGTACTTGACTAAAACTATCCCGCCCCTCCTCACCGGTGTCCACAACCGCAACGCCAACCGCACCTCACACGATGCATTTGTCCTGGCATATCCCACGGCCCGACGATGGGCTTTATCGTGCCGGATCAACTACACTGCCAGGAGACTCCCCGAACAAACCACTCGTCGTGCCACAACCTCAAACCCCTCGTGATCCTCCAATGGCCCGCAATCGCGGTGTCCGGCGCAGGGTTGCTCACCGCCGCAGCGCCCACAGACGCGGCAGGAAGGCTCCCGCAGATGCCCCACGGCACGATCGCCACCCTCCGCCCGAATCGGGGCGACGGCTACGGCTTCGGCACCATCACCCCCGCTGGGGGCGGGCGCGGTCTGGTCTTCTATAGCCGCAACGCCGAGGGGACGCTGTCGGCGCTCGGTCGCCGCTTGCACAATCTTTTCCGCGTCGGCACCCCGCTCACGCCGCCGTTCGACCGCCTGACGGTGGGGCAGCGCGTCACCTTCGTGGTCGGCGCGGATAGCAGCCAGGCCGGGCGCGCCTGTGCCGAACAGGTCCGACCGCAGCGACCCGCCCCGGCATTACCGTGAGCCGGATCACCGCCGTGCTAGGGGTCGTACGCCATGAACACGCATCGCCCGCGATGACGCCATTGGCCTGACCGTGCCACAGCCCTAGCATCCCGCCACAGCACATTCCTCCCGCTCGACAGCCGCAGAGTTAGTCGTGAATTGGGCGCGAGTCGGGCGCGATTTCGGCGCAGGGCCGCATTCAACCGCGTAGGTTCTCACCGAACACCACGCCGCGTTACCCGACACCGATGCGGCAAACGCCACGATGCAAGAAGCGGCCACCATGACCGATCGCGTGGCGCAATTCACCTGGGGGCTGGCCTTGTCGCTCCTCGGCGTACCGGGGCTCGGGCGACCCGCCTC
>Ga0136611_10003747_pt1 | contig 10643 bp, 4 predicted proteins | sample AntDrymUQ2232306_2_FD_106645 | JGI IMG/M metagenome (GOLD analysis project Ga0136611, IMG submission 106645) | Polar desert sand microbial communities from Dry Valleys, Antarctica - metaG UQ223 (23.06) | ecosystem: Environmental > Terrestrial > Soil > Desert | place: Antarctica: Dry Valley... | reverse complement strand
TCGCAATTCCCGATCCCGACGCTCCAGGCCGCCGGCGTCGATATGTCCACGCCTGCCCCGGTGGAAGCGACCTTGCGCCTCTTTGCGCGCCGCGTTGAAGAGCTCGAAGCGCTCCTCGCCTGACGCCCCGCCCGCCCGCTATGTTTTCACGCATGGAAGTCGTCACCCTTGATCTGTTCGGCCTGCACGTCGATGTGCCATTCCCCGCACCGCTCGCCTTCGATTCGACAGCGCTCGGCGAGTTCGGCGCGAAAGTGTGCGACCCGGCCACGGGACTCGGCCTGCGTCCCGACCAGCTCCGGGTGAAGCGCTGGGATGACCTCTTCGGCTACGAAATTTCGGCGCAGTTTTTCGGCGACAATGGCGTCCTCACCCGCACCGCCGAGCGCATCAAGCTCGGCGTCCGCCACGCCCGCACCCAGGCCGACTGGAACATCATCCAGCAGACCTTCACGCGTTTCTACGCGCTCATGGATTTCCCTGTGGACTCCCTCACCATCCTCAACGCCCACGCCCACACGAAGTTCCCCTCGAGCGAAGAGCGCGACGATTTCCTCAAGCAGTATTCTCACAGCCCGCTGATCGCCCGCCCCGCCGCGCTCGGCCACGTCCAGATCCCCGATTGGGAGAAAGACATCCGCGTCCTCATCGAACACTCGAACGTCGTCCCCGACGCGCTCTTCATCGCCTGGGACACCCAATTCCCCAATGATCAGGACTGGGAAAGTTTCCTCGGCTCGCTGATCACGATGATGGAAAATTCCGCGAATCTCTTCGAGCTCGGCTTCGAGCCGCTGCGGGAGAAGGTGTGAACGGGCGGCAGCGCGGTTCCCCGTTTGCTGACGTGGCGGGTTCCGGCTAAAGGGGACGATGTTTTCCCCCAAAGATTCCCCCCGGCACGTTGCAGGCGCGGCCTCCGGCTTGCCATTTTTGCTTCTGGTCTGTGCGGCCCTCGTTGGAGCGCGCGCTTGGGCAATCGAAGAAGTGTGGGTTGGGGGATCAGGGGTTTGGAGCGCCGACGCGAACTGGCTCGACGGCACCCCTCCCGATCCGACCGCAGGGCCGACGCTGACGCTACGCTTCTCCGACTCGCTCAGCACGGCTTACACGGCAACGAATGATTTGGGCGGAGCTTTCGAGCTGAACGCGATCGCCCTGAATACCTCGAACGGTGGTGCAATTACGGTGGGAAACCGATACCTCCGCTTCCTCGGCAGTGCTCCGAAAGTGGAGGCTACGGGCGTCGGCGTGAGCACACTTTTGGCTTTTCAGGGGGCTTATGAGGGCCAGGGCAGTTTGATCATGGCGAGTGAGGGATTGACGTTTTCTCAAACGGGGGCTGCGGAGATGATCATCAACACTCCCTTGAGCGAGAGTGGTGGCTCGCGTTCGGTGACGATCGCGGGTCAGCCCTCCTCGGTGGATGCCGGCTTGATCACGCTCAGCGAGGCGCAGAATTTTACCGGCCCCTTGGTGCTGCAATCCGGGAATCTGGCGCTCCCGGCACGCACGAGCGCGGGTTCCTTGGTCGTGAAGGGTGGGACGCTGCGCTTCGTGAGCTTTGGCGGGAGCCTGCCTTTCGCGAGAACAATCTCGCTGCACAACGACCTCGTAGTCGTCGGCACGGATCTCTCGAGCAGCATCAATCTCACTGGCGCGATCTCGAGCGCGACGGCCGGCACCGGGCTCACCTTGCGTGGCAACTCGAGCCTCTCCATGCTCGCGCTCAGTGCGGCGTCCACTTACACAGGCGCGACGCGTATCGGCTTCGGGCCGCTCTCGACGAGTTCCTCGAGCACCGGAGGAACCATCCGCCTGACGGGCAACGGCTCGCTGCTGAACAGCTCGCTCTTCGACATTCGGGACGGCGGCGTGCTCCAAGTCGAAATTCCGACTGCAGCGGCGCCGAACCGCATCCGCGACGGCGCGCCTGTCGAGCTGCGCACCGGAGAACTGCTCTTCGGCGGAGGAAACGGATTATCGCCGCAGTTGGAAACGGTCGGGCCCCTCCACGTCGGCGGTTACTCGACTGTGACCGTGGCAACAGGGACAAGCGCGAGCACCCGCCTGACCTCCGCATCGCTGGCTCGCCTCGATCGAGGCACGGCACTTTTCCGCGGCGCCAATCTCGGCGGCGCCTTCGCGAACAACACCGCAAACGTGCTCTTCACCTCGGCACCGGCAGGACTCGTTGGCGGGAATGGTGCTGGGCCGGAGATCAGCATCCTGCCGTATGCGATCGGTGATATCGCGCGCACCGGCACGGGCAGCGGCTTCGTCACATATGATGCGAGCACAGGAGTTCGCGTGCTGGGAGCTTCGGAATACGCGAACGGGCTGCCTGCCGGCGCGTCCACGCAGAACGTGAAGCTCTCGGCGCCAGTGACGCACGAAGGCAACGCGACGATGAACTCGTTGCTGCTTGCTGGCGGCTCCGTTTCGGGGAGCGGGACGCTCGCGATCACCTCGGGCGCGGTCCTCACCACGAGAGCCGCGACGATCGAGAACGCACTCGAGTTTGGCGGCACCGATGGAAAGCTGTTCACGCCCTTTGAGCTTGCCGTTTCCGGCGCGATCGCCGGCAGCGGCGGGCTGACGAAATCCGGCAACGCAACGCTCACGCTCTCTGCCGCGAGCAATCCTTTTACGGGCGGGCTGACGGTCAATGCGGGCCGGATCGCATTCGACTCGGTTGCCCAGCTCGGAAGCGAATCCTCCGCAATCGTCCTCGATGGGCACACCGCCGGGCTGACTTATACCGGCGCTGGCACGCTCTCGCTCTCACGGGACATCGCGGCGCTCACCGGCGTGGCCGCTTTCCACGCCAGCGGCTCAGGCATTTTCGAGCTGAGCGGCACGATCAGCGGCGACGGCGGTTTGCGGCTGAGCAGCACGACAGGCGCGGTGCGGGTCACGGGAACGAACAGCTTCGCCGGCCCGGTTTTCGTCCGGCCGGGTTTCGTCGAAATCAGCTCCGACGCGGCCTTGGGAAATGGCGAACTGATTCTGGGCGGCGGCAACTTGCGGCTGCTCGCGCCGCTTTCCACCTCGCGCACCACCCGCATTGATCCCGGCGGCACGATCGACACCGCCGGCTTCGATGCAACATGGAGCGGGCTGCTGCTCGGGGCGGGGACATTCAGCAAGCATGGCGCCGGAACCCTGACGCTCTCGGGCGCGAGTCCATTCAGCGGTCGAGTGATTGTTTCACGCGGAGGCATGCTAAGGCTGGCCGAAGAGGGGCTGTTGCGGAGTGGGAATCTGTCCGTCGAATCCGGCAGTCGCCTGCTGCTGGATAATGCGGGGGCCGCGCGCACCAGCCGTATCGCCGACTCCGCAACCGTCACGCTTGCAGGCGGTGAGATCAAAATCGCGGGTAGCGCGAGCGGGAACATCACGGAAACGATCGGTTCGCTGGTGATCGGCAGCGGCATCGGGGAGAATGCGGTGACGCTCCAGTCGCCCGGCAATTTTGGCACGACGTTGCGCGCCGGCACGCTGGCGGTGAACGCGGGAAGTTTCCTCGTCCGAGGAGTTGCGCTCGGAGGCCCGAGTGGCGGCGCATTCACTCGTCTCCAGGTGGCGACACCGCCCGCTTTGGATGGCGGATTCGTGCGCGACGCGTTTGCGGAGGATCTCGCCGGGGGCGGCCTGCAGTTCGCGGTTTACGATCAAACGAGTGATGCGGCCGGCCTGGTCGGTCTGCGTCCGCTGCGCGCGTCGGAACAGACCGCAGGCACCGTCATCGCGAATCCTGCGAATGGCGGCACCACGCCGGTGGACGCAAATTTTGCGGCCACGGGGGCCACCTCCGCGAGTGGCGCAGTCAATCGGATCAACAGCCTTTCGCTCGCGAACGGCGGGAGCCTGACGCTCGGCGCGGCGCAAACCGTGGCGATCCACGCCGGTGCCGTGCTCGTGCGGGCCGGCGCTGCCGAAACAACGATCAGCGGTGGCACGCTCGATTTCGGCGCGAATCCGGCGAGGCTCGCGACCTTCGGGGATCTTTTCATCAGCAGCGCGCTGACCGGGAGTGGCGGTTTGCGGAAAACCGGAGGCGGGATTCTGACACTTCAGACAGCGCCCGCTTATGACGGCATCACCACCATTGCAGGCGGCATTCTGCGGGTCGGCTCCCCGGAAGTTCTCAGCGGTGAAACGCTTTGGCTCAACAGCGGCGGAGTCTTCGACCTGAACAATGCCGCGGCGAGCGCCGGCGCCCTGGCCGGCGACGGCGAAGTGCGGCTCGGGACGGGCACCTTGACCCTCGGGACGCTCGGCACGGACTTGAGCTTCGGCGGCATCCTAAGCGGGACCGGAACTTTGCAAATCGTCTCGGGCGGAAATCCGTCGGCGGTGCGGGAATTCACGGGTAGTCCATTGTTCGCAGGGAGCGTGATGCTCGACTCCGGCCAACTCGCTTTTAAAGGCGCCCGTCCGCTCGGCACCGCCGCGCTGACGATCAATGGCGGGCAACTTTTCACCTCGACCGCGAGCAGCTCCGCGAACGCGATCACCCTGAATACCGACTTCGTCGTGCGGGGCGGCGGGGAGCTGACGATCGCTGCGCCTGGCTCGCTTGCGGGCGCACACGATGTCCTGGTCGGCGGTCGCGGGGGACTCGCGTTCGAGGCGCCGGCGGCGCACACCGGTGAGACGCGGACGACCTTCGGCGAAGCGTCGCCAGTCTCGTTCGCGGCGGGGCCGATCACCTTGCGAGGCGCGACCGGAGCGCTCACCGCGACATCGGCAATCCGCATCGCGCCGAGCAGCGCATTGGTGATCGACGACTCCACGCCGTTTTCAGGAAGCGCGAGCGGGCGAGTGCCGGATGCCGCGCCCGTTTTCCTGAGCAGCAGCGAGCTGAGGCTGACCGGAGCGAGCGGCGTGGCGACCATCGAATCGATCGGCGCGTTATCGGCCTCCGGGTTCAGCACGGTCAGCGTCGCGCCGGCGGCTGCATCCACGGCGCGACTCGTCGCGAGCAGGCTCGAGCGAATGAATCGCGCGGGCGTGCTCGTGCGCGGCTCCGCGCTTGGAAGTGTGCTCGCTCCGGGCGTTGCGCAAGTGAGTTTCAATGCCGCACCTTCAGGGCTTGTCGGTGGGGGCGGGACTGGCCCGAATACCAACATTCTGCCGTTTATCGTAGGTGATTCTTCGGCGACGGGGAGCGGCACCGGGTTCGTGACCTATGATCCTGCGACCGGCCTGCGACTGCTCAATCCCGCGACGGAATACACCATGTCGCTCGCTGCTGCCGCGCCCACGCACAATGTCAGCCTCGCCGGGAATGAGACGAACGACGCCGCGGTGACGGTCAACTCCATCGTGCTCGACGGCAATGAGACGCTCAGCGGCACCGGCACGATTTCGGTGACGAGCGGCGCGGTGCTGCGAGCGCCCGGCACGAGCGGCGCCGCGCGCATCGTGAACAACCTTCAGTTTGGCGCTGCCGAAGGGCACATCCATAGCATGAGCGGCGGCGCGTCGTTGATCGTGGATGGCGTCATCAGCGGCAGCGGTGGGCTAACGAAATCGGGAGCAAACGCCTTGGCGCTCAACGGCGCGAACGACTTCACCGGACCGCTCACGATCAACTCTGGCGATATCATCTTCTCCTCGATGGCGAACCTCGGCGCGGATACCTCGCCAGTCGTCTTTAATGCGAACGTCAATGGCGCGGCGCTCAGCTACGTCAATCCTTCGCGCGGCTCGCTCACCTTCACGCGCGACATCATCGCGAACAGCGGCTACGCGGTGCTCCGCACGAGCAATAGCCTCTCCGATTTTTACGTCCCCAGCACGATCTCCGGTGCAGGCGGCTTGGGGATCACCGGTTCGCCTTCGTATGTCGTGCTGAGCGGCACGAACTCCTACACCGGGCCGACAGTCGTGCAGGGCAATCTCGCGATTTCCTCCGACGCCGCGCTCGGAAACGGCGGCGCGCTCGAGCTGAAATCCGGCACCTTGCGGCTCGATGGCCCGTGGACCACGAGCCGGCCGATCATCGCGTCCGGCAACGCGCCCGTGATCACAAACGGGCACGATGTGGTTTGGACGGGGCCGCTCACGAGCGCCGGAGGGAATCTCAGCGTGAGCGGAAGCGGGCTGCTCACGATCCCGACGCGTTCGGATTACAATGGCGTGCTCGGCGCGACGAATCTCCGGCTCACCGATCAGGGAGCGCTGCCGGCGGTGACACGAATCAATTCCTCCATGCTCCAGCTCGATAATACCGCGATAGCGCTGTCGGATCGGGTCGGTGATACCGCGGTTGTCAGCGCCGGGATTGAGGTGCTGGGCAATGCTGCGAGTCCCGTGCGCGAAGTCGTTGGCTCTGTCACCTCCGGACTGATTTCGCTCACCGCGCCCGGCTCCGCGAGCACGATCCTGGAAGCGGAAAACCTCAGGCCGTTCGGGAACACGCTGATTCGTGGAGACGCGCTCGGCGGCGGTCCGGCTGGCGCGTTTACCCGGTTGATCTTCCAAACGGCCCCCGCAACTACCGGAGGCCTGCTTCCAAACACGCTGGTTTCCGCGTCCGCGACGGGAACCGGCGAGAGCTTCGCACTTTACGACACGACGGTCGATGCGGCGGGACCGGTGGGGGTGCGACCTCTGCGGTTTGGGGACTACTACTCCGCGTCGCCAGTGCAAAATCCCGCGAATGGCGGGACGACGCCGACGGATGCGCAGCTCTTGATCAACGGCTCGATGAACGCGATTGGCGCGGCCAATGCCGTGAACAGCGTGACGGCGTCCGATGGCGGCACTTTGGCCCTTGCGGCCGGGCAGCGCCTGACGATCGGCAATGGCAGCATTCTCGCGCCGACGGGGACGGCGGCGAGCATCACGGGCGGAGAGCTCGCCATCGCCGTTCAGAGACTCGACTTGCTCGGGAATGGCGATCTCACCATCGGCTCCCGGCTTCCTGGCTTGGTGAGCAAGAATGGCAGCGGCACCACCACGTTGCTTTACCCGACACTTCCCGCACTGAGCATCGGGGGCGGCCTCTTGCGGATCAGCAACACCTTGCCTGTCGATGTTCCGAGCGCGTTCGTGGGTAATGGGACAAGCCTCGAGATCACGGCTCCGAGTGCGCGGCTGCGGCGGATCGAGGGAAGCGGCACCCTGCGTTTTGCGGACGAGTTGATCGTGGGCAATGAGTCGATGTTTTCCAGCAGCCCATCCGTGTTTGATGGCCCAGTGTTTGGCACCGGCGATCTCGTGCAGATTGGAAATATCTCCGCGCGCTTTACGAAGCCGCTTTCCTATCCCGGCGCGACCCGTGCGCTTCGCGACGCCAGCGTGCCCCGGTTCGGACCAGGCACGCTGGCTTTCTCAGACGCGGCAACGCTCTTCAACACGAGCGGGCTGGAAGCCTCGGGAGGCTCGACCATTCATCTCATCAACTATTCAGCCGACAGCTTTTACGATCAGCCGCCTCTTTCGCCGCGCATCCCCACCGTCCCGGTCACGCTCCACAGCGGCACGCTTCGCGTGTCCGGGACAACCCTCGGGCCGGTGCGCGAATCGGCTGGACCGCTTTCCGGCTCGGGCGTTTCGACCGTCGCGCTCGGGCTGCGCCCAGGCCAGCCGGTGCAGCTCGACTTCACCTCGCTCGCGAGGAGCGACCGCGGCACATTTGTCTTTGAAGGCGTCACCGGTGGCGCGCCCGGGCCGGGCGCAGCGACGCTGACCTTCGGGCCCGGCCCAACCGCGTTGCTGGTCGGCAGCGGCACATCCGCCACGAGCACTCCGATCCTTCCATTTGCCGTCGAAATGCGGACGAACCGGACTGCGACCGAAGTTCCAAACTTTGTCACGTATGACGCGGCTCAAGGCGTTCGCCCGCTGGGCGTCGCAGAATACGCGTCGGCGTTGACCGCTGGAGCGAACGTCCGCCTCACCAACGTGTCGGTGGTCAATGACGCGCCGATCACGGTGAACTCCCTGGCGCTCGACGGTGCGAATTTATCCGGCACTGGCACGATCAGCGTGGCGAGTGGCGCGCTCCTCTCGAACCGCAGTTATGACTCGATCAGCAACAATCTCGATTTTGGAGCGGCAGAGGGGAGCTTCTTTTTGACCGCAGGACTAACGCTGAACGGCGCGCTTTCCGGCAGCGGAGGACTGACTTTTTCCGGACTCGGGACCACGAGCTTGCCCGCGGTTACCCTTTCCGGCGCGAACAACGTTACGGGTCCGCTCACGATCAACGCCACACTGCTCAACTTTTCGTCGATCAGCGCGCTCGGGCCGGAGAGTTCCGAAATCCTGCTCCACGATGGCGGCCTGTATCATCGAGGAACCGCCGAGGCTGTCCTGACGAGGTCGATTCGGCTCGAAGGTTATCAAGCGACACTCGGCGACACGACTTCGTTCCCCGGCTCGTTGCGTGTCAGCGGGATCATCTCCGGCCCGGGGTCACTCAGGCTCCAGGGTGATCTTTCGTTGGAAGCGGAAAACTCTTACACCGGCTTCACCGACATCGGCGGCGGCCGAATCATGATTGCCTCGGAGAAGGCCCTCGGCGTCAACCCGCTCGTTCGATTCAGTGGGGGCGTTCTGGCGTTTCCGGCCTCCGGCGATTTCTCGAAAAACGTGCACGTCCAAGGCGGCTACGCGCAATTCGATACAGGTCCGCACGCGATCCATGCCACCGGCAGCATCTCTTCGAGCAACAGCAGCGATCAATTGATCAAGTCCGGAGTTGGGACGCTCGTGGTTCGCGACGCGACGCGTTTTACCGGCACCGTCTTCGTGAATGAGGGCACCCTCGAGCTGGAGGGCGCCATCGGCGGGACACGTTTGATGCGGGTGGAAAGCCCTGGCGTGCTGACCGGCAGCGGGACGGTCCCGGAACTCGACGCGCGCGGCTCCATCGCTCCGGGCGCCGGCATCGGCACGCTACGGTCCGGGACGGCGACCTTTGCGGACGGGGCGACGCTCGCGATCGAGCTCGGCTCGGCCGGCAGTTACGATCAGCTCGATGTCACGGGCACCATATCTTTGAACGGCACAGTCGGTCTCACGCTTGCGCTGCTCGGCGGGTATGATCCGGCGCCCGGCGATGCGTTCACCATCGTCCGCAACGACGGAAACGATCCGGTGGCCTTCGGTCTTGCGCCGGGACGATTCAGCTACGCGGGTAATCTGCTCGACCCTGAGGAAACCTTTTTTGCCGGGAACGAGGAGCTGCGCATCTCCTATGCGGGCGGCGACGGCAATGATGTCGTGCTGATCAGCGTGCCGGAGCCCGGCGCGGCGCTCGGCTTGCTGGCCGGATTCATGATGGTGCTCAGCGCACGCCGACGGCGCCCGAGAAAGTCAGGACTGTAACTTTTTCGACTTACGATGCGAGCCGAAAACCTTCGAGCTTCGCGAGCTTGTTTGCCTTGGGATCGAAGCTCCAGAAGGTGTCGCAGCCAATTAGGAGTGCGGAGCTGACATGCAGCAGATCGTAAGTCCGAAAGCCGTGTCGCGCCGTGTGCCGCAGGCTCAGCTCCTCGAACTGCCGCTCGAGCTCAGCCGGCGAAAGGGTCACCGGGCGAAGGAAACCGCGATTGGCCAACCCCGCGCGGAACGTGGCCATCGCCGCGCCGGCTTGCTCAGCGGTGACGCGTTTATGACCAGGAGCCCGGCCTTGGAAGACATGGAATTGGAGCGCATTGCACAGTTCCACTCGATGGAGCCAGCTGACAGGCAATGCGGCCGCGTCTCGTTGCTCAGCTTCTTCGGCCAGCGCTGCGACCGCGGGGGAGTCTGGCAGGTCGAGATAAAGCCGGGTGAAAAAGTTGGTGTCGGCGTAAGGAGTCATTCGCCTGCGATCATGCGATCCACCTCGTGCGTTTGCTTCCTGGTCAGAGTCGTCGGGAAAATTTTACCAATCCGTGCCCGATGCTCGGTCATCAAACTGCGCCACGCGACCTTCCCTGCCGCCGCTGTCTCCGGCTGGACGGTATAACTGCGACCGTCGCGACGGCGAATCCGAACGGCGCCGTCCCGATCGCAGGCGTCGAGCACTTCCGCCGGCTGGCGGTCCAGATCGCGGACATTGAAAGTCTTCATGTCCGACATGGTGTCGGATGTCAGGGTTGAAGCAAGAGCGCGCTCGTCAGGGTTTGGCCTTCGAGTTCTCTGCGCCGCCGCGCTCGATCCATGGGAACTTCTTTGCCGCTTCGCGCGCGGTTCGGATCTCCTCCGAGTTCAACGTCGTGCCGGTGGTGCCGCTGGCCATGAGGTTGGTGGTTTCCTGGCGGTGCGGGAGGCCGAAAGCGTGGCCGAGTTCGTGGGAGGTGACGCGCGGGATGGGCTCGTCGATCCCGTCGGGGACGGGGCGGAGGGAGGCGGTGTCTTTGACGAAAATCGCGCGCCGAGTGTAGAACCCGTTCACTTCAAGCTCTTTCACGTAGTAGATGTTGAAAGCGGTGTCGGTGCGTGATTCGGGTGACACGCGCAGAACCACGGGATCGAAGCCGGGTCCGTCGGCGTCGGCAGCGGGAAGTGCTTCTTCTCGGACGATCGACTCGATCCGGAACTGGATGCCTGCTTGCGCCCAGACCGTGTTCATCTTCCCGAGGATGCGGGTGATGTCCTCCTCACGCAGCGTGGTGTGCAAGGCGGGCGTCTCTTTGGACGAG
>Ga0136611_10003746_pt1 | contig 10644 bp, 11 predicted proteins | sample AntDrymUQ2232306_2_FD_106645 | JGI IMG/M metagenome (GOLD analysis project Ga0136611, IMG submission 106645) | Polar desert sand microbial communities from Dry Valleys, Antarctica - metaG UQ223 (23.06) | ecosystem: Environmental > Terrestrial > Soil > Desert | place: Antarctica: Dry Valley... | reverse complement strand
TTATGGAGGTTCCTTGAATGGCTTGGACAATCCCAAAGAGATGGACTGTTCTGTCTTCGATAGGCACGGCAGAAATAAATCAAGAATTGAACGAGAACATGAACCTTCTCAAAGGAACACGTTCTGTTTTTTGTATCAACGGACTGTACGCCGCAGGGAGCAACGCCACAGGTAGCCTCCTCGCTGTCCCAGGGGTCCCGCTTCTGAGCATCACAAAGACTATGAGTGCTGTCGACTCCGATCTCTTAGTAACATTTCAAGGAGGGGTTTACACCAGCACGGCTTTTGCGTCCGGTGACTTCGATATAACGATCAATGGTATCGATCATCTGTTTCCGAGATTCGCTATAAACGAACAGAATATGTGGCGGGGTTACATGGCTTCTCTACAAATCCCTGGGTTCGCGGCCGGCGTGCACTCAGCCCAACTAAAATGGAGGGCCGCAGGCGGAACTTTGAACGTGGATGCTTCTACTTCTTACTCCGTTGCTTGCTACGAAGTTCCTAAGGTGGCCGTGGTATGACTTGGACGACAGGTAAGACGTGGGTGGCAGGAGAAGGAGTTCTTGCATCTCATCTTCGTAGGTACATCCAGAGCAACATGAGGCACAACGTTGCGATAGGTAACATGAAGGCGCTTTCGTATAGACCTCCTCCTGGATCAGTAAACCTTCGCATGCTTCCTTCCTTTACCGATGACCGGCTTCCTAAGTTCGGCCCTCTAGGACCATGGGCCATTGATAGGTTCGCCGGCTGGGAAGGACTGAACTCTACCGCTGGTTATCAAAGCATTCCAGGGACAATCTTCACTAGTCCAACAAGAGGACTGTCTTATTGGTATGCTGCCTTTGGAGAAGGAATTGAAGGAAGCACGAGCATCCGGTTCTTGAAGAGTGAACCAGACACTTACTTCCTGGTTCAATTTGCTTACTCGTTTTTCTTCTCGGTTAGCAACGCTGTAGGGGTTGCGCCTATCTGCAAGATCATCCAAGACGGAGCGACTGTCTTGTCTGAATCAAGCAAAACTGGAAAGGATAGACGGTCTGAACTTGAATCTGTAGGATCTAACAACTGGTTTAGTGCTACACCCGGCGGAATACAAACCGAGTACCCGGATGACTTCAACTATCCGTTTGATGCACGAGCGGCGTCGATCAGCCAGCACTACACCATTGCGCAGTTGAGTGTGGTGGAAAGGCCGGGGCTAGTTCCTGGTAACTACATATTCTTGCCTGGCGGCACTCTTAGAGATGTCCCTACCACCTCAAGTGGTACGACCGCCGGTACCATGAATTGGAACGCTGATGACTACTTGAGCATGAGCGTGTGGGAGGTATACTTGTGACCATGACACCCATACCCGCCATACTCAGGAACGGCAGCCGGGTCGAAGACCGGCGCCTCGACAGGTTGCAGTTCCAAGACAAGAGATCACTCAACTACCCGATCACATCAGTTTTGGATGCTGACGAGAACAAGTTGCGCTCGTACACTTGGTCCTGCACCGTGCGGCTCGATCAAGGTAACGAAGGAGCGTGTGTCGGTTTTGGTTGGGCGGCTGAACTTTCCGCTCGTCCTGCCATCATCGATGGCATCACTGACGACATCGCCAAGAAAGAGATCTACTGGCCGGCGCAGAAGCAAGACCCTTGGCCTGGTGGGTCTTACCCAGGAGCAGATCCGGTGTACGAAGGAACAAGCGTTCTAGCCGCTGCACAAGTGCTCAGGGCTCGTGGTTTCATGAACGAGTACCGCTGGGCATTCAGCCTTAAAGAACTCGCTCTCGGCGTCGGCTACAAGGGTCCTGCGGTTATCGGGGTTGATTGGTACCAGGGAATGCGAGACCCTGATGTGAGGGGCTTCCTGCACCCAACCGGCGAGATCGTCGGTGGGCACTGTGTGGTCATCCTCGGGGTCAAGGTGGTGCGGAAGGGAACGTCCATCGACCACGACAATTCCTTCTTCATGATCCAGAACTCATGGGGTCGGGATTGGGGCCAGGACGGTAGGTGCAAGATCACCTTCACGGAGTTCGTGGCCTTACTCCCAGGCGCAGACTTGTGCATCCCCGTAGAGCGTCAGCAAGCAACCTTCGGTTAGTGTTACTAGCCGATTTAACAACCAGGAGGAACACATGACAGTCGCACCCGAGGCCATCGCTGAGCCGACAACTTCCGCCGCTAAGCGTGGAGCCAGAACTATCATCCAGGGCAGTGCTGCTGGGGCGATTCTGGAAGCCATCGACGCTTTCGGCCTCTACGAGTTCACCACCCGGCAGTTCGCCGTCTCCATCATCATCCTGAGCGCCATCGTCTCGTTCGTTCAGAACAAGGTCGAGAACGACAAGGGCACCGGACTTCTCCGGTAGAACGAAAGAGAGGGCCAGCGCAACCGGGGTACCGACTCCCTGGCTACCTGGCCCTCTCTGGCGCTATCCACCTGGCGGGCGGGAAGGTCGGACTGGTTACCGACAAGAGTGATCATACACTGATCAAGGTCTAGGTCAAACCTTTACACTCTTCTGGTACCGAAGCCAGTTGTCTGCACTGTGGAACATCTTGCGGATCTGTTCCTGCTTCATCTCGCCGGGGTCCTTGCATGTCCAGTAAGAACGGTACCTCCCGACCTTGACGACGATGCCAGGTAAGGCGTCTTTGATCTGTTGAACAGCCTCTCTACCTGCTCTGTCGTTGTCGGTCATCACCACGACCGAAGACACTGCAAGTGACCGAAGAAGACGTGACTGGTCAATAGTCATGCGGGACCCGAGAAGAGCAAGAGCCGGGACTCGGGCATCCCAACAAGCGATGGCATCGAGAGACCCCTCAACAAGAGCAACGGTCTTCATGCCGGTCTTCACTTCCCAGGACCCGAAGAGGCTCTTACCTATGGCAAACCCCGCAGGGTACAGGTACTTCGGCTTCCCATCATCGAGTCTTCTGTAGATCACTCCAAGCAGGTTCCGCTTCTTGTCACGAATCGGGATCGTGAGTCTGTTGGTCCGAGGCGAGTAGCCCAAGTCGAACCGCCTTACTGCTGCCTCGCTCAGACCACGCTTGGCCCATGCGGGGTGCGTGACACGGAACTGGTCGAGGAAGGTCTCCGGGGGATTTCTAGGGCACTTCTCGGGGTCTTCCACGGCGTTGACTGCGGTGAGCCTGGACCGAAGAGACCCGGTGGTCACTCCCGTGTCGAGTAGTTCAACTTGCAAGGCTTCTGCGATCCTGTCTACCCGGCCCTTCTCTCCACACGAATGACAAAAGAATAATCCGGTGGAAGCGTTGATATACATGCTAGGGGAACGGTCACCGTGGAAGGGACATAAGACAAGAGCCTCGTTCCCGGTATGCGTGTAGATGGTGAAGTTTGCCGCTATGAAATGTAGGTATCTACTCATCAGTCTTCCTCGTTGTCGGAATCCATCAGGGTCGAGGCACGATCCCCACTGATCTCTTCGTAGATCCCACGGCCAGGAGCAAACTCGCAGTACCACATTTCTTCGTCGGTGTTATTGCGGTTCTTGGCTAGTCGCATCCTGACAACACTCTGCGTCTGCTTTGCGATCGTTACCACCACGTCGGCATCCTGGCCTATGCCATCTGACCCGCCGAGAGTGTCAACGCCGGGAGGCATCTTGCCTGCACCCGTGCGGTTGATCTGAGCGGCACACACAAGGTAGATCCCGTACCGAGTAGCGAGCATCTTGAGATCACCGGACAACTTGGCGAGAGATTGCCAATCCTTCTCTCTGTCTCCGGCGATCTGGATGTAGTCGAGGACGACCATTGCTGGCTTCGTGCGCTCGATCTGCGCTGCCATAGTCACCGGGTTGATCTTTCCCCTGGAGGAATCAGCGACGAAGAGGTTCCCGATCCCCAACTTGGCGGTTTCTTCGAGGAACGACTTGTAATCCTTGAGTGAGAAGCCTTTGCCACGAATCAAGTCGGCGGAGTTGAAGACTTGCTTGCCGTACCTGGCGGAGAGAAAGGAGTGCATCCTGAAGGCGATCTGAGCCTTCGTCTGCTCCAAGGCGTTGTATTGAACGTCGTACCCTGCACACATGGCTGCCATGCTCATTGTGTTGAGAGTGAACGTCTTGCCTACACCCAACCTGGCACCAATGATGTGCAACTCTCCTTCTTGACCACCACCCGTGATGTTGTCGAGTGTGGGAAACCCGCTGGGAACACCGGACATCCCCGATGTATCTGTAGTCTCGCATCTCCTCTTTACTTCCTGATACACAAGGTCGTAGTCCTTGAACAGTGAGAAGTCACCTGAGTCTCCGTCAAGTGTTCCCTGGACCTTGATGGCACCAGACATGAGTGTTGCTGCTGCTTGTTCGATGTCATCTGTTTCAACTAGACCAATTGCAACGTCTAGTATTTCTGACAGAACAAACTTGGCATGTTGTGTCTTTACTTCATGGGAGAAGTGTTCTACATCGTCCACTGCTTTGATTCCAAAGTCTGGGAACTTAGACTTGAAAGCACCCTTAGAGGGTGTCTTACGAAATCTAGCGATATACTTCTCGATCCACTTCCATTCTGAGGTATACAAGTGAAAGTGTGTATTACTAATTCCAAGATGCATTGGAGTTACATGATCTGCCTTCCTAAGGACAGATGAGATGAGAAGTTGTTCAGCATTACTAGACATGAAGTGAATCCCTTCGTGCGAGGTCGAACGAACTGTCGACCCTGGCACATACGTTCCCGAATTACTTCCGGGGTGCTGAAACGATTCTGTAGACCCGTGGGCCAGCGGCGTTTCACAAGTGCACAAGCGCCCCGCCCAGGGTCGTTTCACAAGTGCACAAGGTCCGGCCAGGATCGCCGCGCGACCCTGTTCGCACCCGACCGCTACAGAAACGTTCTAGCCAGAACGGCCAGCAAACATGCGGGATTCTAGGCCCGGATCGTCAACTTGACACCCCTTCGTAGACCGGCTACGTTGGTGGCTTCACCACCGAATACCCCGCAGCGCAGCGCCCCGATTGAAGGGCGCCCCCAGTGGATCGAACGCCAGCCCCGATCGACGGGCGGCCCGTGGGTAGCGCTTCTATACAACTGAACATGCGAACGCAGGACTAGAACAGTCTGTAAGTCTCGCACCGCCCCCGCCCATCACGGCCTAGGGAAACGTCCGCTTCATCTGGACACTAGGAAAGACGGGTTGCGCTCCAACGTAGGAATGAAACGTGGACCGCTAAGGGAACGTTGGCCTTCGAACTAGCAACTCGATTGATGCCCGGTGCTTGCCCAGGCTGGTGGTTCTCCCGCCGCAGTGTTCTTCATAGATTCCATGTCACGGCCTCGAAAGGGCCAGGTCCAGTACCGCTTGTGACTCGATCATCTGGGTTCCTAGGGAAAGGCTCACGCAACACGGTGGGCGCTAGGGATGTTCTCCAGGTCAGTCGAGCAACAGTAAGTGGGGCGCAAGGTGCAACCTGCGTCGGGCTCCGGGAAGTGAAGGTGTGTCCTCCCCCGTACCAATCGACATGATGACTGCCGCCAATTCCGTCGGCAGGTAAACGGCCTCCTGTTGCAAGGTGCCGGGTTGTGGTCACCCGGTGAAGGTCCTAGTCCCACTCGAAACTCGGAATGCTAAGCGAGTATTCCATTCGTCCGCCCGGCGGTCACGGTCTACGCACGAATGGAACTCTCGGTTAGGCAATTGCCCAACTGCCCTCACTCAGAAAGGAATGCATTGAGAGGTAGATGCAAGAAGCGCCCGTCGCCTTCCCCGACGATCGAAGAACTCGCCAGGCAAGTAGTCACCGACTGGACGGCAGACGCCGCCCTCACTCACGAAAAGGACACCCCACGCAATGGCTCGTAGGAAGATCCAACCCACCACCGTCACTCCCGATCAGGTCGCACGGTTCACCGCACTCGACACCGACTCTGCCGAAAGCATTCTTGAATGGGCGGCGTGGGATGACGACAAGTGGGGTGCGGAGACGGTCAGGGCGATTGACGACGGCGAATACGACGCCGCCCTCGCTCAGATCGTGCTTGCCTGCAACAAGCGCATGGCCTCAGTGTTCAAGGCACCTCTCGACCAGAAGTGGCACCCTGGCATCAACCGCTCGGGAACGATGCCTGCCGACGTGCAGGTCTCGATCGTGGACGGCATGAAGCGGGCGTCGCTCTTGGTCGATCAGCACGGGCTGAAGGAAGTCGCCGGCCAGCCTTGGAAGAAGAAAGTGACTCGCCTCACCTACGGCGACATCATCACCGAGTACGGCAACCTCCCGGTTCCGCCCACGGCGCCCACACCTCTCATCGTGGCTCCCGCCGACAAGGCGCCGGCTCGGAAGCGCAAGGTCGCTCCGAAGGCGCCGCCCTCGCCGGCTGCCAAGCGCAAGGCTCCTGCCAAGAAGACCACAAAGCCGGCATCCCCGCCGGCTACGAAGTAACTCCCGAAAGGAAATGCAGATGACAAACAACAACGACGCTCTCAATGAACTCGATGACGAGACGCTCACCACGGTTCTCAAGTGGGCGACATGGGATACGCCCGAATGGGCCGACTCCTTCCTGGGTGAGATCAAGGCCGGCGAGTACGACGCTCACTTGAAGCCCCTCTTTGCAGCAATCAAGCGACGGATGGACGCCACGGGATATGTACCCTCAAATGCACCCCTCCCGCCCTCACTCACTCAGGTTGGATACCCGCCTGGTGCTCTTGCCGGCACCAACGGCCAGAACGCATGGGGCGTTCCGCTCTCGGACATCCGCCCCGGCGCCTACTTCCACATCTTCCGCAGGAACGGAAAGCGTTCTAGCAAGTGGGATGACACTCAGGTCCAGATCATCTGGGTTCAGAACGGTGTCGCTCAGTGCAAGGTCACAAAGGAAGGTCCCCGCTGGCGTGGCAACGGCGGCGTCGGCACTCGGGTCAAGGTGCCGTTCGACATGATGAAGACAGAGGTTGCAGCAGTTAACCCTGGACAGAACACCAGCGAGTTCTCAGATGCCGAAAAGGCACATGCCAAGGCGCTGGAAACGGCACGCCAGGACGAATTCGATCGCCAGGATCGGGTGTCGGGTGCCGCCCTCGCTAGGGCTCAGGAGAACATTGCACGGCAGGAAAGGCTCGAAGCCGAAAAGGTCGCCGCCGCCCTCGCCGCCTCCATCAAGGCCAGCCCGCCCAAGCGTCGGGTCCAGAAGCGGGGCCACGGATGACACTCGGCCCCATCACCGCTCACACGATCTCCAACAAGGAAGGGTTCTAGCAAATGGCTACCACCACCACCCCCGCAAAGCGCAAGGTCACTCCTAAGACGGCCGAGCACCCGCTCGCCGCCCTCATCCCTCCGATGCACTTCTACGACGACTACGTTTCCAGGGTCTTCCCCGGTGGGCACACCGACCTCGACCTCTTCCTCGTCGCTCGTAGCGAGCAGGACAACGTGATGCTTGCCGGCGACACCGGCACCGGAAAGACCTCGGCTGTTCTTGCCTTCTGTGCCAAGAACAAGATCCCTCTGGTCACGATCTCCTGTAACCAGGGAGTCGATCCCTCGACTTTCTTCAGCCGCCCCAAGTTCAACGACGACGGCTCGTTCACGATGGTCAAGACGGATGTTGTCACCGCTCTCGAATACGGCGGCCTCATCTACTTCGATGAGTGCAACGCTCTCCCTCCGGGGATCAGTGTCGTCTTCCACCCCGGCCTCGACAAGCGCCGGCAGATGAGGATCATCGAACTCGATCTGACGATCAACCTGCACGACGATGCGCAGTTCCTTGCTAACTACAACCCAGACTATGAAGGGATGAGGAGCATGAACCAGGCGTTTGTCAACCGTTTCTCCATGCCCTTGTTGTTCGACTACGACCGGGCACTCGAAGAGAAGATCGTCACCGGCATCCCCGCCCTCATCGACCTCGCAGAAAAGTTGCGGGAACGCCGGAAGAGCGGCGACATCGATACCCCTCTCGGCACGAACGTGCTCCTTGAGTTCGAGGGTTATGCCTGGTCGCTCGGTGTCGATTTCGCAATCTACAACTTCATCAATCACTTCCCTGCTCACGAGCAGGCGGTAATCACCAACACGATCGACCACTATAAGGTCGTCATCGCAGAGCAGCGGGACGCAGGAGTCGCCGCAGAAAAGGAAGGTTCATAGCAATGGCAAACGCCGCCCTCGCCAAGAACCGCACTCAACTAGATGTGGAAAGGATCATGCAGTCCTTCGCCGCCGAGATGGAGACGACGGATCGGATCATCTGCCGCAATGGTGATCTGACCGCCGCCTTTGTTCCGGCGTCTCCTGGTGTTCCCCACGACTGCCCCGCATGGATGGACGGCAAGAACATCTCCTTCAACAGCATGCTTGCCCAGGGCATGCTGACTGACCCCAGCGTTTCGCTCTCGGACTTCGTGCAGGTGTTCAAGGGCACCAACTACCACGAAGCGGCTCACGGTCTCTTCACTCCTCGTGATGATTCGTTCCTCTGCAAAGAGGTTCGGGTTCTCATCAGAACGCACTCTGATGCGTGGAACACGTTCATGATGTTGGAAGACCAGCGGATTGAACTCTTCTACACCACGCTCTATGCCGGCACGACTCCCTACTTCGTGATGGCTGCCACGCAGTGGCTCATCAAGCAGATGGAAGGCGTCGACCCGGCTAAGGAGAATGAGGTTGCAGCGGGCCTCTTCCCTTTGATCCACGGTCGCAAGTTCCTGCCAGTTGCAATTCGGGACCGTGCCGAGTCTGCATTCACTCAGGTGAACGATGCCGCCCTCACCGCTCAGGTCAAGGCGATCATCGACGCTTACCAGACCTGCTGCTTCCCTCTTGACAGCGACAAGGGGCTTTCGCTCATTAAGCAGATGTGCGATCTGTTCCCTTCGATTCCTGGTGGTGGTGGTAAGTGCGGCGACAACCGTGGCACTCTCACCAGCCTTGCCAAGGGTGATCCTTCCCAGGACGAGCAGCACAAGGCTGGAAAGGCTGTCGAGAAGGCTCAAGAGAAGGCCAAGGAGGCTGACGCCAAGGACGGTGAGGATGGCAAGTCTCCTGCTAAAGGCAAGGGCACTGGCGACTCGGATAAGAAGCCAGGTGAGGATGCTGGCTCGGGTGACGGTTGCTCCCCCGGTGGCGACACTGGCACCGAGAAGTTCTCGGATCTTGCAGAGGCCGCCCTCGACGCCGCCAAGAGATCAGAGGAGATGAAGCGGGACGTAGATCGAACGGTCAAGGCGGTAAAGCGCCGGGTCGATAGCAAGACGGTCTTCTCCAAGGCTGCAACCCGCAAGATGCGTGGCATGAACGCCAATACGACTATGGCTAGCAACAGGGTCATCGCCGCCCTCAGGCAACTCAAGATTGACCTTGAGCCTTGCTGGAACCACGGCAAGACCTCGGGAAAGCCAAACGCTCGCAGGGTCCTCGCCCGCACCATAAACCCCACCGACCTCAACGTCTTCGACAAGTGGTGGGAAGGTGACGAGAACTCGGCTGACACGGAAGTGGTAATCCTCCTCGACCAGTCCACCTCGATGCGCCAGATCATGCCGGAATGCAGCAAGGCGTTGTGGGCGCTCAAGCGTGCCTTCGACAAGTACAACATGACGTGCTCGGTGTTCGGGTACTCCTTGAACGGTCAGGTGACCAACCTCTACCGCCCTCAGGACAAGGCAGAGAAGAACGGGGTGCCTGAGTTTCCGGTTATCTCTGGAACGAATGCCGCTTCGGCTGTCAAGCAGGCGAAGGAAGTTCTCTCCCGGTCGAAGGCAACCCACAAGGTGCTCATCATTATCACCGATGGATCGTGGGATGACTCGCACATTGCCGATAGGATCATCGAGCAGATGACCAAGGCCGGGGTCACCACCGCTCTGTTCGGCTTCGGCGGCTCGCTGAACTACGGGTCGCACAGATGCAAGATCACCAGCCAGATGACCTCTGCAAATGATGTGGCTGCCGCCGTGAAGCAGATCGTCACCACGATCATCCGTGGTGCACGCAGGTGACACCTCCGTCTGGGTGGGGGCTGCAATTCGCCGCCCTCACTCCTCAAGAAAGGATTGATATGGCCCGCCACTTCGATCGCACACTCAACGCCCTTGGTCTGGAAAGGCCGAAGGATGCCTGAAAACATCAACCCGGACGAATACACCCATGGGTTCGTCACATATATGGGACTCCCGCCCTCGGTGAAGGACAAGCCAGTGTGCGGCTCAGTTCTCACTGACGACTTCGCATTCGACAAGCCGAAGAAGGGCAACTGCCCACGATGCGAAAAGTGGCTCGCACACCGCCTAGCCATCCACAACAACTAGGAAGGTAACCTACTCATGAGGACGATATATGACTTGGCCGATGAGGTCATCAAGGCGAAGGCTCTGCTTGCCGAAGTGTCGGCCTTCGCTAAGACTGCGCTGGACGAACTCACTGACCAGATGATAGCGCAGGGTGAGTCTGCACTGACGTCAAGACTCGGCAGAGTGACGCTTGTTCGCCCGATCGCAGTCATCACCGACGAGAAGAAGTTGAAGGCCGCCCTCACTCCTCAGCAATGGGAAGGCATTACGTCGACTGTTCTTGACAAAAAGAAGATGGAGTCGATGGTCGTCCTCGGTGGAATCGACGCTGAGATCGTTGCCGATTGCTCCGAGGAGGTTGAG
>Ga0136611_10003745_pt1 | contig 10645 bp, 10 predicted proteins | sample AntDrymUQ2232306_2_FD_106645 | JGI IMG/M metagenome (GOLD analysis project Ga0136611, IMG submission 106645) | Polar desert sand microbial communities from Dry Valleys, Antarctica - metaG UQ223 (23.06) | ecosystem: Environmental > Terrestrial > Soil > Desert | place: Antarctica: Dry Valley... | reverse complement strand
CCTGCTAGGCTGCCTGCACGCCCGCCGGCGCGTCGGCCTGCTCGCGGCGGGCGTCTGAGCCTCGTCCGGGGATCAGGCGCTCCAACCCTCGCGCGATGAACGGTGTGAAGCCGATGAACAGCAGCACGCCCAAGACGTTGAACAGCATGTGGGCGTTCGCGATCTGGCGCGGCACGTCGGCGCCGAACGCGAGGTATTGGGCCGCCTGGGCGAGCTGCGCGGCGAACGTCACGCCGACGACGACGGTGATGATGTTGAACAAGAGGTGGAAGACGCCGGTTCGGACCGCCTCGGCCGAGCGGCCGATCGTCGCCACGAGCGTGTCGGCGCAGGTGCCGATCTCCGCGCCGAGCATCAGCCCGATGCCGGCCGGCAGCGTGATCAGCCCCTGGCTCGCGAGCACGATGACGATGCCGATCGTGGCCGACGACGACTGAATCAAGACCGTGAACAGCGCCCCAACCAGCACGCCGAACCAGGGGTTCTCCATCCGCGCCATCAGGTCGATGAACGGCTGGTACTCCTTGAGCGGCTCGGCGGCATCGCCCATGGTCTCGAGGCCGAAGAAGATCAGCCCGAACCCGAGCACGATCGCCCCGATGTGCTTGATGCGATCGGACTTGCCGACGACGAGCAGCAGGAAGCCGACCACCAGGGCGATCGGCGCGTACTTGGCGAGGTCGAAGGCGATGATCTGGCTGGAGACGGTGGTGCCGATGTTGGCGCCCATCACCACGCCGAGCGACTGGACAAAGGTCAGCAAGCCGGAGCTGACGAGCGCGATGGTCATGATGATCGTCACCGACGACGAATCCAGGATGGTCGTCGCCGCCGTGCCGGTCGCGACGCCGGCGAGCGGGTTGGTCGTGAAGCGGGCCAGCAGCGACTTTATTCGGTCGTCGCCGATCTCGCGGAGGCTCTCCGCCAGGCGGTTCACGCCGTACAGGAAGAGCACGATGCCGGCGAGGAAGCTCAGCACCATGCTGACAATGTCGAGGTTGCCGCCGCCGCTCCCGCCCTCGGAGCCCGAGCCTTGCGCCTGGCGGAGCCCCTCCGCGACGGCCGACGCGTCGAATGACCCAGCCCGAGCGCCGCCGACGCGGCGTCAACGAGCGCTACCCCACCCAGATCGAACGGCGTCACGATGCCTCCCCTGCGCGCGAGCTCTCCATGGATGGGAAGCGCAGACGGGGGACCACGCGCCGCCGCCAGTGGTAAACCCGAAGTTAACGTTCGCGCCAGATTCTCTTAACGGCGACATGGAATATGGGCTACTACACGGCCACGCGGATGATGCGGGGCACCCGATCCTGTCATGTCATCCTGAGCGCAGCGAAGGATCTACGGACACACCAACAGGGGACAGTCCGGAGATCCTTCGCAGGCTCAGGATGACATGCTTGTTGGCGGGGCTGCCGTCAGCTTCACGTTGGTCCTGTATTGCCGCGGCGCGGAGTTCAGCTTAGCAGCGGCATGATCGCCTCGCCGGCCAGCGCGATGACCGTGTAGATCGTCGCCTTCCCGAGCGCCACCGCGATCAAGTAGCGGCGCGGCGAGTAGCCGGTCGATCCGGCGGTCAGGCCGGCCAGGTCGAAGAGCGGGTTCGGGATCGCCGAGAGCACGAAGAGCGTCAGGAAGCCGTGGCGCTCGACCAGCCCCCGCAGCCGCTCGATCAGCCGAGGCGTCGGCCCATCGAGCAGCAGCCGGCCGCTCCGACCGGCCAGGTAGCCGGTCAGCTCGCCGGTTGCCGCGCCCGCGCCCGCGATGATGCCCACGAGCAAGGGGTTGAGCACGCTGCCGGCCACCGCGATGACGCCGAAGGCCGGCACCGGTAGGAGCAGCGTCGCGCTGCACGACATCGTCAGCAGGAACACCCCGACGTAGCCGAACGTCAGGAAGAGCGGCGAGTCGGTCAGCGTGCGCGCCAGCCTGTACGCCCCGAGCGAGAGCAGCGTCAGGCCGACGAGGACCGCCGCGCCGAGCAGTCGCCGCGAGCGGGTCGTTGCGAAGGTCGGCGCCCGCACGGGTCAGGCGGCGCGCGGGCTGCGCGCCGCCATCACCGACGAGTAGTGTCGCAGGAGTAGCTGCTGCTGGCGCTCCCAGGTGCGCGCCAGCGCGGCGGCGCGCGCCGCCGCGGCGTGGCGGCGGTGCAGCTCCGGATCATTGAGGTAGCGTCGGACCGCGACTTCGAGCTCGGCCGCGTCGCCGGGCGCGACGAGCAGGCCGGTTTCCTCGGGCGCCACGAGGTCCAGCACGCCGCCGGCCGCCGCCGCCACGACCGGCAGCCCGGACGCCATCGCCTCCAGCACCACGTTGCCGAACGCCTCGGAGTCGGAGGGGAACACGAACAGGTCGGACGAGGCGTACGCCGCCGCAAGCTCCGCCCCGCGCAGGTAGCCGGTAAACGTCACCGGCAGATCGCCGAACTGGGCCTCCAGCTCGGCGCGGGCCGGGCCATCGCCGACGATGGCGAGCCGTGCGTTCGGCATCCCGCGCAGCAGCGCCACGAGTTGATCGACGCGCTTCTCGCGCGCCAGCCGCCCGACGAACAGCAGCAGCGGCGTGCCGTCGACGCCGCCGAGCCGGGCGCGCATCGTCGCTGAGCGGCGGGCCGGCGAGAACTGCTCGGCGTCCACCCCGCGCGACCAGTAGCGGAGCCGCTCGAAGCCGTGCCCGCGCAGCTGGCGGATGAGCGTGTGCGATGGGCAGAGGGTAACGGCGCAACGGTTGTGGATCGCCCGCAGTGCCCGCCACAGCCCGGATTCGAGCCAGCCCAGCGAGTAGTGGTGGGAGTAGCGGGGAAGATCGGTGTGGAACGACGACACCACCGGCAACCCCCGCGCCTGGGCGTAGAGCAGCCCGCTCAGGCCGTTGGTGACCGGCCCGACGAGGTGGATCAGGTCGGGCCGGAACTCGTCGAGCTGGCGCCAGATGCCCGGCCCGATCGCCGCCAACCGGACCTCCGAGTAGAGCGGGAACTGGGCCGAACTGGCGCCCACGACGCGGACGCCGAGAAACTCCTCCGTGTTGCCGACCGGGGCCACTACCAGCGGCTCGCAGCCGGCCGCCACCAACCCCTTGAGCGTCCAGCAGAGGGTGTTGACGATGCCGTCCACGCGGGGCAGGAACGTCTCGGTGAAGAGGGCGACGCGGCGCGGGACGCTCGGCTCCCAGCCGGTTCGCTCGTCGTCGGCCCACCAGGGCCGCTCGGGCAAGCCGAGGGTGGTCGTTCGCGGCGCTAGTGGCGGCGTGATGGGCGGCTCGGGACGCACCAGTTCGGGCGGGCGGCTGAGGACCATCGTGGCTCCTTACTGGCGTGGGCTGGCTGACTGGCGTGGACGGGCTGACGCGACGTGGACGGACTTAACGGTGTGGGCTCAGTGCCTGGCGCGCGGCGGGGGCCGGGCGCCAGTAGCCCCAGTCGTGGTAGAGCAGGCGCGGGAGCGTCGGGCGGCAGCAGTACAGGTAGAGCAACATGTTGCGCAGCAGCGAATGCGCCGACTTCCGCGTCGAGCCCCGATGCAGCCGGCGGTGGTCGCCGGCCCAGACCACCAGCGCGTCGTCGTACGCGACCTGCAAGCCGCGCCGACCGGCCCTGAGGAAGAGCTCGGTGTCCTCGTTGCAGCGGAGGTCGATCCGAAAGCCGCCGACACGGTCGAACGCGGCGCGGGTGAGAGCCATGTTCGAGCCGGAGGCCCCGGCGACCCCGAACAGGGCGTAGGTCAGGCGCTGGCTCGCGGCGACGGAGCGATAGTAGTCGGCGTACTCGTCGCGCGAGAGCTTGGGGCCGCACACCCCATCTTTCTCGCCCCAGCCGTCGATCAGGCGCTCGAAGTAGCCGTCATCGAAGCACACGTCCGCGTCGGTGAAGACTAGGACGTCGCCGCGGCTCTGCTCGGCCCCGTGCTGGCGCGCGGCGGCGATCGAGCCGGTCGTCCGGAGCACGCGCGTGTTGTCGGGGCGCAGCTCCAGCGCCAGGTCGCTCGTCCCGTCGTCGCTCGCGTCGCAGACGAGCAGCTCGACCGCCGGCGGGAGGGTGGCGAGGAGCTTGGGGAGGTTGAGGCGCTCGTTCCGCGTCGGGACGATGACGCTCAGCTTCCCGAGCGCGGGCGTCGGTCGCGGCCCGCTCAGGCGTTCCATGTCGGTCGGCTCGCTCAAGCGTTCCACGTCCACCACAGGAGCGGCAGGGCGCTCAGCCAGCCGAAAAAGACTTGGGCGCGGGTGTGGCGTCCGAGGTGGACGCGCGCCCAGCCGACGAGCCCGGCGAGCGCCAGCAGCGGCAGCGCGAGCGACGCGCCTTCGAGCGCTAGCGCCAGGAACGCCACCCCGGCCGCGCCCGCCGCGTGGTAGCTGATTTTCCACCAGGCGGTGACGACGGCTAGCAGCGCCAACTGGCCCGCCAGCGCCGCGTCGAGGTCGAGCAGCACCGGCGGCGCCCCGAGCGCCACGAGCACCGGGTACACCAGCGTCGCGCAGGCCACGGCGAACACGGCCGGCCGCAGGCGCTCGGAACGGCGCGTCAGATCGAAGCTGTGCGCGGCCCCGACGAGGCAGCTGGCGTACACGAACAGCGCCGGGAGGACAGCCGTCGCGGCGACGAAGGCGAGCACGCCCTGGAGCAGCTCGTGGCCCTCGGGTGCCCGCCGCACGACCAGCAGCACGAGCGGCAGCATCATGATCGGCGGCGCGCAGACGATCGAGACCGCCCGCGCGAGCAGATCGGCCAGGCCGACGGACGCCCCGAGCGCGATCTCCGGCGCCAGACGCGCTCGGGCTCGGCTGTCGTAGTGCGCCATCGTCGCTCTCCTCCGCCCACCGTAACTCTACGTGAGTGCCCATTAACGAGACGACGGGCGGACATTAACGGCACCTCAACGTCTCGTTAGCGCTGGCGAGGCGCTCGGCGACTCCGAGACAGGTGGAATTGGTGCCCGACAGGGAGCGGTATTCTCGGCACCGGTGCGCGGGAAACGTTAATATCTTCACTCCGCTCCCTTCGCGGCCGGCGACGGCCACCGGGCGAGCCCATCACCATCGCCCATCACTACCCGAGGAGCTCGCCACGTGGCCCTGGAGCTTGCCCCGCCGATAGCGTTCCCCCGGCTCGTGCCCCTGCGCGACCGCGCGGACCGCGACGAGGTCGGCACGTTCAGGACGCCGGACGGCGTGGACCTCCGCTACACCCGCTACGGGAGTGGGGGCGCGCGGGCGGTCGTCGTGGCGCCGGGACTGTTCACCGACCGCTCCCACCCGGCCCATCGACTCCTCGCCGAACGGCTGGCCTGGGTGATGGACGTGATCGTGCTCGACGTGCGCGGCCACGGCGAGTCGGGCGGGGCGTTCACTTGGGGCGTCCGCGAGCCCGACGACATCGCCGCGTTCGCCCGACACCTCCGCGTCGAGTACGCGCAGCTCGGGGGCCTCGGGTTCTCGTTCGGCGGCTACCACGTCGGGGCGGCGGCGGCGCTCCACCGCCCGTTCGACGCCGTCGCGATGGTCGCCACGCCCAGCACATTCTCGATCGTGAACCGGCACTTCCTCGCGCGCGGGCTTGTCCGCACGATCCCGGCGGCGCTGCGGCGGCGGCGGCACCTGGGCCAGTTCCGGGGGCAGCTCCGGCTCGGGCGTCCCGGTCCCCGTCCTCCGGCGGCCGTGCAGCTCGTCGAGCGGATCGCGCCGACGCCGCTGCTGATCGCCCACGGGACCGCGGACTGGCTGCTGAGCACGGCCCACGCCCACGCGCTCTACGCGCACGCGGCCGAGCCGAAGCGCCTCCTGCTGGTCGAGGGGGGGCTCCACGCGGAGGGCATCCTACTCGACCATCCGGAGCGGCTGCTGCCCTCGATCGCGAGCTTCTTCGAGGAGCATCTGCCGCTCGCGGCGTCGCCCGGCCGCCCGGATGAGGGTGCGGAAGCTCTGCTCGCGCCCGTGTGGCTGCACCCCGCTGAGTCGCGCACGCCGGTGATGCTCCACCGCGTCGAGGGCGACTGAGCCCGCCCGGGGAGTGGCGACATGCGTCGAGACGTTGCCTTCGCCTTCACGAGCAGCCTCAGCCTTCCCGAGCAGCTCGAGCGACTGAACAGCCGTGGCTCGTACACGTGGATCGAGCGCGACGGCGCCTGATACCCCGACTACATCTCGACGCGCGCCGACCCGGACGACGGCTTCTTCAAGATCTACGACGCGGTCGATGGACGCTTCGTGCTCGGCATCAAGCACGTGACCGATCGCCCGACGATCGACGCCGAGCTGGCCGAGCTGGCCGAGCTCGTTCGGGTCGCTCGCGAGCGGGTGCTGCCGGCGATCGATGCGCGCGAGGTCGAAGAGACGGAGCCGTACGACTGAGCGGCGCGGGACGGCGGTGCCGCGTGCCATTGCGCTCGGAGCGCCATTCAGGCATGATCCGCCCGTGCGACGCAGGAACGGGACGCCGACGGGGCGATCCGTGAGTCCACACGGGAGTAGAGCATGCCGAATGTGCGGATGGGTCGCCTGGGGCGAGGGCTACTGCTGGGGGCGACCGTCGCCATCGTGGGCATGAGCGTGCCGTCGCTCGGCCTCGGCGACGCGCCGTTCGTCGCCGCCGGGGTGGCGCGCGCCAACGACAACGGGGATCGGGGCACCGGCAATCGGGGCAACGACGACGACGAGGACCACGTCCTCAACGGCCAGGTGCTCGAGATCAACACCCTGAAGGATCCGCCGGAGATGCTGGTCGGGACCGGCGACGGCCAGGTGGTCGTGAAGGTGTACAAGACCGACGAGATCGCCGTGAACGGCATCAACACCGGCGACTACATCTCGGCCCAGGGCGAGAAGGTCCACGAGCTGCTGTTCGAGGCGCAGAAGCTCGAGGTTGCCGAGCGCTACAGCGGCTCGGGCGGCTCGGACAAGAAGAAGAAGCGGTAGCGGGCCACCGCGCCGCCGTGTCGGGAGCGCCGTCAACACGTGTGTCATCCCTTCGTTGCGCTCAGGGCAGACTCTGAGCGCAGTCGCCCATGCCCCTGTCGGGGCACCTCCGAGGATGAAAATGGACGCCCGGAGGGCTATTTTCAGGACAGCGAAGGTTCTACAGACTGTCCAACGCGGGCACGTCAAGGACGAGATCCTTCGACAGGCTCCGCCTGCCTCAGGATGACACATACATTGACGGCGCTCCCGTCCACTCCGTGGTTGACGGAGTACCGTACTTGGCCGAGTGCCGGTCTCCATCTGAAGCGACCTGTTAACTGCCCATAGCGGCGAGGATCGCGCGGCGGATATCGGCGGTCGAGGGCAGCACCTCGTTCTCGAGCGGCGGGCTGAACGGCATCGGCGCGTGCTTCGCGCCGACGCGGCCGACCGGGGCGTCGAGGTCGTCGAACAGGTCGTGGCCGATGCGCGCCGCAATCTCCGCGCCGAGGCCGGCGTGGGTGTACGCTTCGTGGACGATGACGGCGCGGTGCGTCTTGCGGACCGACGCGGCGATGGTGTCCCAGTCGAGCGGGGCGACGGTGCGGAGGTCGATCACCTCGACGTCGACGTCCTCGCCGGCCAGATCCTCGGCGACTTCGAGCGCGAGGCGGGTCATGAGCGAGTAGGTGACCACCGTCACGTCGGCGCCGGCGCGGGCTATGGCCGCTTTGCCGAGCGGGACGACGTAGGTGCCGGCCGGCACCGGCCCCTTGCTCTTGCCGAGCACCTTGTGCTCCAGGTACATGACCGGGTTGCCGTCCGCGATCGAGGCGGCGAGCAGGCCCTTGGCGTCGGCGACGTTCGACGGCGCGGCGACTTTCAGGCCGGGCAGGTGGGCGAAGATCACCTCCAGGCACTGCGAGTGCTGGGCGGCGGCCTGGCGGACGGCGCCGTCCGAGGCGCGGAAGACGAGCGGCACGCGCGTCTGACCGCCGAACATGTAGCGGATCTTGGCGACCTGATTGATCAACTCGTCCATCGCGCCGAGGGTGAAGTCGACGAAGCTCATCGAGATGATTGGGCGCAGGCCGGTGATCGCGGCCCCGAGCGCGGACGAGACGATCACGCTCTCGGAGATCGGCATGTCGATGACGCGGTCGGGGCCGAACTCGTCGTAGAGGCCGGTGAACTGGCCGAAGTTGCCGCCCCAGTGGATGTCCTCGCCCATGACCACGACGTTCGGGTCGGCGGCCATCGCCTCGCGCATCGCCTCGCGGGTGGCCTCGCCGAAGGTCAGGTCGCGCGGCTCGCCGCCGGCGCGTGGCTCGGTGGCCTCGGAGGGCGCGAAGATGCCTTCGAGGGCGAGGTGCGCGTCGGGCAGGGGCGACTCGACGGCGAACTTTTCGGCGGCGTCCATCTCGTCGGCGGCGGCGCGGGCGTTCCTGTCGAGGGTGGCCGCATCGACGCCGTGCCGGTCGAGGAGCTCGCGTTCGAGTAGGGCGATCGGGTCGCGGGCGCGCCAGGCGGCGACCTCCTCCTTGGTGCGGTAGTTCTCCGGGTCGCCGACGTAGTGGCCGTAGTAGCGGAAGGTCTTGGCCTCGATCAGGGTGGGGCCGTCGCCGCGCCGGGCGCGCGCGACGGCCTCGGACGCCGCGCGGTAGACGGCGGATGCGTCCTGGCCGTCCACGACGACGCCGGGGATGCCGTAGCCGAGGGCGCGGTCGGCGATGTTCTGCACGGAGATGGTGTGCTCGGGGGCGGTGAACTGGGCGTAGCCGTTGTTCTCGCAGACGAAGATCGCCGGTAGCTTGCGGGCGGCCGCGAAGTTCAGTGCCTCGTGGAAGGTGCCCTTGCTGGAGGCGCCGTCGCCGAAGAACGCGACGGCGACCTGATCGGTCTTGCGGTGCCGGGCGGAGAAGGCGGCGCCGGCGACGATGCCGACGCCGCCGCCGACGATGCCGTTGCAGCCGAGCATGCCGACCGAGAAGTCGGCGACGTGCATGGAGCCGCCCTTGCCGCCGCACATGCCGGTGGCCTTGCCCATGATCTCGGCGGCCATCCGGTCCATGCGGGCGCCCTTGGCGAGGGCGTGGCCGTGGCCGCGGTGGGTGGAGGCGATGTAGTCGTCGGTGCGGAGGGCGGCGCAGACGCTGGAGGCGACGGCCTCCTGGCCGACGTAGAGGTGGACGAAGCCGGGCAGGCGGCCGGCGAGGAACATCTCGCGCATGCGCTCCTCGAAGGCGCGGATGCGGTGCATGGCGGCGTGGATCTGGAGGAGGGTCTCGGTAGAGACCTCGGCGGCCTGGGAGGTGGCGGCCTGGGCGATGGCTGGCTGGTGCGCGACTGTCATGGCGTCTCCGTCTTCGGCGGCCTGCGATGGGGCTGCCCACGCATAATATCGCCTGCCGCGTGCGGCTCGACGTGATCGCGGGGAGGATGTCGCGCGAGCAGCCGGGCCGCCAGGGGGGCCGGCGCGAGGCGATGGCGACCGTGTGTCGTCGTCATTGGTGGTTTGCGCGTGTCGAACGGTGGTACCGGTGTGTTCTACGGTGGCTTGTGGCGTGACATTCGTGGTCTGCGGTGGTCCACGGCGCGGGCGTACCAGGAGTACGTTGGGTTCGTTTTGCCATTTCGTGTGTTGACGGGGACGTTCGGCGGCTCGGCGATGGGTAGCGAGCATGGGCGAGGCGGTGTGGTAGCGGGTGCGTGGCATGGCGATCTCCGGGGACAAACTCTGGGCGCTTTCCATAGTTAGTACCCGTGGCGGACGCCTATGCCCTGCACAAGCGACGTAGCCTCCCGCCGGCATTTACAGCGGATTTCATGAACCTTGACCCCCGAGCGACAAGGGCAGCGCGGATCGCCCCCAGGGGGGAGCCGGACGGTGCCGGACCGTCGTGCCCGAGCTGCCAGGGTCAACGATGCTGCAACCCGCTGTAAGCAGCCACAGCACAGTGCTGAGGACGAGAAATCGAGCCTCAAGGTCCTGTGTAGACCGGCGCAATATCTAGGTTTATGAGTCGATCTCGTTCGTCAAAGCTTGCAATAATCGACGTACTTTCATGCAGAATGAGATTCCTACGAACCATCGGAGTGATGCCATATAACTTGCGTTCTCTTTCTACATAGCTAAATCCTACCCCAAACTGACGTAGAACTTCCTCAACATCTTCACGTTTCTGACCGATCAGAAGACGATGCCGAACTTTGTCTTCGAACGATCCTTCGCTACTCATCATCGAGCTCCTTGAGACAATGGTTGATCCTATCAACAATGCGATGCAAATCAAAATGATCGGCACAACTAGCCTCTTCGACTTTGTCATATGATAACCAGAATCAAGTCGAGCGTAACTATTCGCATCTGACGGACGCTACGAGTGCCGCGCTGGCATCCAAAAGTCGTTCGGTCACCTCGTTACCCCCCTTGTTTGCATGAACTTTTTCCTGTCCGGCTGGGGGTTGCGAAATGGCCCTCAGTTCACTCGAAGACGAGTGTCCCAACCCGGAGACCACACCGACAGTGATGGTCGATGAACGCCCAAACTTTCGATGACCTGATGTGCAAATGCATTGCTATTGGTTGTGTACGGATTGTACTCGATTGGCGCATGCTCTCGGGCTGCTCTCTAGAGGACCACTCCATCACCCTCTTCGGCTTGTGGATCAAGGTTCATGAAAACGTAAGCGTTCAGGTGCAACCGGTTGTGTTTGCTGACACCATCGACCACAACCGGTTGTGGTCGATGGT
>Ga0136611_10003744_pt1 | contig 10645 bp, 10 predicted proteins | sample AntDrymUQ2232306_2_FD_106645 | JGI IMG/M metagenome (GOLD analysis project Ga0136611, IMG submission 106645) | Polar desert sand microbial communities from Dry Valleys, Antarctica - metaG UQ223 (23.06) | ecosystem: Environmental > Terrestrial > Soil > Desert | place: Antarctica: Dry Valley... | reverse complement strand
CGGCCGGTCAGCTGATCCAGGTCCCCAACTGGACCGCCCCGCCCCCCGGGATCGACCGGGACGGCCGGCAAGACCGGGACGGTCGGGAGGGCCGCGACGACCACGGGCGCGGGGCGTGCCTGCGGGACCCGGACGAGCTGGACCTGATCGACCGGGCCCAGCTCGAACCACCCGCAGACGACGGCCCGCCGTGGCTCCCGGCCAGCGAACGCGCACACCACCTGGACCTGGCTCACCGGCGACGACGTCGCCTGCTGACCCAGGCGGCGCTGGGGCAGGGCGGTCGGATCAGACCTCGGTCTTGAGGATGCAGATGGCCAGGTGCGCGTCCAGGACCGCCTCCTTCGTGGCGGACGACGCGGAGGTGTCCGCCTCGGCGGCGGCCTTGGCGCTGTCCCCGGCCTGCTCGAGCTCGATGACGGCGTCGCGCGCCGTCGCGTCGGTGCTGGCCTGACCGGTGGCCTTGTCCGCCTTGCTGTCGAACTCGCGGACAACGGCGACCAGGACCACGCTGGCTGCGGGATCGGCCTCAGCCGCTTGGAGCGCCTGACGTGTCTTCGCCTTGACCCCGCCCAGTCGCGTCGTGACATCGGTCAGAGTCGTCGCACCTGTCATGTCGTCCCCCTCGGTGGCGGCGGGCGGTTGCCCTCCCGGCAGGGTGGCCCCGTCCGGGGCTTGGCGCCGGAGGCCATCGCGTAGTCCGGCGATCACACGGCGTGCACGTGCGGAGACGAGACGGCTGCCAGGAGCCAGCGGACCGATCAGCCGGCGCCGCCCGGGGAGCCGCCGCCCACCCCGCCGAGCGCCTCGTCCTCGGTCATCTCGGCCGGGTCGCTGGTCGCCGGCCGCTCGACCGGGTCGTCCAGGTCGGCCGGGTCCACCGTCACGTCCGTCCCACCCAGGGGCGGCGCTGCCTGTCCGGTGGCGCGCACCGCGTCGGTGTCGATCTCGGTCGGGGTCTCGTCCGGCTGGGTCATGACCGGTCCGTACCCGCACGTGCGGTGGCGATGCCGTCGGGGCAGGCTGCAGTGGTGACCTCTCTTGTGCTCGGACCGCTGCTGCGCCACGTCGACGAGACCAGCGCCACCGTGTGGGTCGAGACCGACGGGCCGTGCGAGGTCGTGGTGCTGTCCAGTCGGTGCAGGACCTTCGAGGTGGCCGGTCACCACTACGCGTTGGTCGTCTGCGACGGCCTCGAACCCGGGACCACGACGGCGTACGACGTACGCCTGGACGGTGTGCGCGCCTGGCCGCAGGAGGGCGACCCGTACCCGGCGCCGACTGTGCGGACCCGCAGCCGCGACGGGGCCGAGCCCATGCGGCTGCTGTTCGGCTCCTGCCGGGTGGCACGGCCACACGAGCCGCCGTACACGCTCGAGGGCGGAGGCGACGGGGTCGGTGTGGACGCACTGCACGCCTACGGCAAGCGGATGCTGACGCGCCCCGAGCCCGACTGGCCGGACGCACTGCTGCTCGTCGGTGATCAGGTCTACGCCGACGAGGTGTCCCCGCAGACCCTGGCGCGCATCGAGGCCGCCCGCGGGACCGACGAGCCGCCGGGGGAGGGCGTCAAGGACTTCGAGGAGTACACCTGGCTGTACGCGGAGGCGTGGGGCGACCCGCTGGTGCGCTGGGTGCTCTCGACCCTCCCGAGCGCCATGGTCTTCGACGACCACGACGTCCATGACGACTGGAACACCTCCGCCGAGTGGCGCCGGACCATGCAGGCGACGAGCTGGTGGCAGGACCGCATCGAGGGCGGCCTCATGTCGTACTGGCTCTACCAGCACCTGGGCAACCTCTCTCCGGCGGCGCTTGCCGAGGACGAGGTCTGGGCCCGGCTGCGCGGGCTCCAGGGGGACGGCCAGGACGTGCTCCGGGCGCACGCTTCCCGGGCCGACGCCGAGGCCGACGGCGGCAAGGGCGTGCGCTGGAGCTACCGCCGGGACTTCGGTGATGTGCGACTGCTGGTGCTGGACTCACGCGGCGGCCGGGTTCTGGACACCGGGGAGCGCTCCATGGTCGATGCGGCGGAGTGGGAGTGGATCGTCGAGCAGACCAAGGAGTGTGCGTCGCACCTGCTGCTGGCCTCCTCACTGCCCGTGCTGCTGCCCCCTGGGATCCACGGGCTGGAGGCCTGGGACGAGGCGGTCGCCGGTGGCGCCTGGGGTGAGCGCTGGAAGGTGTGGGGCGAGAAGATCCGGCAGGGCGCGGACCTGGAGCACTGGGCCGCGTTCGGCAGGTCCTTCGAGGCGTTGATCGGGCTGGTCGGCGACATCGGGGCGGGGCGCTGCGGTCCGGCTCCGGCGTCGATCACGTTCCTCGGTGGCGACGTGCACTTCTCCTACCTGGCCAAGGCCCGCTACCCAGACGGCAGCGGCGTGACGAGCGCGGTGCACCAGGCGGTCTGCTCACCCGTGCGCAACCCGGTGAACAAGAAGATCCAGCTGGGCGACCGCTTCGCGCGCTCGCCCGTCGGCAGAGGCATCGGCCGGCTGCTGGCCCGTTCGGCCGGGGTGGCCGCCCCCAAGGTGACCTGGCGCGTCGACCACGGGCCGTGGTTCGACAACGAGATCGGCGCGATCGAGCTGGAGGGGCGGTCGGCCCTGTTCCGGCTGGAGCGCGCCGTCCCGGGCGACCCCGACGAGAAGCTCGAGACGGTGCTGGAGAAGGTCCTGGTCTGAGCTGCCTGTCGTCTGATTGCCAGTCGCCTGAGTGCCTACAGCGCGCGGGTCATGCCACCGTCGACCGGCAGCATCACGCCGGTCAGGAACGACGCCGCCGGACTCAGGATGAAGGCAGCGACGCGGCCGAACTCCTCGGGCCGGCCGCTGCGGCGCAGGGGGATCGCGCTGTCGGCTCGGGCTCGGGCCTGCGGGTCGGGCCCGTCGATCTCCCGCAGGCGGTCTGTCGCGATGCGCCCGGGGAGCAGCCCGTTGACCCGTACGCCCTGGGGGCCGAGCTCGTCGGCCATCGTCTTGGCCAGCATCGCGAGTCCCGGCCGCAGGCCGTTGCTGGCGGCCAGCCCGCTCACCGGCGCCTTGACGCTCGTGGACAGCACCAGCGCGATCGAGCCGCCCTCGGCAGGCAGCGCCTCGACGACGGCCCGGCACAGCCGCACGGCGCCCAGGAAGACGCTGTCGAACGCGGACTGCCACTGCTCGTCGCTCAGCCCCAGCGCGGGGCCGGGCGGCGGACCTCCGACACTGATCAGCGCGCCGTCGAGCCGCCCGTACGCCTGCTGCGCCGCGTCCACGAGGCGCGCGGGGGTCCCAGGGTCGGCAGCGTCGGCGACCACCCCGACGCAGCCGAGCCGGTCGGCCGCCGCGCGCACGGACTCGGGGTTGCGCGCGCTCAGCACGACCGACGCGCCCTCGGCCACGAGGACCTCGGCGGTCGCGAGCCCGAGGCCGCGCGACGCCCCGGTGACGAGGTAGGCCCTGCCGGCCAGCTCAAGGTCCACCGCTAGGGCACCACGACCGTGCGGGCGCCCTGGCCGGCCTCCATCGTCTCGAACGCCCCGTCGATCCCGTCCAGCCCAACGGTGGCGGAGATGAGCGCGCCGAGGTCGAGCCGGCCCGCCGCGGCGTGGTCCAGGATCGTCGGGATGTCGCGCTGGGGGTCGGTCGAGCCGTAGACACAGCCCTGGACCGTCCGGGCGAAGTGGAACAGCTCCAGGGCGCTGAACGAGACCTGCTGGTCCTTGCCGCCGACGCCCACGATGGTCGTCACGCCGCCGCGGCGGGTCGCCGACCAGCAGGCCCGGATCGTCTCGGCCTGGCCCACGCAGTCGAAGGCGTGGTCGGCCCCGCGCTTGCCGGTCAGCGCACGGACCTGCCTGGCCAGCTCGCCGCCGGCCTCCAGCACGTCGGTCGCCCCCATCGTGCGGGCCAGCTCGAGCTTGTCCGTGGAGCGGTCCACGACGATGACCTGGCCGGCGCCGGCCAACCGCGCGCCCTGCACGACGGACAGCCCGACGCCGCCGAGCCCGACGACGAGCACGGACTGCCCGGCCCGCACCTTCGCGGTGTTGAGGACCGCCCCCACGCCGGTCATGACGGCGCAGCCGACCAGCGCCGCCTGCTCGAGCGGGACGGCGTCGGGCACCGCGATCACGGCCCGCGCGGAGACGACCGTCTGCTCGGCGAAGCCGCCGGTGGACAGCCCGGGGTAGACGTCGGCGCCGTCGGCCGTGGCGTACGGCGATCCGGCGGCGTCGCTGGAGCGCTCGCACAGCCACGGCTCGCCCTCAGTGCAGAACCAGCACTGGCCGCACGGCGGCGCCCAGCACAGCACCACCCGGTCGCCGGGCACGCAGCTCGTGACGCCGTCGCCGACGGACACGACCGTCCCGGCGGACTCGTGCCCGAGCACGACGGGCATCGGCGAGCTCAGCTTCCCGCGGGCCAGTGACAGGTCGCTGTGGCAGACGCCGGTCGCCGCGATCTGCACGCGGACCTGGCCGGGACCGGGCTCGGGCAGCACGAGCTCGGCCAGCCGCATCCGCTCACCGGGGGCGTGCAGCACAGCAGCGCGGACCATGGGGCTCCTGTCGGTTCGGGTGTGCGGGTTCGGTGGGGCGCAGCGTAGGGGAGGGTGCTGCCACCACCCGACCCTGGAGGCAGCACATGACCGAGCCATCGTTCGACGCCCGCGAGGGCAGCGGCGACCCCGAGACCGACCCGGCCGCCATGGGCGAGGTCAGCGCGGCGAGGCCCGACGCCGATGGTGGCTCGGTCGTCGACCGGAGCGCTGACGAGCCCGTCGAGGGACACCCCTCCTAGAGCGGCTGGGCCGGCACGCCTGACCGCTCCCGCCGGCCCAGCGTGACGCCGGCGCTTGCCGCGCTGACCAGCAGCAGGGCCACGATCTCGCGGGTGCCCAGTGCCTGGCTGAGCACGAGCAAGCCGGCCAGCGCGGCGGCGGCCGGCTCCAGGCTCATGAGGATGCCGAACACCTGGGTGGGCATCCGGCGCAGTGCCACCAGCTCCAGTCCGTACGACAGGACCGACGACAGCAGGGCGACCCCGAAGGCCGCGAGCAGCAGCGAGGGACGCTCCAGGACGGCGGAGGCGCCGCCGAGCCCGACGGGGAGCACGAGCACGGCCGCCAGAGCCAGGGCGACGGCCAGCCCGTCCAGACCGGGCAGCTCCTGCCCGACCCGGGCGCTGGCCAGGATGTAGCCCGCCCAGAACAGCCCGGCCAGCAGCGCCAGCGCCAGACCCGACAGGGGGATGCCGCTGGTGCTGTCGGCCCCGAGCAGCACGACCCCGCTGGCGGCCAGCAGCGCCCACAGCAGGTCCACCACCCGGCGGGTCTGCGACAGGGCCAGCAGCAGCGGCCCGACGAACTCCACCGTGACCGCGACCCCCAGCGGCACGGTGCGAAGCGCGAGGTAGAAGACCAGGTTCATCCCGGCCATCGCGGCGCCCAGCATCGCGGCGGCCTGCCACTGGCGGCCGGTCCAGGCGCGCACGCGGGGGCGCAGGACGAGCAGCAGCAGCGCCGCGGACAGCGCCAAGCGGAGCAGCGTGACACCGGCCGCCCCGAGCTCGTCGAACAGCGTGCGAGCCAGCGCCGCCCCGGTTTGGACCGAGGTGATCGCGCCGAGGACCAGCAGCCCGGGCGGCACCCCGGTGCTCCGTACGGGGTCGCCCACGTCTTCCGACGCTAGCGGGGGGCCGACGGGAGCGTCCCGGTGGACGGCGGCCGGGCCGACAGGCAGGCTGGTTGGGGTGAGCGGCCTGAAGCGCGACGTGGGGCAGCTGGTCGCGTGGCTGGACCGCACCGGACCGGTGACGGTGCTGACGGGCGCGGGCCTGTCGACCGAGTCCGGGATCCCGGACTACCGCGGACCGACCGGCGCGGCCCGCCCGGCCACGCCGATGACCTACCAGGTGTTCACGGGCAGCCTGGCGGCGCAGCAGCGCTACTGGGCCCGCAGCCACCTCGGGTGGCGCACCATCGCGCAGGCCTGTCCGAACGCCGGTCACCGCGCTGTCGCGGCCCTGACCAAGCGCTGGGCCGGCGTGATCACCCAGAACGTCGATGGCTTGCACGCCGCCGCCGCTGTCGCGACGGAGACCGCCTCGGCAGAGGTGGTCGAGCTGCACGGCAACCTGGACCGGGTCGCGTGCCTGCGCTGCGGGGAGCTGTCCGCCCGGGAGGCGCTGGACTCGCGGCTGCGCGAGGCCAACCCGCACTGGTCGGCTCGGGTGGTCGCGGTGAAGCCCGACGGGGACGTCGAGCTCGACGACACGTCCGGCTTCCACGTGGTGGCCTGCCAGGTGTGCGCCGGGACGCTCAAGCCCGATGTGGTGTTCTTCGGCGAGACCGTCCCGGCCGAGCGGGTGGCCCGCTGCTTCGCGCTGGTCGAGGGCTCCGGCGGGTTGCTCGTGCTCGGGTCGTCCCTGACCGTGATGTCCGGATACCGGTTCGTGCTGCAGGCGGCCCGGCTCGGGCTGCCGGTCGCGATCGTCAACCAGGGACCGACTCGCGGTGACGACAAGGCCAACCTGCGTCTGGACGCGTCCCTGGGTGCGGTGCTGACCGGCCTGGTGCGCGCCACGTACGGTGCTGCCCAGCCCGTCCCCTGACTCGTACGAGGAGCCTCCCGTGAAGGTGCCCTTCGCCAGTAGCGACTTCTACGAGCGAGCCGCGCTCGTCTACCCCCAGCGCACCGGCGTCGTCGACGAGCCGGGGCCGGCGCAGGACGGCGGCCTCGGCACGCTGACGTACGCCCAGCTCGTCGAGCGCGCCCGGGCGCTGGCCGCGGGGCTCGACGCCCTTGGCATCGGCCAGGGCGAGCGGGTCGCGATGGTCAGCCACAACAGCGCCCGCCTGCTGGAGGCCCTGTACGGGGTCACCGGCTACGGCCGGGTGCTGGTGCCCATCAACTTCCGGCTCAGCCGCGACGAGGTCGCCTACATCGTCGAGCACTGCGGCGCATCGGTGCTGCTGGTCGACCCCGAGGTCGACGAGGCGCTGGCAGACGTCACCGCCCCGCACCGGTTCGTGATGGGCCGGGAGACCGACGACGTGCTGCTCAAGATGGGCGTCGAGCCGGCGCCGTGGGAGCCCGACGAGGACGCGACCGCCACCATCAACTACACGTCCGGGACCACCGCCCGGCCCAAGGGCGTGCAGATCACCCACCGCAACATCTGGACCAACGCCGTCACCTTCGCACTGCACACGGGCGTCACCGACCGCGACGTCTACCTGCACACGCTGCCGATGTTCCACTGCAACGGCTGGGGGATGCCCTTCGCCATGGCAGGGATGGGCGTGCCGCAGGTCGTCATCCGCAAGATCGACGGTGCCGAGATCCTGCGCCGCGTCGAGCAGTACGGCGTGACGGTCATGTGCTGCGCCCCCGCCGTCGTGCAGGCCGTCCTGGACGCCGCCGCCGAGTGGTCCGGTGAGATCCCGGGCCGCGGCACCACGCGGGTCATCTGCGCCGGCGCCCCGCCGCCCAGCCGCGTCATCCAGCGCATCAGCGAGGAGCTCGGCTGGGAGTTCCTGCAGATCTACGGCCTGACCGAGACCTCGCCGCTGCTCACGATCAACCGTCAGCGGGCCGAGGAGGACGAGCTCCCGGCGCAGGAGCGGGCCAAGCGGCTGGCCCGGGCCGGCATGGCCGTGATCGGCTGCAGCGTCTCGCTCAGCGAGAGCGGCGAGGTGCTGGTGCGCAGCAACGTCGTGATGCAGGGCTACTGGGAGCAGCCGGACGCCTCCGCCGACGCCCTCGAGGGCGGGTGGTTCCACACCGGGGACGGCGGCGTCCTCGACGACGAGGGCTATCTGTCGATCAGCGACCGCAAGAAGGACGTGATCATCACCGGGGGCGAGAACGTCAGCTCCATCGAGGTCGAGGACTGCCTGTTCAGCCATCCCGCGGTGACCGAGGCGGCCGTGATCGGCGTCCCGTCGGAGAAGTGGGGCGAGACCATCAAGGCGCTGGTCGTGCTGTCCTCACCGGCCACCGAGGCCGAGCTGATCGCCCACTGCAAGGCCAAGCTGGCCGGCTACAAGGCACCTACCTCGATCGAGATCCGCGAGGAGATCCCGCGCACCGCCACCGGCAAGGTGCAGAAGTTCAAGCTGCGCCAGCAGTACTGGGAGGGCCGCGACCGCCAGGTCAACTGAGTTGCGCCCGCTCCCTAGCGTGCGGGTATGACCCAGGTCCTGGACGCGCTGGTCCCGCCCGCCTGGGGCAAGGGCTTCCGGTGGCTGCTCGCCTCCAGCTGGACGTCCAACCTGGGGGACGGGATAGCCCTGGCCGCCGGGCCGCTGCTGGTCGCCTCCCGGACCGACGACCCGCTCCTGGTGTCGCTAGCGGTGCTGCTGCAGCAGCTGCCGTGGCTGGTGTTCGGGTTGTACGCAGGGGCCCTGGCCGACCGGGTGGACCGGCGCCTGGTCGTGGTCGTCGTCGACCTCGTGCGGGCCGGGATGCTCAGCGTCCTGGCGCTCGCCCTGACCACGGGGACGGTCTCGATCGCCGTCGTCCTGGCGGCGCTGTTCCTGCTCGGGACGGCCGAGGTCTTCGCCGACACCGCGTCCGGCACCCTGCTGCCGATGCTGGTGGGACGCGAGGACCTGGCCCTGGCCAACGCCCGGCTGCAGACCGGCTTCGTGACGATGAACCAGCTGGCCGGTCCGCCGCTGGGCGCCCTGCTGTTCGTCGTCGGGGTGGCGGCGCCGTTCGCCGCGCAGGCGGTGCTCGTCGGGTTCGGGGCCGTGCTCGTGTCGCGGGTGGTCCTGCCGGTCGCCCCGGCGCCGCCGCGCCGGCCGGTCCGCACCAAGATCGCCGAGGGCTGCCGGTGGGTGCTGCACCACGCCGCTGTCCGCACGCTGGTCCTGACGATCTTCATTTTCAACATCACGTACGGCGCGGCGTGGTCGGTGCTGGTCCTGTACGCCCGCGACCGGCTCGGGCTCACCGAGGTCGGCTACGGCCTGATCGTGACCGTCATCGCCGGCGGTGGACTCGTCGGCACCCTCTGCTACGGCGCCCTCACCCGCCGGGTGAGCCTGGGTGCGATCATGCGCATCGGGCTGGTCGTCGAGACGCTCACCCACCTGGCGCTCGCCCTCACCAGGACCCCGGCCGTCGCGTTCGCGGTGTTCGCGGTCTTCGGCGCGCATGCCTTCGTCTGGAGCGCCACCTCCACGGCGGTGCGCCAGCGGGTGGTGCCCCGCGAGCTGCAGGGGCGGGTCGGGTCGGTCAACGGCCTCGGGTCCTACGGCGGGATGGTCGCCGGAGCCGCCGTCGGCGGGGTGCTCGCGCAGGCGTTCGGGGTGACTGCCCCGTTCTGGTTCGCGTTCGGCGGCTCGGCGGTGTTCCTGGTTGCGCTGTGGGGCCAGCTCGCGCACATCGCGCACTCCGACGAGGTGGGCTCGCGCCCCGGTGCGGGCGCTGGCAAGGTCGGGTGATGAGCACCCGCCGCTGGCTGTTCGCCGACCAGCTCGGACCGCAGTTCCTCGACGACCCCGCACAACCGGTGCTGCTGGTCGAGTCGGCCGCGGTGTTCCGGCGTCGTCGCTTCCACCGGATGAAGGCGCACCTGCTGCTGTCCGGCCTGCGCCACCGGGCCGCCGAGCTCGGCGACCAGGCGCAGCTCGTGCGGGCCGACACCTACGACGAGGCCCTGGAGCAGGTCGACGGTCCGCTGTCCGTGGTCCAGCCGACGTCGTACGCGGCGGACCGCTTCGTGCGCTCCCGTGGCGTGCCGGTCGTGGCCGACGACCGCGGGTTCGCGACCACCCGCGAGGAGTTCGCCGGCTGGGTGCAGGGCCGCAAGCGGCTGCTGATGGAGGACTTCTACCGCTGGCAGCGGCTGCGGCTGGACCTGCTCATGGACGGCGTCGAGCCGGCCGGCGGGCAGTGGAACCTCGACCACGACAACCGCGAGCCCCCGCCGAAGCGGTCCACCCTGGGACTGCCGGAGCCCTGGTGGCCGACCGAGGACGACATCGACGCGCAGGTCCGCGAGGATCTCGACCGGTGGCAGCGCGACGGGGTGGCGGACTTCATCGGCGACGACGGCCCGCGGTGGGCGCCGGTCACCCGCGACGAGGCGGCCACGGCGCTGGCCCACTTCGTCGAGCACCGGCTCCCAGACTTCGGGCCGACCGAGGACGCGATGCTCAGCGCCGACCCGTGGATGGCGCACAGCGCCCTGTCGCCCGCGATCAACCTCGGCCTGCTGCACCCGCTGGAGTGCGTGCGCGCCGCCGAGCAGGCCTACCGCGACGGGCACGCGCCCCTGAACTCCGTCGAGGGCTACGTCCGGCAGGTCGTGGGCTGGCGGGAGTGGATCTGGAGCATCTACTGGCACGTCCCGGCCAACTACCGCGGTCGCAACGCCCTGGACGCGCACCACGAGCTGCCCGAGTGGTTCGCCTCCCTCGACGCGGCGGGCGAGGTCACCGCGCGCTGCCTGTCCGGTGTCCTGACCGACCTGCGCGAGCGGGGCTGGGTGCACCACATCCCCCGGCTGATGGTGCTCGGCAACTACGCCCTGCAGCGCGGCTGGGACCCGCGCGAGGTCACGGCGTGGTTCCACGAGGCGTTCGTCGACGGCTACGACTGGGTCATGCTGCCCAACGTGACCGGCATGAGCCTGCACGCCGACGGCGGGCT
>Ga0136611_10003743_pt1 | contig 10649 bp, 7 predicted proteins | sample AntDrymUQ2232306_2_FD_106645 | JGI IMG/M metagenome (GOLD analysis project Ga0136611, IMG submission 106645) | Polar desert sand microbial communities from Dry Valleys, Antarctica - metaG UQ223 (23.06) | ecosystem: Environmental > Terrestrial > Soil > Desert | place: Antarctica: Dry Valley... | reverse complement strand
CTCTCTCGCCGTACGTGGCACCGCTGCTGGTGTTCGGACTCGTGGTGTTCGTGCACGAGCTCGGGCACTTCGTCGCCGCGAAAATGATGGGTGTGTACGCACCCGTGTTTTCGCTGGGCTGGGGGCGACGCCTGTTCGGCGTGCGCAGCAAGGAAACGGACTATCGCGTGTCACTGATTCCGCTCGGCGGCTACGTGCGCATGGCGACACGGGAGGACGACGCGATGGCCGGCATCGAGGGCGGTGCCGACCGCGGCACGTTCGACGCGTCCACCGAGCGGCCGGCCGACGTGGATCCCAAGCTATGGGACCCGCAGGCGATGGCGCCGTTCGGCCCCCGTGCCGTTCCGCCGAATCGCTGGGTCGAGAGCAAGTCCGTGCCCGCGCGTGTGTTCATCCTCTCGGCCGGCGTGATCATGAACATTCTGCTCACGCTGGTGGTGTCGAGCGGAATCTTCTACACGTATGGCAACGTGACGCGCCCCGATGTGTTGCCGGCCGTGGTCGACTCCGTTTCGACAGGCTCACCGGCGGCGTTGGCCGGACTGACGTCGGGCGATCGCATCACGGCCATCGACGGAAAGCCGGTGAAGGGATGGGACGAGGTGATTGCCGGCGTGAACGCGACGCAGGGCAGCCTGCAGCTCGAGATCGACCGCGGCGGGCAGCGTGTGGTCGCGAACATGACGCCGAAGATGACGGAGACGGTCAACCCGGCGACTGGCGCGACCGACAGCGTGCGCCGCATTGGCGTCGCCGTGCGTGACTCCATCATCCGCACCCCGGTCGGTCTGTTCGAGGCCGTCCGGTACGGTGGGCGCGCGACGTGGGGCATGGCGACGAACGTGGTCTCCGTGCTTGGCGGTCTCGTCTCCGGTGACGTCTCCACCAAGAACCTCGGCGGCCCCATCGCGATCGCGCGCACCTCGGTGCAAGCGGCGCGGAACGGCGCGGAGACGCTCTGGTCGCTCATCGCGTTCCTGAGCCTCAACATCGCGATTCTGAACCTCGTGCCGATCCCGGTGCTCGACGGCGGACAGATCCTGCTGGTGATCGCGGAGGCGGTGAAGGGCAAGGCGTTCAGCGGCCGCACGCGGGAGGCGTTCGCTCGCGTCGGGGTGCTCGCCGTGCTCGCGCTGATCATCCTGGTGACGTTCAACGATCTGCGCTCGGCGTTCACGCGTTGACGCGGACCGCGCTCGTACTGCTGCTTGCGGCGGTCGCGATCGCGGGATGCCATCGCGCGCGTCGCACGGTTCCTGCTGCGGCCACGGCCTCCACGACACCGGTGATGGTGACCGCTATGGGAAGAATTCCGCGCGACGCGGCGCGCTTCGAGATCGAGAGCGTGGACGACAGCACCGCTCACTTTCGCCCGTTCGAGGCGAAGTGGCTCCGCCCCGGCATGCAGGTATATGCCGTGGATCCAGCGCGACGCGACGCGCTGGTGGCGCGACTGCGCATCGTTCGCGCCGACAGCGGCCGGCTGATGGCCCTGGTGACGGCGCAGGTGACCAAAGTGACCACGAACCACTTCCTGCTCGCCGTCAAGCCAGCGACCCCGTGGTACCGCACGCGGCGGTTCTGGTGGGGCGCGTTTGGTGGAGGCATCGTGGGCGCAGCGGGAGCGACGGTCGCTCGATAGCGGCGAGCCCGCACGCTCCTGGGTACCTCTCGAGAGTCGGCCGGACACTCGACGGTTCAACAGCCCAGCACGGCCCTGATGCGATGCGGCGCGCCGGCAGCAGACCGGCGTATCGTGTCCTCGGCGGTGTATATGGCACAGCGCGGTGCGGTAATGGTGACCCGGTACCGGCCGGTCGTCGCCACGGGGGCTGGCCTCACGTCGGCGCGCGTCTCGAGCGGTGTGCCGCCATCCAGCGGCTCGAACACCACGATCGCCTCGCGCGGCTTTACCCCCTCGAGATCGAGGCCCACGCACGAGCGCACGACGAGGTAGAAGTCGACCGGCTGCCCTCGCACGAGCCGCACGCTCGTGTCGCGCCGCGCGGTGGGGCACTCGACCTGCGACGGGTCGCTGATCACGGCTCGCAGGCCAATCGACACGCCCGTCGATCGTTCGCCGCTCCAGCTGCCGTAGCCGACCCGCTCCCGGTTCACATAAATCGCTGCGGACTCCGGCGCGGATACCGTGAGTGTCGTGCGGGGTGGCAGCGTGGGTTCACGGCCGCCGCGCGGGGCCCCGCTCACCGCGCCGGCCGGCAGCGGAACGCTCACGGTTCCCCCTGTGTCGCGAGGAGCATTGGCGCGTAAGGCGCTGTCGCCCTGCAGTCCGTTGAACCCGCCCACAGCCGGCGGAACGACATTCATGGTATCGAACGAATCCTTCGCTGCCACGCCGGCCGATTCTGGGGTGGATTGCCGTCCCAGTGCTCGACTGACGAGCCCCACCTGCTGTTCCACTCCCCATAGTCCCAACCCCGCCACGGCCAGCAGCGCGACGCCGAACGCGCGGCCGCGCCAGCGCTCGCGACGCACGATGCGCAGTGCAACCACCGGCGTGAGATCGAGGATCGTCTGCGATGACGTGTTCGGGGTCATCGCGCTGCCGCGCTGCACCGGCGCGGTCGGGAGCGTCGCCAGCGCGTCGGCAAGCTGAATCGCGGTCTCGAAACGCTCCTCCGGCAGCTTGGCCAGCAATCGCAGCAGGATGGCCTCGAAGGCGGGCGTCACGTCGGGCACGAGCGAATGGGGCGCCGGAACCGGCATCTCCACGTGCTGTCGCGCGACGGCGTACCAGTCGTCGCCTTCGAACGGCAATCGGCCCACCACCGCGCGGTAGAGCGTCACACCGAGCGAGTACAGGTCACTGCGGCCGTCGATCTCGATACCGCGCGCCTGTTCCGGACTGAAGTAATGCGGTGTCCCCATGACCTGATTGGTCGCGCTCAGCGACACGTCGCTCGACAGCGCGCGCGCGAGACCGAAATCGGCCACGACGCCTTCGCCGGAGGGACCGATGAGGATGTTGTCGGGCTTGATGTCCCGGTGGATGATTCCACCGGCATGGGCGATCGCCAGCGCAGCGGCCACGTCCAGGCCCAGCCGCACCACTTCCGGCTCTGGCAGTCGCGTCACGAGCTCGAGCCGGCGCGCGAGCGAGAGAGGGAGGAGGTCCATCGCCACGAACGAGGCGCCGTCGCTCTGCCCGACATCGCGCACGGTCACGATGTTGGGATGCCGGAGTCGCGCCGCCGTCGCCGCCTCGCGGCGAAACCGGGCTTCCGCCGTCTCCTGTCCGGCGAACTCAGGACGCAGGATCTTGAGCGCGACCGGAATCTCCAGGTCACGATCGATCGCCTCGTACACCCACGCGAAGGCGCCTGACCCCAGGAGCCTGATGACGCGGTATTTGCCGATCTGCCGGCCCAGATAGCGATCGGGCAATGGTTCCGGTCCTTTACAGAGGGGGCGAAGGTGAGTAAACTGCCATGCTTCCCAGCAATACGCGCAACGATCACACCGATGTGCTGCGCACCACCTGTAACGTCCCACCACGCTGATCCGCGGCACTCAACCGCTGCGGCATGCGCGAGAATATTACGACGATGGCGTTCGATAAGGCACTCACGATCGACAAGTACCGGGGCCACGAAACGGACACCGGTTCCACCCGCGTACAGATCGCGATCCTCACGGATCGGATCAACTACCTGACGGGTCACTTCCGCACCCATGCCAAGGACCATCACGGTCGGCAGGGACTGCTCAAGATGGTCGGCAAGCGCCGCCGTCTCCTCGATTACCTGAAGCGTACCGACGTTCAGGAATATCGCACGCTCGTTCAGAACCTTGGTCTCCGCTACTGAGCGGAACCACGCCTAGTCGTCGCGCGGGGGCACAGGTGCCTCCCGCGCGATTTGCGTTTCACAAGAGGTCATTTCCTAGATGATGCATCGCATCGAGCGGACGTTCGCGGGTCGCCCCCTGGTCATCGAGACCGGACGTATGGCGAAGCAGGCAGCCGGTTCCGCCATTGTCCAGTTCGGCGAGACGATGGTTCTCGCCGCCGTGACGGTCAGTGACAATCAGAGCACCCTCCCGTTCTTCCCGCTCACGGTGGAGTACAAGGAGAAGACGTACGCCGCGGGCAAGATTCCGGGCGGGTTCATCAAGCGCGAAGGTCGGCCGCACGATCACGAGATCCTGGCGTGCCGCATCATCGACCGCTCCATCCGGCCGCTGTTCCCGGAAGGCTTCAAGAATGAAGTCCAGGTCTTCATCTACGTCATCTCCGCGGACCAGGAGAACCAGGCCGACGTGCTCGCGCTGGTCGCGACCTCGTTTGCGCTGAACGCCTCGCGCATTCCGTTCGCGGGCCCCATCGCCGGCGTGCGCGTCGGACGCGTGCAGGGAAACTGGGTGCTCAATCCCACGATCCAGCAGCTCGGGTTCTCCGACATGGAGCTCATCGTCGCGGGCTCGCAGGACAGCATCGTGATGGTCGAGGGCGGCGCACTCGAAGTCTCCGAAGCCGACGTGCTGGAATCCATCAAGCTCTCGCATGACGGCATCCGCGAGCTGGTCGCGATGCAGAGCGAGCTGCTCGGCAGGTCGGGCGTGCAGCAGAAGAAGATGGAGTGGAAGAAGGCCGAGCCGCTCGAAGGCGTCGTCGTGCGCGCGAAAGATCTGGCGTCAGGCAAGATCCGCGAGGCGCTGAACCAGAAGGACAAGCATACGCGCATCGAGGCCGTCGAACTCGCGAAGAAGGAGCTCGCCGAAGGTCTGCTCGCGGAGTTCCCGGATAACAGCAGGGACATCCACACGGCGCTCGGCGACGTGGAGTACCACGAGCTCCGCTCGCAGGTGCTCACGTCAGGACGGCGCGTCGATGGCCGCAAGCCGGACGAAGTGCGCGACATCAGCGTCGACACCGGACTGCTCCCGCGCTCGCACGGCTCGGCCCTGTTCACGCGCGGCCAGACGCAGGCGCTGGTCGCCGCGACGCTGGGCACGGCCAAGGATGCGCAGCGCCTCGACTCGGTCAACGAGCCTGGCGAAACGACCAAGTCGTTCATGCTGCACTACAATTTCCCGCCGTTCTCCACCGGCGAAGTACGTCCGATGCGCGGCACCAGTCGCCGCGAGATCGGCCACGGCAACCTCGCGGAGCGCGCGCTGCAGAGCGTGCTTCCCGACTTCGCCGACTTTCCGTACACGATGCGCATCGTCTCCGACGTGCTGGAGTCCAACGGTTCCTCGTCGATGGCCTCGGTGTGCGGTGGCTCGCTCGCCCTGTTCGATGCCGGCGTGCCTATGAAGGCGGCCGTCGCCGGCGTGGCCATGGGGCTCATCAAGGAAGGCAAGAAGTACGCGATCCTCACCGACATCCTCGGCACCGAGGATCATCTCGGCGACATGGACTTCAAGGTGGCGGGCACGAAGGACGGCATCACGTCCATCCAGATGGACATCAAGATCGAAGGACTCGATCTGCGCATCATGGAAGAGGCGCTGGCGCAGGCCAAGGAAGGCCGCCTGCACATCCTCGCCGAGATGGACAAGGCGCTGGCATCGCCGCGCGAGGAACTGTCCAAGTACGCGCCGCGGATCGTCACCGTGCAGATCCCCGTCGACAAGATCGGTGAGCTCATCGGACCGAAGGGCAAGAACATCCGCGGTATCCAGGAAGAGACGGGCGCGGAACTCACGGTGGACGACGACGGCACGGTCACCATCTCCGCCGTCGGTGGCGAGGCGATGGAGCGCGCGAAGCAGATGGTGCAGGCCATCACCGCCGAAGCGGTCGTCGGTGAAACGTATCAGGGCACCGTCAAGACGGTGACGGCCTTCGGTGCGTTCATCGAGATCATGCCCGGTACGGAAGCGCTGCTGCACGTTTCCGAGATGAAGCACGAGCGGGTCGAGAAGCCGGAAGACGTGGTGAAGAAGGGCGACCAGGTGACGGTGAAGCTCATCGATCGCGACGAGCGCGGTCGCCTGCGTCTCTCCATGAAGGCGTTGATCCCGCGCCCGGAAGGGATGCCGGAGGAGACTCCGTCGGAGCGTCCGCGCCGTGAAGAAGGCGACCGCGAGACGGCGGGAAGCCGTGGCGGAGGCAGCCGTGGTGGCCGGAACGGTGGTGGACGCGATCGGCGCTAGCACGATTGACGCGGCAGCGATCGGCGCGTCGGCGCCGGCGCTGAGGCGGACCGATTTGCCGAATGGCCTGACCGTGCTCTCGGAAGCAGTTCCGGGAGCGCGGTCGGTTGCTTTCGGAGCGTGGGTCCGGGCCGCGACGCTGCACGAGTCGGCCGCGCAGATGGGTGTCTCGCACCTGCTCGAGCACATGGTGTTCAAGGGCACGACGTCACGCACGGCGGCGGAGATCGCGCTGTCGCTGGAGACCCTGGGTGGGTCACTCGACGCGTACACGGAGCGCGAGCACACCTCCTACCAGGCGCGGGTGCTGGACGAGCACCTGCCGGATGCGGCGTCGGTGATCGGCGACCTGATCTTCGAGCCGCTGCTGCGCGACGCGGACCTGAAGCTGGAACGCAAGGTGATTCTTGAAGAGATCAGCATGGTCGACGACACGCCCGACGATGTGATCTTCGACGTACACAATCGCGCGGTGTGGGGCACTCACGCGCACGGCTTCCCGATCCTCGGCACGCGCGACACGGTGAAGTCGCTCGGCGTTCCTGAGCTCCGGGCGCTGCATGCAAAGGCGTATCATCCTGGCCGGCTCGTGGTAGCCGCGTCGGGGCACGTGCAGCACGACGAGCTGCTGGATGCGCTGGAGCAGGGCGGTTGGATGGCGCGGGAGCGCGGCGACATGACGCCGTTCGACGTGTCGCCCGCCTCCCCGAACACGCCGGCGCCCAAGCATGTCGCGCGCAAGGACATTGCACAGACCCACGTGGTGTTCGGCGGGCCGGCGATTGCGCACGGGGATCCGCGACGCTTTGCATTCGCGCTGCTCGGCATGTTGCTGGGCGGCGGGATGAGCTCACGGCTCTTTCAGAAGATCCGCGAAGAGCTTGGCCTGGCGTACAGCGTGTACACGTTCAGCTCCTCGTTCGCCGACACCGGCGTGCACGGGGTCTACCTCGCGACCGCGCCGGAGACCGCACAGAAGGCACTCGATGCGGTGCGCGAGATTCTTGCGCGCGTCGTGCAGGAAGGACTGCCGCAGGAGGAGCTTGCCGCGGGCAAGCGCCAGCTGCGCGGTCAGCTCGTGCTGTCGATGGAAGGCGTGTCGTCGCGCATGTACCGCGCCGCCACCACGGCGCTGTACAACGAGCCGCACCGTTCGATCGACGAGCTGCTGGCGCTGGTCGACGCGGTGGACGCCGAAAGCGTGCTCGCAGTGGCGCGTGAATACTTCGATCCCACACGGCAGATTGTCGTCAGTCTTGGCCCCAAGGCCGTCGCGTAGTTCACCCTGTTGGATTCACACCAGTCCGGGATATCCGCACCATGCGCATTGGCGTACCCAAAGAGATCAAGACCAACGAGAACCGTGTCGCCCTCGTACCCGCCGGCGCGGAAGCGCTGACCGGTTATGGGCATGAGGTCTTCGTCGAGACTGGCGCCGGGATTGGCAGCGGGTTCGAGGACAGCGACTACCTGGAAGTCGGCGTCAAGATCGTGCCCGATGCGGCCAGCGCATGGGGCAACGCCGACCTGTTGCTCAAGGTGAAGGAGCCGATTGCCACGGAGTGGGGGTTCCTCCGCCCGGACCTGACGCTCTTCACCTATTTCCACTTCGCCGCCGACGAGGCGCTGACCAACGCGCACCTCAAGAGCGGCGCGACGTGTATCGCCTACGAGACGGTGGAGCTGCCGAACCGTGAGCTCCCCCTCCTCACGCCGATGTCGGAAGTGGCGGGCCGTATGGCGGTGCAGGAGGGCGCCAAGTACCTCGAAAAGATCTATGGTGGCCGTGGGGTGCTGCTTGGCGGCGTGCCGGGCGTGGCGCCAGCCAAGGTGGTCATCCTGGGCGGTGGCGTGGTGGGAATCAACGCAGCCAAGATGGCGGCAGGACTGGGCGCCAAGGTCGTGGTGCTCGACCTGTCGCTGGAGCGCCTGCGCTATCTCTCCGACGTGATGCCCGCCAACGTCCAACTGGTCTACTCGAACCGGCAGAACATCCTCGAGCAGATTTCCACGTGTGATCTGGTGATCGGTGGTGTGCTCATTCCCGGGGCGAAGGCGCCGAAGCTGGTGCGGCGCGCCGACCTTGCGCGCATGCGTCCCGGCGCCGTGATCGTGGACGTCGCCGTCGACCAGGGCGGCTGCATCGAGACGATCAAGCCGACGACGCACGAAAACCCGACGTACGTGGTGGATGGCATCATCCACTATGGTGTGGCCAACATGCCGGGCGCCGTGCCCCGCACCTCCACCCTGGCCCTCACGAACGCCACGCTCCCGTACACGCTGCAGCTGGCGAACAAGGGCTGGAAGCAGGCGCTCCGCGACAACCCGGCGCTGCTCAAGGGTCTCAACATGTCGGCGGGCGCCGTGACCTACGGCGGCGTTGCCGATGCATTCGGGATGACGCTCACGCAACCGGCCACCTGTTTGACCTGATGTTGCGGGAGTCGGCGTCGTGCGTCGGCGTGTTGAGTGGCAGCGTGAACGTGCTGCCCCATCACGGCGTGTGCTAGGTCACGATGCAGCAATGGCTTGTTCGCCTCTGTCTCCACCGATACCTTATCATTTCGTGACACCGTCGTCCTCCCAAAATCGGCGTTAAAGCCGCTCTTTCACACTCTCGGATGTTCTGGCCCTTCAAGAAGGCGAATTCGTTCTTCCCGGCGAATGCCATTGCGGTCGACTTAGGCACGGCCAACACGTTGATTTACGTGAAGGGCGAGGGCATCGTGCTGAACGAGCCTTCCGTCGTCGCGCTCGACCGCGAAACGAAGAAGATCAAGGGCGTGGGACTCGAGGCGAAGCGGATGCTCGGCCGCACTCCGGACGGGATCATGGCGGTGCGCCCGATGAAGGACGGCGTGATCGCGGACTTCGACGTGACGGAAAAGATGCTCCGCTACTTCCTCACGCTGGTGATCGACAAGCACGTCTTCAAGGTGAAGCCGCGCGTGATCGTATGCGTGCCGTCCGGCATCACCGAAGTGGAGAAGCGCGCCGTGCGTGACTCGGCACTGGGCGCAGGCGCGAAGGAAGTCTTCATGGTGACGGAACCCATGGCGGCGGCGATCGGCGTCGGTCTCCCGGTGGAATCCCCGACCGGCAACATGGTGATCGACATCGGGGGCGGTACCACGGAAATCGCCGTCATTGCGCTGTCCGGCATCGTCAGCGACACGTCCATTCGCACCGGCGGCGACGAGCTCGATATCAGCATCGTGCAGTTCATGCGCAAGAACTACAATCTGTTGATCGGTGAGCCGACGGCGGAACAGATCAAGATTCAGATCGGCTCCGCATATCCCGTGGGCGAGGAACGCGAGATGGAAGTGAAGGGTCGCGATCTCGTCTCCGGCATTCCGAAGACGGTGCGCGTGCACTCCAGCGAAATTCGCGAGGCCGTGCAGGAGCCGATTCAGCAGATCGTCGACGCCGTGCGTCGGGCGCTGGAGATCACCCCGCCAGAGCTTGCGTCCGACATCGTCGACCGCGGCATCGTGATGACCGGTGGCGGCGCACTGATTCGCGGGCTCGACGTGCTGCTCAGCCAGGAGACCGGCCTGCCGATCCACGTCGACGATGATCCGCTCACCTGCGTCGTTCGCGGCACGGGCAAGATCCTCGACGACGAAGAGAAGTACTGGTCAGTTCTCACGACCTGACGGCGCGGTGGCTCGCGGCATCCGCGGAGGAGGGCGGCTCGACTCGGCGCTGCTGATCGCGTGTGTCCTTTTCGCGATATTTGCGCTGGTGATGCCGCGGCCGCTGCGTGACCAGACGGCGGCAACGTTGCGCGCGACCGTGCTCTCACCGTTCGTTGCGCTGGAAAGTCGGTCGGCGGCCGTTCGTGCCACGCTCACATCGCGTTCCGACGTGCTGAACACGCGCGGCGGGGTCGCCGTCCGCGCGCTCTCGGTGCAATCGGTCATGGACGAGAACGAAGCGCTGCGCCGCCTGATGGGACTCGGCGCGCGGCTGAAGACAAACTTCGCGGTGGCCGAGCTGCTGCCCGCGCGTGGACTGAACGACGAGTTTTCGCTCGCGCTCAACATCGGCACCGCAGCAGGTGTGCAGGCCTATTCGCCCGTCGTGACCGCAGACGGCCTCGTCGGAATGGTGGAAACCGCGGATGCGAACACGAGTTACGCAATCACGTGGGCGCACCCCGATTTTGCCGTAAGCGCCATGAGCGTGGATGAGGCCGCGTTCGGAATAGTCAAACCGCACCTCGGCACCGGAACGGATCGGTGGTTGCTGGAGCTCCGTGGCGTATCCTTCCGCGCAAAGCTCGACACCGGAACACTGATCGTGAGCTCCGGCCTCGGCGGCATCTACCCGCGTGGAATGCCGGTGGGCATTGTGCTGAGCGAGATCACGACGCCGGAGAAGTGGGCGCGTACGTACCTGCTGCGTCCGTCGGTGCTGCCGCGGGCGATCGGCCCGGTGATCGTGATGCTTCCGCAAACGACTGCGCGCGACGTGAATGGTGTATGGACCACCGTCGCGTCGACGGACAGCGCGGCGCG
>Ga0136611_10003742_pt1 | contig 10649 bp, 12 predicted proteins | sample AntDrymUQ2232306_2_FD_106645 | JGI IMG/M metagenome (GOLD analysis project Ga0136611, IMG submission 106645) | Polar desert sand microbial communities from Dry Valleys, Antarctica - metaG UQ223 (23.06) | ecosystem: Environmental > Terrestrial > Soil > Desert | place: Antarctica: Dry Valley... | reverse complement strand
GAGTTTGACGACGCGCGGTATGCGAAGCTGCGCATCCTCTTTTACGACGCCGAGGTCGAGCGCGGCGGGCTGGGGAAGCGGTTCCGCGCGCTCACCGTCCGGGCCACTGCCGAGCACGATCGAGAGGGATTCACGGTCGGCGATGCTCGCCTCGCCGCGATCGCCGACCGGTATCGTGCGCTCGTCGAGGGAGACGCGGAACTGCGCTCCGAGAGGGACCGGTGCTGGGCGCTCGCGGATGTTCTGGCCCTCACTATCGAAGACGGGTGGACCTACGACGCCGAGACGGGGGCGGTTACGCCGCCTCCGCCGTAGGCGGCATCGCGCGCATGGCGCCCGCCAGCGGCCCCACGAGAGGCCAGGGGCCGCCTCACTCGTGGGGGCGGCCCTTTCCCTTATCCCTCACCCAGAACCGCCACCAGGGGCGCCGTACGCGGCGCACTGCCACCTCTGACGGGGCAACTGCCGCCTGCCCCGCCGCGTCCGTGCCGCCTAGATTCTCGATCGCCGCCTGCCCCGCCGGGAGCCGGCTGAGCGCCATGGCGAGCAGCTGCTCGAGGTGCTCGCGCTCGCGTTCGGCCGCATCAAGCCGCGCCTCCAACCGGCGGACCTGATCAGTTAGGTGCGTGTGGAACGGGTCGGTCGGTGCGGTCATGGACGCGGCCGCTGCCGCGTGTTCTGCCTCGTGTCCTGCCGCCTCCTGCCCCGTGATTGCCGCGTCGGTTGCCGCGTCCCAGAGGATGAGTAGCCGCGTCCCCTGCGGCCGGCGTTCGCTCTCGGCGCGGAGGCCGCCGGCGCGCACCATGCGCCGCACCGTGCGCGTGGAGACGCCCAGCCGCCGCGCCGCTTCCGCCGTCGTGATGCGTTCCTGTGCCACGTCGCGCAGCGTAGCCGAGGCGGGGACCCCGGCGCTACGCGACAGAAGACGCAGCCTATCGCATGGCCCTGATGGTGCACTTCATATTAAGAGCTGTGGTACCGAAAGGCGAAGGCGAGAATCATGGCCAGCAGCGCCGAACTCTTGAGTACAAGTGCCGCGTCGCACGACGCCGGTGTCTCCAGCGAGACGATCCGCCAGTGGGTGCGCGGCGGACGCCTCCCGGCTCAGCGCACGCCCCTCGGCGCCCTGATCGACCCCGCAGACCTCGGTCGGCTGATTTCCCAGCGCGAAGCGCAGCGCACGCAAGGACGGACCGTATGACCAGCTATGCATTCACCACCGACCCGTTCGCCACCAAGCTCGCCGACATCTCTACCGCCGTCACCGAGTACGAGCGCCAGCGCGCCCGGCTGTATGACGGCGGCCAACCGATCTACGCCGACCACGACGCCCGCGAGGCGGCCGCCCTCGCCCCGCTTGACGCGATCGTCGCCCGCGCCGAGGAGCTCGCCGACACCACCATCCGCGAGGCCGAGGCGGCAATCGACGCCGAGGAGCACGGCGACCCGACCGCCCGCCTGAGCGCCGCCGAACTCGAACGGGCCAACGCCCGCGCCGCCTTCACCAAAGAGGACTGCGACCTCTTGCCGATGCCGGCGCTCCTGGCGCGGCTCAAGACGGCGCTCGCCGGTGACGATCGAGCGGCGCTCTACTTACTCGCCCGCTACGCTGGCCAGCGCGCCGACCGGGAGACGCAGGCGGGCCGGGCCGCCGGCAACGGTCCCGCTGCCACGTCGCTGCACGACCTCACGGCGGCGCTCCGTGAGGCGTCGGGGCGCTTTCGTGACTCGAAGGCGAAAGCCGCTGCCACGGCGCGTATCGCGGCGGCGCGGCAGTTCCGCAAAGACGTACACGAACGCAGCGGCGCCCGCGAGCGGGCGGTCGCCCGGACGAGGGCCGAGCTGCGCGCCTCGGGGCGGTACGCGCAGTTGTAGGGCCGTGTGGGAGAGGACGGGCCAGGCATGGGTGGACACCGGCTCACCGACGTACTGAGCGACCTGGCCGCGCGCAGCCGCGTCGGCGGCGGGCCGTGCCCCGTCTGTGCCGATCGCGGCCTGTGGCGCGTCATCGAAGACCCGCCGGAGCACAGCCCGATCTCGCCCACACTGCGGGCCATCCTGCCGCCGCCGGCGCCGGACCACTGCCCGGGGTGTGGCCGGGAGACGGGCATTGTCCGCATCGAATACCGCGACATGGGCAGCACGGACGGCATTGAATATCGCGCGAATGGCGAGGATGAAGATGGCTGAGAACTTCGGCGAACGGATGCACCGGCTGCGCGTCGAACGCGGCCAGCCGATCGGCGGCCCCGGCCGCACGCCGCGGGGTGTGAAGTACGCGCGGCAGTTTGCCGCCGTCGAACGCACTTTTGCCGAGGCCCTGCCCGCCGTGGCGGCCGCCTACGTCGAGGAACTCCAGAGCGCCGCCCCCGAACGCTGCCCCGAGCACAAGGGGCTGCTGCGCTGCGCCGAAGCGGGCTGTGGGCGGGTGAGCGAGCGGGTCGCCTTCGACCACAAAGCCGCGTCGTACGTGTTCGATCGGCTCCTCGGCCGGCCGCTGACGCGCTCCGAGAACACGCTCGCTGTGCGCTTCGTCCAGGAGCTGACCGGCATGTTCGCGGGCATTTTCGAGGAAGTGAACGCGCTCGATACCCCGGCCGCGCGCGCCGAGCGGTTTGCCCTGCGGCTGGTCGACGCCGGCGCGGCGTATGAGACGGGGTAAGCGGCGCGGCCGCCATCTTGCGAATCTTGCGCTAGGAAAAGGCGGCAGGCCCTGCTCCAGGAAGAGAAGATACAGCTTTTGCGGACCACAAAAAGACGGCGGGCACCCGACCATAAAACATAGAGTACGAAGGAGCCGCCCCTGGTGCGGTCGCAGGAGCGGTGCGGCTAGGACTGTCGAACTTGTGCACGCCCCGCGTCATCTCGGCAACGTCTACGTCGGCGAGCGCGTCCACGGCCACCCCGTGCGGAGTACCGACCGCACGGGGACGATAGCCAGGAGGACCGGCACGACGAAGCCGATGGCGACCGTCACCGCATGGAGCCGGACGGAGTCCCCGAAGAGGAGCCAGAAATAGGCCACGTTCATCAGGAGCGCCGTGGCGGAGAAGGCCGCCGCGACCAGCGCGGGCCGACTGCCCGGCAGGAGGGCGGCGAGCGGCACGAGCCAAACGACGTACCAGGGCCAGAACCATCCCTGGGCGATCACCAGAAAGAGAAAGACAACCCAGCAGCACGTCCGCACTAGGACCGCCGGTGACGCCGACCGCGGCAGGCGCAGCAGCAGGAGGACGTAGCCGACCAGAAAGAGGACGACGGCGATCCCCTGGGCGATCGAGCCAGCGGTCTCAAGGTCAATCTGCAGCCGGGTCCAGAACAGGACCTGGAGCAGCGCTGCTGGGGACGAGGTCAGGTGACCCGCCTCGCGGCGCAGCCCGAGGAGCATCTGCAGCGGCTGGGAGAAGGGCGCGTAGACGGCCACCAGGGTCAGGCCTGCCAAGCCGAGCGAGAGGAGGATCTGGCGACCCGGGATCGCCGGCTGGCGCAGCATCCAGAGGAACAGCACCGGGCCGAGGAGCACCAGCACGTACTTGGTGGCCACCGCCAAGGCCAGCAAGGGGAAGACGGCCAGCCACCAGCGTCGCACGGCCGCGGAGAGGGCAGCTACGCCAAAGCAGACGAGCACGATATCGTTGTGGGCGTTGCCGGCGGTGTCGAACTGGAGCAGCGGGTTCCAGCCCACCAGCACGCCCGCAGCCGGCGCGGCGCCTGGACGGATGCGCTCAGCCGTGGCCATGACGAGCACCGTCGTCGCCAGCAAGAAGGTCGCGGTGAGCGCCTTCTGGCCGATCACACTGGGCCACAGCGCCGCACCGGTGAAGGGCAGGGGCAGACCGGAGAGCAGGTACCAGAGCGGTCCGTACGCCGAGGGGAAGTCCGTCCAGACGGTCAGATGGCCAAAGAAAGGATCGTCGGGGTGCGCACTGGGGGGCACAATGGCGGGATTATCGCCGTAGAGCCAGAAGGTGCGCGCATCGGCGATGTTGTGGTAGACGTCATGGGCGCCGAGCGGGTTGATCGGCAGGAAGGTGAGCGTAAAGAGCACCGTACCAGCCAGCACCAGGCCGACTGCCACCCGTCCTGAGAGGCGCTGGGCCAACCAGAGGGCGACGGCGAAGAGCACCGACGCCGCCACTGCCGGCAGGGCGAAGCGGAGCGCGCCGGGGTATCCCGGGCCCAGCACGGTCTTCAGCGGCGTCAGCGTGCGGGCGATCTGCGGGTGCCAGGCGATCTGGAGCGGACGCAGGAAGCCGACGAGCAGTACGGCTTCCAGCACCAGGCCGGCGACGCTCAACGCAAACAACCGGACCACCCGATGCTCCCTGGCTGAGGCTGATAGATGCCGGCGGTCGAGGAACGACAGGAAGCGCGGCATAGTCCTCGTCACCTGCATCGTGCCCTCTCCCCCGTGTTCGGGGGCGGATTGCAGGTTGGCATTGGTGGTGAAGACGACGTACATCGTGTCGCCGGTGCTGAAGCCGCCGATGGGAACCTCGGAGCTCCCGAGCGAGATGCCCTAGCACCCGCGGTGAGCAGGAGCGCTTGTCTCAAGGGGCGCTTCCTAGGGCGCGGTGCGCACGTTGGTGATGACGCCAGTGCGCACGGAGAAGTAGGTGACGGCCATATTGTTGGCGTAGTCGGTCTCTAGGAGGCGCTGCCGCGGCGTCGTCTGTAACGCCGGATTTGCCGTGGACTGGAGCGCGTACTCGCCGTCGGCCAGGGGGGCACTCCCCGGTCGCACCACCCCAAGCTCCACCCATTGGTCGGCTAAGTGGGCACCATAGGTGTCGCCCCAGCCCACGGTGAGCCCCTGCAGCGCCTGGTCGCAGAGCGTGTACTGCGCCGGATAGCTCCCCTGCTGGGGCGTCGTGTCGATGATGCAGAAGCTCGTCTTGCTGCCCTGGCTGGTGGTGGACCCATACGACCCGTTCGCCGCCTTCGCCAGCAAGAGGTAGGTGGCGAAGTTCTCCAGGTGATAGTGGTTGTGGGCGCGGTGGAAGACGCTGTCGTTGCCCAGGTAGAGCTGCTGCACGCGGCTGCCGCCCACGGGGGCGTCGTAAAGGTTCTGGGAGATCTTGCTGCGCTTGGCGCCCTCCAACTCCAACCGCCCGGGGCCCGCGTTCCAGACCGTGTTGTCGAACCGCAGCACGTGGTGGCGCTTCTTGTCCTCCAGCATGACGACATCGAAGCGCAGCCCCGCGGGCGGCAACGTCCGCAGATCGGGGAGTAAGGGTGAGCCTGCGGTCTGCCCCGTCGCCGGGGCAGGCGCGACGCTGAGGGCAATCAGCGCAAGGACGGTGAGCCCCATCAACCACACGAGCAGGGGTCGGCGGGCGCGGGGCGGTCGGTTCAGGCCGGTCGTCATCGTCGGCTGCCTCCACGGCGGTGTCGCACGCAGTATACCGTCGTCGCCACCATCCGCTGCACCTGGGAACTGGCGCAGGCCTGGCTCTTCGACCAGGCCTGCGTGCGGTCCGGGCCCGGCCGGGGCTGCGGGCGATCTTCCAGAGTCTCGTGACGGCGTTTCCGGATCTCCATTTCGAACTGGGCGAGCTGGTCGCCGATGGCGAGCGCGTCATGTGCGAGGCGACGATCACCGGCACGCACCTGGGCACCCCCGCGCTCCCCGTCCTCGGTGGGCTCCTGGTCGGCGTACCGCCGACCGGCAAGCGCATCGCGGTCCAGAGCATCCACTTCTACCGCGTCGTCGGTGGCACCATCGTCGAGCATCGAGCGACGCGCGACGACCTCGGCATCATGCAACAACTCGGTCTGCTCGCCCCGACCGGCCACGCGGCGGCCGACCTCTCCCGCCCGCTGCTCGCGCCGTAACTACCGACCCCATCCCCGCCACGGGCCGGGGGCGGGACAGCCGTGCGCAGCTCCCACCCTTATCGCACCCCGAAAACGCTCCTTAGCGGCGCTCTCGGCGGCACCCGTCCATCCTGACGATCCGTCTTTGAAGTGCGAGAATAGAAATTCTCGTACGTTATTATAGCACTACGACGTAGCTGCCGCTCGCCCGACCGCGGCACGCATCCGCCGCCGCAGGGTCGCCCCTGTTACCGCCGACTCCCGTACGATGCCACCGGGCCGTGGCGCCGATGGTGCGCGCCCGCCCCGGAAGGTGATCATGCGTCTCCCACTCCGTCGCTCCCTGCTAGCCGCCCTGGTCCTGGCTGTGCTCCTCGGCACTAGCCCCATCCTCGGGCCCGGCCGCGCCGCCCCGCCGGTCGCCGAGGCCGGGCAGGGTGACTTTGCCGGCCTGGTCGACATTGGCGGTGGCCGGCACATGTACCTGGAGTGCCGGGGCCAGGGCAGTCCCACCGTCGTGCTCCTCTCCGGCTACGGCAACCACGGCGGCATCTGGAGCCTGCAGCTACCGGAGGTCCCCCAGCCGCAGGTGCTGCCCGGCGTCGCGGCGTTCACCCGCGTCTGCGCCTACGACCGTCCCGGCACCACCGGCGCCGATCTCGCCGACCGCAGCCGCAGTGACCCTGTTCCCCAGCCCCACGCCCCCGAGGACGTGGTGGCCGACCTGCAGGCGCTGCTACACGCCGCTGCCGTCCCCGGCCCCTATGTGCTCGCCGCCCACTCGCTCGGCGGCATGTACGCGCGCCTCTATGCCGCTGCGTATCCCGACGAGGTGGCCGGCATGGTGCTGGTCGACGCCCGCCAGGAGCACTTCCAAGCCGAGTTCACGCGGGTGCTTCCTCCCGCGCTGCTCGCGGAGGCGGAGCGCCTGACCCTTGAAGTGCGGGACGTGTACCCGGACTTCGAGCTGGTGGACGGCGCGCGCATCGACGCGCTGGTGCGGCAGGCGCGGGTGGAGAGGCCGCTGCGGCCCCTGCCGCTGGCCGTCCTCTCCCGCGGCCGCGCCGACGACGTGCCGGTTCCGGACTTCCCGGTGGAGGCGTGGGAGCGGGCGTGGCGGGTGATGCAGGACGACCTCGTCACACTCGTCCCAGCCGCCCGCCAGACTATCGCGCGTCAGAGCGGCCATTACATCCAGGTAGACCAGCCGGCGCTGGTCACCGAGGCGATCCGGCAGGTGGTGGCGGGCGTGCGCGACCCCGACACCTGGTACGACCTCATCCGCTGCTGCACGAACTAGCCGGGCCGCAGGGCCCGCGACGGTCCCTGCCTTGGGATCGCACTCGACCATAAGAAATATAGTGCGTACCTACCGATCGGTATAGATCGCGCATGCTCATCGCTACGCGCCGGTGCTCACGTGCGAGGGGCTAGCAGCCCTGCTCCTGCTCCACTACCCGACTACCACCCCGGCGGCGCTGGCGGGCCTCCTGGTATGCTGGCGGGCCTTTGTGGGCGATGGGCCGGTCGGTCGAATCTAGCCCCGCCGTCGCCGTAGATACCCTGCAAACTCGACCAATTGGTCGCCTTTTGCCCGCAAACGTGGGAGATCTCCCACATTCTCCCCAGCACTGCGGTGTCGCCCATGGGCGACACGTCGCCGTCGCGGTGGATAATCTGCAAACCGGAACCATGGTGCCGGTCCTGCTGCCCACCAGCGAGGGACAGATTCGCCCCCTCACCGGCTATAACGACCACCCCGCCCTCCAGCGCGAGATCGGGCGTGCTGCCGTCACGATGGATAACCTGCAAACCGGAACCATGGTGCCGCTTTTGCCCACGAGCGAACGCCAAGTTCGCCCCCTCACCGGCTACAACGACCAGCCCGAACTGCAGCGCGAGATTTGGCGCGCCGCCGCGGTGCTATTCCACTCGTTCATCGGGTCCACTCCTTCGCGAAGTTCTCCAGGTTTTTCGCCGCTTCCATAAGCAACGTCGCCGTCAACGGTTCGTCCAAGAAACTGCGCTCATCGGAGAACAGCTCCCGCGCCCACGCTCGCCGCGATGGATCTGCGAACGTTTCCAGCGCCACCTTGACCGCACGACTCACGCGATCGCTGACGATGGTCACGTCTTTCTCTCGCTCTCGGACCCGTTCCGCCAATTCGGCCAATGCACCAACGAGGGTCAACCGCTCCTCGCGAACCATCGTCGCCAAGTCCGGGGCCTCGGCGTCGAGGCGTCGTAACTTCGCTTCGTCGGATCCGACGGCATCCCGGCGCTTAATCGTCTCGTCAGCCGCGGCGTTGAGCTGCATCGCCCCGGCCAGGACGGGATCACGGAGGTCGATGGCGTAGCGCAAGACGGTGCGAGCACGAGAGAGGTACTCCCGCTTAACCTCTCCACTCAGTGGAGAGGTTCCATCGAGGTCATTTCGCTTCCCCTGCTCCGGCTCCGGATAGGCGACCGCTACCGCCATCGCCCGCTGACCCTTCGTCATGTGGCGGCGATTGACGTTCGCCGAGAGGATGTAGGCGACCGGATCATGGCCATCCAGCTGCTCGAACGTCGGCTCGACGCCAGCCAGTTCGCAGGCACGGAGGCGGTTACGGCCATCGATCAATTGGCCGTCCGCGTCGAGCACGATTGGGTGGATCAGGCCGTTGACCTTAATGTCATCCGCGAGATCGCGGAGTTCTTCATCGGGCAACATTGGGAACAATGCCGCGACCGGATGGACGCGATACTCGATTGTCATAGACTCCCCTTTCCTATGCGCTGCATTGGCCGATGTTGAGGAGGGATTTCCTCAGATGCGCGACACCGAGACGGCGGCCAGGCCGTAGCGCCGGCGCAACGTGGCTGTGCAGGCGCACTGTTCTTCGCTGAAGTGCTTGAGGAGCAGCAGCCGCACGGTCGCGCTCTCGTGCGGAACGAACGCACCCGGCTCCTCGGCGGGGATGAGGATGCCCACCGTTTGGCCGTGGTCGCAGTCGAGGGTGAGCGTCCTGGCCGTGGGACCGTGCTCGGGGGTGGCGGTGATGGTTAACGTCGCGTCGGTACTCATACGATCCCTCCCCGATTCATTTCCGAGATCCACGCGCGGGTGAACGCCGCCCGCTCACAGGAAGCGCACGCCGTCCCGCGCGCGCCGTCGTAGGGACCGCCGCACCGCACGCACGCTCCCACGCCCGGCGCGGGGAGGTCCACGTAGAGGTTTTCAGGGTCACAGGGCGCGCAGATTTGGGGGCGGAGCGTCCACGCGGCGCAGCGTTGGCAGTTACGCCAGCCGTCGGCGCGGCGTTCATCGGGGACCGGCTCGCGGCTGGTCCGCGAGCCGGTGACCACGAAGGCGTGATCCGCATCTTGCGGATGATCGTATGTAGGCCCACGCCCCGCAGGGGCAGAGGCTGTGGGCTCTGGCTGGTTTTGGTGATCCGCAAGATGCGGATCACGCGGCGCGGGGTCTGGCGGGAGGTCGGTGCCGCAGTCCAAGCAGCGGGTCTGCCGGTTTGCGTGCAGGCAGGTCGCCGGGTCGGCCTCGCGTTTGCCCCCCCAGCCGGCGCGTTCTGGTTTCTTCGGCGAGGGGCTGGGGATCCACGTCGCCGCCTTGTCGAGGAGTTCGGTCACGTTGCGGCAGCGGAGGTAAATCCGTGGGACGACCTTCACTTCGCCCGTCTCGGTGTCGATCACGGTCTCGCGTTCAACCTTCTTGTCGATCAGTGCGTCCCGCTTCATCGTCTCGGTGTGGACCGTCACCCGATCCACCGAGACGCCGGCGTTCTCGGCGAGGCCGCCGTTCCAGGTTTTTACCCAGCCGTCGGCGTCCGCGGCGTCTCGGCTGTACGCCGATTGCAGTTCGTAGGCGACCGCCTTCACGACCGTTCGCTCCGCTTTGATCGCCGGGTTGCGATCCAGCTTGAGGAGGGTCTGGAAGCGCCCGCGCAGTTCCTCGTTCTCCGCCTCGAGCTGGTTGATCCGGGCCCGCAGCGCCGCGACCTGATCGGCGCAGGGTGACGGGTCGGGTCCGGCGGCCGCCGGTGCGGGCTCGTCGCCCCCGTCAAACGTGGCGATCGGCGTGCGACCCTCTGCGGTGACGAGCGCGACGATCGCGGCGTATTGCTTCTCGCCGTCGCGGCGCTCGCAGAATTTGTGCCATCCCAGATCGTGATCACGCTCGCGGAGGAGCCGGGCGCGCCAGGTCGGCGTGATGCCCGCGTCGAAGAGGGCGCGGTCCAGCTTGACGAGGGAAACCGAGCGGTCAACCGTGCCGTCCGGCTTCAACTTGGGGCGCTGCCCGTGCCAGGTGGCGAGGGCGTCGCCCGTCAGTTCGATTGGGGGCTCGTCCTCGGCGTCGCCGCCGGCGTCGGCGGCCGTGGGAGAGGGAGCCGGCCGTGGGGCTCCCGCTTTCGTCTCGGCAAGGTCGGCGGCGCGCTCTTTGAGCATCGCCACGGCCCAGGCTGGCGTCTCTGGCAGGCCGCCGTTGAGGTCGGGGTTCGGGGTCAGCCATGCATAAGACTGGAGCTTCCCCGGCGTCGGGGGCACGACGGAGAAGCCCGCGCTCATGAGGTCGTATTGGTCGGGGATGCAGATGCGGGCGGCGGGGCAATCTTTCGGGCGCCGCGTCCAGTAATGCCGGTGCCCCTCCCCACCGCCGGATTGATAAACGGCGGTGGCGGGCAGGCCGCGCCGCTCGAACTCCGACAACCATTCCACGGAGTCAGGCGCGATATCGACGATGCCGCTGCGCTCGAGGTCGATGCCGACGCCGGCGTCGGCATCGACCTCGAGCGCAGCGGCATCGTCGATATCGCGCCTGACTCCGTGGAATG
>Ga0136611_10003741_pt1 | contig 10649 bp, 9 predicted proteins | sample AntDrymUQ2232306_2_FD_106645 | JGI IMG/M metagenome (GOLD analysis project Ga0136611, IMG submission 106645) | Polar desert sand microbial communities from Dry Valleys, Antarctica - metaG UQ223 (23.06) | ecosystem: Environmental > Terrestrial > Soil > Desert | place: Antarctica: Dry Valley... | reverse complement strand
TGGCGTCCGGACTTGTGTCAAGTCATCGTTTTTCACGAGGGGGATTTCTCGGCTCAACAAGAACAGCAATTGCAAGCGTTGGAGAAAGATACAGTTGGCCATGGCGGCTCCGCGAATGCTGAGATCGTCCGAAGCAAAGTTGGTTCCGACAACGATCGCAGCCGCAAGGAACTCTGGGAGTCGCTGCGGACAAAGCCCGGGATCGCCTTGCCATATGTGGTGATGCGGACCGCGCTTGGGACAGGCGAACTGGTGACACATTGGAGCGGCCCATTGCAGGACGCCACCAAAGCAAAACTGTTCGATTCACCAGCGCGTCGAGAACTGTCCCGCCGTTTGCTCGCGGGCGATTCTGTCGTTTGGCTCATGTTGAAATCCAACGACGCCGACAAGAACCGGGCGACTCGCGAACTGCTGTCCGTTGAATTCGAACGATTGAGTAAGTCGCTTAAGTTGCCGGATGGAATTGGGCTGCCAGGTTCCGAACTCTACGCAGAGGTGCCGTTGTTTTTAAAGTTTACGATCTTGGAAATTGATCCGACCGATCCGGCTGAGCAGCTCTTGAAAAAGCTGATGACGGGTTTCGAGTTAGATGCGAAAGGCGAACCGTTAGTTGCACCGGTGTTCGGTCGTGGACGCGCCTTGGAAGTGATTTCAGCCAAGCAGCTCAACGCGGGGTTGATCGAGGACCTCACGCTGTTTCTTTGCGGTGCTTGTTCCTGTCAAGTTAAGGAACGGAATCCTGGCTTCGATTTATTGCTCGCAACAAACTGGAATATTGAATTGTATGGCGAGGAGGGAGAGGCACCGCCAGCCGTGACAAACTTAGAGCGGACACCTACGAAACCGACTCCATTGACGATACCTCCAGGAAAAAAACGATAATCGTGCCTCCAATCGAGTATTCCACATGAATCGCCAAACGATGGTTTTGATTGGCTCGGGGGTCGTCTTCGCAACCATGTTGTTTTTGATGAACGCATCAAACTCAACGCAGCGCAACCGCGGCCTTTCGGATCAGGCCCAAGAGCCGCTCGTTGTTTTTTGCGCTGCTAGCAATCGGGCGGTGCTGGAGTTGATTCGCCTTCAATACGAGAACGAGTTTAGTCGGCCAATACAGATTCAATATGGGGCTTCTCAAACATTGCTCTCGAACATCGAGGTTAGTGGAACGGGTGATCTGTATTTGCCAGCGGACGACAGCTTTGTTGAATTGGGCTTGGCAAAAGGCCTACTGAGCGAGGTCTTCCCTTTGGCGACCATGAATGGAGTCGTCGCTGTTCGCCGTGGAAATCCGAAGAACATCCAATCCTTTTCGGATTTGCTTCGCCCTGAGATTCGATTGGTTCAGGCAAGCCCCGACGCTGCAGCAATAGGGAAGCGCACAAAAATTGTATTAACGGAGAAAAAACTGTGGGATCGGGTTGAGGCTGCTACCATTGCATTTCGAACGACCATCGTCGATGTGGCAAATGACATGGTTGTGCACGCGGCAGACGCTGGCATCGTGTACGATGCCGTCCTGAAATCGTATCCTGATCTTGAGTCGGTTCAAATGCCAGAGCTCCATGGAATCGTTTCCAAGGTTTCACTTGCTGTCGTAACTGGTTCCAAGCAACCGCAAGCGGCCCTGCACTTCGCGAGGTATGTGGCGGCCAAAGATCGCGGGCTGGTGCATTACGCAGAACAAGGCTTTCAAATCACACGCGGTGATGTTTGGAGTGACCAGCCTGAATTGTCGATCTTTGCTGGTTCGATGCTCCGGCCGGCGATCGAAGAAACGTTGATTGCCTTTGAAAAGCGTGAGGGTGTTCGAGTCACGCGTGTCTACAACGGCTGCGGAGTGCTGGTTGCACAGATGAAGGCGGGGCAGCATCCGGACGCATATTTCGCTTGCGATTCGGAGTTCATGTCGCAAGTCCCCGATTTATTTCCCAAGCCGGTCGATGTTTCCATGAATGAGTTAGTTATTTTGGTTCAGAAGGGGAATCCTCACGACATCAACTCACTACGCGATCTGACAAAAAAGGGATTGCGAGTTGGGGTTGGTCATGAGAAGCAATGCGCTATGGGTTGGCTTACGCAAAACACACTACGTCAGGGTGGGTTGCAAACCGAGGTGATGGAGAACGTGACAGTGCAGTCGCCAACGGGAGATATGTTGGTAAATCAAATGCGGGCTGGGGCGTTGGACGCGGCGGTCGCGTACTTGAGCAACGCAGCTGGTTCAGCGGAGCACTTGGATGCAATTCCCATCGTAGGCCTGTCTTGCTCACTTGCGACCCAACCATTCGCAGTGGCGGAGGGGTCGCACAATACGCAGTTGGCGGAACGCTTATTTAAGAAAATTTGTTCCGCTGAGTCGAAAGAAACGTTTGAGGCTGAGGGGTTTCGCTGGCGCGATCCGATGCCGCAGGGCAAACAATCCGTTCCGTAATGCAAGACCGAAAATCACCAGTTACTATTCCACCAAGCCCCAAAGAAAATTGGGTTCCGAGGCGCCGCTCGGATACACTATTTTTTTTGGTGATGAGCGGCATTTCTTCTTGCTTCGTTTTGCTGATCATCCTGTTGCTTGTTGCGGACATCATGTTTACGACGCCGCGTAATTTTTATGACGCACTGTCGAAGCCTGAGATCCGAGCGGCGATGCGATTGACGGTGTTGTCGTGTACCGCTGCTGCCCTCTTGTCGGTTTGGGTTGGAACGCCACTTGGCTATTTGCTTTCCAGGTATTCGTTTCGTGGACGGTGGATCGTAGATACGCTGGTTGACATACCGATCGTTTTACCCCCGTTGGTCTTGGGGCTGAGTTTATTGATTCTGTTTCATCAACCTATTTTTGGGCTTCAATTGGAGAGTACATTTCGCGACTCGTTTGGTATTCCGATTGCGTATAGCTGGCGCGCGGTGGTGCTCGCGCAGTTCGCTGTCGCTTGTGCGTTCTCCGTGCGAACGATGCGAGTCACATTTGACCAGATGAATCCGCGTGCCGAGGAGGTAGCCAGAACACTTGGTTGCACCCGTGGTCAAGCATTTTTGCAAATCGCACTGCCGCAAGCGCGACGCGGAATAATTACGGCGTTTACAATTGCTTGGGCCAGGGCGCTCGGCGAGTTTGGACCGATCTTGGTATTCGCTGGAACGACACGCATGCGGACGGAGGTGTTGTCGACGTCGGTGTTTCTAGAATTGAGCACTGGCAACCTAGATGCAGCTGTGGCGGTTTCGTTAATGATGGTCTTTTTAGCGGTTGCGGTGCTTTTGGTCTTGCGAATCTTTGGTGCGGGATTGAACACGTGATTGAGCTTCGAAATGTCACAATTAGGAGCGGAGCCTTTGTCCGGAAAGGCATTAACTTGACTGTTCCGAAGGGCGAGTATGCGGTATTGATGGGAGCGACAGGTCGAGGCAAGACAACCATTCTGGAGAGCATTTGCGGACTGCGGCAAGTGCAGGCAGGGCAAATTCTGATCCACGGACGGGACGTAACGGATTGGAATCCCGGCGACCGCGAGATTGGTTATGTTCCTCAAGATCTCGCATTGTTTCCCACCCTTTCCGTTCAGGAGCATTTGGAATTTGCATTGCGGTTACGCAAGGAATCGCGTGCTGCGATAGCTGCCAGAACCCGCGAGTTGTCGCGCGAGCTGGGCATTGAGCATTTGTTGAAGCGATCGATAATCGGCTTGAGCGGTGGCGAATCTCAGCGAGTGGCATTAGGCAGGGCGCTTTCGTTTAAGCCGACGGTTTTGTTGTTGGACGAACCGCTGAGCGCTTTGGATGAGGCGACTCGAAATGAAATGCACAAGCTATTACGGCAAGTGAAAGAAAGTTTGGGCGTAACGACCCTGCATGTCACGCACAGCGAAGCCGAATCCGAGTCGCTCGCAAATCGCTGTCTTTGGCTAACAGAGGATGGGATTCAGGAACGCCCCGCGCAGAGTAGACACTATTGAACCAAGATGGTTGGCGCCCCTAAAATCCGTAATCGCTTAAAGCGAATCCCGCAGGCTCGTCGGTAAACCTGCAGGATTCATTGGGGCCACGCGACTCGAGTGGTAGTGGTTAACGAAAACACGTTTTTTACTCCAAACCGACCATCCGCCTACGGTATCCACTCTCGTCGATTGTGTTGGACAAAAACTGGTAGGTCAACGCGTATTTTAGAATGCGATTTGAGTCTTCCTTTTGATGTTCGGCGCGGTATGCAACACGCCCGATTCGATAATTGTCCTCAAGATCCGCCAGTTTCACGCGCGTAGCGATCGGATCGGAGCTGAGTTTGATCACATACTCGCAATACGTACTCGACTCGTGCCGTGTCAAATGAAGGATGGCCTCAATGGCTGGTTTGCTGATCGCATGTTTCGTCAACTCGTCAACCGTTCCGCCCACGTCCTCGATGTAATCGTGAAGCACAGCCGCTTGTTTCTCGATGGGGTCATGGACGGCCTGCATCACTCGCATTAGATGCAATATGTAAGGTTGGTCCGCTTTGTCTCGTTGGCCGTGATGGGCTCGGACAGCTAACGCGATCGCCCGTTCAAGAGCATCCCATGAACTGTCGCTCATGCGGCTTCCTTTCGGTAGAAATGAAATCGATGCCGATTGATTTCGTCCGATTCGTGGATTGTTTTGTTGAGTGGAGGAAATGCATACGGCTCAAATGCATTCAGTCCAGTCAACTGCACTATTGAATAGGGTGCCATGGTTGGTAAATCATTCCATCCAAAAATAAATAGTCCGCTTGGCCGAAGCGACTTATGTATCGCCTGGAGCGTATGGTTTATCGCGTTCAATTCATTGAGTCCACATCCGTAAACCCCATTGAATACGACCACGTCCAGCGTATTGGTTTGAAAGTGTTTTTCAATGTTCTCACACGAATCGATGATATGCTTCGGGGCACCATAGGGAGCTTCATCGGGACTGATCTCCATGGTGATAAAATCGCGGTCTCGAAAAATATTGGGATAGTGGAGCGTATACCAAGCGCACCCGACAAAGAGGATCCTTCGATAGTCAGGTGTTCGCAGCAGTTGTGGAAAGATTATTTGCTCTAGGAGCTTGCGGTCCGCTCGCTTTTTTCGAATATCGATTCCAAATCGGATCAAGTTGCGGTGCAAACCAATTCGAAGTTGCTTCAGTGGACCACTACCCATTTACGCAACCTTTAACAATTGATTGTTTCGAAGCCACTGCACCGCATCCCGGATGGATTCGTTGGCAGGTCTTGGATTGTATCCCAATTCTCTGATCGCACGCTGGCTGCTGTACCAATGGATTTGCGATGACATACCGATGGCCGCAGAGTTGATGTCAAGCTCGCTGCGCATGAATTTGCTAATCGTATCACCGACCGTGCTAGCAACGATTCGTGCCGGGGCTCGCATGTAGGTGAGCGGCCCGCTCAATCCAAGTTCCGACCGGATGCGACGCCACAGTTCAAGGTATGTCATGTTTTCGCCGCCGAGGATGTAGTGGCGACCCGACATGCCCCGATCGATGGCGTTGAGAATCGCTTCCGCAACATCGCGTGGGTCGCAGACCGTGCAGCCCCCTGAGGGTGCTAAGGGTACGAAACCAGAGAGCGATTGAATCATGCGACCGCTGCTCGGTTTCCAGTCCCACGGTCCCAACATGAATCCGGGGTGTACGATCACAACATCTTGGCCTTTGGCAACTGCGTCGGATGCCAAGCGTTCGGCGGCGATCTTCGTGACAACGTAGGTACACGGTATTTGTCCATCCCCTCGCATTTCTTCGTCGATTATCTGTTCCCTGGAACCGACAGCAAGGGTGTTCACGGTGGAAACATGGATAAATCGGCTGCCCTGCCTGCGCGCTTCTTCGAGCAAGAATTGGGTGCCATCACGATTCACCTGCATTCCTTTTTCGAGGAATTTCCAACCGATATGAATGTGGGCGGCACAATGAATCACAACATCGAATCTGTTTTCAAAGACCTTGGCCAAACTTGCACGGTCGGCGAGATCCGTCTGAAAAACTTCAATATCCAGCCCATCAAATGCTGGGCTCGATCGATCCGACCTGCAAATGCTGGCGATCTGAAAACCCCGATTTTGAGCGATTCGTGCAATATTGTTGCCTAGCAGGCCATTTGCACCCGTGATTAAAACTCGCACTCGAACGAATCCTCCGTGAATAAAAGCTTTATTGATGGAAGGCCCTACTTGGGGGAGGGGCGCCAGTAACTGATCCTTGGTTTATAATCTTACTCCGCCCATTCCACGACCATCTTAACGAAAATCCCCCATGCCGATTATAACGACTCGCAAATTAACCAAGCAGTTCGGTACTGGCGATGTGGCCATCGAGGTCCTGCGCGGAGTCGATTTAACCATCGAAAGCGGCGAATTCGTCGCTGTAATGGGTCCTTCCGGATCCGGCAAAAGCACGCTGCTAAGTATCATCGGGGGAATTGAGCCGCCGACAAGTGGACAGGTCATTTTGGATGGTGTCGATATCGCCAACTTAAATGACGATCAACGGACGATTCTGCGACGACGCAAAATAGGTTTTGTATTTCAAGCGTTCAATCTCATTCCGACCTTGTCCGCACTCGAGAACGTTTCACTGCCTTTGGAGCTCGACGGTATTGACAGAAAGACGGCGCAGTCCCGAGCTACAGAATCGCTCGAACGGGTCGAACTGCTTCACCGCGCCAAGCATATTCCCGCAAAACTCTCGGGCGGCGAACAACAACGAGTTGCTGTCGCGCGCGCACTGGCGATCAAACCCGCAATCCTGCTAGCCGATGAGCCCACCGGAAATCTTGATTCTCGCCAAAGCGGTCGGGTCACCCAGTTGCTACGGGACTTAGCGTCGGAGTCGAAACAGACCATCATCATGGTGACCCACGATGCCAACGTCGCTCGCTCTGCCTTTCGACTGCTCATGTTCCGCGATGGCAATATCGAAAGAGACATTCCTCAAGACGAATTTGCGGCTAACGCGAACGCATTCAACGTTGCTTCGGGGCAATTTCCCAAATCAACTATGCCCCTGGTCAGCGAGCCAGCGATTCTCTCGGAGGGGAATCGCTAATGCCATTACGTAGACTTTCCATTCGGGAAATCCGAAGCAGACCGGCGCGTAGTTTGCTGACACTGCTAAGCATCGTCGGCGGAGTATCCGCAATCGTTGCAACCTATCTCGCCTCCGACTCGGCTCAATTGGCGCAAATCGCGTTGGTCCGCGCAGTAACCGGTAACGCCTCTCTGGAAATCGAAGCAGTCGGCGGAGCCTCGTTTGAAGGCAAACCGTTGGAAGCCATCGCATCAATCCCTGGCGTCGCGGTCGCATCCCCCGTACTCCGCCGATATTCCAACATGACCGTCGGTGGATTGCCATCTGCCAACGATGTTAATTCCAATTTGCCGATTCCCACGAACGAATCGGAAACGCCCAAAACCCAGAAAGATGTCCGCTACCGGGTGCAGCTTCTCGGCGTGGTGCCGGAATTGGACCGAAAGGTACGGGAGTATAAACTCGTTGCTGGCGAGGAACTCGGCAAGACCGAGTCCGAGTTCGAATCCGTCTTGATGGATGAGAGTTTTGCTAAATCTGCCCATGTTGAGCTGGGTGGCGAAGTCCGATTTTTGACACGAACCTACAGCCAATCGGCACGAGTGGTCGGATTCATCAAACCGAGCAACGCAAGCGCCGGAATTCAGTCTGGCTTGATTGTCGCCAAACTCCCGACAGTCCAGCGATGGTCGCGAGCTTCGGGGAAACTAGATGTGATCCAGTTAGTCCTCGACAAAAAAGCTGACCCGGAGAAAGTGACTGCGGCCGTTCAAGCAATGCTGACTTCCGAGTTGCGAGTCAGCCAACCACTTATGCGGAGCCAAGTTACTAAAGAAAGCTTAATCGGACCGCAACAGGGGCTGCAGTTGGCCATGGGCGTCGTTTTGCTTCTGGCTTGCTTCATCATTTATAACACGTTTCAAATGAACGTTGGAGAACGTCGACGGCGGATCGGTATCTTGCGTTCTATGGGGGCAACTCGCGGGCAAGTGCTGTGGATGATCATGCGCGAGGGGCTATGGCTTGGTGTTATCGGTACGGTGTTCGGTTGTGTTGCCGGCCAAGTCGGTGCGGTCGTGTTTCGAATGTCCTACGCAAAATTTTTACAAATCGAAATTCCAGCGAGTCCATTCTCTTTTTGGCCATACCTGATTGCTGGCTGCAGCGGCATGACCGTCGCCCTGCTCGGTGCTTTTTTTCCCGCGGTTAGGGCATCCTGGCTTTCGCCTTCGGAAGCGATGCGTGTTGTTGCAAAAGGTGAGTTTGCATCGAATCGACGCGTGTGGTTGTGTTTGGGCGGTGTATTTGTCCTGTCTGGCTTTCTCGTACAAACATTGTCCCTGACCGGCGTATTAAACGTCAAACATTCGGTATGGAGTTCGATACCCTTGATGCTTGGTGTAATTTTCTTGCTACCCGCCATGATCGGCACTTTGACGGAATGGGTTGTGCGAATGCTCGGCTTCGCTTTTAAAACGGAAGGCATGTTGGCACGCCGTCAAATCCTTAGGCATCGAGGCCGCTCCTCGTTGACTATCGGAATCGTCTTCATCGCTATGGCCGGCGGCTTAGGATTGGCTAATACGATTCTGGACAATGTTCGAAACGTGGAGGGTTGGTACCAACGTGCCGTAAACGGCGATTTCTTTATCCGTGCCGCGATGCCGGATATGAACAGTGGACAAGCTGCGGACATGCCCGACGGATTGACCGACAAGGTAACTGCGATGCCTGACGTGGACTTGGTGGACATGTTGCGTTTTGTCCGAGCTCGCAGCAATGACAATTCCGTCGTTGTCGTCGTTCGAAAATTCAATTCCAGCTATCAAGAGTACTTTGACTTGACCGAGGGTAGCGATACCGAAGTCATGGCCGGAATACACCGTGGAGAAGTCGTCGTAGGATCGGTGCTTTCTCAACGTCTCAACCTACACGCCGGTGACTCAATCCCTCTGGAAACGAACGAAGGCTCAACGACCATCCGAATCGTCGGCGTAACCAATGAATACATCGCTGGCGGACTGACACTCTATTTGGAAACCGAGTACGCAAAGAAGCTTTTGAATGTAGAAGGAACCGACGTGATTGTGGTGAAGGCAAAGCCAAAAGAGCTTGCACTCGTCGAAAGCCAATTGAAATCCCTGTGCGATGAAAGTGGTTTGATGTTCCAGTCCAACGTAGATTTACTCGGGTACGTGCGTGAAACACTCAACGGAATGGTCGGTGGCCTTTGGGTCGTCCTCGGTATTGGTTCTGTCGTCGCGGCCTTTGGATTGATCAATACCCTCGCGATGAACATCTTGGAGCAGACGCGAGAAATCGGAATGCTTCGAGTCGTGGCGATGACACGTTGGCAAGTTCGAAAGATGATCTTGGCACAAGCCATCATCATGGGAGTTATCGGCATTGTGCCTGGCGTTTTTACCGGCATCTGGATCGCTTATACGATCAATTTGAGCACGCAGCAAGCGACCGGACATCAGATCCAGTTCGGAGTTTACACTTGGCTAATCGTGTCCGCTCCGTTGCTGGAATTGCTTGTCGTGGTCGTGGCGGCCATGGTCCCAGCCGAGCGCGCCGCCCGGCTGAACGTTTCAAGCGCTCTCCAGTACGAATAGTTCCTGTACTCTACTAGCGATCGACGAACAGTTTGAGTGCATCCAGCACATCGAGCATCTGCTTCTGCGAAATGTCAGCCCACTTGCTGGCGCGATGGCGTACGATACTGAGCTTGAATTGCTCCAGCGCATCGGCGATATCGAGAGGAAGAGCCGGCAAACTTACAAACGGGTTGCCTAGCTCTTTTGAAGCGTCGAAGGATTCCGATTCATAACCTGGGTCGCCCAAGCTCGGTTGGCCTGCGATGGATGGTTCGTAGTCCTCATCCCCGAAATCCGGACCTTCCGCAAGCGGTCCACTCGATTCGGCGCGGTCTCGTTTTTCGCGATCGGATTCCTCGTCGGCTTCCGCGGTGAGAGAATCGAAATCTTCGTCCACTTCGGATGTGATCAGCTCTTCATCGCGTGGAGCGTTCTTGGGATCTCCGCCACTCGACTCCCATCGCGTCCTGCGCATTTCGGAAATGCTCCAATTGCTTCGCATGGCGCCCTCAAGCCACAACTCGGCATCATCCCAATCGATGGCCGCCAAGAAATGGCTCCAATAGAGACCCGGATAGCTTGCTGCAGTCTGCCCAAAATGTTCGAATACTCGGCGCAGCCGTCCGACATGCTGGCTCGTCACCGCTCCAACTTGCTTTGCCCAAGTCTCATCGCTGAAACTATTGGACGTGGCTTCGGCGGCGATCAACGCGGATCTCCAGTCGGAGATAATCCTGCCCTTATCCCAATTGGTCTGACTGATTAGCGTATGCCATTGGCCCACATACGGCGCCGTCACCATTTGTGATTGTGGATCAAGCTCGCCAACCATCTCCGCTTTCAAAGAAGCGTTTACGACAGGCGATTCGACAGACGATTCGACATTGGATAGAAATGCAGGAGGTGGTGTCATATGCAATCGTTGCAAGGGGTTGAAATCGGGTTCGCAACCAACTCGCGGGGAATCGCGAGCTGGGTGACATGCTTGAAAGAGAG
>Ga0136611_10003739_pt1 | contig 10650 bp, 9 predicted proteins | sample AntDrymUQ2232306_2_FD_106645 | JGI IMG/M metagenome (GOLD analysis project Ga0136611, IMG submission 106645) | Polar desert sand microbial communities from Dry Valleys, Antarctica - metaG UQ223 (23.06) | ecosystem: Environmental > Terrestrial > Soil > Desert | place: Antarctica: Dry Valley... | reverse complement strand
GGCGAAGGCAATATGAACTATACGCTCCGCGTTATAACGAGTCAAATTGACACCGGACAGAGTAGTAGGAGCCTGATCGTGAAGCAGTCGCGGGCTTATGTGGAAAAATACCCCAGTATTGCCGCTCCCGCAGAACGGGCTATAATCGAGGGACAGTTTTACCGCAAAACCCAGTCGGTTCCCGCGCTCCATGCCTGTCAACCCGACTTGCTCGATCTCGACCCGGAAACCAACATTCTGGTGATGGAAGACCTCGGTGCGGCCAGCGATTTCACCAACCTCTACCAACCCGGCATCATTCTCACCGACGACGAGCTGAACGCGCTGATTGGGTATGCAAGCATCCTCCATAACCAGTTTCGGCAGGCAACGCCCGACCCGGCTTTTTCCAATTCGGCCATGCGCGCCCTGAACCACGAACACATTTTCCGGTATCCGTTTATGGTGGATAACGGCTTCGACCTGAACACCATTCAACCCGGTTTGCAGGGAGCGGCTATGCCCTACAAACAGAACGAGACCCTCAAAAACACCATTACCCAACTCGGCACCGTTTACCTCGGCGAGACCCGCCGGGGGGCTGACCCTACCCTACTTCACGGCGATTATTACCCCGGTAGCTGGCTCCGAACAGAATCAGGCGTAAAGGTGATCGACCCCGAATTCTGCTTCTTCGGCCCCGCCGAATTCGACCTCAGTGTAATGCTCGCTCACCTGCATCTGAGCGAACAACCCGCTTCTGTTATCGAAGCCGCCCAAACCCAATACGACCGCCCTGACGGTTTCGATGAAAGCCTTTTACGGCAGTTTACAGGCATCGAAATCATGAGGAGGCTGATTGGTTTGGCTCAGCTACCGCTGTCGTTGTCGTTGGAAAAGAAGGTGACGTTATTGAAAATGGCTGAAACAATGTTGAATTAATCCCCTATGAACAAACTACTTCCCCTACTCCTCCTCACCCACCTCGCCATTGCTCAAGCCCCGAAACCCCGGCGCATTTGGCTCGACACCGATCTTATGGTGGGCATGAAAGACACAAGGCCCCGCGAAGTCGATGATGCGGTGGCCCTGATCATGGCCCTGAGACACCCCGACAAGGTGCAGTTAGTCGGCATCAGCACCGTTACGTATGTCGAGTATGGCTATGACGTAGCCCGGAAATTGCTGGGTTGGTACAATAAAACGGGCCGCGATATTCCGGTGTATAGGGGGTCGGATACGCTGCGGGATAGTGGCCATGAAAACGATGCAACCCGCGCCATGGCCGTTGCCCTTCGGAAAGAGAAAATGCCGATTCTGGCCATCGGCCCCGTGACCAACGTGGCTACGGTCATCAAAAATCACCCCGAACTGATTCCGCAAATCGAGGAGGTTGTGGTGTGCGCGGGCCGCACATCGGGCTTGCCGTTTAAACCGGGATTGGAAAAACGGTCGGTGGGAGACTACAACTTCGAGAAAGACCCCGAAGCGTTTCGAGTGCTGTTTGAGTCGGGCGTAAAAGTTGTGCTTTCGGGGTACGAATGCAGCATTTATACCCTGCTTGGCAAAACCGATATTGAGTTCCTGAATGGCAGTAAGCGCCCCGGCGATCAATGGCTGTACGATCAGTTCCGGCCCTGGCAGCTATTTAACCAACAACTGTTTGGCATCGACGGATTTGTACCCTGGGACACTACGCCCCTCGGCTACCTTACCCACCCGAACTATTTCAAATATTACACAAATATTCCCGTGCGCATCAACACCCGCCAAACCGATACGGGCGGCAACGGTATCAAACCCTTCCTCGAAGTATCAACCGATTACAAAGACACTAAATGGCGGGCTGTTTACGCTCATAAAACCCTGCCGGGATTTGAGGAACTGGTGATCGAAGCCATGAAGTGAGAAACTGTCTGACCCCAGAATAGATTAACGTTGGACAAACCACCCGCTTCGGTTATGTTTGCGACTCAACCGACTAACGCCATCGTTATGCGCCTGACTTTATCTTTTCTACCTGGCATTTTCCTGTTCGTACTGGCATTCTCATCATGCCGAGGCCCCGAGGGTCCGCAAGGCCCCACTGGTCCACAAGGGCCTGCCGGCGCACCAGGCACGCAGGGAACAGCGGGTACACCCGGCACACCCGGTCAAAACGGTACGCCCGGTCAGAACGGCACGCCCGGCTCCACAACGGTCGTGACGGTAACGCAGGGAGCCGCTAATGTGCTACAAATCAGCTATCCGGCCCGTGTTCACGAGGGCGAGAAAGACATGGCACTGAGTTTCCCGGCTTCGTCGTCGCTGACGTTTGATCAAATTGAAAAGAGTCTGTTTTATGTGTATGTGAAAATAACCATCACCACGCCTGATAATTTTAAACTGGCTTACTGGTATCCCGTTCCGGGCCAGACACCAGCGGCTAATTTTTATAGCTATTACCTTTTTCCGGGTAATTCGGGCCTATCGGGGGGACTATTTATTCGTCGCAGCACCAACTTCCGGCTCGGCCCCGAAGCGTTCGATGCGGTGCGGGTGGTGGTGGTTCCGGCCAGTTTACTCATAAACGGTCGATTCGCGGTCAATTTCAGTGATTATGAGTCAGTTAGACAGGCTTTTAGGTTGCCTTAACTGACCATTTTACGGCGCAAGCCAGTTTCGGCTAATGTCCTCTCCCCTGTAATCAAAACGCGCCCTCGTTTGCCCGGCCCGGTTGAGGTGTAAATACTCCATTGTCAGCACTTTACACGCCACCACCGCAAAATTCGGGCGACCCGCTTCCGACTCGGCGCGAGTTGGCAGATTCGCGCCCAACTGCACGGGGAAACCCGGATAGGCGTTCGGTTGCAGGCTACCCGGCTCGTGTTCCGACAGATACATTTTTCGGCTCCCCTCCCCTATTTTGGTCCATTGTTCGTCGGCTACAGCATCGTCGGTATGGATGGTTGTGCTAACCCAACACCGAAGCTGAACCCGTTTCTTCTGGTCCCAAAACAACAAAAGAGCCGCTGGCTGGTCCTGGAGTTGCGTCACTTTTTGTGCGCGAACATCGGTATGGAACCACAACGTTTTACTACGCTCGTCGGCTTGCCGAAGTACCACCGTTCGGGCATCGGGCAAGCCATCAGGGGCAAGGCTGTCTGTTGTTATGGTGGCAAGCACAAAGGTGTTGAATCCGTTCTCTTTTTCTGCAGGGGCTGCTGTCAGGCGTTGCCACGTAGTCTGGTCAAGATCAGGCAACGAGTAGTCTTCATTATCTATTTGAGTGGTCGATTTAGGGGCTGGTTCCATCGGGAAAAATACGGCATTCGTCGGTACATTTGAAAGGTTTCATAACCCATGTTAGTCCTTATTTGTTTACACTTTGTCAATATTCAACCTTACAAACGATTGACTCAAGGGAACGAACTACTTTCATGTGCTACCATACATCACTTGTTACCGACGCGCCAACACTCGAAAAGCGGTTTAATGCCAGTCTTTCCGATGAAAGTACGTGTCGGCCCGCCTACCACGCCAGTGCCTTTGGGTTTCCGGCATGGCCCATTCTGACGCGTCAGGAACCGGGTCGTTTCCAGGCCATCCGCTGGGGTCTGATTCCGCGCTGGGTTCGCTCCGCCGACGATGCCGACCAGATCCGCGCCAAAACGATCAATGCCCGCGCCGAAACAATTTTTGAGAAACCTTCTTTTCGCACAGCGGCCCAAAAGGGTCAACGATGCCTGATTCCGATGACAGGTTTTTATGAGTGGCACACGATTGGCTCTAAAAAATATCCATTCTATATCTCGACAACCGACCAGCCTATTTTTTCGGTTGTGTTACTTTGTGACGAATGGCCGGACTCGGAAACGGGTGAATTGACAGCTACCTATACCTTGCTCACGACCGATGCGAACCCGTTGCTGGCGGCCATCCACAATACAAAAAAACGGATGCCCTGCCTGCTGACTCCCGAAGCCGAACAGGCCTGGCTGCACGAAAATCTCGACGAAAAACAAACGCTTGAGCTGCTGGCTACCCCCTATCCTGCCGACCGAATGCACAGCCATTCGATCAGCAAACGAATCACGTCGCGCAGCGAGCCGAGCGATGCTCCGGAAGTGCTGGAACCCTTCAACTACCCTGAATTAGCGAACAAAACTTCACTATTTGCTTACTAACTGAATACAACTTCGATGTTTAATGTAATGAAAAATAAACTACTGTTCCTGTTCCTCGCTGGCAGTTCGTCGCTGGCAACAGCCCAGACAGTGACTCCCCCCGACACGAATCGGCCAATGCCCGGCATGGCCCGGCCCGCGTCGGGCGATACGCTTCGGCCTGCTCCGGCACCCGTCACGATTCCGGCTGATACCACCCGCCCGGCTACCGGAATCCAGCCAGGAACACCGATGCCCGGCATGACCCGCACCGACAGTTTGCCCCGGCAAACGAATGCGGTTCAGACGGATAGTCTGCCACAGCGAAGTAATGCCGCACAAACAGACAGCCTGCGCCCTCAGCCTTCGGCTACTACAGTACCGGCGAACCGAGCCAACCCCGACAGTACCCAACCGGCGCAGACAAGGCCCGCAGGTCGGCCCCAGCGGGCGGGCGGTCAGCGGCCACCCGGTGCTGGCAATCAGGGGGGTATGCCCCCTGGTATTGAAACACAAACGCCACCACCCATTATTCCCGGCACCAGTGGCGACAATGCAAACCGGGGAACGGCCAAAATTTCGGGGGTTATCCTGGATTCAGCTTCGCGCCAGCCCGTTCAGTTTGCGAGTGTGGCCTTGGTTAATATAGTCACCAACAAACCTATCGACGGAGCTTCTGCCGACGATAAAGGCCAATTTACAATTACCAGGGTGCCAGTAGGCGAGTTTAATTTGCTGATTTCGTTTGTGGGGTATCGCAACAAAACTGTTCGCAGTATCCGGGTTGTGAACCGGGGCGAAACCGTAACTACTGGTATTATTAACCTACGGTCTGACACCAAAACGCTGACCGAAGTAACCGTTACCGGGCAAGCTGCCTTGATCGAGGAACGGGTGGACCGGTTGGTCTATAATGCCGACAAAGACATCATGTCGAAAGGGGGCGATGCCACCGACGTGATGCGAAAAGTACCGCTGCTTACGGTTGACTTGGACGGAAACGTGTCGCTGCGGGGAAGCAGCAATGTTCGTGTTTTGATTAACAACAAACCCAGCACCATTGTGGCCAGCAGTGTGGGCGATGCCCTGAAACAGATTCCCGCCGATATGATTAAGTCGGTAGAGGTGATCACGTCGCCTTCGGCCAAGTACGACGCCGAAGGAACAGCGGGCATTATCAACATCATCACCAAGAAAAACACTTTGCAGGGCGCAACGCTGAGTCTCGAAACGGGCGTGGGCAATCGGGGAGCAAACCTCGGTTTGAACGGTAGCCTTCGGACGGGTAAAATGGGCTTCAACCTCGGTGGTTTCGGGCGGGCCAACTACAACGTCCGCGGGGCTTTCGACAATACACAGCGCAATTTTGGCACCAATGGCGTAACCACCACCCGCCAAATTGCCAACACGCTGAACAAGGGGGCTTTCGGGCGGTATTCGCTGAGTTGGGACTACGACATCAACAAATATACGGCCCTAACGGCAAGCGTTCGGTTTGGCTTGCGGAACAATACCACAACTCAGGATAATCTGCGGACAGAAACCACCTCTCCCGGTTCATCATCGGTGCAGCTTGGTATTCGCGATGTGTTGACGCTCGATAACTCCAACACGGTCGATGCAAACATTGATTATACCCGGACATTTGAAAAACCCCAGAAGGAATTCAGTCTTTCAGGACAGTTTAGCCGGAATACGCGTGAAAATAATTTCACGGCTGATATCCTGAACAATGTTGACTTGCAGACGATTATCGCCCGTCAGCGTAATGTGAACCCCAGTTATAACCAGGAATCAACGATTCAGATCGACTACCAGACCCCGGTTGCAGCCAACCAGTTGATTGAGTTTGGGGGTAAGGGAATTGCGCGGCAGGTAAACAGTCAGTTCACCTACCTCGTGGCCACTCCACCCTCGCTGGACCAGTTCCTGAACGACGGGATCCGCCCCGGTAATACCCTTGACTATAACCAGAACATTGCCGCAACGTATGTATCTTACACGTACCAGTCGAAAACAAAATATACAGTCAAGGTTGGGTCGCGCTACGAGTACACGTTTATCAACGCCAATTTTGCCAGGGAAGGCAGTGGGCAAAGCGTCGATCAAATTCCCGATTACGCCAATTTTGTGCCGAGCATCAATATCTCAAAGTCGCTCAAAGGAGGCAAGACGGTTAAACTGGCTTATAACCGCCGGATTCAGCGACCGGGTATTCAATCGTTGAACCCAAACATCAACGCGTCGAACCCGCTGAACGTAACCCAGGGTAATCCAAACCTTCGCCCTGAACTAAGCGATAACTTCGAATTCAGTGGCAGTACCTACGTTAAGGCGGTGTATATCAACGGATCGGTGTTTGCCCGATTCACGAACAACGCCATCAGCAGCATTACCACCACTACCCTGGTACAGACGGGTACAAATGCGACCGAACCAATTTTTCAGAATGCCTTATTTACCACCAATCAGAACATTGGTACGGAAAATGCCTACGGTCTGAACTTGTTCGGTAACGCCACGCTGTTTTCGAAATGGCAGATCGGTGGTGGAATCGACAGCTATGTTGCTTACCTGAAAGGCCAGATACCCACGGCTCCGATCAGCGGTACGGGCACCACTTCGGTTCCGGGTGGAACGGTGGAGGCTACCAATTCCGGTCTGGTTATTTCGGGTCGTCTCTACACGAATATAACGCTCAAAAATGGCTGGGGTATCCAGGGATTCAGTTTTGCACGGGGACGGCAAGTTCAGTTGCAAGGCTATCAGGGCGGTTTTATGTACTATAGCCTGGGGGCGAAGAAAGACTTCAAAAACAAGCGGGGAAGTGTAGGCCTGGCGGCAGAGAATTTTTTCAACAACCCCTTCCGGGTTCAGTCGGCATCGGAAACGCCGGGGGTTTTCTCGCGAAACAGTCTCACCAGCCTGTATAACTCAGGTGTTCGTGTGAACTTCAGCTATCGTATCGGTAAAATGAGTTTCGATCAACCGCAACGTCGTCGGCAGGGAGTCAACAACGACGATGTTAAAGATAGCGACGGAGGTAACGACAATGCCGGCCAACAGCAGCAACAGCCCGCTGGTGGACAGCAGGGTGGCGGTGCTGGCCGGAGACCGAGGTGAAAGGAGTTGTGAAGTTGTAGAGTTGGCTGACGCGTGAGTGTTGTTTTCGCGTCAGCCAACTCTACAACTTTTTCATAACATTGCTGCCCCAAACACGCCCGCGCTGTCGCCGAGTTTGGGGCGAAGAATAGGCGTTCGCACCACCTTGTTATTAAAGATATACTTTTTGATCCGCTCTACTCCCTCGGTGTATAATTCATCAATGGTGCCAACGCCCCCACCCAGCACGATAGCATCAGGGTCGAGCACGTTGATGATGGTGGAAAGAGATCGCCCAAAATACTCCAGCATCCGGTCAACGGTTTGAGAGGCAACCGGGTCGATACCCTGCCGGTGCCGGTCGATAATATCCTTTAATTTTCTCTGCTCCCCGCTTTGCTCGTGGTAATACCGTTGAAGGGCCGTGCCGGATAAAACCTGCTCGTTGCAGCCCCGTTTACCACAATAGCAGTCATATCCGTTTTCCTCCAGGATGTTATGGCCCCACTCGCCCCCAATTCCATGTAATCCACCCAACACCATCGGCTTGCTGTCGAGACTGGTTTTAAACACCACACCACCGCCCACACCTGTCCCCATAATGACCCCAAAAACACACCGATAATCGGGCACAACGTCAGGCACTACACCCAATGAAGCTTCTGCCAGGGCAAAACAGTTGGCATCGTTAGCCACCGTGATCGGTACGGCCAACCGGCGGGCCAAATCCTGCACCATCGGCTGCCCGTTCAGGATCGTCGTGTTGCAGTTTTTCATAGTGTTGGTCGATGGATCGTTAGTGCCGGGGGTTCCAAAACCAATGTGTTCGGGTTCGTAACCTGTCTCGACCCGGAGCATATCCACCAGTAATTCAATTCGACTCAGGATGTGGTCGTAGCCTTTGTCAGCTTCAGTATCAATTCGTTTGCGAAGAATAACCGCATCGGGGGAAGGTTTAGCGAGAACAACGCCTTCGATTTTAGTGCCGCCGAGGTCGATGCCCCAATAGGTTTGCATAGCGTGATTTGGGTAATTGAGGGAGTTAATGAGTAGGGTAACCGGTTGGTCAGGCGTTACTCAGCAACCCTAATCACCCGTTTACCCGTTATATCCGGGCCGAAAATTAGCCAAAATTTTGGGGTGACTTGGCAACCCGGTTATTATTTGGGAATTTTGATCTATAAAACACGCAAAATCACTAATGACAATCGGCCAGCCAGCTCCCGACTTTACCCTTTTTAGCGATGACAAAAAGGAAGTCTCGCTCAATCAATATGAAGGAAAGAACCTCGTGCTGTTATTTTTTCCGTTTGCATTCACCAGCACCTGCACGGCCGAACTCTGCGAAATGCGCGATAACATCGCCACGTACCAGGGTCTTAACGCTCTCACTCCTATCTCCTCACTTCTTACTCCTCACCCCTCCCATGCCCTGGTATCATGATTTTTTCCATGGCCTGCCGCAGCAAGCCTGGCGGGCCGCCCAAACCAACGACCAAACCCAGCTCGACCTTGAGTTGATTGTAGAAACGCTGGCGTTTGGTCCCGGCGATGCTGTCCTCGATATTTTTTGTGGCTATGGTCGGCATGCCCTGCCGTTGGCGCAAATGGGTGCCAGACTAACGGGTATAGATATCTCGGAGGAGTATATCCGGGCATTGAAGCAGGAGGCCAACGCCCGCAAATGGCCTGTAGAGACAATTTGCGGAGACTTTCTGACCACCACAGCCTTGGATAACCACGCTGGCCGGTTCGATGCGGCCTATTGCCTTGGCAACAGCTTCGCATTTTTCCCTTACGATGATATGCTCCAGTTTCTGCAACGCATCGCCCACCTGCTCCGACCGGGCGGACGGCTGCTGATTCAGTCGGGCATGGTGGCTGAAGTTGTCTTACCCGACTTTCAGGAACGCACCTGGATGCCTGTTGGCGAAGACATGACGGTGCTGGTTGAGAATGAGTATTTCGCTGCCGAAAGTCGCATCGATCAGCGACTGACGTATATCCAAACGGTTCCGGGCCAACCCATCGTTTCGGAACAGCGAATGGCTCAGTATTATATTTATACCATCGCCGAGTTAAGCCGGTTATTTTCACAGGCGGGGTTTACAGTGGAAGCACTTTATGGCACTGCCGATCAGCAACCATTCATGGTGGGCGACGAAGGCGTCTGGATGGTATTAGAAAAGTAGTAATACGCTATTGTATGCCGATTTTGTCCTGTGTTCATAAATAGGCTGATTCTGAGAATTTTGGGCAGAATTGGGCGAATTTATTAGATATTTTTACGATTAATTGCATTTATTATGGTATAGCTAATGTAAACTGCTACCTTTCAATCAGTTTAACACCGTTAACTTAGCCATACGAATTATTATGGAGGTTCTCGAACGCAAGCAGCGCACCCGCGAACAGACTCGCTCCGGCATAGTAACTACTGCTAAAGACATTGCCCGCCGGGAAGGATGGCAGTCTGTGTCGATCCGCAAGATCGCCGAAGCTATCGACTACAGCCCCCCTATCGTTTACGAATATTTTGACAGCAAAGATGTGTTGCTCGACGCCATTCGACAGGAAGGATTTCGCTTCCTGTATGATGAATACGACCGCATCAATAAACTCTACCGAGACCCGGAAAAACGGCTCTACGAAATCTCGATGGTGCAGTGGGAGTTTGCGATCAAACAGCCTGAAATCTATCAGGTCATGTATAATCTCGAGGGTGCTTTCTGCACAATCCCAGTCCACGAAAGTACTGATGCTCAGGCTGTTTCGATCCTGATCCAGGGTATTATTTTCGCGTTCATCCCCAAATCAAAAGAAAGTATCCGCCGATTGTTTTTTGAGTGGTGGTCTATTTCCCACGGTATGATTACGCTGGCTATGATGCTGAAAGGACAGCAATGTCTCGATCAATCCCAGCAGATCTATCAGGAGAGTATGCGCCGGTTTGCCAGAAGCCTCAAGTAAAGACATCAACCAGGGTTACTGTCGTATGTCAACCCGTTTAAAAAGGAAGCTAAATTGCTTCCTTTTTGTGTTTTTGACCCTACTTCCCTCGAAAATTCATAATTTCGCTCTTCATTTTTTGCAAAATACGAAATGGCCGCTCCGTTTGGTACGGGCAGCGTCCGCAATTGCTGATGGCTGAATTATTCAATGTTTACCCGCTTAATGATATTGAACCCGTTCGCGCCCACGGTAGCTACCTGTGGGATAGCAACGGTGATCGTTACGTCGATTTGTATGGTGGCCATGCCGTGATTTCGGTAGGACATACCCACCCACGTTATGTGCAGGCGCTGACAGAGCAGCTAAACCGGATTTCTTTCTATTCGAACTCGGTGCGGATTCCGTTGCAACAGGAATTAGCCGACAAACTCGGTGACCTTTCGGGCCACCCGAACTATGCCTTGTTTTTGTG
>Ga0136611_10003738_pt1 | contig 10654 bp, 6 predicted proteins | sample AntDrymUQ2232306_2_FD_106645 | JGI IMG/M metagenome (GOLD analysis project Ga0136611, IMG submission 106645) | Polar desert sand microbial communities from Dry Valleys, Antarctica - metaG UQ223 (23.06) | ecosystem: Environmental > Terrestrial > Soil > Desert | place: Antarctica: Dry Valley... | reverse complement strand
CTCCGATCTGCTCTCCGGCGAACCGACGGAATTGCGGGATCTGCTCCGCTCGCTGCGGGCGCGGGGGTGGCAGGCAACGGTTCTCCATGTGGTCGACGAAGCGGAGATCGCGCCGGCTTTGACTGGTCGCTATCTCGCGGCGGGGGCGCCCGACATTGGGCGGCCAGCGGTCGAGTTGATCGAGGCGGAGACGGGAGAACGGCTGCGGTTGACCCCTACCGACGACCTCCTGGTTCGCTACGCGACGGCGATCGGCGGCTGGCTGGCGGAAGTGGAAGCGGTCTGCCACGACGAGGAGGCGCTCTACGTGCGGCTGGTGACGAATTGGGATCTGGGCGACGTCGTGCTCGGACTGCTCCATCGGCATGGAGTCGTGGCGTGACCGGGACGGTCAGGGAAAGGCTGGGCGGCCGATGACGTTTCTCCTGCCGATCGGGCTGGCGGCTCTCGTCTCGATCCCGCTCGTGCTGCTGCTCCACATGCGAAACACGACACCGCACCCGCGACGGGTGCCGACGCTCCGCTTTTGGCTGGCGGCGGCCCCCGAACGGACGGAGCAGACCCGGTTCCGGCGACCGCCGCTGACACTGTTGTTGCTGCTCCACCTGCTGATCGCTTCGGCGCTGGGGTTGGCCCTGGCCCGGCCGGTGGCGGGGGCGGCGCTGGCGGCGCTCGGCTGGGATCGGCTCGGCGTGGCGCGGACGGAACCCCAGCATCTGATCCTGCTGCTCGACAGCTCGACGAGCATGGCGGCGGTCGATACGCCCTCCGGTCGGAGCCGCTTCGAGGAGGCCCGGGAGGAGGTCGGGGAGCGGTTGGCCGAGCTGCGACAGGGGGACGTGGCGACGGTCGTGCTGCTGGGAACGAGGGTCTCCACCTTTGGCGCCACCGACGTCGGCTCCTTCGGGCTGCTGCGGCAGCGGATGGCGGGGCTACCGCTGGCCGGGGGCCGCGCCGACCTCGACGCCGCCCTCGATCTAACCCGCGATCTGCTGCTGCCGGACATCGAGGATCGGGTCGTCGTGCTGACCGACGGCGCGGTCGCGGCCGACCCGGCGACGGTCGCCGCGCTGGGGGCGCCGGTCGAGTTGGTCCTGGTCGGGGCGGCTGCCGCTGGGCAGGTCGCCGAGAACGTGGCGGTGGTCAATCTGGCGGCGCGGCCGCTGCCGGGGAGTCCCGACCAACTCCGGCTGTTCGCCCGGGTGATGAACTTCACGCCCCAAACCGCGACCATCCCCGTCGTGCTGACCGGGGACGGGATCGAGCTCGGGCGGGCGGAGGTGACGCTGGCGGGCAACGGTGGCAGCGAGGAATTGAGCTGGCCGCTGCCGCCTGGGGTGGGCGAAACGACGGTGACGGTGGAGCGCGGCGACCCGCTCGAGGCGGACGATCACGCGTCGTTGATCCTCCGCCAGGATGAGGCGGCCGGGCTGGCCCTGCGCGTGCTGCTCGTCTCCGATGCCCCAGCCTCTTTGCAACGGGCCTTGACCGCCCTGCCCGGGGCCGACGTGCGGACCGAGCTCAGCGCCACCTTCGGCGACGCCTTGGCGGGCCAGCGGTACGACCTGATCGTCTTCGAGAAGACCACGCCACCGGCCGAGGAGATCGCCGGGCTCGGCACTCCCCTCCTCTTCGTCAATCCGCTCCCCGGTGGTCCTTTCCCGAGCAACGGGACAATGGTGGCGCCGACCATGAGCCGCCTCCGCGCGCGGGACCCCCTGTTGACCGGGGTCGATCTGGCCGGGGTGACATTCGGCGAGACGCCGGTCTACGCGCTCGTCGCCGGGCAAACGGAGGTCGTCGGCGCCAGCGAGGGACCACTCGTTTTCCGGGGAGAGATCGCGGGGCAGCCGGCGATCACGTTCGCCTTCGATCTCGCCGCGTCGAACCTGCCACGCCGGGTCGCCTTCCCGATCCTCGTGGCCAACGCGGTCGCCGAGTTGGCGCCGAGCCCGCTGCCGAACGCGGTCCCGCTCGGCGAAGCGCTCCGGTATCGGCCACGGGCCGACGCCGCCACGGTCCGCATCGCGGCACCGGAGGCGGCGGTCGTCGACCTGCCGGTCGCGCCGGGCGGCTTGCCAGCCCCGGCTTCAGGGACCGGCGGGGTCGGCGCCAGCGCGACCGAGCCGGTTCTGCTTTCCACGCCGCGGGAGGTCACCTTCACCGATACTGGACGCGCCGGCGTCTACGACGTGAGGGAGCTCGACGCCGCTGGGACCGAGATGGGAGGTGGCCGCTTCGTCGTCAACGCCGGGCACCCCCGCGAGTCCGACCTGCGCCCGACCGTGGCCCTCGCCGACGCTTTGGCGAGCGGGCGGGCGGGCGAGGTGGCCAGCGCCGCTGGCCGCGACCTCCCCGACCTCTGGCCCTTGCTCGGCGCCGCCGCCTTCGCCCTCCTCGCGCTGGAATGGGGCGTGATGCTTTGGCGAGGCGTCAGGCGTTAGGCTTTAGGCGTCGGTAATGGGCGGGAGTCTCGGGTCAGGACGTCCAGAGAACGAACAGGTTGACCTCTGATCCCCCGCCAAACGACTGCCCATTGATGGCCGCCCACTGATCTCCCGCACCAGGAGAGCACCGATGCCGTTTGCTCCGCCTTCGTTTTCGCTGACATTCGCCCGGCCCGAGGCCCTTTGGCTGCTGGCCACGCTGCCGGTGTTCGCGCTGCTCGGGTTCTGGCTCGGGACGCGACGGCGGCGGCTGGCGAAGCGGGTGATCGGGGTGCGCTTGATCGTGGTCGCCCTGCTGGCCCTGGGCCTGGCCGAACCGTTGCTGACGACCGACGACGCGGTCACCAGTACCGTCTTCGTGGTCGACCGATCCCGCAGCCTGGGAGACGACACGGCGGCGGCGACCGCCGCCTGGGTGACCGATGCGCTGGCCGAGGCGGGTGCCGCTGATCGGGCGGCGATCGTCACCTTCGGCGCGTCGCCCCGGGTCGCGGCGGCGGCGGCTCCGGCACGGGATCTCGGGGGCGATTGGATGGGCGTCGGGTCGGCTGGAGCGGCGGCCTTGGCGGCGGACCGCGACTATACAAACCTCGAATCGGCGCTGGCGCTGGCACGGGCGCTACCGCTGGGGGGGGCGCGGCGGCTCGTCCTCCTCTCGGACGGGGCGGAAAATGTGGGGACGGCGATCGCCCAAGGGGCGCAGGCGGCCGCCGACGGGGTGCCGATCGACGTCGTGCCGGTCGCGGGCGTGAGCGACCGCGATCTGCGGTTGGAAGGGGCCACCGCCCCATCGTCCACTTGGCTGGGGGAAACGGTGACGGTGCTGGCCAGCGTCAACTCGGGGGTGGCCGGGGTCGGCCGGGTCGAGCTGTGGGTCGATGGCACGGTGGTCGAAACGAAGGAGACGACGCTGCCGGTCGGTCTCAGCTCCCACGCCTTCGCCTTGACGGACCTGGCGGCTGGCTTCCACGCGGTCGAGTTGCGGGTGGCCGGTGCGGGCGACAACGACCGCTTCCCCCAGAACAACGTGGTCCCCCTGGCGTTGGTGGTCCGCGATCAGCCGCGGCTGCTGCTGATCAGCCCGGAGGATGCCGACACCGGGGTGCTGCGCGGGGCGTTGGCGCGGGGCGGGGCCGCGGTGGAGACGGTCACCCCCGCCCAGGTCCCCGCGCGGCTCTCGGAACTTGGGGAATACGACGCCTTCGTCCTCGACAACGTGCCGGTGGCGGCCTTGTCGCTCGACCAGCTGATTGGGCTGCGGGAGGCGACGCGAGAGCTCGGCCGCGGCCTGATCGTCATCGGCGGCACCTCCGCCTTTGGGCCCGGCGCCTACGCGCAATCCCCCCTGGAAGAACTCCTGCCGGTGACGGTGCGCGTCACCGACGGTCGCCAACGGCAGCGGGTTGCCCTCTTGCTGATTATGGACAAGTCGGGCTCGATGAGCTACGACCCGCTCGGAGGGGCGGGCAAGCTGGAGATGGCGAAGGAGGCGGTCCGGTTGGCGGCGCGCTCGCTGGCCGACGGCGATCAGGTGGGGGTGATCGTCTTCAACGACCGTCAAGAGTGGGCGGTGCCGATGACGACCATCGACGGGGACGAAACCAGGGAGGCGATCGACGGTCAGGTCAACGCCATTACCGCCGACGGCGGCACGGAGATCTTGCCGGCGCTGTCGGTCGGGCTCGACGCGGTGCGCAACGTCGACGCCGATGTTCGCCACATCGTCCTCCTGTCCGACGGCAAGGCCCGCACCGGCACGCGGGAGGGATACCAACTGCTGCTGGACGATGCCATGAGCGACCGCACGACGCTGTCGACGATCGCGATCGGCGAGGACGCCGACCAGGATCTGCTCAACTTCCTCGCCGACGAAGGGGGCGGCAACTACCACTTCACCGCGCGGGCCGAGGAGATCCCCCAGGTGACGCTGGCGGAAGCGCAAAGCGCCGGCAGCCAGTCGGTGATCCGGGGCGCGTTCCGCCCGATCCAGACCGCCCCCAGCCCGATTCTGGACAGCTTCGCGCCCGAAGACCTACCGGACCTCGACGGCTACGATTTCACCGAGGCAAAGCCGGAGGCGCAGGTCGTCCTGACCAGCGACCGGGACGATCCGGTGCTCGCGAAGTGGCAGTTCGGGCTGGGCCGGGTCGTCGCCTGGACGGCCGACAGCGGGGTCGATCTGGCGGCGCCGTGGGCGCGCTGGCCAGGATACGATCAGTTCTGGGCGGGGATGGTGCGGTGGGCCCTCCCCGACCCGGAGCACCGCTCGCTGCGGGTGGGGGTCGCCCGGAGTGGCCCGGAGGCGGTCGTCACCGTGGATGCGGTCGGCGACGGCGGCGGTTTCGTCGACTTGGCGGCGACGACGGCGACGATCACCAGCCCCTCCGGTGCCACCGTCGCCGATCGCAACCTCGCCCAAACTGGACCCGGCGCTTACCAGGTGCGGGTGGCGGCGGCGGAGTCGGGCGCCTACCGCGTCGAGTTGACCCAGCGCCGTGGCGACCGCACCTTGACCGAGACGGCCGGATTTGTCGTACTCCCCTCCCCCGAGCTGCAACCGGCCCCAGGCGGTGCGGCCCTGCTCCGCGCCCTCGCGGCGCGGACCGGTGGCCGGGTCCTCTCGCTGGACGACCCTGGTCAGGTCTTCGCCGAGAGCGTGGCGCTGCCCGGTACTCCCCTGCGCCACTACCAAGCCCTCTGGTGGGCACCGCTCGCCGCCGCGCTGGCCTTGCTCCTGGTGGAGATCGCCGTCAGGATGGGGATCTTCGGCCCGGTCTCCCACCTCCTCCGAGGCCGGTTCGGGGCCTGAATCGGGTAAACGCGGCGGGTTGAGGGCGGCGCACCCCACGGTGCGCTATGATCGATCATAGAGGACGCTGCCCGAATGACTATTTGATCCTCCCCAAGGTCGTTGACGGCCGAGACCATCAGGTGCATTTGACGGAGCCTTGACGGGAGCTTCCAGGAGGGATAGCGACGATGCGACCGCGCCCTCACCGGGCAGACCAGCCGCGACTTCGGCGTCCATGCCGCGATACTCGCCGATGATCCGCGTCAACGTCCACACCGAGGCCGGGGGTCTCCGGAATGATCTCCCGCTGACGGCAATCAGTGACGCCCTGGCGAGCGTCGACGACCTCCTCTGGATCGACGTGGTCGAGCCGTCGGCCGAGGATATTCTGCTGCTGAAGGAGGAGTTTCACTTCCACCCGCTCGCCCTGGAAGACGTCACGCGGGGCCACCACCGCCCAAAACTGGACCAGTATGACGGGTACATCTTCATGGTCTTCTACGGGCTGGATAGCGAGGAGGGCCGCCCTTGCTTGCGCGAGCTGTATCTCTTCGCCGGCAAGAACTATCTGGTCACGATCCACGATGGCAAGATGCCAGAAATTTCGCAAACGGCCGACCGCTGGTGCCGCAACATCGCCACACTGGGGAACCGTGGCGTGGGCTTGCTGGTCTACTCGCTGCTCGACGCCATCGTCGACGGCTACTTCCCGGTGATCGATGAATTCGGCGAGCGGGTCGAGGCGCTGGAAGAAAGCATCTTCGCCCAGGCCAGCTCCAAGGCCCAGTCCGAGATCTTCGCGATGAAGAAAGATCTCATGACGATTCGTCGCGTGCTGGGACCGCAGCGGGACGTCATGAACCTCCTCGTCCGGCACGACACCCCTCTGTTTGGCGCCGAGCAGATCATCTATTTTCAGGATGTCTACGACCATACGCTGCGGGTGACCGACGCCGTCGACAGCTACCGTGATCTCCTCTCCAGCGCGCTTGACGTGAACCTCTCGATGATCTCGTTCCACTTAAATGAGGTAGTGAAGCGGTTGACGGGCTCCTCGATCATCCTGATGTCGGTGACGCTGATCGCCGGCATCTACGGCATGAACTTCGACCGCATGCCAGAGCTAGGCTGGGTCTACGGCTATCCGGCGGCGCTCGCCTTGATGGTGGTCGTCGCCAGCAGCCTTTTCATTCTCTTTCGCCGCATCGACTGGATCTAGCATTGGCGATTCTAAGGGACGTTATGACCGCACCGTAATGACGCGGCGCAAAGGTGCGGCCATCAGACCTGGGTTAGGAGAAGGCCGGCGATGGTCAGGTAGATGAGGAGTCCGGTGGCATCGACCAGGGTGGTGATGAGGGGCGCGGAGACGACCGCCGGATCGACGCCAAGCCGGCGCAGAATGAGCGGCAGGACGGCGGCGACGGTGGCGGCCCAGATCGTGACGCAGACGATGGTGGAGCCGACGACGAGGCCAATCCTGACGCCATCTTGCAGGCCAACCCGGACCAACCCCGCCAGCCCCATGACCAAGCCGACCACCAAGCCGACCGCCATCTCCTTCGCCAAGACCCAGGAGAGATCGCGCAGGTCGACCTCGCCGACACCGATAGCGCGGACCAGCGTGGTGACGGTTTGGCTGCCGACGTTGCCGCCGATGCCGATGATCAGGGGGATAAAGGCGAGCAAAGCCGCCTCGCGATCGAGGCGATCGGCGAAGCTGGTGAGGACTTGGCTGGTGAGGAGGCCACCGACGAAGAGGAACAGGAGCCAACCGAGACGACGGCGGACCAGGAGTGCCACGTTGGCGAGCCGATACGGCGTGTCGAGCGGCTGCGAGCCACCGAGCCTCTCGATATCCTCAGTCGCCTCTTCTTCGAGGATGTCGGCAACATCATCTTGAGTGATGATCCCGAGGAGGCGATCTTCCTCGTCGACGACGGGCAGAGCGAGGAGATTGTGATCGATCAGGAGGCGGGCGGCCGTTTCCTGGTCGGCGTCCGCCCGCACCCGGATCGGGTCGCGGACCATGACCTGGGAGACCGGCGTCTCGGGCCGGGTCAGCACCAGGTTGTGCAGCGAGAGCACGCCGAGCAGGCGTTCGGCGGGGTCGATCACGTAGACGTAGAAGAGGGTTTCCGCTTCTTCCGCGACTTGGCGCAGGCTGGTGACGGCCTGATCGGCCCGGAGATCGGGGGGGACGGCGACGAAGGCGGGGGTCATGATGCCGCCGGCAGAGTCGGGCGGGTAGGCCATCAGCTCCCGGATCTCGGCCGCCTCTTCCGGCTCCATGGCGGTCAGAATCTGCTCGGCGTCGGCCTTGGGGAACTCTTCGAAGACGTCGGTAGCGTCGTCGGGATCCATCGCCTCGAGCAGATCGGCGGCGACGGCCCGACTGAGCGAGCGGAGGATGCCGGCGGCGCTGACCGGGTCAAGCTCTTCCAGCAGCTCGGCCAGCTCGGATTCCGGCAGCCACTGGAAGAGGACGGCGACCTCGGCCGGATCGAGCCGGGGCACGAGATCGGCCCATTCCGCCGGGCCGAGGCGATCGGCCAAGCCATGGATGCCGCGCTCCTGGCGCTGGGCGATCATCGCCCTGACCTCTGGCAGGAGCTCGTCGGTCGCCATGGCGTTCCTCGAACAACGGGACAATCGGCACCGGGCGGCTCCCGGCATGGATTGCGGGCGACCGGCCGCGATCACGGTGGGCGATGGGGGGGGCGGCGAAAACCGGCGACAAGTGGACGGGCACAAAAACACCCCGCCCAAAGAAGCAGCGGGGCGAGATGGCGAACGAGCGACCATGCTCGACGTACCTGGGAGTCTACGGAGTGACGGGGGGGGCGTCAAGTTGGGCACGCTGAGAGCGGTATCAGCCGCCTACGCTAGCGACTGCGACGGTTTCTGCACGACATAATACCAGTTTCCTGGGGCGAACAATAGTCAACGTTATGTCTCTATGATCACCGAGACTCCGAGATGGATCGGCGCTCGCCAAGTACGTTGGAGATGCCTTTCAGAATTTCGTCTGAATCTCCGAGCGCCGCGAAGACGGATCGGAGCCATGTCGATGTCGGTGTGGCAACGACGGGAGTGGCTGGCTTGTCTCACGGGAAGGACGAGATGAGTGGCATAGCGCGCGGGACCGAAGGGACGGATGTGGCAATTCCCGCCGAGTCCACCTGGGTGGAGGGAGAGGATGCCGCGGTCGGCCGCAAAATGATCGCCAGCCAGGTGGCCGCGTCGTGGGTCCAGCTTGGCAAGCGGTCGTAGAGTCCGTGGCCGGCGGTTGGGAACCAGACGAGGGTGGCCAGGGCACCGCTGGCGGCGGCCAACCGAACCGCCTCGTCCGGCGGGACGACAAGATCTCGGCCCGCGCCGAAAACGAGAAGCGGGGTCCGGAGGCGCGGCATCACCCCTGGCAGGGCGAAGTCGCGGACAAACGCCCGGAGGTGGGCCGCGCCTCCGAGAGCGGCGGCAAGCTGCTCGCGAAGGAGAGGACTGGCCGATCCAAGCCAATGGTCCCCGTCGTAGGGAGGGGTGATCGCTACCACGGCCGCGACTCGACGGTCGGCGGCGGCGGCTCGCACCGCCAAGGCGCCGCCGACACCGACGCCAACCAAGGCGACCCGATCCTCGTCCAGATCGGGGTTCGCGCGGGCGAGATCGAGCAGGCCATCGGCCAGATCGTCGCAGTCGGCGGTGAGCGGGATCGTCTGCGCCGCCTCCCCGGTGCCGGGCCAATCAAGGGCGAGGACGGCCAGCCCGGCATCAAGGAAGGCGGCGGCCCAGAGGATTGTCTCCTCCTTGGCTGACGAGTTGCCATTCAGCAGGACGACAAGCGGGACCGGACCGTTTATAGCGGGTCGCGCCAACAAGCCAGGCAGGCGCCAGGCCCGCCACGACACCTCCGCCCGCGTCAAGGCTGGTGTCAGCGCGGGCATCGTTTGGGCGAAGAGGGAGATGGCGGTCGCCCGCAGGACCCGTAACTGGCGAGGATCCGTGGTGAAGAACTGGGCGGCGTGATAGCACATGGCCGCTTGGCGCCGCGCTTCAGCCGCCGCGCGTTCGCGCCCGCGCTCGGCCAGGCGGCGCGATTCGCCCACAAACCGCTGGGCTCCCCAAGTCCAAGCCACCAGCCAGTCATCCAAAGACCGGACTTTGTGCAAGATCTCGGTGACGGTTTCGTCCGGGATCCCCATCGCCCCGAACCTGGCCTGGCCAAAGGGGAGGCGAGCGGCTGTCGTCCATCGGAGCATCTGATTGAGGCGACGCCGACTGAGGAGCGGCACCGCCACCCAGGCTTGAGACTCCCATCGCCAGCGACGAAGTGGGTCCGGTCGTTCGCTCACAGAGATCTCGTCCAGGCCCGTTCGCGTGCCCAGGCGAGACGATGGGAGACGAGGAGACGATGGTGCTCGAAGCGGCAGACCAAGACGACCCGGTCGAGACGAACGACGCCGCGACGCAAGCACCCGATCAACTCGTCGACCACCGCGTTGATGAACACCTCCGGTTCGGCGCGGGCGGAGTCGGACTCGATGCCGAGCAGCGGCATGGCGATGGTGCGCAGGCGGGCGCTATCGGCGGCGACCGCGACCGCCCCGACCGCCCGTCGCAGATGCTCGATCCTGGTCGCCCCCCCCAGCGTGGGGTGAATCACGGCGTGGACGACGGCTTGAATCCCGAGCGAGTCGAGTCCTGTCGCGCCGGTAACCAACGCGCTGCCGAGATCGAGCGGAGCCCGCCCCATCGCCTCGCGCTCGATCGCGGAGCCCCCGAATGAGCGCAATCCAGGCAACCCGGCGGTGGAAACGGCACCCATCATCCCCCGACAGTTCGCCGCTACAACAACCGCCTCGACCCCTTGCTCAAGGAGATCCCCGGTCGTCGTCACGATCGCCGTCCGCCCGAAGCGAACTTCACCCAGCGGCTCGTCGCTCGCCACCGGCCGCCTCCTCTGCTTGCTCACTCGCGACGGAGACGCCGAGTCTACCACCGGCGCCTGGGCTCGTTTATCGCACGCCGCGAAGAGCGGCTCGACGACGGCCAAGGTTCGAGGGTCACTGGAATCAAGAGATCTGAAGGAAACGTGACAAGAACGGAGCGATCACGATCGGCGAACGAGTCACTCTCAGCAGAAAGATGATCCAACTGTACGCGAGATAAGAACGCGCGTGAGCGCCCTTAACCCCAGTGGTGCGTCTCGTCTCACTCCTTGGCATCGCACTGGTAGGGACGACGCAGGCGTTGCCTCATAGACATCCAGCGAGCGGTTGGGAGGGGGAAGCGGCGGCCACCGCGAGATCGCGGTGGACTGGCCGCTCGGGGCTGAAAGATCGCCCAGAGGGCACCCGGCTACTGGGACCAAGCCCACTGAAGGGGCTGGAGGGAGCGGGAGTGAGGAGCGGTGGGG
>Ga0136611_10003737_pt1 | contig 10654 bp, 8 predicted proteins | sample AntDrymUQ2232306_2_FD_106645 | JGI IMG/M metagenome (GOLD analysis project Ga0136611, IMG submission 106645) | Polar desert sand microbial communities from Dry Valleys, Antarctica - metaG UQ223 (23.06) | ecosystem: Environmental > Terrestrial > Soil > Desert | place: Antarctica: Dry Valley... | reverse complement strand
TGACCGGCACCTGCCGGCCCTGCCAGTCCCAGTAGTCCGTCGCGATCCGGTGCCGCGCCGCGAGGTCGAGGAGAGCCTGGTCGGGGGAGGTCACGGCAGGCAGTGTCTCACCCGGGACGACCCCGAGGAGGAGGGTGCCGAGCGGCGGGCGTGCGTAGACTGCCTCGCCGTACGGTGTGACCTCGGTCACCGACATCGCCAGGACCCGACTCGGAGGGGACCATGAGCACCTCAGCACCCGACACCACCGCGCCCGCGCCGCGCCGCGACCGCACGCACTACCTCTACATCGCCGTGATCGTCGCGGTGGTCCTCGGCATCATCGTCGGGTTCGTCGCCCCGGAGTTCGCGGCCGGCCTGAAGTGGATCGGCGAGACCTTCGTCGCCCTGATCAAGATGATGATCCAGCCGGTCATCTTCTGCACGATCGTCATCGGTGTCGGCTCGGTGCGCAGTGCCGCCAGTGTCGGGAAGGTCGGCGGTCTCGCACTCGGCTACTTCCTGGCGATGTCCACGGTGGCACTCGCGATCGGCCTGGTCGTCGGCAACCTCATCGACCCGGGCGAGGGGCTCAACCTCACCGAGGACGTCGCCGCCGCGGGGGCCGAGCAGGCCGGGGAGTCAGGCTCGACCACCGACTTCATCGTCGGGATCGTCCCCGACTCACTCTTCTCCTCGCTGACCTCGGGCGAGGTGCTGCAGACGCTGCTCGTCGCCCTGCTGGTCGGCTTCGCCATCCAGGCCATGGGCCGCGCAGGCGAGCCCATCCTGGTCGGCATCGGCCACCTTCAGCGGCTGGTCTTCCGGGTGCTCGCGATGGTGATGTGGGCGGCCCCGATCGGTGCCTTCGGCGCGATCGCAGCCGTGGTCGGCGAGACCGGTCTCGATGCCCTCAAGAGCCTCGCGGTCCTGATGATCGCCTTCTACATCACCTGCTTCATCTTCGTGTTCGTCATCCTCGGCACCATCCTCAAGATGGTCACCGGCGTCAGCATCCTCAGCCTCTTCAAGTACCTCGCCCGCGAGTTCCTGCTGATCCTCTCGACATCGTCGTCCGAGTCGGCGCTGCCGCGACTGATCGCCAAGATGAACCACGCGGGCGTCGACCGCTCGACCGTCGGCGTCGTCGTGCCGACCGGCTACTCCTTCAACCTCGACGGCACCGCGATCTACCTGACCATGGCGTCGATCTTCATCGCCGACGCGCTGGGCCAGCCACTGGCGATCGGCGAGCAGATCTCGCTGCTGGTCTTCATGATCATCGCCTCGAAGGGCGCCGCCGGGGTCAGCGGCGCCGGCCTGGCCACTCTGGCCGGCGGCCTGTCGTCGCACCGTCCGGAGCTGCTCGACGGCGTCGGCCTGATCGTCGGCATCGACCGCTTCATGTCCGAGGCCCGCGCGCTCACCAACTTCGCCGGCAACTCGGTGGCCACCGTGCTCATCGGCCACTGGACCGGCACCCTCAACCGCGGCCAGCTCGACGCCGTGCTCTCCGGGGCGGACCCCTTCGACGAGCGGACGATGATGGACGACGACCACTCCGAGGGCGAGCGCTCCAACATCGTGCCCGGGGTCGACGATGCGCCGGCGAGCGAAGGCACCGGAGCCACCCGGCACTAGCCGGGTGGTCGCGGGCCTCGCTAGTTTCGCTCCGTGACCAACGAACGCGCGGGAACGCCCGCCCAGCCGTCCGACCTCGTCGACGTCGCGCACCTGGTGACGGCGTACTACACCGGGGTCCCCGACCCCGAGGACGTCGACCAGCAGGTCGCTTTCGGCACCAGCGGTCACCGCGGCACCAGCCTCAAGACGTCGTTCAACGAGACGCACATCCTGGCCACCACGCAGGCGATCTGCGACTACCGCCGCGAGCAGGGGTACGACGGCCCGCTGTTCCTGGGCCGCGACACCCACGGCCTGTCCGAGCCGGCGTGGGCCTCGGCGATCGAGGTGCTGGTCGCCAACGACGTCACGGTGCTGGTGGACTCGCGCGACGGCTACACCCCGACCCCGGCGGTGTCGCACGCGATCCTGCGCGCCAACGGGTCTCGACGGGGCTCGACCAACGCACGTCGGTCCGGGCTGGCCGACGGGATCGTGGTCACGCCGTCGCACAACCCGCCGTCCGACGGTGGCTTCAAGTACAACCCGCCGCACGGGGGCCCCGCCGACACCGACGCCACCTCGGTGATCGCGGCCCGGGCCAACGCGCTGATCAAGGACGGGCTGGGCGAGGTCCGCCGGACGTCATACGAATCGGCTCGCCGGGCAGCCGGAACGTATGACTTCCTGGGGACGTACGTCGACGACCTGCCGCAGGTGGTCGACCTCGCCGCCATCAAGGAGGCCGGCGTCCGGATCGGTGCGGACCCTCTGGGTGGAGCAGCGGTGCACTACTGGGGAGAGATCGCGGACCGCCACGGTCTCGACCTGACCGTGGTGAACCCACTGGTGGATGCCACGTGGAGGTTCATGACCCTGGACTGGGACGGCAAGATCCGGATGGACTGCTCGTCGCCCTCGGCGATGGCCTCCCTGATCACGCGCAAGGACGACTACGACATCGCGACCGGCAACGACGCCGACGCCGACCGGCACGGCATCGTCACCCCGGACGCCGGGCTGATGAACCCCAACCACTACCTCGCCGTCGCGATCGGCTACCTGTTCGGTGGCGCGCGCCCGGGGTGGCCGGACGCCGCGCGGATCGGCAAGACCCTGGTGTCGTCGTCGATGATCGACCGGGTCGCCGCGTCACTGGGCCGGCCGATGGTCGAGGTGCCGGTCGGGTTCAAGTGGTTCGTGCCCGGCCTCATCGACGGGTCGTTCGGCTTCGGCGGCGAGGAGTCGGCCGGAGCGTCGTTCCTGCGGCTGGACGGCAGCACCTGGACCACCGACAAGGACGGCCTCATCCTGGCGCTGCTCGCCTCCGAGATCCTGGCGCGGACCGGCAAGAGCCCCTCGCAGCACTACGCCGACCTGGTCGCCGAGCACGGCGACCCGGCGTACGCCCGCGTCGACGCGCCGGCCGACCGGGCCCAGAAGGCCAAGCTCGCCGCCCTCTCCCCCAACGACGTCGAGGCCACCTCGCTGGCGGGCGAGGAGATCACCGCCCGGCTGACCGAGGCACCCGGCAACGGCGCCAAGATCGGCGGACTCAAGGTGACCACCGAGAGCGCGTGGTTCGCGGCCCGACCATCGGGCACCGAGGACGTCTACAAGATCTACGCCGAATCCTTCCGCGGACCTGACCACCTCGCGCAGGTGCAGGCCGAGGCGCGTGAGGTGGTCTCGGCCGCCCTCCGTTGAGTTGGGCCACATGGTGCTGCGAGTTGGGCGAAATGGTCCTCCGCGACGACCATTCGCCCAACTCACGTGGCTATTTCGCCCAACTCAACGAGTGAGGTCGAGGTCCTTGTGCCAGGACTGGGTGACGTACGCCGTCTCCCAACCCATCGAGCGGTAGAGCCCGTCGGCGCCGGTCGGCGAGTCGGCGTCGACCTCGAGGCCGACCCGGTTGCGGCCGCGTTCGGCGGCGTCGGCGATCACGGTCAGCAGCAGCGCCTTGGCCACCCCGCGGCCGCGGGCGCGGCGGTGCACACCGATGTAGTCGACGTAGCTGCCCTCGAGGCCGGCGTCGTCGGCCGAGACGGAGGTGCTGACCAGGGCACCGCCGGGCACCATCTGCCCGTCGTCCTCGACCAGCGCCAGCCACCAGTGGTCCCAGTGGTGGCCGGGGTCCTCGCGCAACCGCTGGGTGAACTCCGAGAAGCTCTCCCGGTAGGAGTTGAAGTGGTCCTCGAAGGACTCCTCCAGCATCCGGTGCACGGACTGCAGATCCTCAGCCACCGGGAGGGTCGTCCCGTCGCCGAGGTCGTGCACGCCGACCCGGCGTACGACGACACCCGGGCGCAGCGTCGGCGAGACATCGTCCGACGCGACCGGCCGGTACATGTTCAGCCAGGTGCGGGTCAGCCGGTGGCCGGCCTCGGCGGCCCAGGCCTGCAGCGGCTCGTCGCCCGAGTCGAGCAGCAGCTCCAGGCGGATCTCGCTGACGTCCCGCTCCGCGGCGATGGTGCGCGCGGCGGCCTCGGTCCAGGCGAACAGGCCGACGGCCAAGGCGTCGCGCTCGGGGCAGTCGGGGTCGACGACGACCCGCAGGTCGCTGCGGCCGGCCGCCCGGTCGTGCACGCTGACCCAGGCGCAGACACCCTCGGCCGGATCCTCGACCATGACCTGACGACGGGTCCAGGAGCCCTGACCGATCACCTCGGCAGTGATCGAGGCGGGATCGACCGACCCGCGCTCCGGGGTCAACGCCCGCCGGCGGTCGACCAGGGCCACCAGGGCCGCGAGGTCGACGGCCACGGGCGTGCGGGCGGCGTGCCCCTCGGGCAGCTCAGGGGCCGGATCCAGCGGCAACTCGGCCGACAGCATCTCCATGCTGTCGATCCTCCCATCCGCGGGTCGTCCACAAACGCCCAGGACCACAGGACGACGATGGTCGGGCGGTCCGATCTGTCGGCAGTTCGGTCGCCTGGAGGCCAGGACCGCGCCTGGTAGCGCGTTCGCGTGGCCCGAACTGCCGACGATCACGACCACCGCGGCCGCAGCTCGCGAGGGGCAGCGCTCAGGCGGCCTTCCGCGCCTGCTGGGTCAGTCGGGCCTGGGCGGCGCGACGGACCTTGGCGCCACCGGTGGACATCTTGTAGAGCATGGCCAGCTGGGCCGGGGCGTTGGCAGGCTTGGTGGTGGCCAGCCAGCCGTTCGGCAGCGACAGCCGGACCACCTTGTGCCACGCGGAGTAGACCTGCTTGACCATCGGCGCGGAGTGGTAGTTGAGGCCGTACTTCCGGAACAGGGCCTGGACCTGCGGCGCGATCTCGGCGTACCGGTTGGACGGCAGGTCCGGGAAGATGTGGTGCTCGATCTGGTGGCTCAGGTTGCCGGTCATCAGGTGCAGCGCCTTCGAGCCGGAGATGTTGGCCGAGCCGAGCATCTGGCGGACGTACCAGTCGCCGCGGGTCTCGCCATCGATCGAGCGCTTCTCGAACGTCTCGACGCCCTCGGGGAAATGGCCGCAGATGATCACGGAGTGGCTCCACACGTTGCGGACCACGTTGGCGGTGAAGTTGGCGCCCAGCGTCGGCAGGAAGGAGCCCGTCGGGATCGAGAGCGCCGGGTGGACGACGTAGTCCTTGGCGGCCTGCTTCCTGATCTTGCCGAGGACCTGCTTGAGGCGACGCTGGAACTCGGGGTCCTTGGTCTTCTTCTTGGCGATGGTGGCGCCGAGCTCGAGGTCGTAGGCCGCGATGCCGTACTCGAGGAAGACCATGTTGACGAAGTTCCATAACGGCTGGCCGAGGTGGAACGGGTGCCAGGGCTGGTCCTCGTCGACGCGCATGATCCCGTAGCCGAGGTCGTTGTCCTTGCCGATCACGTTCGTGTAGGTGTGGTGCAGCTCGTTGTGGCTGTGCTTCCACTGCTCCGCGGGTGTCGCGGAGTCCCACTCCCAGGTGGTCGAGTGGATCTTGGGGTCGCGCATCCAGTCCCACTGTCCGTGCAGGATGTTGTGGCCGATCTCCATGTTCTCCAGGATCTTCGACACCGACAGGCCGGCGGTGCCGACGAACCAGGCCGGCGGAAAGATGCTGAACAGCAGCACCGCGCGGCTGGCCGCCTCGAGCGAGCGCTGGGTCTTGATCACCTTGCGGATGTACGCCGCGTCGTCGGCGCCGCGCGAGTCGAGGATGCTCTGCCGGATCGCATCGAGCTCGCGACCGAGCTCCTCGATCTGCTCGGCGCTGAGGTGGGCGATCGGGTTGGTCTGCTTCTTCTGGATGACAGTCATGATGGTCTCCGTTCGTGGTTTCGAGCAGGTTGCTAGCGCAACCTGCTCGACCAGCGGGAATCGGTCAGTGGTCGAAGTGGCACGCGCCGGCGGGCGCGTTGATGCAGGTCTGGACGAGGGTGCCGCCGGTGTTGGTCTCACCCGGGACGGCAGTGGTGATCTCGCCGTTGCGCAGGTCGCGCACGGCGCCTTCCTTGAGCGGCAGCACGCAGCCGTAGCAGATGCCCATCCGGCACCCGCTCGGCATCAGCACGCCCGCCTCCTCCGCGATGTCGAGGATCGGCTGGCTGCCGTCGCCCTCGACGAGGGTGCCCTCACGGTCGAAGGTGACCGAGCCGCCCTCGCCCGCCACGACGCGGGCGGCGCGGAACTGCTCGGTCGCCAGGGTCAGTCCGCGGGCCGTGTGGTGCGCCTCGAGGGCCTCGAGCAGGCCACCCGGGCCGCAGGCGAGCGAGGTGCGTGCGTCGAGGTCGGGAACAAGAGCGACGAGGTCGGCGACGTCGAGGACGCCGTGCACGTCGTCGTACCGCGCGACGAGGGTGATGACCCCGGCCGCGTCGAGGGCCTTGAGGTCGGCGAGGAAGATCGAGTCCGGCTCGCTGGGCGCCACGTGGACGACGACGACGTCGTAGCCCGCGCTGCGCGGCAGCCGCAGGACGCCGCTGTCGGTGGCCGGGAAGAGGTTGCGGAGCATCCCGATGACCGGGGTGATGCCCGAGCCCGCGGTGACGAAGAGCAGCTTGCCGCCGCCGACGGGCAGCACGAACTCGCCCGCCGCCTGCTCGAGGTGCACCAGCGTGCCCGCACGGGCCTCGCGGACGAGGTGGTTGCTGACCAGGCCGTCGGGCACGGCCTTGACGGTGATCGAGATGAGCCCGTCGCGGCGCGGGCCGTGGGTGAGCGAGTAGGCGCGCCACTGGCGTACGCCGTGGACGTCCACGCCGATCCGGACGTACTGGCCGGGCACGTGACCGGCCCAGTCGGCGCCGGGCCTGATGACCAGGGTGGCGGCATCGGCCGTCTCGGGGCGGACCTCGACGATCCGGCCCCGCAGGTCGGCGCCCGAGCGGAGCGGGCTGACGAGGTCGAGGTAGTCACTCGGCAGCAGCGGGGTGGTCGCGGCCTCCGCGAGACGCAGCGCGCGTCGGCGCAGCGAGCGAACCGCCTGGGGCTCGAGAGTCATGCTCATAGTGTCTATCCTGCTCGTTCGCTAGTGTTAGTTCCTGACCTGGCTGCGTGAATCAGCGTGGCGGTTTTGTTCGGAGAGGACAAAAATGGCTAGCGAGGTGACCCCGGCCACGCCTGAGAGCGAGTTCGCGACGCCCAGGCAGGCGTTCGCCCTCGACCAGGGGCTGGTGGACCTGCTCCGGGCCAAGCTGCCCGAGGTGGCCGAGCACACGATCGGGGCCGTGATGGCCGAGGTGCCGTCCTACGCCGGGGCCTTCGGCGGGCCGATGGGCTCGACCATCGAACAGGCCGTGCAGATGGCGCTGGCGGGCTTCTTGAGGCTGGCGTCGCGCGGGCGCACCGAGGACCCTGGCACGCCGCTGTCCCCGGCCCTGGAGGGTGCCTACGCGCTCGGTCGGGGTGAGGCGCGCAACGGCCGTTCGGCCGACGCCCTGTTGTCGGCGTACCGGGTCGGCGCCCGGGTGGCCTGGCGCGAGCTGTCCGCGACGGCGGTGGCCGACGAGGTGCCGGCCGACGTAGTGGCGGCCTTCGCCGAGCTCGTCTTCGCCTACATCGACGAGCTGTCGGCCGCCTCCGTGGCCGGGCACGCCGACGAGCTCGAGACCACCGGGCGGGTGCGGCAGCGTTACCTCGACCGGCTCGCGGTCGGGCTGCTCCGGGGAGACCCCGCCGACGCCCTGGTCGCCGCTGCCGAACGTGCCGACTGGCAACCCCCCTCGACGCTGACCGCCGTCCTGCTCCCGGAGTCGCAGGTGCGTCCGGTGCTCGGCCTGGTCAACCCGCACACCCTCCAGCCGACCGAGGAGACCGCGGGGCTGCCCGAGGGCCAGGCGGTGCTGCTGGTCGCCGACCTCGGCGGCCGCTCGCGCGGTCGCCTGATGCGCATCCTGGCCGGCCGGCACGCGGTCGCAGGACCGGCCCGGTCGTGGCTCGAGGCCCGCGGCTCCTACGACCGGGCGGTCCGGGCGCTGCCGCTGCGCGCCGGCAATGACTCCCTGGACACCGAGCAGCACCTCGCGACCCTGGTGCTGAGTGCCGACCCGGAGGCTCTCGCAGACCTGCGCGCCCAGGTGCTCGCGCCGCTCGCCGACCTGCGCCCCGCAGCGGCCGAGAAGCTGATGACCACGCTGCGGGCCTGGCTCCTCCACCACGGGCGCCGCGACGAGATCGCCGAGGCGCTCTTCGTGCACCCGCAGACCGTGCGCTACCGGATGGGCCAGCTCCGCGAGCTGTACGGCGACCGCCTCGAGGACCCCGCGACCGTCCTCGCCCTCACCGTCGCCCTGGGCATCCCCCCGACCCCCTGACGCCGAGCAGGCCCCAACTTCCCGCCGAGCAGGCCCCAACTTCCCGCCGAGCGGGCGCCAGATTCCTCCCGCCTGTGGAGAACATGGAATCTGGCGTCTGTTCGGCGGGAAGTTGGAGTCCGTTCGGCGGGATTCCACAGGCTGTGTAGAAATCTGTGGAACTGCGCAACCTTTGTCCAACCCTGGACGAAGAGCGAGTGCGGGACAGGCAAGAAAGCTCGGGACGGAGAAGAAGGTCTTCAACGCCGTGGCCGGGCTCGGCATCGAGACCGTCGAGGCCGTGCTGCTCTACCACGTGGTGCCCGCTGCGCCCGATGGATCTCTGACCCACAGAGACCACCCGAGCGGCGCCACCGAGTCTCACGAGGACTCGGGGGTGCTGCCCTGTCCCAGGGTCACCCGCACCCGCGTCAGGCTGCCGCGGCGAAGACCGGCTCCTGCACCGGAGACTCCATCGGCCGTGGGCGGAGGAAGAGGCCGCCGACCAGGGCGGCCAGTACGGCGCAGCCTACGCCGGCGAGGAACGCCGCCTGCAGGCCCTCGTTGAGGGCCACCACGGGGTCGGCACCCGCCGCCTCCAGCGCGGAGGTCCGAGCACTCGAGACGGCCACCAGCACCGCCAGGCCGAGGGCCCCGCCCATCATGAAGCTGGTGTTGACCACGCCCGAGGCGAGTCCGGCCTCGTGCGGCTCCACGTCGCCCATGGCGGCGAGCAGCACCGGGTTGAAGGCGATGCCGGCACCGATCCCGAGCAGCACCATCGCGGGCAGCACGTCCACGACGAAGGTGCCGTCGACGGGCGCCCGGGAGAACAGGGCGAGGCTGACCCCCGCCAGACCCAACCCCACCGCCAGCGGGGCGCGGATGCCGAAGCGCATCACAATCCGGTCGCTCAGGCCCAGCGAGCAGGCCGCCATCACCACGCAGGACGGCAGGTAGGCCAGCCCGACCGCGAGGGCGTCGTACCCCAGCACCTGCTGAAGGTAGAGCGCGGAGAGGAAGAAGCAGGCGAACATCGCGGCGGACCAGAGCATGCCGACCACCTGGCTGACCGCCACGTTGCGGAGGGTGAACAGCCGCAGCGGGATCAGCGGGTGCGCGCAACGGGCCTCGCGGCCCACGAAGCCGACCAGCAGCACGGCAGCGGCGCCGAGCAGGGTCAGGGTGCGGGCGGAGGTCCAGCCCGCTTCGTTGCCGCCGACCACGCCGTACATCGCGACCATCAGGGCCAGGGTGACCAGGCCGGCGCCGGCCACGTCGAGGCGCCCGCGCTCCATGGGGACCACGTCGGCTGGCAGCAGCCGGCGGGCGAGCACCAGCACGGCGACGCCGATCGGCGCGTTGACCACCCACGCCAGCGCGGTCTGGGAGAAGCCCAGGTCGCTCTGGATGGAGGGCAGGGCCACGTTCACGATGTTGGTGTCCAGCACGATCATCAGGTCGCCCAGGCACAGCACGTAGAGCGCCAGCCACCGGGCGCGTTTGTCGTTCATCTCGTTCTCCTTCTCGCTTCGGGTCTCACCTGAGTCCACGAACGGCGCGAGCCGGATCCGACAGCTCTCCCGCACCTTTGTCTCTTCCCTTCATGGACCGACGCGACCCCGCGGACTCATCGGCCGGGCGTCCGGCCTGGACTCGTCCAATAGGAGGCGTCTCCTACGCTGGCGGACGTGACAGACAACGCCTGGCCCGCGCACATCGAGCGGATGTGGGACGACGACCGGGCGAGCCGGTCGCTCGGTATGGCCCTGCTCGAGGTCGCTCCGGGCCGGGCGACTGTGGTGATGCTCGTCACCGCTGACATGGTCAACGGGCACGCGATCGGGCACGGCGGGCTGACCTTCGCGCTCGCCGACACCGCCTTCGCGTTCGCCTGCAACTCCCACGGTCCGGTGACCGTGGCGCACAGCGCGGAGGTCCGGTTCCTGGCGCCGGTGCATCAGGGCGCCGAGCTGGTCGCGACCGCGGTCGAGCGGTCCCGCGCAGACCGCCGCGGTGTGTACGACGTGCAGGTGCACGCCGGCGACACCCTGGTCGCCACCGTCACCGGCCACGCGACCGAGCTCCGCAGCGCGCCCGCGGAGGACGACCGATGACCGCACGCACCCGCTGGCTGCTCACGGGCCTGGTGGTGGTCGTCCTGGTGGCCGTCGGCGCCCTCTGGCTCCGGGGCGACGAGCCTGCCCCCGCGGCGACCCCTGCGGAGCCGACCGCCTCCGCAGCGGGCGAGCCCACGACCGAGCCCGGCCAGCCGGGCACCTTCGACGGTGGCGACTTCGAGATCGCCGAGAACGTCACCCGCGAGGAC
>Ga0136611_10003736_pt1 | contig 10655 bp, 10 predicted proteins | sample AntDrymUQ2232306_2_FD_106645 | JGI IMG/M metagenome (GOLD analysis project Ga0136611, IMG submission 106645) | Polar desert sand microbial communities from Dry Valleys, Antarctica - metaG UQ223 (23.06) | ecosystem: Environmental > Terrestrial > Soil > Desert | place: Antarctica: Dry Valley... | reverse complement strand
GCGACGCCGGATCATCACCACGCACCGGCGGCGATCCGGGCGATTGACCTCGGCAAGGCCACGTTTTCGCAAAAGCCGCTGGCTCATAATATCTATGAGTGCTACGCGCTCGCCAAGGCGGCCCGGGAGAAGAAGGTCCTGACGCAGATGGGCAACCAGGGGCATTGCGGCGAATCCATCCGGCGCGCATGCGAATACCTTTGGGCCGGTGCGATTGGCAATGTGACCGAGACGCACAGCATCCTCGGGCGCAACTTCGGAGGGACCGGTGGCCGGCCGGAAAGCAAGCCGGTTCCGCCGACCTTGCACTGGGATGAGTGGCTCGGGCCGGCGCCGTTCCGCGAGTTCCACGACGGACTTCATCCGTTCGGCTGGCGGTCGTCGCGTGACTTCGGGACGGGCACCATCGGCGACATGGCCTGCCACAATCTCGACGCGTTGTATTGGGCGCTGAAAATCGGCGAGGCGAAGACTTTCACGGTGGAATGCTTGGCCACCAACGGCGGCAGCGAGGAAATGTACGCCCAGAACAATATTGTCCGATACGACGTTCCGGCGCGCGGCAATCTGCCTCCCGTGAAAATCCACGTGTGCGACGACGGCAAGCTCAAGCCGGAGATCATGCAGAACGCGGAAAAGGAGCACGGCGCCAAATTTGGCGAGAGCACGTTGTTCGTGGGCGACAAGGGACTGTTTCACACGACGGGCACGGCGGGCTCGTATGAGTTCTTGCCGAAAGCGCGGAAGGACGAATTTCCCGAGCCGGAGAAGACCCTTCCACGGGCGCACGGCGGACCGATCGAGGACTTGTTCTATGCGATCAAAAACGGGGGCACTCCGTGTTCAAACTTCGTCGACGTGGCCGGAATGTTCACGGCGTTTGTCCTCACGGGACATCTGGCGCAGTTCGCCGGCGTGGGCAAAAAGATCGAGTGGGACGTCGAGAAGATGGAATGCACCAACATGCCGGAGATCAACCGGCACGTCCGCCGCGAGTACCGCAAGGGCTGGGAAGTGTGAGCCACGCGTTCAACGCCGGACGAGTAGTCGGCTAAATTCTGGTTGGTAGAACAGGCTCACGCGAGTTCAGCGGTAGGTAACGCCAGAAGCGCTTCCAGCGGGTGAACTCGCGCATGCCCGGCTCAAGCTCCGCCGCCGCAAACGAACGTTCACACCCGGCCGGGCGCATGGACGCCATTCCGCCCAGATGAGCCGCACCGAGCGCGCGATGTTGCAGTCATTGGCCGTTGGCGCGGGCGGTGATGGCCGGCGTTGGTCAAAAACTTCGTTGAACTCGCGGCGAAGGAAACCGTCGGGTTCCAATGGAACTCCCTCTACACGATGAGCTGGGGCTTGTAGTTATCTTCTTCCGGAGGTTCCACAGCCCCCCTCGGTGTGGCCATCGCCTTAGAATCCGGGCCTTCGACGCCGCGCGGAAAAACTCGCTCCGGCCCGGAGGGAGAAGAGTGCAGGGTGGTGTCTGCGCGGGCCGCCGGGGCCGCCAGCACGCCCCCCACCGGCGTCCGAGTCGTCCGCGCTGCCGGTCGGACACTGCGGACGCCTCCCGCTACCGCCTTCGCTGGGATTGGCGTGCCGGTAAACTACCGGGCTGCTTCGGTCGAACTCGACGCCTTTACGTAAATTGCCCGTTCGCGTCGTCGAAGAACTGGGTCCCTTCTCGCCAGATGACCGCGATCTCCAGCGGCTTCAGCCATTCTATAAGCTTCGCCTCCGGCTTCTTCGGAAGGAGGATCGCTTTATTGACGCTGCCGAAACGCGACTTGCCTTGGAATGCGTAGTCGAGGAGCTGACCCACTGCCATTCTGATGTGCTCACGCGTGGTGGAGCTTTTCGCCTCGATGAGATTCTGCCGCGCCTGTTCGAATCCGTCGCACTGAAGATTTGCGTACTTTGCGGCGGCGAGCTTGCGATCCTGCGCCTCTAGCCACTGCTCGTAGTCGTCGACTAACGCCGCCTCAATCTTCTTAGCGCGACGGACCTTGGCCTGTGTCTGAACGGTGTAATCAAGTTGATGGCTTTCTGGCCGGTCCACAATCGAGAGAGCGGCAGATCTCGGCGAAATCTTGGCGACGAACTTCGATACGGTGGCCTGCTTCTGGTCAGCTACGGTTGAAATGGCTCGAAGTTTCTCCTCGATCCATTCGCAGACTTTTCGATGCGCGGCGTTCGTGTCCGGGTGGAGTCTCACTAACGACTGCGTGTGCTGGAGAACTTTGATCAGCGGGACGCCGGGTGGGGGCTGGCTCCACGGCTTGAAGGGAGACAGCGCGCGCAAGGATCCGAACGACTGTGTGGGCTTTACCCGTTTAGCTGTCCTCGCGTACTTGCCCTCGACCACTCCGAAGCCAACCATCTCCGGTCTGCGATCACGACGCCGCGCAATCAGTATCACGTCGCCGGGCATTACTCCGCCCTCAGTCAGACCGGCAAACCTCGGGCCGATCGGGTGGTCTTCATCGTTAGGGCTGTATCCCATGAAGGCCGCACGCTCGCGAACTGAGGCCGCCCGCCAATCTTCGACAGTTCCTTCATCGTCTCTGACATTTGGCGACACCACCCAATAGTTGCTGTCTCGCAAAACGGCCGACTGGGCTCGCTTAGTGAACTGGGCCATCTCCAGAGGCTATTTTGCGCAGCAGGAGTGTCAACACGAGGGGCGCGTCCGTGTCGTCAGACGCGTTCGCCACACGGGCGCAGGCGGGACGGACGCTCCAAACGGACGGTCAAAGAGTTTTGTCTCCAGAGCCCCCGCCAAGCTTGGCCAGCCGCTTCAGCGTTTTGTGCGTGTTGAGCAGGTGCCACCGTGCGCCGCCAGGTGACGAAACACCGCGCCGGTTTAACTCGTCCCGAATTTGCCGCACCTGCACGAATCCTGTAGCGCGAAGTTCCGCGATGGTCGGGGCATACTGCCTCGCCCGCTCGATTGCCTCGGCCGCGTAGCGCTTTGCCCGCTCTCGTCCAGTGGCACCGATCACAACGCCCCGGCGCTTTGCGGCAGCCATTGCCTCCTTAGTGCGCTGGCTGATTCTGCGGCCCTCCTCTTCTGCAAACGCGGCCTGCAGGTGTAGCATGAATCGATCTTTCGTCGGCTGGTCCACCGCGACGAAGTTGACGTTCGACTCCATGAGTCCAGAGATAAAATGCACGTTGCGAGCGAGCCGATCCAATTTCGCAATGACAAGACTAGCTCTAGTGCGCCGACACAACGCGACGGCCTTGAGCAACTCGGGGCGGTTGTGCGCCTTCTTCCCGGATTCCACTTCCGTGAACTCAGCGACTGTCGTGCCTCCCTTCGCCGCGATGTAGCGGCTCACCGAGTCACGCTGCGCATCAAGGCCCAGTCCAGAGTCTCCTTGCTTGGTCGTCGAGACGCGGAAGTAACAGACGCAAGCGAGGTCGGGCGTGGCAGTCCCCTCCGTGAAAGTGTTCTTTGGGGTCTTCGGTTTTGTAGCAGAGGGTCCTTCGTGCATAGACACAATGAAATCACAACGCCTTGAGTCGCAACAAGTTATCACCCAAGCAAGCCTCTGCGAATCCGCGCTTCGATGCGGCGCTTGGGCGAGTGGTATAACCTCGACTACTACCATCATCTCGCACACGGCGTTCGTCGGCTCGCCGTCGCTCAAATCGGAACCAAGATTGCCGATTTGAAAGTCATCGTTGGCAATCTCGTGGCGAACGACGAGCTCTCACCTGCGAAGGAGTTTCTCGATAGCATCTCCAGCCGCGTAGATGCCGCTGTAGACGAAGCCTACAAGCGCATACAAGCAGCCGGTAGAGAGGCATTCATCCAGTTCCTGTCACACAACCAAGAGTTCTGGGCGCATTGTGAGAACCGGAAAGGGTTAGGGTATCGTTCAGCGATAAGAGACATGACCGACGAAGAGGTCAAACGGAACTCAACCGAAGCCCAGACGCTTGTGCGTGGGCTCATCGTCTTGGAGTGGAACCGGATTGTTTCGGTGATCGAACGACTACTGCAGGAGCACGGCAACTCATTATCCGACCACGAGACCTCCGATGCGTGATTTCCTGATGAACTACGCTACGGAGTTGTTACGTGTGCGAATGTAACTTTATGCCCGCGGGCGCTCCAACGAAGAGAAGAGAACCTCCGGGCCGGCAGGGGATATACGGTGGCCCACCGTTGGCTGGCAACGCGGAAGCAGTCTGCACAAGCAACGGTGCCACGAGTCGTCGCTGCAGCGCCTCATCAGTTGGTGCACGCTCGCAAGGGAATGAAGACCGCGATTAATATAACCGGAGAACACAAGCAGATCTTCTCGGAAAGGCTAATGATGTCCACATAAAGCCACCCGGCGACTGTCCACCTGCTTCGTTCAAACGAGGAGTCGCGGTAATATCTAAAATCATTTTCCTTGAGGCGACCCTTGATAGTGTTTTTTATCACCCAGAAGACGGGCGTTCCAAGTAGTTAGGAAGGTTGTTCCGCCCTGACGCATTTCGAGCTCATCAGGTGAAATCAGAGTCAGCGTGGTGTGTCCGTCAACGGACCTGTAAGTCTCGCCCCGGAACGGAGCGGCTTCTATCCGGGGGACACCGTCCGCCGCAACTACGGTATTTACGTCCGGCGCTTTCTGGCATCCAAGTGTTCCGAGGAACAGAACGAGAATGACAGAGTAGTGGCGTGCTTTGAAGTTCATGGCAGAGGGAAATTCTGGGGCTACGTTACAACCCGAAGCTCAGCGATAGCGGCGCGAAACACGACGCTGTTTCGCATTTCCAGCGAGGAAGCCATTTACCGCGGTCGACAGGGGAGTCCACGGCCTCCATCGGTGCCCGAGAGGAGTGGCCAAGGCAAGCCCAACCTCTTGGGAGCGGGGGCGCCGGAGGCGGGGTGGAAAGGTGGAATATTCGGCGAACAGCCTTGCCGCACTCGTTCGGGGCTGCGGCTACGGTTGCGGGAGCTTTCGTTCTCCCGTGCAGAGCGCTTGCCGCCGCAGCGGCTGTGTAGCTCAGATCCTCAGACGCGCACGGAGATCGAAAGTGCCAAACTCGCCGCCTTCTTTAGTCGAGAACGCGATACGCCCGGTCGCCACTCGATAGGCATAGCGAGTCAATTCTCCCCCAGCTGTAGCTGTCCTTCTCTTACACTCTTCACCAACCTCGGCCAAAAACTCCGGCGCGCGCAGTGAAACCGGTTCGTTTCCAAGCTCTTGATGCGCATCGTGCAGAATATCTAAAGCCCGCTCGGCAAGGAGCGTTTTCAACCGCTCTTTATCAGCGGGCGGAAGTGTTGCTTCCAGATGAGGAGCGAGTTAGACGGTTGCAGCTATCGCGCCGGCTTCGTAAAGCCGACGCTCGAGTAATGCGAGATCGGTTTCACGGTGTTTCGCCACCGCGTTCTCCAAAACATCCCGCGGGCGTGTTCTTTCTCGAAATCCCTGTTTGGGCGGACCAAGCCTTCCACGGAACCCACGCGCTGCGGCAGCCGCATCTGCTAGAGGATCCAGGGAGATAAGGTATACCGCAACTCCCCAAACCATCCACCGCCTTACCCGTGCAAATCGTCCAAGAATCTTAGTCATGGGAGCATTGATCAAGGCGATATTGAAGGGCTCTTGCAAACCCGTCAAGACCAGGAAAAAGTGTGGCGGCTGTGAGGTTTACGCGGTGGAGATGCTCAAGGGCTTCCCGGCGCATCGCAGCGGGAAGAACTAGCTTCAGTATGGCAAGGTCGCCTTTCTCGAGTCGACCTCACGGGTGTCCGGTCAATTCGCTGATGGATCGGCGTTAGTGCGCAGTGGTCAGTAGCTTATGCATGAAGGTTAATGTCACGCATTTGAAGTGCGCGACGGTCGTTTGCAGGATTGCGGCCCATGAATGCTGGCCGCCACGTGATTTCCCAAGTGCTCGATTTGGTGGATCGCAAAACCCTTTCCCGCCTCGTCGCGCGTTACCACGCCGAGTCTCGAGTCAGACATTTTGGGTGCCGCCAGCAACTCATCTGTATGGCTTTCGCTCAATTGACTTGGCGCGAAGGCTTGCGCGACATCGCCACCTGTTTGAATGCCAAACCCGACGCGCTCTACCACCTGGGCTTTTGCGAACCGGTGGCCAAATCGACTCTGGCCGACGCCAACGAACAACGTGACTGGCGGCTGTGGGAGGACTTGGCCAAAACTCTCATGCGCAAAGCCAGGGCGCTCTATGCCGGCGAGGATCTCGGCTTGGAGCTGGAAAACACCGTCTATGCGTTGGATTCCACCACCATCGATCTCTCCCTTACCCTCTTTCCCTGGGCGGATTTTCGCCAGACCAAGGCGGGAATCAAACTGCATACCCAGCTCGATTTGCGCGGACCGATTCCCACCTGCATTGCGATCACCAGCGCCCGCAAGCCCGATGTCCTCTGGCTCGACGACGTGCTTTTCGAGCCGGGAGCTTTCTACGTCCTGGATCGTGGTTACATGGACTTCCAACGCCTGCACCGGATCGCCTCTGCCGGCGCTTTCTTCGTGACGCGAGCCAAGGACAACCTGCGCTTCTCCCGTCAGCGCTCTCTTCCTGTGGATTACCCAAGCGGGGTGCGCAGCGACCAGCTCGGCAAGCCCACCCTGCCCAAAGCTCGGAAGGACTATCCATCCCTTCTGCGCAAGGTGCGCTACTTCGATGCCGAAACGAGGCGCGATCTCGTGTTTCTGACCAACCATCTGCAGATCCCGGCGCTGACCGTGGCCCAGGTTTATCGGCTCCGCTGGCGGATCGAATTGTTCTTCCGCTGGATCAAAGGACACCTGCGCATCAAGCACTACTTCGGCACCAGTGCCAACGCCGTGAAAACTCAGATCTGGATTGCCGTGGCCGTTTACCTGATGGTGGCCATCCTGCACAAGCAACTGAAGCTGCCTGGCACTTTGCACAGAACTTTGCAGCTTTTGAGCGTTCACCCGTTTGAGAAAGTGCCTCTCCCTGAACTACTTACCGAACCGGACTGCAACTCTTTGATATCACCAGATTGCAACCAGCTCATGTTGTGGGACTTATAACCGGACACCCGTGAGTCGACCTTGGAGTTCCCCATCCCACTCTGCCTCGGTCGCTTGGCAGCTTACTGTCTGCGCCGTCGTAACATCCCGATCGGCTGTCGGCTCCAATCCAAACGTCGCCATGAGGTTCTCCTTGAAAGTATATGAGAGATTGCATGGACAAAGGCTGATGCCTTGTTGCAATGAGAGCCGAGAGTGGCCTCGGCTCGGACGAAGGCTCACGACAAGAGGCCGACTTTCTTCGGGCCGGAGCGATTGCGCGAAATAGCCGCGATGACGCTCATCGACTTCGTCCACGTATTCGGGCGCGGACGACGCGTGCATTACGTGCGCGATGTGGCTTCTAAATCGCACGTGATTCACTGCCTAAATCGCGACGGCATCGTCCGCAATGTCGAACGCGAAAAACGTCGCCACTGGAAAAGAGTAAGTAAAATCGAGTAGCCGAGTCGGCCCCCCATGGTGCTGTATGAGACTTAGCCACATCAACACGTCGTTCTCATCCGGCACAGACGTCAAAAACTCGTGAGCGCGGTTCTGAAAATCCCGCAGCATACAATTCTCGCGGTTCCTTAAGAGTCCCCGCGGGCAACCAGCCAGTCTAGCGCCTCTTTCGAGGCAGCTCTCAAGGCCCCACCGCACACAGCGCTGACCGCGGAAGATCCAACCCCGGTCCATCAGTTTGTTGCCGAGGTCCCATACCTCTCGCCATTCTCGCACTGTAACAACGTGAAACATTGCTTGATCCTAGCTCCACAGGTTTCACCGATATAGCACGAAACTTCTAGATACGCGCCGAACGACGGCCGGGACGCCGGGTCTCCGCGCAACCCGCTTGCGCGTGCCCATCCATTGCCCGGCTATTTCGAAAGCGACGGGCTGAGCCACTCGTGATGTCGTCGGCCGGCAGAAGCGGAATTCTTCGGCACGCTGAAGGGGGGTGACGGGAGGTCTAAAGGGGCATGAAAATATTCAGCCGATAAGCGCGTCCGAAAGACGGAACCCGCCGAACCGCTTCAGGCTCAAGGAGGAGAAGCGCAAGTTGTTCCTCGGTTTTTTCGGGTGGGCGCTGGCCGCGACGTTTTAGAGCGCGAATCCTCGAAGATCTCCCGACCCCGATGCCGAGGGCAGAGCCTGCGCGGTGTGCCGCGACCTGCGAGACGCACACCATGACGGCGCTTCCATCCGGCATCCAAATCAGACGCGTCGGCAACCTGCGGCTCTCCGTTGATGCCTGGCGGCGCGGGACCAGACACCCAGCCAGAAAGCGAGATAGTAGCCGAGCACGACCGCACCCGCTGCCATCGAACCTGCTAGGCCGGATTTGGCCAGCCACGAGTGCTCGCCCGAGAAGCCGTCCCACGCGTGCCACGCCCGCCAGAAGCCGAAGCCAAGCCTCAGGGCTACTCCCACCGTAATTGCGAGCACCAGCCAGCGGTTGGGAGTGTAGTAGAGGGAGCGTGGAGGAGCCTCCTCCCAGCGGGTGAGCGCGATTCCGATGAGGCCGAGCACGACTCCCGCCGCAAGCCCGAGAGCGCTAAAACTGAACGCCTTCGGAACCCATGTAGCGGTAATCGCGGCTGTCCCGAGAAAGAGCGCAGCCGAGAAGCCGAGCCCGAGGGCGTTGACGACCGCCACCCAAAGCCGAGCGAGCCGCCGCGCAGTCCCCATTCGGTAGCGCCGAGCGATTGAGAAGGGCAGGCTCAGCGTAATAATCGCGACCAGTAGGATCAGCCCGAGCGGGATGAGGATAAGAGGCATTCAGCTCCCGCTACTCCTCGCCACGGCGCCCGTCACCCTCCATAGGCGAGATTGTCCATCGCCGGCAAAGCGTGACCAGTCGATTCGCTCCGTCGCGATCTGCAAGCAGCCCGAGCAGGTGGCTTCGACGGAGGCGCAGAAAGCCTTGAGAGAATCGGGTCAATCGTAGAAAGCGCACGTTCACGCGTGATTCACCCTTGCTTCAAACCGCATCCTTGCGGCTACTTCGGCGACCCGAAGCGCGAGTGCCGCTGCTCGCCCGCGCAGGTCGAACGTTACCGCAACCGCATCTCCGGGCCGCTGCTCGATCGGATCGACATTCACGTCGAAGTCCCGGCGGTCGCCTTCCGCGAGCTCGCTGGCAAAGATCAGCCCGGTGAACCTTCGGCCGCGATCCGCGAGCGCATCGCGGTAGTGCGGGAAGTTCAGCGCGAGCGCTTCGGCGCGAGCAGCAAAGTGCGTTGCAACACGCGCATGACCTCGAAGCAAATCAAAGCCCAATGCGCGCTCGGCGAGGCCGCTGAAGGGATGCTGCAAATGGCGATGACCGAGCTGAACTTCAGCGCCCGCGCTTACGACCGGATCCTCAAAGTCGGCCGCACCATCGCCGACCTCGAAGGTTCCGCGACGATCGAGGCACCCCCATGTCGGGGAGGCGATCCAGTATCGCACCCTGGACCGCAATCTTTGGGCGTAAAACTCCAGTTCTAACGATCCGCGCTCCTAAGGCTCAGCCGTCCAAGCCGCTCCGTATGAAAGTTCTGGAAATGCTCCTTGCTGGCCTGGTCCTCGCCACGGCTGCCATCGCCGAAGAGATGGGGAAGTTGACGATGCGCGTGAGCGACGCGGAGACGAACCAAACCCTGCCAGCGCGCGTGGTCTTGCGGAGTAGCGATGGCACTTACCCCGGGGACCGAATCGCGTGTTCCGCGGCACGGTGGCCACATCTGGAGATGCACGGCATCTTCCTCGCAGGCGAACAGACCTTTGATCTACCGGTCGGAAAGACCGAAGTCGCGGCGGCACATGGATTAGAGTATCACCTCGAGCGCAGGGAAGTCGCCGTGCAGGCCGGCGAGCCAAAGCGTCTCGAGTTCAAGCTGCGCCGTGTGTTCAGCATGCGCCACGCTGGCTGGGTCGCGGGCGACATGCACATGCACATGCTGCATGGGGAGAATCAGCGCGCGACCAGCTACGCTGACGTGGCGACAACTTGCGACGCCGGCGGCCTCGACTTTGCCTATATCGGGCAGGAATACGTCGGCGCGGGGAAACTCGATCTGCAAGGATACGAAGCGGAGTGCGCCAAGGTCTCCAACGCGAACTTTCGCCTCCTCCTCGGGGGAGAGCGGCCAAAAAGCCTGCTCGGACACCAGGTGTTGATCGGGGTGCGTAATCCTTTCCTGATCGGCGAGGATCCGCCGTATTACGATTCTGCAGAGAAGGTGCACGCCCAAGGAGGGGCGCTGGTTTACGTGCACCCGGTCCGCTACTTCCCCGGAAAGAAGTATCAAGGAAAGTGGCTCGATTTCCCCGGAGTCAATCTGGCGCGCGAGCTGGTATTCGATTCCTTCCTCGGGCCCTCGTTCGATGGCCTAAGCGTTCTCAGCGACGAGCCGGCGAACCCGCAAGCTTACGGCTTGTGGGTCAGTCTTCTGAACCGGGGCCTGTTCGTGCCCGTGTTCGCCGATAGTGATGCGTGCTTCGACCGCCTTACGCTGGACATCAAGACACCTGGCCTTTGGACGACCTATCTCCACGTCGGTCGCGAGGGGAAAATGGATCACGAGACGCTGTCCAGCGCGGTTCGCGCGGGGCGGACGCTGGCGACGACAGGTCCGCTGCTCCAGTTCAGCATCGATG
>Ga0136611_10003735_pt1 | contig 10659 bp, 8 predicted proteins | sample AntDrymUQ2232306_2_FD_106645 | JGI IMG/M metagenome (GOLD analysis project Ga0136611, IMG submission 106645) | Polar desert sand microbial communities from Dry Valleys, Antarctica - metaG UQ223 (23.06) | ecosystem: Environmental > Terrestrial > Soil > Desert | place: Antarctica: Dry Valley... | reverse complement strand
GCGCAGCGCCGGACAGCGCCGGGCCGACGCGCTGACCGAGCTGGCCGACCGGGCGCTGCGCCACGAGGAGCTGCCCGACCACGGCGGGCACCGGCCGCAGGTCTCCTACGTGCTGCCCGCCGACTGGGCCGCCCGGCAGGCAGGCCGCGCGTCATGCGCGACCTGCAGCCGCTGCCCCGAGCACCGGCCGGACGGCTTCGCCGAGACGGTGCTGGCTTCGGTGCCCGGCCAGCCAGGTGTGCCGGCGGAGCAGGCCTGCGCCGTCGCCGCCTGGACCGGGCCGGCGACCCGTGCACGGATCGAGACGCTGCTGTGTGACGCACGGGTCAGCCGGGCGCTGCTCGACGACCTCGGTCAGGTCCGCGGCTTCGAGCCACTGCGCGAGACCGTCACGAAGACGCAGCGACGGGTGCTCGCTGCCCGCGACGGCGGCTGCGCTGCCCGCGGCTGCACTCGGCCCCCGGCGATGACCGACGTCCACCACCTTGTCGCTCAGGCGGACGGCGGAACGCACGATCTGGACAACCTCGTGCTGCTCTGCCGCAGACACCACGTCTTGTGGCACCTCGGCAGGCTCGACTACCCCGACCTGCACATCCCGTGGCACCCCAGCAGCGGAGGCCGCTCATCGACCGCTGCCTGAGCCCCGCACGACGGGGCGCCAGGTTCCTTCCCTCGCCCTGAGGCCGGGTGCGCAGCTGCCGCTACCCCTCCTCGAGATCGCCCTCGAGCTCGAGGTAAGTCCGCTTGAGCCCCTCGATCGTCGCCGCGTCCGGCTCGGCCCACAACCCTCGGTCGGCGGCTTCGAGCAGCCGCTCCGCGACGCCACGCAGCGCCCACGGGTTGCTCTTCTGCATGAACGCCCGGTTGGTCTCGTCGAAGACGTAGGTCTGGGCGAGCTTCTCGTACATCCAGTCGTCGACCACCCCCGCGGTGGCGTCGTAGCCGAACAGGTAGTCGACGGTCGCGGCCATCTCGAAGGCGCCCTTGTAGCCGTGCCGCTGCATCGCGGCGATCCACTTGGGGTTGACCACCCGCGCGCGGAAGACGCGGTGTGTCTCCTCCTGCAGGGTGCGCGTCTTCACGGTGTCCGGGACCGCGCTGTCACCGACGTACGCCTCCGGCGACGAGCCGGTCAGCGCCCGCACCGCCGCGACCATGCCGCCGTGGTACTGGAAGTAGTCGTCGCTGTCGACGATGTCGTGCTCCCGCGTGTCCTGGTTCTTGGCGGCGACGCGCACCCGCCGGTAGACCCGCTCCATGTCGCCGCGGGCCTCCGCGCCGTCCAGGCCCTGGCCGTAGGCATAGCCGCCCCACACCGCGTAGACCTCGGCGAGGTCGGCGTCGGTCCGCCAGTCGCGACTGTCGATGAGCGGCAGCAGACCTGCGCCGTACGCACCGGGCTTGCTGCCGAAGATGCGTGCGGTCGCCCGCCGCGGGTCGGCGCCCGCGGCGACGTCGGCGTCGACGTGGGCCTTGAGCAGGTTGTCGTCCGGCCCCTCGTCGAGCCCGGCGGCCAGGCGCACCGCGTCGTCGAGCAGGGCGACGACGTGGGGGAACGCGTCGCGGAAGAAGCCGCTGATCCGCAGCGTCACGTCGACCCGCGGGCGGCCCAGCTCGGCCAGCGGCACGACCTCGAGCCCGGTGACCCGGCGCGACGCCTGATCCCACACCGGCCGGACGCCGAGCAGCCAGAGGGCCTCCGCGATGTCGTCGCCGGAGGTGCGCATGGCGCTGGTGCCCCAGACGACGAGACCCACCGACGCCGGGTACTCGCCGTGGTCGGCGAGGTAGCGCGACAGGAGGGAGTCGCCGAGGGCCCGGCCCACCTCCCAGGCGTTGCGGGACGGGATCGCCTTCGGGTCGACGGAGTAGAAGTTGCGGCCGGTCGGCAGGACTCCCACGAGCCCCCGCGTGGGCGACCCCGACGGACCGGCGGGGACGAAGCCACCGGAGAGCCCGTGCAGCAGGTGGTCGATCTCGTCGGTGGTGCGGGCGAGCCGCGGGACGACCTCCTCGCAGGCGAAGCGGAGCACCGCCTCGACGTCCGGGACCGGCCGGTCCAGCACGTCCGCGACGATCGCGGGCACCGCAGCGGCGTCCCACCCCTTGAGGTCGACCGACTGGACCAGCTGACGGGCCATGCCCTCGAGCTGGTCGGCCTCCCGGCGGTCCTGCTCGGACAGGCCGTACGCCGCACCGAGCGCGCGCCGCAGTCCGGGCAGCGCGTCGGCGTTGCCGGCCCAGGTCTGCTGGGCCCGCAGCACGCCGAGGACCAGGTCGACCTGGGCCTCGCCGGTCGGGGGTTGGCCGAGCACGTGCAGGCCGTCGCGGATCAGCACGTCCTTGACCTCGCAGAGGTAGCCGTCGACGTGCAGCAGGAAGTCGTCGAACTCCTCGTCGCTCGGCGTCTCGGACACGTGGAGGTCGTGATGCAGCTGCGCCGCCGTGACGAGGTCCCAGATCTGCCCCCGGATGGTCGGCAGCTTCGCGGGGTCCATCGCCTGCACCTGGGCGTACTCGTCGAGCAGCTGCTCGAGCTGGGCCATCTCGTCGTAGGACTCCGCCCGCGCCATCGGCGGCACGAGGTGGTCCACCACGGTCGCGTGGGCGCGGCGCTTGGCCTGCGTCCCCTCGCCAGGGTCGTTGACGATGAAGGGGTAGAACAGCGGCAGGTCCCCGAGCACCGCGTCGGGCGCGCACTCCGCGGACAGGCCGAGGCCCTTGCCGGGCAGCCACTCCAGCGTGCCGTGCTTGCCGAGGTGCACCACGGCGTGGGCGCCGAAGCCCCCCTCTGACTCAGCGGCTGCCAGCCAACGGTAGGCCGCGAGGTAGTGGTGGCTGGGAGGCAGATCGGGGTCGTGGTAGATCGCGATCGGGTTCTCGCCGAAGCCGCGCGGCGGCTGGATCATCAGGACGACGTTGCCGTACTGCAGCGCGGCGAGCACGATCTCGTCCCCGTCGACGTAGAGGCTCCCGGGCGGCGGTCCCCAGTGCGCCAGCATCGCCTCGCGCAGCGGCTGCGGGAGCCGGTCGAACTGCCGCGTGTAGTCCGCCAGGGGCACCCGGGCCACGGCGGCCCGCAGCTGGTCCTCGGTCAGCCACTCGACGTCATGGCCACCCGCGGCGATGAGCGTGTGCACCAGCTCGTCGCCGTCCTCGGGGAAAGATCGGTCGTCGCCGGGCCCACCGCCAAGGTCGTAACCGGCCGCCCGGAGCGCCTGCAGCAGGCGCACCGCGCTCGCCGGGGTGTCCAGGCCGACGGCGTTGCCGACGCGGGAGTGCTTGGTCGGGTAGCTCGACAGCACGAGCGCCAGCTTCTTGTCGGCGTTGGGCACGGAGCGCAGGCGAGCGTGCGCGACCGCGATCCCGGCGACGCGCGCCGCCCGCTCGGGGTCGGCGACGTAGGCGTGCAGGCCGTCCTCGGTCGTCTCCTTGAAGGAGAAGGGCGCGGTGATCAGCCGGCCGTCGAACTCCGGGATGGCCACCTGCATCGCGGCGTCGATCGGCGCCAGGCCGGCGTCCGAGGCGGCCCAGTCGGCGCGCGAGGAGGTGACGCACAGGGCCTGCAGGACCGGTACGTCGAGCGCGGTCAGCGCGCCGGCGTCCCAGCCCTCGGCATCCGAGGCGTTCGCACCGCCGGACGCCAGCACCGTGACGACGAGCACGTCGACCTGCCCGGTGAGCAGCTCGCAGACCGGCAGCTCCCCGGCCGCGTCCGGTCGCAGCGACGCCGCGTACACCGGGCGCGCGTTGGCTCCCTGGGCCTCGATCGCGTCGCAGAGGACGTCGACGAACGCGGTGTTGCCGGACAGCTCGTGGGCCCGGTAGTAGACGACCCCCACGGTGGGCTGGGCCGGGTCGTGCCGGCGGCCTACCCGCAGGCCGTGCGCCGGCAGCGGCTGCGGCGGCGCGAAACCGTGACCGGTCAGGAGCACCGTGTCGGACAGGAAGGCGATCAGCTCGTGCAGGTTGGCGCTGCCGCCCTCGCGCAGGTATGCGCCGGCGTCCGCCACCACACCGGCTGGCACGGTGGAGGCGGCGGTGAGCTCGGCGTCCACGCCCTCGCCGCCGAGCGCGACGACGGGGACGCGGCGGGCCGCGGCGTCGCGGAGCAGCGCGTCGAAGCCCTCCCAGGCCCGACGGCCGCCGAGCAGCCGGACCACGACGAGCTGCACGCCCTCGAGGTCGACCTGCTCCAGCCGGACCGGGTTGCCCAGGCGCAGCGGCAGGACCGGGTCGGGCACCGCGCGGGCGGCGAGGAGGTCGGTGTCGGCGGTGGACAGCAGGAGGAGGCTCACGCAGGACATCCTGCCTGCTGCCGCTACGGGGCCCCTGGCGGCACGAAGGGCAGCCCGACGGACGCCCCCGTCTCGATCAGCCTCAGCACAGCGTCGGTGTCCATGTGGTCCGCCACGAGGTCGCCGAGCGCATCCAGCCGCTGTTGGCGCAGGTCCTCGAAGCGTGCGGCCCCCGGCAACCAGCGGCGCCCGGTGGAGGCGGCCACCTCCGCCAGGTAGCTGCGCCGCATCTCGTCGCTCTCCAGCGCGCCGTGCCACACGGTCCCGACGACCGACCCGTCGCGGCAGCCCTCTGCCGGGTCGAAGACCGGGACACCGCCCTCGACGTCGACCCGCCCATGGTGGATCTCGTACGCCGTCGACACCGGATGGCCGCGGTAGGTCCCTCGCGGCCGGCCGAGGGCCTTCTCGCGCTGGAAGGTGGTCCGGACCGGGAGCAGGCCCAACCCGTCGACCCGGCCCGCGCCGGACTCGACCTCGTCGTCGATGCAGCGGCCCAGCATCTGGTAGCCCCCGCAGACGCCGAGGACCGGGCGGTCCTCGGCAGCCCTGCGGGCGAGCGGTTCCGCCAGCCCGCGCCGGCGCAACCAGGCGAGGTCGGACACGGTCGCGCGGGTGCCCGGCAGCACGACCAGGTCGGCGTCCGCGAGCTCCTCAGGAGTGGTCGCGAAACGGACGAGGACGCCGGGCTCGCTGCTCAGCGCGTCGACGTCGGTCCAGTTGGACATCCGCGGGAAGCGCACGACCGACACGCGCAGCACGTCGGCGCCGACCGGCGGCAGCGGAGCGACCGGTGCGGCGAGGTCGAGCGAGTCCTCGGCGTCGAGCTGCAAGCCGGGGATCCACGGCAGGACGCCGAGCGTCGGCCGCCCGGTCAGCTGCTCGAGCATCCGCACGCCGGGCGCCAACAGGGCCTCGTCCCCCCGGAACTTGTTGATGACGAAGCCGGCGACCAGCGCCTGGTCCGGCGGGCTGAGCAGCGCGAGCGTCCCGAACATCGACGCGAAGACGCCACCGCGGTCGATGTCGCCGACGACCAGCACCGGCAGCTGCGCGGGCCCCGCGAGCCCCATGTTGGCGATGTCCGTCGCGCGCAGGTTGATCTCGGCGGGCGAGCCCGCCCCCTCGCAGATCACCACGTCGTAGCGGGAGCGGAGGTCGGCCAGGCACTCCAGGGCGACCTCGAGCAGCGCCGCCTTGTGCTCGCGGTAGCTCGTCGCGGACACATCCGCCCAGGGCTTCCCTCGCACCACCACCTGGCTCGTGCGGTCGCTCCCGGGCTTGAGCAGCACCGGGTTCATCGCCGCCTCCGGCGCGACGCCGGCTGCGGCGGCCTGCATGGCCTGCGCCCGTCCGATCTCGGCGCCGTCCGCCGTGACGGTGCTGTTGAGCGACATGTTCTGCGCCTTGAAGGGAGCGACGCGGATCCCCTCGCGGGCGAGCCACCGGCACAGTCCAGCGGTCACCACCGACTTGCCCGCGTCGGACGTCGTGCCGGCGACCAGCAGCGCGCCGCGGGTCACCGGCGCCGCCAGTCCAGCCGGAGGCGGAGACCGACCGCGAGGAGGCCGGCCGCCGTCGACACCGCCGCGGACAACCGCGCAGCCCGCGCGATGTCCGCCGGCTCGGGCGTCGGACCGTCGCCGAGCGTCGTCCTCGGGTCCAGCCGGCCGGCGTACGTCACCGGCCCGCCGAGCCGCCTGCCGAGCGCGCCCGCGAAGGCCGCCTCCACGCGCCCGGCGTTGGGGCTGGGGTGCTTGCTCCCGTCGCGCCACCACACCCGCAGGGCGGCTGAGGGCCGGCCGCCGACGAGCGGCGCGAGGGCCGTCGCCAGGGACGCCGCCAGCCTCGCCGGGACGAGGTTGGCCACGTCGTCGGCGCGTGCCGACGCCCAGCCGAAGTGGCGGTAGCGCTCGCTGCGGTGCCCCACCATGGCGTCCAGCGTGTTGACCGCCCGGTAGCCGAGCAGGCCGGGAGCCCCCAGCAGCGCCCCCCACACGAGCGGACCCACGTGCGCGTCGCTCGTGTTCTCGGCAACGGACTCCACAGTCGCACGCGCCAGGCCACCGGCATCGAGGTCCCGGGCGTCGCGACCGCACAGGTGGGACAGGCGCTGCCTGGCAGCCGTCAGGTCGTCCCTCTCGAGCAGTGACGACATCACTTCCGCCTCGCGCCGCAAGGTCGTGCCACCGACGACCGACCAGGTGCCGAGCGCGGTGAGCGCGACGCGCGCGGGCGTCGTGCGACCTGCTCCTTGCGCGAGGACCCCGAGTGCGGTCGCCCCGCCCACCAGCAGGGCGGCGTGGACCGTCCCGGGCAGCCGCGCGTCGGCGTAGAGCAGGCGCTCGCTGGCACCAGCCAGCCTGCCGAAGCCCGCGACCGGATGGCCGCGACGCGGGTCTCCCACCAGCTGGTCGAGCAGCAGCCCACCGGCCAGCCCGGCCCCGGTCGACCACCAGGCAGCGGCACGCGGGTCCCGGGTCGGCTGCGTCACCGACGCGAGGATACGGGGGCCCGACCGCGCCGCGGGCAGTCTGTGGCTACGGTCAGCACGATGGAGCTCTTCCTGCTCGGCACCGGCAGCGCCCGGGGGTGGCCCGAGCCGGGCTGCCCCTGCGCCTCCTGCTCGACGGCGACGGCGCTGCGGACGGCCCGGGCGCCGTCGGCAGCCCTCCTGGACGACGTCCTGTTGCTCGACGGCAGCGACGACGTCGAGCGTGCCGCGGCGCGGGCCGGGCGCAGCCTCGCTGCGGTGCGACGGGTGCTGCTGTCGGGAGGTCAGGAACGGGGAGCACCGCTGGGCGAGCTGGTCCGCTCGCTGGCAGCAGCCGCATCCATCGAGGTACTCGGCCCGCCGGGCGCGCTCGCGGCGTACGAGCCGTTGTCCCGAGCGGACCCGCGGGTGCGCCTCGTGCCGGTCCGGGCCGGTGACGACCTCGCTGCGGACGACCACCGGCTGCGCGCCCTCGCGCAGGGGCCCGGCATCGCGTGGTCGATCACCGGGCAGGACGGCACGCACCTTCTCTACGCGCCGGGTGAGGGCTTCCCGGCCGAGCGGTCCGACCCGGCAGCGCCGCAGCACGGCTACGACGTGGTGCTGCTCGGTCTGGGATCGACGGCGCCGGGTGCCGCCGCCGGTCGGCGAGGTGGCCCGTACGCCCTTGCGCAGCTGCGCTCGGCAGGTGCGGTGACCCCGTCGACGCAGGTGCTGGCGATCGGCTACGGCCACGACGCAGGCATGCCGGACTCCCTCGTCGCGCCCCTGCGGTCGTGGGGCGTCGAGCTGCCGGCCGACGGGACGACCCTGGCGGTGCGTCGCGAGCAGGCGCCGAGACCGGGTGGTCCGCAGGGGCGGACGCTGGTGCTCGGCGGAGTCCGCTCCGGCAAGTCGGCTCTGGCGGAGCAGCTCCTCGCCGCATCCCCGCAGGTCACCTACGTCGCGACCGGCGGATCCCGCGAGGACGACGGCGAGTGGCAGCAGCGGGTCGCGGCGCACGTCGCCCGCCGCCCGGCCTGGTGGTCCACCGTCGAGACGACGGAGGTGGCCGCCTGCCTCCTCGACGCGGCGGCGCCGCTGCTCATCGACTGCCTCGGCACCTGGCTCACTGCCAGGCTGGACCACCACGGCGTGTGGAACGGCGCTCCCACGACAGCCGTGGACGAGGACATCGCGCAGCTCGCTTCGGCATGGCGCGCGGCGACCGTCCCGGTGGTCGCGGTCAGCAACGAGGTGGGGAGCGGCGTCGTCCCGGCGACGCCGTCCGGTCGCCTGTTCCGCGACCTGCTCGGCCGGCTCAACGCCGCCATCGCCGCCGAGTCCGAGACCGTCCTGCTCGTCGTCGCGGGCATCGCCGTGCCGCTGCGCAGCCTGCCGCCGACGTGAGCAGTCCCGGGAGCTTCAGCCGCACGGCCACCGACGGGGCCCGGCTGGCAGTGGGGCTGCTCACGGTCGCGCCGGTCGGCCACGTGCGGAGCGACCGGCGCACGGCGCGCGTCGCGTTGCTGCTCGCCCCAGTCGTCGGGCTGGCCCTCGGCGGCGCCGCCTGGGCGGTCGGCGCTGTCGTCGACGCTACCGGCGGGGGGCCGGTCCTGGCGGCGGTGGCGGCCGTGGCGACCCTCGCCGTCGCGACCCGCGCCCTGCACCTCGACGGGCTCGCCGACCTGGCTGACGGGCTGGGGAGCGGACGGCCCGCGGTCGAGGCCCTCGCCATCATGCGCCGGTCCGACGCGGGGCCTTTCGGCGTCGTGACGCTCGTGCTCGTCCTGCTGGCGCAGGTGGCGGCCCTCGCGCAGGCATGGGAGGTCGGCCTGGCGGTGCCCGCCTTGCTGGTCGGCTGCGTCACCGGCCGCCTGGCGCTGCTCTGGTCCTGCCGCCCGATTGTCCCAGCAGCGCGACCGGACGGGCTCGGGGCGCTGGTGGCCGGGGTCGTCCCGGTCCCCGCCGCGGCGCTGCTGACGGCCACCGCCGTCCTCGGCGCGGCCGCGCTCGGCTGGTCCGTAGGCAGCCGGCAGGGACTGGCGTGCGCGGTCGCCGTGCTGGTTGGCCTCGTCGCCGGCGCGCTCCTGCTGCGTCGGGCGGTCCGTCGGCTCGGGGGCGTCACCGGCGACGTGCTGGGAGCGGTGGTGGAGGTGGCGACCACCGCCGCGGTCGTGACCCTGCTGCTCACCGCGTGACCCTGGGCCGCCGGCTGCCAGACTGACCGTCGTGGACGTCCTACGGGCTCGGCTGGCCGCGCAGCTGCTGACCGGGCCGCCCGCCACCTCCGTCGGCGCCGCCGTCGAACGGCTGCTGGCTGTCCAGGCGCAGGAGCTGAGGGCTGCGCGGCTCGGGGTCCGGGCACGCAGCTCCGGAGTGCACAGCCAGGACGTGGACGACGCGCTCGCCGACCGGGAGCCGGTGGTCCGCTGGCTGAACCGCGGGACGCTCCACCGGTGCGGGCGGACGACTACCCGTGGCACGCACTGACCACGCCGCAGCTCGCGGCCGGCAACGCCCGACGGTGCGCGAGGAGGGGGTCTCCCCCACGCAGGCCGAGCGCGGCGTCGCCCTCGTCGAGCGGGAGCTGTCCGACGGCCCGCGCACCCGCTCGGTGGCCGCGTGATGCTGGAGCCGTTCGCGCCGCTGCCCGACGACGTGGTCCGCGCGCTCGGGCAGGACGCTGCGGACGTCGAGCGCTTCGTACGCCCGCGCAAGCCCTGAACTCAGCGGATGTGGCGATCTCGGGAGGCTGATCAGCCCGCATGATCGCCACTTCCCGGACGAGCCCGCCGGGTCCGGGGCGCCCGTCCGGGAGATGTGGCGATCTCGGCGACGTTCCCAGCCTGCATGATCGTCACATCTCCAGGGGGCCGCCGCTTCGGAGCTCGACGAGCCGGACTCAGCCGGTGCGCAGGGCGAGCGCCATCGCCTCGACGGCGAGCAGGTGCGCGACGTTGGCGTCGAGGGCGGCGCGGCAGGCCAGCACGGCGTCGATCCGGCGCAGCGTCGACTCCGGCGTCGTCGCGCGCGCGATGGTGGTCACCTGCTCCACCAGGTCCCCGTGGACGAGCACCGCGCCGGTGCCGAGCTGCACCTGGAGGACGTCGCGGTAGAACGCGGCCAGGTCGACCAGCGCCCGGTCGAGCGCGTCGCGCTGCGTGCGCTTGGCGCGGTCCTTCTGGCGGGTCTCGAGCTCCTTCAGCGCACCGGCGCCCCCCTTGGGCTTGCTGCCGGTGAAGCCCTTGCCCGTCGCGCCGGCGCCGAGCGCCCGCGACAGCGACTCGGTCTCCTCGGCGTCGCGGTCCTTCGACAGTGCGAGCGCCTCGTCCTTGGCCGTCGCCACGAGGTCGTCCGCCGCGGCGAGGGCGGAGCCGACGCCCTGCAGCGACCGGGGCAGGGCCAGCACGTCGCGCCGCTCCCGCCGGGCCGACTCGTCGGTGGCGAGCCGCTTGGCCCGGCCGATGTGGCCCTGCGCCGCCTGCGCCGCGAAGGCCGCCATCGCCGGGTCGACGCCGTCACGCTGCACCAGCACGGAGGCGACCGCCTCGGCCGGCGGGGTGCGGAGCGGGACGAGCCGGCAGCGCGAGCGGATCGTGGGGAGCAGGTCCTCGACGCTCGGCGCGCACAGCAGCAGCACGCCGTGCGGCGGCGGTTCCTCGATCGCCTTGAGCAGCGTGTTGGAGGTGCGCTCCTCCATGCGGTCTGCGTCCTCGATCAGCGTCACCTGCCACCGCCCCCGGGTGGGTGCCCGCGAGGAGCGCACGATGATCTCTCGGGCCTCCTTGATCTTGAGGTGCAGGCCCTCGGGGACGATGACCGCGACGTCGGGGTGGGCTCCGGCGAGCGACTGGGTGCAGGCCTCGCAGTGGCCGCACCCGG
>Ga0136611_10003734_pt1 | contig 10661 bp, 9 predicted proteins | sample AntDrymUQ2232306_2_FD_106645 | JGI IMG/M metagenome (GOLD analysis project Ga0136611, IMG submission 106645) | Polar desert sand microbial communities from Dry Valleys, Antarctica - metaG UQ223 (23.06) | ecosystem: Environmental > Terrestrial > Soil > Desert | place: Antarctica: Dry Valley... | reverse complement strand
GTCGTGCAATTGGCGACCTGGATATTATCGTCGGCGCACAGTTGGAGGAAGCGCTCGAGCCGCGCCGAACTATGCTCGGGCCCTTGCCCCTCGAACCCATGAGGGAGCAGGCACACCAACCCCGACGCGCGCAGCCATTTGGCCTCGCCCGCGGCGATGAACTGGTCGAAGATGGTCTGCGCGCCATTGGCGAAATCGCCGAATTGCGCCTCCCACAGCACCAGCGTCTTGGGGTCGGCGATGGTGTAGCCATATTCGAAGCCGAGCACGCCGAATTCGGACAGCGGACTATCGCGCACCTCGAACCGCGGGCTGCCCTCCTTCTCGATCGTGCGCAGCGGAATATATTTCTCGCCCGAACCCTGGTCGACCCACACCGCATGGCGCTGGCTGAAGGTGCCGCGCCCCGAATCCTGACCCGACAGCCGGACGCGATAACCGTCCTCGGCGATCGACCCAAACGCCAAGGCCTCCGCGGTCGCCCAGTCGAACCCGGTGCCGCTTTCGAACATCTTCGCCTTGGCGTCGAGGATCCGGCCGAGCGTCTTGTGGATCTTGAGGCCGGCGGGGACCGTGGTGAGCAATTCGCCGAGCCGCTCGAACTGCGCATCGTCGAGCGCGGTTCCAACGTTGCGGCGCCCGAGGAACGGCTCGTCGGGGCGACCCATCCCTGACCAGCGGCCTTCGAACCAGTCCGCCTTGTTGGGTGAATATTGGGTTCCCGCCTCGAACTCGCCTTCGAGCAGGTCCACGAACTGCCGTGTGCGCTCGTCGATCCACGCCTGATCGACGACCTTTTCGGCGATCAGCCGCGCGCCGTAGATCGCACTGATCGGCGAATGCTTGGCAATCGCGGCGTACATCACTGGCTGGGTGAAGCTCGGCTCGTCGCCTTCATTGTGCCCGAAGCGGCGATAACACCACATGTCGATGACGATATCGCGCCCGAAGCATTGACGATATTCGATCGCGAGCTTGCAGGCGAAGGTGACCGCTTCGGGATCATCGCCATTAACGTGGAGGATCGGCGCCTGGACCGACTTGGCGATGTCCGACGGATAGGGCGAGGAGCGCCCGAACTGGGGCGAGGTGGTGAAGCCGACCTGATTGTTGATGACAAAGTGGATCGTCCCGCCGGTGCCATAGCCGGGGAGCCCCGAGAAACCGAAGCATTCGGCGACGATCCCCTGCCCCGCGAAGGCGGCGTCGCCGTGGAGCAACACCGGAAGCACGGTCTTGCCATGCTTGTCGCCGCGCAAGGTCATCACCGCGCGCGTTTTGCCGAGCACGACCGGGTCGACCGCTTCGAGGTGCGATGGATTGGCGACCAGGCTCAAATGGACCTTGTTGCCGTCGAACTCGCGGTCGGACGAAGTGCCGAGATGATATTTGACATCGCCCGACCCGCCGACATCGTCGGGATTAGCGCTGCCGCCGGCGAACTCATGAAAGATCGCGCGGTACGGCTTGCCCATGACGTTGGCGAGTACGTTGAGCCGCCCGCGGTGCGACATGCCGACGCTGATCTCGTTGACCCCGAGGGCGCCGCCATATTTGATGATCGATTCGAGCGCCGGAACCGCGCTTTCGCCGCCGTCCAGACCGAACCGTTTCGTACCGACATATTTGCGAGCTAGAAACCTTTCCCACTGTTCACCGTGGATCACCTTTTCGAGAATTGCCTGCTTGCCCTCCGGGGTGAAACTGATCTCGGCGCTTTTGCCCTCCATCCGGTTCTGCAGGAAGCGACGCTCATCGAGATCGTTGATGTGCATATATTCGAGGCCGAGCGTGCCGCAATAATTGGCTTCGAGCACGGGCACGATCTCGCGCAACGACGCCGCTTGAAAGCCCAGCGCGCCGCCGAGCCAGATCGGCCGGTCGTGATCGGCATCGGTAAAGCCATGAAACGCCGGGGTCAGCTCGGGCGGTACTTCGTGATGCGCGAGGCCGAGCGGGTCGAGCTTGGCGGCAAGGTGACCGCGCACGCGAAAGCTACGGATCAGCATCATCGCGCGGATCGAATCCTCGGCGGCAAGGCGGACGGCGTCGGGGTCGGTGACGCCGGCACTTGCAGCGGCGGCTGTCACTGCCTGCTCGATCCCCTCGACTTCGCTCGGGACAGGCATCGCCTCGGTCGGATCGAGCCCGACGTTCACCGCATCGAGCTCGGCCAGTGGCCAGTTCGGCCGCGCCCAACTCGGCCCCTGCTCGCGATCGATCGCCATCGAGTCCATCGCCCTTAGCCTTTCAGTAGCTCCGCGAGGGTGCGGCCAAGCTCAGATGGGCTTGGACTCACCGTAATTCCAGCCGCCTCCAGCGCAGCGATCTTGCTTTTGGCGTCGCCCTTGCCGCCCGCGACGATCGCCCCGGCGTGGCCCATGCGGCGTCCCGGAGGAGCGGTCAGCCCGGCGATGAAGCCGACCATCGGCTTCCTGCGCCCGGAGCGCGCCTCGTCGGCGATGAATTGCGCGGCATCTTCTTCGGCCGATCCGCCGATCTCGCCGATCATGATGATCGATTTGGTGGCGTCGTCGGCCATGAACAGTTCGAGCACGTCGATGAAGTTGGTGCCGTTGACCGGATCGCCCCCGATCCCGACCGCGGTGGTTTGGCCAAGCCCTTCGTTGCTGGTCTGGAACACTGCTTCATAGGTCAACGTCCCCGAGCGCGAGACCACGCCGACGCTGCCCTTTTTGAAAATGCTTCCGGGCATGATCCCGATCTTGCATTCTTCGGGGGTCAGCACGCCGGGGCAATTGGGCCCGATCAGCCGCGATTTTGACCCCGACAAGGCGCGCTTGACCTTGACCATGTCGAGCACCGGAATACCCTCGGTGATGGTGACGATCAGCGGCACCCCGGCGTCGATCGCCTCGAGGATCGAATCCGCGGCAAACGGCGGCGGAACATAAATTACGGTGGCGGTGGCGCCGGTCTTCTCGACCGCTTCGGCAACGGTGTTGAACACCGGCAGCCCGATATGGCTTGTCCCGCCCTTGCCCGGAGTGACCCCGCCGACCATCTGCGTCCCGTAATCGAGCGCCTGCTGAGTATGGAACGTGCCGGTTTCGCCAGTCATCCCCTGGGTGATGACCCTGGTGTTGCGGTCGATGAGGATGCTCATTGGCCGAGACTCGTGTCGATCGCCTTGCACGCCACCAGCAATTCCTTAACCGCGTCGACGCTGACGGTGAAGTTCTTCTGCGCTTCCTCGTCCAACTCGATCTCGACGATCTTCTCGACGCCGCCCGCGCCGATCACGATCGGTACCCCGACGTAGAGATTGTCGATGCCATACTGGCCGGTGAGGTTGGCGGCGGCAGGGAGGACGCGCTTCTTGTCCTTGAGGAAGCTCTCGGCCATCGCGATTGCGGCGGTGGCGGGGGCGTAGAAGGCGCTGCCGTTGCCGAGCAAGGCGACGATCTCGCCGCCGCCGCCGCGCGTGCGCTTGACGATCGCGTCGATCCGCTCCTGGCTCGACCAGCCCATCTTGATGAGGTCGGGGATCGGAATTCCGGCGACGGTCGAATATTGCACAATGGGCACCATCGTGTCGCCATGTCCGCCGAGAACGAAGGCGGTGACGTCCTCGACCGAGACCTTGAATTCGTCGGCGAGGAAGTGGCGGAAGCGCGCGCTATCGAGCACGCCCGCCATTCCGACCACCATATGGTGCGGCAGCCCCGAAAATTCGCGCAGCGCCCACACCATCGCGTCCAACGGATTGGTGATGCAGATCACGAACGCGCCCGGGGCATTGGCCTTAATGCCTTCGCCGACCGCCTTCATCACCTTGAGATTGATGCCCAATAGATCGTCGCGGCTCATCCCCGGCTTGCGCGCGATCCCGGCGGTGACGATGCACACGTCGGCATCGGCAATATCGGCATAATCGTTCGAGCCCTTGAGCGTGACGTCAAAGCCGTCGACCGGCGCGGCCTGCGAAATGTCGAGCGCCTTGCCCTGCGGCGTGCCCTCCGCGATGTCGAACAGGACGATATCGCCAAGCTCGCGCATCGCCGCGAGATGGGCGAGCGTTCCGCCGATCATTCCCGCGCCGATCAGCGCAATCTTCCGTCGAGCCATGGGGAGGTTGAACCTTTCGCAATAGATCCGCGCAGAGCGCGGCGGCGCTTTGCCTGTGGAGGCGGCGCCCGCTTAGCGGGATGGACCGACAGGGGCAACCGCAAGCCGCGGATCAAAGCAGCGCCGAGTGGCGTTTGGTCGATCATTGGGCCGCTCACAATCGGTTCATCGTTGCTAGCCTAGAAAGTCGCTCATGAAGACAATCCTCCTCCTCGCGGGCATCGCGGCGCTTGCCGCTACTGCCACCGCCGCCAAGCCCGGCGCCAAGGCTGGCGAGGGCAAAGGCAATTCCCACGCGTCGACGGCGCACGGTTCGCGGGGCCAATTCGGCCGTGGCACCGGCTACGGCACCGGCGGCTGCCCGCCCGGACTCGCCAAGAAGAACAATGGCTGCCAGCCGCCCGGCCAGGCGGCGAAGCGCTTCAATGTCGGCCAGCGACTGCCCTATGGCTACAATGGCTACACGCCCTACAATCAAATTCCGTACGATGTGCGCAGCCAGTACAATCTCGACCCTTCGGGCCGCTACATCTACGACCAGAACTATCTCTACGGGGTCGATCCGCGCACCAACGCGATCAGCCAGATATTGAGCGCGATCCTGCGCTAAACATCAACGCCTGGTGAGAAATGCCGCTCGGGGGACGCTCCCGGGCGGCTTTTCTTTGGCGATTAGCTGGCGAGCCGGCGAAGCATGTCTTCCCAGATCGGCACCTGCCCGTGGAAGCCGTCGATCAGCACGCGCTCGTCGAGGCCGTGCGCACCCGACTGCTCGCCGACGATGCTCCACAGCCCGCCAAAACCATAGACCGGCATGCCACTGGTGCGCAGAAACGCACCATCGGTCGCGCCCGCGGACATCACCGGGATCACCGGCGCGCCCGGGAAACGCGTCGCGACCGCGGCTTTGTAGGCGTCGAGCACGTCGGCGCGGAGCGGGCTGGGATCGGACGGAGGCGAATGTTCGCCGAGCGACACGGTCACGTCGGGGCCGGCGAGCATGGCCAGCTCGGCCTTGACCGTGTCGATCGCAACCCCGGGGAAAATCCGGCAATTGACATTGGCCTCGGCCTTTTGCGGAAGCGCATTGGGCGCGTGCCCGCCCGACAGCATCGTCGCGACACAGCGCGTGCGAGTCGTCCCGGGGCTCATCCCTTCGAGCTTGTCGGCGGCTTCGCGATCCTTTTGGTCGGCGAGGAATTTCTTGACCAGCTCGCCATAGACCCCGCCGTCGCGCGCCGCGCTGTCCTGGAAAGCTGTCCGGCTCGCCTCATTGACCATCGGCGCGAAGCGATGCGTCTCGACCCGGCCAAGCGCGGCGACCAGCGCGTAAATCGCATTGTCGGGGCGCGGCGCGCTGCTGTGCCCGCCGCGGTTGGTCGCCGCCAGCATGAAGTCGGCATAGGTTTTCTCGGCGATTTGCATGCCAAAACCCTGAACGCGCCCGTCCTTGAACAGCAACCCGCCCCCGGCGTCGCCGTTGAGCGCATATTCGGCATCGATCAGTTGGCGCCACTCGGTCGCCGCGCGTCGCGCTCCATCGCCGCCGGTCTCTTCGTCGCCGGTGAACAGGACGATGATATCGCGCGTCGGCTGAAACCCCGCGCGCTTGAGATTCTGCAGCGCGAGGACGATCCCCGTCAGCGCCGCCTTATTGTCGCTCGATCCGCGCCCCAGATAATAGCCATTGTCCTCGCGGAAGGTGAACGGGTCGAACTTCCAGTCCTTGGGATCGGCCTCGACCACGTCCATATGCGCCATCAGCAGGATCGGTTTTTTGCCGCTCGGCTTTGCCGCCGGCCAGCGCGCGATCAGGGTCTGGGTCTTGTCATGATCCTTGATGATCACATCGGTGATCCCCGCCCGCTTGAATTCGGCAGTGAGCAAGGCAGTCAACTTGCGAAATTCCGCAGTGCGCCCCGCGACGGTCGGAATTTCGACGATCTTCTCGAACAGATCGCGCTCAGCCGAACGGCGCTCCGGTTCAGGCGCGGCAAGCACCGCAGTCGAGGACAGCAACAGGCAGGCGGCGGCGAGGTAGCGCATTGATGTTCCCCTGAGGTTTGAAGGTGACGCTAATCCTCGCGCGCGCGGCGTCAATCCTCGTGCAGTCCGTGTCCTTGCTCGAGATAATCGGCGCTCTGCATTTCCTCGAGTCGGCTGACGGTGCGCTGGAATTCAAACCCGCCGTCGCCCGCGGGGTAGAGTGCCTCGGGCTCGGCATCGGCCGCAGCGAACAATTTGACGCGGTGGTCATAGAGCGCGTCGATCAAAGTGACGAAGCGCGCCGCCTCGTTGCGCATCTCGCGGCTCATCACCGGGACGCCGACCATGATCACGGTGTGAAAGCGCCGCGCAATGGCAAGATAATCGGCCGCGCCGCGCGCCTCGCCGCACAACCGCTTGAACGAGAAGACCGCGACCCCCTTGAGCGACTTGGGAACGTGAAGGGTGCGTCCCGCGCCGACGTCGAGTTCTTCGACCGGGACGTTGGCGCGATCCTCGACCGGATAGTCGGTCAATCGGAAAAAGGCTTCGCTCAGCGCTGCGCTGGCTTGTGGCCCATTGGGCACGTGCCAGGTGTCGAGCCCGTGCATCCGGTCGAGCCGGTAATCGGTCGGACCGTTCAGCGGCACCACCCGCAGCCGCTCCTCGATCAGTCGGATGAAGGGCATGAACAGGTCGCGGTTGAGCCCGTCCTTGTAGAGATCGGTCGGAGGGCGATTCGAGGTCATCACGAGGCCGACCCCCTCGGCAATCAGCGCGGTGAACAGCCGCGACATGATCATCGCATCGGCCGAATTGGTGACCATCATCTCGTCGAATGCGAGGAAGCGCAATTCGGCGGCGATGTCCCTGGCGACCGCGATCAGCGGATCGGATTCGTCGGTTGCGCGCGCGGCGCGCAGCCGCTGGTGCACGTCGAGCATGAACGGGGCGAAGTGGGTGCGGCGCTTGGGCTCGACCGCGATATGGTCGAAGGCAAGGTCCATCAGCATCGACTTGCCGCGCCCGACCCCGCCCCACAGATAGATGCCGCACGGCGCCTCGCTTTTGCCCAATAACCGCGCAAGCAGTCCGCGCTTCGACGCGCCAAGGTCGGCGGCAAAGCGGTCGAGTGCAACGACTGCTCGGCGCTGGTCGGGATCGGGCTTCAACTCACACGCGCGGAGCAGCGCGGCGTAAGCGGTCCCGACCGGCCCCGTCATGCGTCTCCGCTGGCCTGGGTGCCGCGGATCCGTTTCAGGGTCCCGGTAAAGCTGTGGCTGACAACCCCGTCCTGCTCGCAATGCCCTGACAGGAAGATTAGCCCGCCCTTGGTCTGCCCGACCAGCCGGATGATCGCGTCCAACGGCACGTCGATCTTGCCGCGCGCGATGAAATGGGTGGCGCAGTCGAGCGTGACATAATGCCCCTCGCCCATGCCGGCGATGCGCCCGCCCGCGAACAACGCCATGTCGATGAAGCTCATCACCGCGCCGCCGTGGATCGACCCGCCCATGTTGAGATGCTTCGAGGTCGGGAACATCCGCACCCGCGCAGCTTCGCCCTCGGGCCGAAACAGGATGACCCCCGTCTGCCCGGCGAAACTGTCGGCGGGGACACCGGGCCAGCAATGCCATCCGGGGTGATCGGGGTGCGGTCGCGCGCTCGAGGGTAGCCGTGCCGGCACGTCGCTCACGCGATCAAGCCGCGCGCTCGGCGACGAGTTTCTTGGTCTCGGCGATCGCTTTGGCCGGGTTGAGCCCCTTGGGGCAGACGTTGGCGCAGTTCATGATCGTATGGCAGCGATAGAGGCGGAACGGATCCTCGAGCTGGTCGAGACGTTCGCCGGTCGCTTCGTCGCGGCTGTCGGCGAGCCAGCGATAGGCCTGGAGCAAGACCGCCGGTCCGAGAAATTTGTCGCTGTTCCACCAATAGCTCGGGCACGAGGTCGAGCAGCAGGCGCACAGGATACATTCGTACAGCCCGTCGAGCTTGGCGCGGTCGTCGGGCGACTGGAAGCGCTCCTTGCCCGACGGTTCGGGAGTCGCGCTTTTGAGCCACGGCTGAATCGAAGCATATTGGGCGTAAAAATGGGTCATGTCGGGGACAAGATCCTTGACCACCTCCATGTGCGGCAAGGGGGTAATCCTGACCTCACCCTTCACATCCTCGATCGCCATCGTGCAGGCGAGCCCGTTCTTGCCGTCGATATTCATCGCGCACGACCCGCAAATCCCCTCGCGGCACGAGCGGCGGAAGGTCAGCGTGGGGTCGATCTCGTCCTTGATCTTGATGATCGCGTCGAGCACCATCGGCCCGCATTTGTCGAGATCGATCGAAAAAGTATCGTAGCGCGGATTGGCCCCGCTGTCGGGGTCGTAGCGGTAGATCCTGAAAGATTTGAGTCGCCCACCCGCCGTGGACGGGTGCGTGCGACCCTTGGTGATCCTGCTGTTCTTGGGAAGAATGAACTCGGCCACGTCGGGAGGGTCCTCAAGCAAATGGTTCAACCGGCCGCTAGCAAAAGCGTCGACTGCACTCAATGCTTGAACGCGCCGATCGAGCCCACCGCCTGACGCTTCCCGCTTGACGATTGCCACCGAGCAATCGATTGCCAATCGCGAAGCGCACCGCACAAAGCGGGAGGCGCGTGCTGCCTCGAGGTGATTTCCCGGTGCTTACAGTCCGATCCGTGCGCGAGAATCCAACGCGCATCTGGGGGATGACGAACCGGGAAAGGACGCAGCGGATCGCTTCGGCGGTCCAGCTGCCCGAGGGAACCGGTGACGCACCCCGCCACCTCCTCGCCAACGATGATTACGTCTTCGGTCCGCTGTTGTTCGGCCATTTGCTGACCAAAAGCGATGCCGTGGTGTGCAAGGACGGCGTGCCGGTCCTCGCCACGCTCACCACCGAACGGCAAGCGGACCTGGTCGAAGCGGCAATGCGCGGAGAGCAGGCGCTCGACGGCGCGATCAAACGGATCGATATCGACGACCGCTTCACGCTCTATGACTTCAAATTGCGCAAGCGCGAGCGTCCACTGCTGATGCGGCTCGAACCGGGGACCGTCCGCTCGGTCGAGCGCGCAACCTACAAGGGCGCGTACAAGGGCGTCACCGACGTCCTTACCAAATATCTGTGGCCCGAATGGGCGCTCGTGCTCACCCGGCTGGCCGCCTCGGTCGGAATGTCGCCCAACATGGTCACCGCGATCGGCGCGCTGAATTGCGTCGCCGCGGCGGTGTGCTTCTGGAACGGTTTTTACTGGCTCGGCATGCTGTTCGCACTGGTCTTCATGGTGCTCGACACGGTCGATGGAAAGCTTGCCCGCTGCACGCTGACGTCTTCGCGGATCGGTAATTTCTTCGATCACGGGATCGACCTCGTCCATCCGCCATTCTGGTGGTGGGCGTGGGCGCATGGACTAAGCGCGGCAGGCCTTGCGTTGAGTGCGCGCGCGTTTGCCTGGACGATGGTGGCGATCGTGATGGGCTATGTGGTCCAGCGACTGATCGAGAAACATTTCAAGCGGCGCTTCGGCTTTCAGATACATGTCTGGAAGAAAGTGGATTCGGATTTCCGGCTGATCACCGCACGGCGCAATCCCAACATGGTGATCCTGTTCGTCGCAACGCTGGTCCAGCGCCCCGATATCGGGATCGTCGCCGTCGCCTGCTGGACCATCATCAGCCTGCTGTTCCACGCGGTGCGGCTGATTCAGGCCAAGCTGCGGCAGGAACGCGGTGAACCCGTCCACAGTTGGCTGACCTGACCATTGGGCTAGACCGAGGGGCTAGGCTACCGAGGCAGCTTGCAGCGCCGCGAGGACGGCTTGGGCGTGGCCGGGCACCTTGACCTTGTGCCATGCCTTGATCAATTTTCCGCTCGCGTCGATCCAGAAGGTGGCGCGCTCCATCCCCATATATTTGCGGCCGTACATCGATTTTTGGGTCCATGTTCCAAACGCATCGCTGATCGCCCCGTCGGCGTCACTCGCGAGGGGCACCTTGAGATCGTATTTGGCGATGAACTTACCGTGCCTGCCCATATCGTCGCGCGAAACCCCGACGACGACCGCGCCCGCGGCGGTGAATTCCTTGGCCAAGGCGGTGAAGTCCTGAGCTTCACGCGTGCAGCCCGAAGTGTCATCCTTGGGATAGAAATAGAGCGCCAGCGGCGCTCCCGGCGCGGCGAGATTGAGGCAGCGCCCGTCGCTCAGCTGCGCCATCAGCGGGGGTACTTGGCCACCTTCTTCGATCATGCTTCACTCCCCTTCACGTGTGCCCAGCGGGCGGCAATCCGTTTGCGGGCGGCGTCGATCGCTTCGATCAGCGTCGCCCAGTCCGACCGACCGCACAGCGATGCGAGCAAAGCGCGCGATTGCTCGGCGGGCTCCATGCCCTCCGGCGCCACCAGTCGCAAGACCACCAGCATCCGGCTGAGCAGCCGCAGGTCGGGATCGGCGCCCTCGTCGATCAACCGCGCCTCGACCAAAGCCGCGAGCGCAACCTCGAGCCTGGGGTCGAGCCCAACCGCAAAAGTGAGTTGCAGCGTGTGGACCGCGAACTCGAGGTCGACCAGTC
>Ga0136611_10003733_pt1 | contig 10663 bp, 7 predicted proteins | sample AntDrymUQ2232306_2_FD_106645 | JGI IMG/M metagenome (GOLD analysis project Ga0136611, IMG submission 106645) | Polar desert sand microbial communities from Dry Valleys, Antarctica - metaG UQ223 (23.06) | ecosystem: Environmental > Terrestrial > Soil > Desert | place: Antarctica: Dry Valley... | reverse complement strand
GGCCGCAGCTCGTCGGGTTCGCCCTCGAGACCGGCTCGCCGATTCTCGCGCGGGGCGGCCGCTACGGCGCGTTTCAGGAGCCGCGCTTCAGGGAGGCGTTCGATTTCTACATGCGCTTTTTCCGGGAAGGGCTCGCCCCACCGGTGAGCAGCTCGCAGATCTCGAATCTCTTTCAGGAGTTCGAGCGCGGGAACGTCGCGATGTACATCTCCGGCCCATGGTACATGGGCGAGTTCAGGAATCGCCTCGCCGACAGCGTCCAGGGTAAGTGGGCGACCGCTCCGATGCCAGGCAAGGACGGCCCGGGCGTTTCCATGGCGGCGGGCGCGAGTCTGTCCATCTTCGCCGGGTCGCCGCACAGGCGCGAGGCGTGGCTGCTGATTGAGTACCTCTCGCGTCCGGAGACGCAGCTCGAGTTCTACAAGCTCACGGGCGATCTGCCGCCGAGGAAAGCGTCGTGGCAGAGCCCGCTGCTCACCAACAACACGCACGCGCGTGCGTTTCGCGACCAGCTCGAGCGCGTATTGCCGTTGCCGCAGGTGCCCGAGTGGGAGGAGATCGCCACCGCGATATACGAGCACGGTGAGCGGGCGATCCGGGGGGCCGCGACCGTGGATCAGGCGCTGGCCGCGCTCGACCGCGACGTGAACGTGATACTCGAGAAGCGCAGGCATCTCCTGGCCCGGACCGGCAACCGCGAATGACGGCGCCAGCGCTCCCCTCGCGAACTCCGGCGCCGCAGCTTCCACCAGGCACCGGCAAGGCCGCCTGGCTGTTCCTGGCTCCGGCCCTGAGCCTGATCTTCATCTTCTTTTTCCTGCCCGTGCTCGCGTCGCTGCTGCTGAGCCTGACGGACTTCGATATCTACGCAATAGCGGATCCGTCCACCACCAGGTTCGTCGGGCTCAGGAATTACGGCAGACTGCTGGAGACGCCGGAGTTCTGGCAGGCACTGCGCAACACGCTGTACTTCGCGCTCGCGGGCGGGCCGCTGACGATAGCGCTGTCGCTGGGTGCGGCCCTGCTGCTCAACGCCAAGCTGACGCGATTCAAGACGGTGTTCCGTACGATCTACTTCGTCCCATTCGTCACCACGCTCGTCGCGGTGGCCATCGTATGGCGGTACCTGTACCACACGCGGTACGGGCTGCTGAACTACGGGCTCGGCTTCCTGGGGGTGGAGCCGATAGACTGGCTCGGCGATCCGCGCTGGGCGATGCCGGCGATCATCCTGCTCGCCGTCTGGAAGAACTTCGGCTACAACATGCTGATCTTCATCGCCGGACTGCAGGCGATCCCTTCGGAACTGTACGACGCGGCGGAGATCGACGGCGCCGGCCCGGTGCGCCGCTTCTTCAACGTGACCCTCCCGCTGCTGGGCCCGACGCTGCTGTTCGTGGGTGTTGTCACGATGATCGGCTACTTCCAGCTGTTCGCTGAGCCGTACGTCATGACGATGGGCGGACCGCTGCGCGCGACGACGAGCGTGGTACTGCTCATGTACGAAGAAGGCTTCCGCTGGTGGCGGATGGGCTACGCGGCGGCCGTCGCGTTCGTGCTCTTCCTGGTGATTCTGATCGCCACGCTGATCCAGTTCCGGCTCCAGAGGGAGCGACCGTGACGCTGCGGTGGCGCACGCTCGGCACGTCCATCATCCTGCACACGGTGCTGGTGCTCGGGGCTCTCGTCGCGCTCATGCCGATGGCGTGGATGCTGTCGGCGTCGGTGATGCCGGCCGGCGAGGCGACGGGATATCCGCCGCGGTTTTTTCCGAGCCGCGTGACGTTCGAGCACTACGGCCAGCTGTTCACGCGGCTCGAGCTCGGCCGCTACCTGTTCAATAGCGCGTTCCTCGCGGTCACCGTCACGGCGACTTCGCTGGTCATCAACTCGCTGGCGGGATACGCGTTCGCGAAGCTGAGGTTCCGCGGGCGCGACCGCACGTTCCGGCTGCTGTCGCTCGGGCTGGTGCTGCCGGTGCAGGTGGCGATGCTGCCCCTGTTCCTGTTGCTGAAGCAGCTGCACCTGATCAACACGTACTGGGGCGTGATCATCCCGGGGATGGCGAGCATCTTCGGAATCTTCCTCATTCGGCAGTACGCGCTCTCCATCCCCGACGACATGCTCGACGCAGCTCGCATGGACGGCGCGTCGGAGCTCACCATCTATTGGAAGGTCGTGGTGCCGGGGATCCTTCCCATTCTGGCGACACTCGCGATCTGGACCTTCCTGGCGACGTGGAACGACTTCATGTGGCCGCTGATCGTGCTGAGCGACGCGTCGCACTACACGCTGCCAGTCGCGCTCGCGAGTCTGTCCGGCGAGCACGTACAGGATACCGAGCTGATGATGGCGGGCTCGGTTCTCACCGTGCTGCCGGTGCTGGCGGTTTTTCTCTTCCTCCAGCGGTACTACATCCAGGGGATCATGGCGGGGAGCGTGAAGGGATGAGGGCGAAGTTTGCCGTCGCATTGGCCTATTGCACGTGGGCCACGGGAATCGTCGCGCAGCAGCCTGCGCCGGTGGTAATCGACGCGTTCGATTCGGTGAGTCAGTGGACTGCGATTCCCGCCGATGGCGTGGAAATCACAATTCATCCCGACAGCGGATTGCATGGCCGCTCGATGCGGCTCGACTTCGACTTCCACGGGCACGGTGGGTACGCGGTGGTTCGCCGCGCCCTAAGTCTGGCGGTACCGGAGAACTACGAGTTCTCCTTCGCGATTCGCGGCGTGGCGCCGGCGAACGCTCTCGAGTTCAAGCTCGCCGATTCGACCGGGGAGAACGTCTGGTGGTCGAACACCCCGAACTTCGTGTTTCCGCGCGAATGGCGAACGATCACGCGCAAGAAACGGCACATCTCGTTTGCGTGGGGGCCGACGACTGACCGCGAGCTGCGGAGGGTGTTCGCAATCGAGTTCGCGATCACCGCTGGCACGGGTGGGAAGGGCAGCGTGTGGCTCGACGATCTCACGCTGACTCCGCTCGATCCACCCACGCCGTACACTCTGACGCCGCGAATATCGGCCGGCTCGCAGGCCGAGGGGCACGGAATCGAGCTTGCGATGGATTCGGTGCCTGGCACCTCATGGCGCAGTGCTTCCCGCCCCGGCGCTTTGTCGGTGGACACGATCGGCATCGACTTTCTCATGCGCCGCGAGTTCGGCGGGCTGGTCATCGACTGGGAGCCGGGGCGCCGTGCGGCGGCGTACGACGTGCTCGCCTCGGCGGATGGAAGCACCTGGACGAACCTGTACGGGGTGACCCGCCGGTCAGCTTCGCCCGCGGCGACGCGGGATTACCTGCGCATGCCCGAGAGCGACGCGCGGTATTTGCGCCTCGTGCTCACCCGGTCCGAGGGCGCGGCAGGTTATGGCATCAGCGAGCTAACAGTGCAACCGCTCGAGTGGGCTGCGACGAAGAACGACCTTTTCTTCGCGATTTCGCGGGACGCACCTCGCGGTAGCTACCCGAAATATCTCTCGAACGAGCAATCGTACTGGGCGGTGGTCGGCGCCGACCGAGACAGCGCGGAGGCGATGATCAACGAAGAGGGGATGATCGAGTTGGGACGCGGTGGGTTCTCGATCGAGCCATTCCTGTACGCGGACGGGAAGCTGATCACCTGGAACGACGCGCGCATTACGATCCCGGTCGTTCAGGACGACGGGGAGTCACTTCTGCCGCCTGTGGTATGGAATGTCGGCGGCAGCACGACGCGATCCCATGTCCCGGTTGCCGAGCTCGAGGTCCGCATCCAGGTAGCCGCTGCCGGCCCGCCGGATTCATCGGTGTTGTACGCGCGCTACAGGATCACGAACAATCTTCACACGCGGCGGCGCGTGACTCTGTATCTCGCGCTGCGGCCCCTACAAGTAAACCCTCCCTGGCAGTTTCTCAGCCAGCGGGGGGGTGTTTCGCGGCTGGACACGATCGCGTTACAAATGACGCCGCGCGGCTCGTTCGATCGATTGTTTCGGGGCACGGCGGTGCGCGCTAGCGGGAACAAGTTCGTCCATTCGCTCACTACTGTGAAAGGATTCGGGGCGGCGGCCTTCCATGAAGGCAACATCGTCGATTGGCTTCGCGAAGGCGCCCTTCCACCCGCGACTACTGTCATAGATCCGGCAAGCGCGGCGTCCGCCGCATTCGCGTACGATGTCGACCTCGCGCCATACGAGTCAGACAACGTCGATCTCGCAATCCCGCTGAGCGGCGGCTCCCTCGATCCGAATGCCGACGGCTCCCAACTGGGATCCGAGCGCATGCAGCAAGCTCGAACCGCCTTTCAGGAAAAACTCGGCCGAGTCCGGATCGAGCTTCCACCCCATGCTTTCCGGCACACGCGCACACTGCTCGCGAACCTCGCTTACATCCTGATCAACCGTGACGGCCCCGCGATCCAGCCGGGCTCGCGTTCGTACTCCCGCTCGTGGATCCGCGATGGCTCGCTGACGTCCACGGCGCTGCTGCGAATGGGCCACGCGCCCGTCGTGAAAGAGTTCGTGGAATGGTACGCGACGCACCAGTACGACAACGGCAAGATCCCCTGCTGTGTAGACGAGCAGGGCGCGACACCGGTGCCCGAGCACGACAGCCACGGCCAGTTCATCTACTTGGTTGCGGAGTATTATCGGCACACGGGCGACACGGCGTTGCTGCGCAGGATGTGGCCGCACGTGACGAAAGCGGTGTCGTACATGGATTCGCTCCGCCAGTCGCGCATGACGGAGCCGTATCGGTCAGGCGACAATCGCGCTTTCTACGGCCTGATGCCGGAGTCCATCAGCCACGAAGGGTACAGCGCGAAACCGATGCACAGCTATTGGGACGACTTCTTCGCGCTGCGCGGATTCAAGGACGCGGCCTATATTGCCCGCGAGCTGGGCAAGGAGGAGAGCGCGACGTTCGCCGGCATGAGCGACAGCTTTCGCGAGGATTTCTACGCGTCGATCCGGTTCGTGACGGGCAAGCACGGCATCGACTTCATCCCCGGTTCCGCCGAGCTGGCGGACTTCGATGCCACATCGACGACCGTGGCGGTTTCGCCTGGCGGAGAAGCGCACAGGCTCCCTGGTGACCTGCTCCAGCGGACATTCGACAGGTACTTCGCCGAAGCTCGGGAGCGTGCGCTCGGGCGGAAGCCCTGGGAGGCGTACACTCCGTACGAGCTGCGCGCGGTTGGCACTTTCGTCCAGCTAGGCCAGAAAGCGCGAGCGCACGAGCTGCTCTCTTTCTTCTTTCTGCACCAGCGGCCGCTGGGCTGGTACATGTGGGCGGAGGTCGTGTTCAACGACAGGAGCAAGCCGAGCTTCATCGGCGACATGCCGCACACGTGGGTGGGCAGCGACTACATCCGCAGCTTTCTGGACATGTTCGCCTTCGAGCGGGAGGGCGACAGCTCCCTGGTCGTCGGCGCGGGGGTGAAGGAAGACTGGGTCAAAGACCGGTCGGGCGTTCGAGTGGCGAATCTCTCGACGCACTATGGGCCGCTCAGCTACGACATGCGGGCCGACAGCGGCACAGTGACCGTGAATCTTCGCGCTGGTGCACGCATTCCCGCCGGCGGAATCGTGGTGAAGTCACCGTTGGAGCAGCCGTTCGTATCGGCATCCCTCAACGGCGTTTCGCGCGCGGGACCCTGCTCGGAGCTGACAGTGCGCGAGCTTCCGGCGACGATTGTCTTCCGCTACGCCAATTGAGCGCCGCGTCCCGGCTTCTACTCCGCGAGGATCTCTCCGTTGCTGGCGATCACGGACGCGTAATACCGTCCGCTCGACTTGATCGTGCGCGCCTGTGTCTCGTAATCGACGTGCACGATGCCGAACCGCTTGGAGTAGCCGCCGGACCACTCGTAGTTGTCCAGAAGCGACCAGGCGAAGTAGCCGCGGAGATCCACGCCGGAGCGAATCGCGTCGTGCGCCGCGCGCAGGTGGCGCCGGTAGTACTCCACGCGCTGCGGGTCCTCCACCTTGCCGTCGATCGGCTTCGGCGGATCGTCGAACGCCGCGCCGTTCTCGCAGATGAACAGCGGAATGTCGCCGTAGCTCTCCCTCACGCCGCGCAGCAGCTGCGTGAGCGCGCGGGGGTACACTTCCCACTCGGTCTGCGTGGTCCAGGCGTGCGGCTGCGGCACTGGCTTCGTGCGCAGCGGCAGCCGCTCGCTGTCGAATCGCTCGACTTTCCTCGTGTAGTAGTTGATCCCCAGGAAGTCGATCGGCTGCCGGATGAGCCGCATGTCGGCGTCCGGCCAATCGGGCCACGCCTCGCCGAAGATCTCCTTCATCTCCGTCGGGTACCGCCCGCGAAAAACCGGCTCGAGATACTGCCTGTTCATGTACGCGTCGGAGCGCTTTGTCGCCGCTATGTCCGCGTCCGAATCGGACGCAGGCTGCTTGGGCTCCAGGTTCACCACGATCCCGATCTTGCCGGCCGCCGCCGCTTTCGAGGCGCGGAAGCGCTGCACTGCCGTGCCGTGCGAGCGCAGCAGGTTGTGGGTCGCGATTGGCGCCTCGAACAGATTGGCGTGACCGGGAGCGAGCCCGCCGTGCAGGTAGCCGCCGTCGGTCACGACCCACGGCTCGTTGAGGGTCGTCCACATCCGCACGCGGTCGCCGAGCGCGTCGAACATCGTCTGCGCGTACTCGCCGAACCACTCGGCGATGTCGGCGTTCAGCCAGCCGCCGCGATTGTCGAGCGCTTCGGGGAGGTCCCAGTGGTACAGCGTCGCGTTCGGCAGGATGCCGTTGCGCAGCAGCTCGTCCACGAGCCGCGAATAGAAATCGAGTCCCTTCTGGTTGACCGTGCCGGTGCCGGACGGATGAATGCGGCCCCAGGCGACGCTGAAGCGATACGCGTTGAGCCCGATCTGCTTCATCAGCGCCACGTCCTCGCGGTAGCGCTCGTAATGGTCGCACGCCACGTCGCCGGTCTGCTCGAGCCACGTCTTGCCCGGGGTGTGGGAGAAGCGGTGCCAGATGCTGCGGCCGGCTCCGTCGGCGGTGGGAGACCCTTCTATCTGGTACGCCGAGGTTGCCGCTCCCCAGAGGAAGTCGGCGGGGAAGCGGTAGGAATCACTCATTCAGGAATTGCCGGAGGCGCGATGCACGCAGGGACGGGATCATGGCGAGCGTAACGCTCGAAGGTGTGCGCAAAATCTATCACGAGGGTGGTGAGCACGTCGCCGTCGCCGGTGTGGATCTCGAGGTCGCCGACGGCGAGTTCGTGGTGCTCGTGGGGCCGTCCGGCTGCGGCAAGAGCACGACGCTGCGCATGGTCGCGGGGCTCGAGTCCATCAGCTCGGGAACGGTGAAGATCGGCGGCCAAGTGGTGAACCATGTGCCCCCCAAGCTGCGCGACATCGCGATGGTGTTCCAGAGCTACGCGCTGTACCCGCACATGACGGTGCGCGAGAATCTCGGCTTCGCGCTGAAGCTGCGGAACATGCCGCGCGCCGAGATCCGCGAGCGCGTGTCGGCCGCGGCCGCGACGCTCGGCCTCGAGATGCATCTGGACCGGAAACCGCGAATGCTCTCCGGCGGACAACGGCAGCGTGTGGCGCTGGGACGCGCGATCGTGCGCCAGCCGAAGGTTTTCCTGTTCGACGAGCCGCTGTCGAATCTGGACGCACAGATGCGCGTGTCCATGCGGCGCGAGATCGCGCGGCTGCATCAGGAGCTCAAGGTCACGATGATCTACGTCACGCACGATCAGGTGGAGGCGATGACACTCGGCGAACGGATCGTCGTGATGGAGAAAGGTCACGTCATGCAGATCGACACGCCGCTGAACCTGTACGAGCGGCCCAGGAACCTGTTCGTGGCGGGATTCATTGGCAACCCGGCGATGAACCTCATGACCGGTACCATCGAAGGCACGGACAAGCCACGGTTCGTCGCGGAAGGAGGAGTGCCTGAGCTAAGCCTCCCGCCGCGCGTGGCAGCGCGGCTCGGATCCGCGCGCGGCGCCCAGGTCACTCTAGGCCTCCGGCCGGAAGACGTGTCGGTAGCGTCGGAGCCCGGCGCTGGCGGCGCTACGGCCACGGCCCGGCTTGACCTCGCCGAGTCGCTCGGGAACGAGGTGTTCTTGTATGCGCGCGCGGGTGCGCACGACATTATCGCCCGCATCCCGCCGCGGACTCTCCCGCCACTCGGCTCGCCGATCACGCTTGCCTTCGACACCACGAGAATCCATTTCTTCGAGACCGCGACCGGCGAGCGGATAACTTCAGAGGACCACGACTCGGCATAATGGCGCGTCGTGGGCCCTTTCAGGGAGTGATTCGCGCTCATGAGCCGGGCTGCCGAAGCAATCAGAAAGCAAGTCACGCAGGCGCTCTCACCTCACGACCGCGTTGTGCTAGCCGTATCCGGCGGCGCCGATTCGATGGTGATGCTCGACGCCGCGCGCGACGCGCGGAGCGAGCTTGTGGTCGCCACGTTCGACCATGGGACAGGACCCGCGGCTAAAGGCGCGGCCGACCTCGTTCGCCGGCGGTGCGACGAGCTCGGACTGCGGTGCGTGTCGGGCGATGCCGCCAGGAAGGGCACCACCGAAGAGGCGTGGCGCCGCCAGAGGTGGGATTTTTTGCGACGCGTGGCGGAAAGCGCGGGGGCGGTTGTGGCGACAGCTCATACGCTCGACGATCAGGTCGAGACGGTGTTCATGCGCATTTTGCGGGACGCGGGGCCCCGCGGGCTCGCCGGTCTGAACGCGCGAACCGACGTCGTCCGGCCGATGCTCGGGACGCGCCGCGCCGATGTGATCGCGTACGCCGCGGCGGCGCCCGTCGAATATGTGGACGACCCGTCGAACGCCCGCAGGGAGCACCTTCGCAACCGGATCCGGTTGGACCTGCTGCCTGCCATCGCCGCGGCGCGCCCCGCGTTCGCCGGCGAGCTGCTCGACATCGCCGTCCGCGCCGCCGAATGGCGCGAAGAGGTCGCAGCCGCCGTGGATCACATCGGAACAAAAGCGCACGCGGATGGCTCGCTTTACGTTGCCCGTCGAGCGCTCGAGCCGTATGATCAACGGGAGCTCGCCATTCTCTGGCCGGAGATAGCGGCGCGGGCTCGAGTCACCATGGACAGGCGCGGAACCCACCGGGTAGCCGCGTTTACTATTGATGGGGCGACCGGCAGCTCAATCCAACTTTCCGGGGGCATCGAGGTCGTGAGAACTCGCGAGCATTTCGTCCTTCGCCGCAGAAGCGCATGACCGACCTGGTCGCGGATCCGCGGCTCCTGGGCAGGCCCGTGCGTCGCATCGCCTTCGACGAAGGCGAGATCGCCGACCGCGTCGGCCAGCTTGGTGCGGAGATCACCGCCGCCTACCCTGACGGGGAGCTGCTGGTCCTGGGCCTCCTCAAAGGAAGCTTCATTTTCCTGAGCGATCTCGTGCGAACGATCACGCGTCCGCTGCAGGTGGACTTTCTGGTCGCGTCCAGCTACGGGGACGCGATGGTGTCGAGCGGCACCGTGCGGCTGCTGTACGATCCGGAGACCGAGCTCGCCGGCAAGCACATACTGCTCGTCGAGGACATCGTGGACTCCGGCCGCACGCTCGGCCGGATGATGGAGATAATGAAGGAGCGCGGCCCCAAGTCGCTCGAGATCTGCGCCCTGCTGCACAAGCGGATCGCGGAGGGGATGAAGCACGACGTGAAGTTCGTCGGGTTCGATGCGCCAAAGGAATTTCTCGTGGGATACGGTCTGGATCACGCGGAGGATTTTCGCCATCTCCCGTACATCGCGAGCCTGGAGTAACGCTGTTGGCTATTGGCTATTGGCTTTTGGCTAATGGCAGCTAACGACACTTTTTTTTGATTTTTCTAACAGCCAAGAGCCAACAGCTAATAGCTTTCTAATAGACATGCCTGCTCAATCGCCCGTACCCAAGCCGCCGAGAAAGCCCCCCAACTGGGGCAGCGTCTCCAAGACGATCTCGTTCTGGATCCTCGTGATCCTGATCCCGGTCGCCTTCATTCAGTTTTCGGGGAAGGGCGCCGATCAGGCTCCGACCATCTCGTACACTCAGTACGACCGCGAGCTGCTGGCAGGAAACGTTTCGAAGGTGAGCATCGAGGCCGGGAGCGCCATCACCGGCGAGTTCAAGCGGAAGGTTCTGTTCAACAAGCGCGAGGTCTCCAAGTTCAGCGTGCGTCTGCCCGTGGAGAACTCGGAAGACGAAGTGGCGCGCCTGCGCGCGCACAACGTGGAGATCCACGCCGAAGCCAAGCGCGCCTCCTTCGGAACCGCCGTGCTCGCGTACCTCCCCATTCTGCTGATCGTCGCGTTCTGGATTTTCCTGTTCCGGCAGATGCAGGCGGGCGGCAACAAGGCGTTTTCCTTCGGCAAGTCGAAGGCAAAGCTCCTCACGGGTGACACGCCGAAAGTCACGTTCGCGGACGTCGCGGGCGTGGAAGAAGCCAAGGTCGAGCTCGAGGAGATCATCGAGTTCCTGAAGGATCCCCAGAAGTTCACGAAGCTCGGCGGCCGGCTGCCGAAGGGCGCGCTGCTGGTGGGTCCGCCGGGAACCGGAAAGACCCTGCTTGCCCGCGCCATCGCAGGTGAGGCGGGCAGACCGTTTTTCTCGATGTCGGGATCCGACTTCGTCGAGATGTTCGTCGGCGTCGGCGCGAGCCGCGTGCGCGACCTGTTCGAGC
>Ga0136611_10003732_pt1 | contig 10665 bp, 11 predicted proteins | sample AntDrymUQ2232306_2_FD_106645 | JGI IMG/M metagenome (GOLD analysis project Ga0136611, IMG submission 106645) | Polar desert sand microbial communities from Dry Valleys, Antarctica - metaG UQ223 (23.06) | ecosystem: Environmental > Terrestrial > Soil > Desert | place: Antarctica: Dry Valley... | reverse complement strand
GCTTCGACCACCTGTTCACGAGATACGGGCATCGGCTTCCTTGGGGGACGAGGGGCCGCCAGGGATTTCCACTACCGGCATAGATAATATTACCGGGGTGGACGGCCAAGCCCTCACGGGCGACGAGTTCTCGGCCATGGTGGCGGCGGTCACCAACGCGTTCGGCGACCCGACTCGGCGGGAGATCTACCTCGTCGCCCGGGACAGCGAGCGAGGCGTGACTGCGGGTGAGGTGGCCGAGCGGTTCTCGCTCCACGCCAACGTGGCCCGGCACCACCTCGACAAGCTCGCCGCCGGCGGCCACCTCGACGTGCACGTCGAGCGGGTGGAGAAGGCAGGCGCCGGGCGACCGTCCAAGCGCTATCGGACGGCCAAGCAGTCGCTCGTCTTTCCTGCCCGGCGGGACGATCTGCTGGTCACGCTGCTCGGGCGGGCACTGGCCCTGCTGCCGAGGGAGCAGGCCGAGAGCCTGGCCGAAGACGTGGGCGAGCAGTACGGCCGCTCGCTGGCCGCCCAGATGGCACCGGGCGAGCGGATGCGGTCCAGATCGGCAGCCATGGCCGCCGTGGCCGACGCCTTCACCGCCCACGGCTTCGCCGCCCACGCCGAAGCACGTGGGAACGGTGCGCTCGCCATCATCAACGAACACTGCCCCTTCGGTGTCACCGCCTCGGACAACCCCGTCATCTGCGCCGTAGACCGCGGGATGGTGCGAGGCATGCTGGCCGGGCTGTACGGGGACTCGCTGCCGGCCACCGAGGCGTCCCGGGCGCTCGGCGACGACGTCTGCATCACCGTCATCTGACCTCGCGTGAGCCGCGCCTACCTCGACCACGCGTCGACGAGTCCGCTGCGGCCGGAAGCGCTCGACGCCATGATGCCCTGGTTGGCCGGGGTGGTGGCCGACCCCGGACGGGTGCACACCGAAGGGCTGATGGCGCGATCCGCACTCGAGGAAGCCCGCGACCAGGTGGCCGGCTTGCTGGGTGCCCGGCCGCGCGAGGTGGTGCTCACCAGCGGCGCGACCGAGTCGATCAACGCCGCCACCTACGGGGCCACCGCTTCTCGGGGACGGCGCATCGTGGCTCCCGCCGTGGAGCACTCCGCCGTCCTCCAAGCATCCACCCGGTCTGGGGATCTGGTGCAAGTCGCGGTCGACGCCTACGGCCGGGTCGACCCCGACGAGCTGCTGCACACCGTGGACGCGGCGCCGACCGCCTTGGTGCACTTGCAATGGGCGAACCACGAGGTCGGCACGGTGCAGCCGGTCGCAGAGGTGGTAGCCGGCTGTCGGGAACGCGGGGTGCTCGTGCACGTGGACGCGGCCCAAGCGGCCGGTCATGTGCCTGTCGGCTTCGATGCGCTGGGCGCCGACCTCATGTCGGTCAGCGCCCACAAGCTCGGGGGGCCGAAGGGAGCCGGCGCTCTGCTGGTGCGGCGAGGGTTGCGCCTGCCTCCGTTGCTGCTCGGCGGTGACCAGGAAAGGGCCCGTCGGGCCGGCATGGAGAACGTGCCGGCCCAGGTGGGCTTCGGGGCGGCCGCGGCCGTGCTCGGACGATCACTCGAGGCCGAGAGGGCGGCGTCGACCGCCGCCTGCGAGCGTCTCCTGGATGCAGCGGTGGCCGTGCCCGGCGTGACCCTCTACGGAGATCCGCAGGCCGCGGCCCGGTTGCCACATGTCGTCTGTCTGGGGGTCGACCTGGTCGAGGCCGAGGCCGTGCTGCTCGGCTTGGACCAGGCCGGAGTGGCCGCCCACTCCGGCAGCGCCTGCTCGTCGGAGTCGCTCGAGCCGTCACCGGTGCTCCTCGCCATGGGCATCGAGGCCGAACGGTCGCTGCGATTGTCCGTGGGCTGGTCGACGTCGGAGAAAGACCTCGAGGCCTTCGCTCGTGCCTTTCCCGGGGTCATCCAGCGCCTCAGGAGCCTCCGGGGCTGACCCCGCCTTCGTTGGCCGCGTCAGCCGGGCCCGCCGCCGGTCGGGCGCGTCGCGATCTCCACAGGCTCAACCTCTGGGGGGCTCGCCGCGCCCGACCGCGGCGAAAGACCAGCTGAGGGAAGCGCAACAGCGCCCACGGCGCACCCACCACGGCGACCAGCAGGGCCAACACGGCCCAGACGCGCAGGGGTTCCTCCGGATCCGACCACGCGGACAGCGTCACCAGCGCCAGACCCACCAGTGCCGCCCCGAGGCCGGCTCCTATGAGCCGGCGAGCGGCCGCGGTGCGGAGGGCGGCATCGATCTCTTGGCGCCCGAGCCCTCGGCGACGCACCAGGTTGCGGGTCAGCCCCTCCACCGACGCGCACCCGAGGGCGACAGCCATCGCGCCGACCAGGACACCCGGCGAGCTCCCGCCTCCGGAGGATCGCGCGTCCACCACGGCGACCACCAGGGCGGCGCCACCAAGAGTTCGCAACCCCCAGATGGGAGCGGCCGGGACGAAGTGCTCCAAACGATCCGAGCCGTCCGAGGCATCCGTTGCCAGCTGACGCTGGGCCACCAGCTCACCGACGACGGATGCAGCCGCATGGCCGAGTACGAGCCCGGCGAAGGGTCCGCTGGCTACGGGTGACAGCGAACCAATGACCCAACCCAGGCCGCCACCGAGGGCATGGTCCTGCACCCACCTGGTCAGATACACCTGCACGGCCGGTCGCTGTGAGCTGGGTACCTCGACCGCCGAGCCCGCTTCCCACTCCCCGAGGAGATCGGCACGCACCCGCTTGCGGGCGCGCAGGACGAGCAGGGCCGGAGGGCCGAGCACCAGGACGGCCACCACGACCACCTCGAGGAAGACGACGGTCATCGCGGGCGCTCAGTCGTCGGCGTAGCGCTGCTCCCGGAACGGGTCGCCGTACATGTGGTACCCGTTGCGCTCCCAGAAGCCCGGGGTGTCGAGGGGCAGCAGCTCGAGGCCGCGCAGCCACTTGGCCGACTTCCAGAGGTAGAGCCGGGGAACGAGCAACCGCAGCGGGTACCCGTGCTCGGGGTCGAGCGGTCGGCCGGCGTGCTCGTAAGCCAGCAGTGCACGCGGCTGTCCCCGCCCGTCGGTGCCCACCACGTCTTCGAGGGCCACGTTGGCGGTGTAGCCGTACTCGCCGTGACCCATGAGGTGGGTGGCCGCGGGGTGCACGTCGACCAGCTCGAGAACTGCCTCCACGGGCACACCGCGCCAACCAGTGTCGAACTTCGACCACTTGGTGACGCAGTGGATGTCGACCTCTATGAAGGCTGACGGAAGGTCGCTCAGCTGGGCCCAGCTCAGCGTGCGGGCTTGGTTCACCAGGCCGAAGACCCGGAGATCCCACCGCGACAGGTCGGCGTAGGAAGGTACGTCGCCGATGTGGAGCACGGGAAAGCGCTCGGTGGCGTACTGACCGGGGGGCAGGCGGTCAGCCGCGATGCCGCGGGCGACGAGCTCCCGGCGGTTGCGGTCGAAGAATCCCACGGGGCAACTCTAGGGTCGCGCCCCCATCACAGCCCGAGGGCGCGCTCCACGACGTCGATGCCGAAGTACACCACGAACAGTGCGGCGATGAGCCAAAGCAGGGGGTGGACGTCCTTGGCCCGCCCGCGAGCCAGCTTGATCACCGCGTAGGAGATGAAGCCGGCGCCGATGCCGTTGGTGATCGAGTAGGTGAACGGCATGAGCACGATGGTGAGGAAGGCGGGGATGGCGATGTCGTAGTCGTCCCAGGGAATGTGCTTGACCTGGGTCATGAGCAGGAAGCCGACCACGACCAGCGCAGGAGAAGCGGCCTCGTAGGGCACGATCTCGACCAACGGGCTGACGAACAGCGCCACCAGGAACATCGCACCGGTGACCACGTTGGCCAGGCCGGTGCGGGCGCCATCGGCCACCCCGGCCGCCGACTCGATGTAGGACGTGTTGGAGGAGGCCGACGCGGCACCACCGGCCACCGCCGCTATCGAGTCGACGAACAGCACCCGCTGCACCCCCGGCAGCTTGCCCTCGTCATCGAGCAGGCCCGCTTCGGAGCCGACCCCGACCACCGTGCCCATGGTGTCGAAGAAGTCGGCGAGCATCAGCGTGAAGATGAACAGGACGGCGCTGAGCACACCGACCTGGACGAAGGACCCGCTCAGCGAGAACTGGCCGAGCAGGCCGAAGTCAGGAGCGGCGAAGAGCTGGTCGGGCACGTCGGGCACGTTGAGCTGCCACCCACGCGGGTTGGTGGCGCCGTCGGCTCCCACGGCGGCAGGGATCTTGAAGATGGCCTGCACGATCATGGCGAACACCGTGGTGCCGACGATCCCAAGGAGGATGCCTCCTCGCACCTTGCGGGCCACCAGGACGGCGGTGAGCAGGAGGCCGACGCCGAACACCAGCGTCGGCCAACCCACCAGGCGTCCGCCCACTCCGAGCCCCACCGGCACCGGGGTGTTCAAGGCATCCGGACTCCGCCTGACGAAGCCCGCGTCAACGAAGCCGATGAAGGCGATGAAGAGGCCGATGCCGACGCTGATCGCCTGCTTCAAAGCGAGCGGGATGGCGTCGAAGACGGCGCGCCGGAAGCCGGTGAGCACGAGGACGGTGATGATGAGGCCCTCGATGACGACCACACCCATGGCCGCAGGCCAGGACATCACCGAGGCCAGCTGGAATGCGACCACGCCGTTGAGGCCCAGGCCGGCGGCGATGGCGAAGGGGTACCGCCCGACCACACCCATGAGCAGCGTCATGACGGCAGCCACCAGGGCGGTCGCGGTGGTCACCTGGGCGAAGCTCAGGGACGTGCCGTCGACGTCGGGGGCGGCCGACAGGATGATCGGGTTGAGCACCACGATGTAGGCCATGGTGAAGAAGGTGGCCAGACCGCCGCGCACCTCAGCTCGCACGCTCGAGCCGCGATCGGTGATGCCGAAGTAGCGATCAAGAGCCTCCATGCGCGGAAGTGTAGGGAAGCACTCGGACGCAGTTGGTGATGCCCCGGCGGTCGGTCGGGCCGGCTCTCGAGCCCGCTACCCAACCTGGCTCATGCGCCGGCGGAGGCCTCCGCCAGCTTGGCCACGGCCCGGGCCCGACCCTGTTCCAGGCCGGCCCGAACCGGTGGTGCGGGGTCCTTGGCCAGGCCGTTGTCGAACTCCCCGATGGCGGCGGGCGCGTTGCCCTCGGCGAGGCGGACCATGCCCCGGAAGAAGTAGGCGTCGGCGTAGGCGGGATCAGCCGCGACCGCGGCGTCGAGGTAGCGCATGGCCTGGGGCAGCCCGACCTGATGCAGCAGCCAGCCGCGCTGGGCCAGCGCGACGGGGTTGGTGGCATCGTCCTTGAGCACCTCGTCGTAGAGCTTGATGGCATCGAGGATCCGTCCCTCAGAGACAAGCATCTGCGCCCGTGTGATGCGGTCGACGCTGCTCAGCTCGATGGACCCGGTGACCTCGTCCCCCGGCCGGCGCTCACCTGCGGATTGGGCCACGGCGAAGCCCGCGCCGGCCGCCAGCACCAGAACGCCTGCGCAGACCAACACCACCTTGGCCGGTCGGCGGCGGCGAGACGGGCCCGCCGATGGCGCAGCAGAGCGGGACGTGGCAGCCGTCGGCCGCTGACCGGAGCCGTCGATCATCCGCAGCACCTCGGCGGCGCGTGCGGTGTAGCTGCGGCGCAACGCCTCGTAGTCCGCATCCTCGATGTCGCCCGCCTCGTGCTCAGCATCTAGGTCGCGAATCGAAGCCAGCAGGAAGTCCCGCTCCTCTTCGAGCGGGTCGCTCATCGACGGAGGGCTTCGTCCACCAGGCGTTCGTCAGCCGCCGTGAGTGGCTGGCCAGACGGGCGCTTCCAGCGCCGGAAGGCCACGACCAGGCCGGCGGCGGCCAGCACCCCGCCGGCCACCGGCAGCGCCCACACCAGGCCGGCGACTCCGGACGTCGGGGGGCGAAGGCTGGAGTCGGGGTACTTGCCCGCGATGAACGCCCGAATCTCCGGGTCGCTCTGTCCCTGGTCGACGCGCGTGCGAATCTCCGAGCGCATGGCCGCCGCGGCCGGGGCGTCCGACTCGGCGATCGACAGACCGGCGCAGACCGGGCAGCGGATGTCACGCGCAATGGCGTCGGCCCGGGCCTCTCCCCGCAGAGCACCCCCACCCGCGGTGGCGCCGTACCCGAGCGCGAGAACGAGCACCACGGCCATGGCCACCCATGACGCCCAGCGCCTCACCCTCGTGCCACCCTCGCCCGCTCGACGAGCGCCTCCAAGCCGCTGAGGTCGACGGAGCCGGTGACGCGGGCCAGCACCACGCCGTCTGGATCGATGAGAAACGACTCGGGCACGCCCCGCACGCCGAAGTCGAGCGCCACCTTGCCCTCCGGGTCGGTGATGACCGGCCAGCTGCCGCCGTTCTTGGCGAAGAACTGGCGGGCGTTGTCGGGCGTGTCCGAGTAGATGACGGCCACCACTCGGGCCTCGTTCGACTGCTCGTAGCGCTGGCTGAACGCCACCAGATCGTCGTGCTCCTCCTTGCACGGCACGCACCACGAGGCGAAGAAGTTGAGCACCACGTATGACCCGCGCATCGAGGCCAGACGAACGGTCGCACCGTCCAGCCCGGAGCCGGTGACCTCGGGCGCCAGCTTGCCGGTGAGCGGGCTGGGGGCGACCGTGTTGAGGCCGGACTCCCGCGTGGCGACCACGGCCAGGAAGCTCAGCATCACCACGCCCACGGCGATGGCGATCCATCGGGCCGTGTGGGGTCTGTTCCGGCCCTGCGGCTCGGACGTCCCGTCGACGGACGGGCCGCCCTCGGCCGCCGTGGCCGCCACCGCTGTCACGAGCGGCGACCTGCGCCGACCGCGCCGACCGCCCCCACCGGCTCGGCGGCAGCGTTCGTCACATCGGCGGCGTCGATCCGGATCGCAGAGTCGTCGTCATCCGACACCCGCAGCCCGGAGGAGACCCGGTCGGTCGGCCGGCGTCGGCGACTGGGCACGGCGGCCATAGCCGTGCCCGCAGCCATCAGCCCGGCGCCGATCCACAGCCACACCACCAGGGGCTGGACGTTCACGCCGAGCAGGATGGGCCCGTCGGGGCCGTCGGCCGTCTGAATCAGCGTGAGGTACACGTCCTCGGTCAGACCGGTGCGCACCGAGGGGGTGCCGATGGCCTGGGTGGCGTTCGGGAACGTCGACAGGGCAGGGGCGTAGGCCTGGCCGCCGTCGATGCGGACGGCGGCTTCGACCGACCGCCGGTTGGGGTGCTGGACGACACGACTGCCGTCGTAGGTCAGGCGGTGACCGAGGACGTCGGCCGACTCGCCGGGGCGCAGCCGAACCTCGGCCCGCTCCCCGTACGACTGGGCGGCGGCGAAGGCGACGGCGACGAGGATGACCCCGAGGTGCACGATCATCCCGCCGTTCGTCCGCCCCACCAGCCCCCGCCACCCTTGCCGGCGCACGCCGAGCGCGAGCTGACGGACTGCCGCCCCGGCACCGAAGCCGCCCATCCCGAAGGCCAGCAACGGCGCCAGGCCTCGGGCCCCCACCAGCACGGCCACCACGACGGCGATGGTGCCGGCCCACGCCGGCCAGAGGAGCCGCTCGCGCAGAAGCTCGCCCGACGCCTTGCGCCAGGGCAGAAGCGGCGCCACCGCCATGAGAAACAGGAGGGCGATGCCGATCGGCATGGTCATCCGGTCGAAGTACGGACGCCCGACCGAGATGCGGTCGTCGTTGACCGCCTCGATGACGAGGGGGAACACGGTGCCCAACAGCACGACGAAGGCGAAGGCGGCGAACAGCACGTTGTTGGCCAGGAAGGCGCCTTCCCGGGAGAAGGGCGAGTCGATGGCCCCTGGCGACCGCAGCTGGTCACCTCGCCAGCCGATCAAGCCGACCGACAACACGACCACCACCCCGAAGAAGACCAGCAGGGCCGGTCCGATCGGGGACTCCGTGAAGGCGTGCACCGACTCGAGCACGCCAGAACGGGTGATGAAGGTGCCGAGGATGGTGAGAGAGAACGTCGACACGAGCAGCGACAGGTTCCAGACGCGCAACATGCCGCGGCGCTCCTGCACCATGACCGAGTGGACAAAGGCAGTACCGGTGAGCCAGGGCAGGAAGGACGCGTTCTCCACCGGGTCCCAGGCCCAGAAGCCGCCCCAGCCCAACACCTCGTAGCTCCACCAGGCACCGAGGGCGATGCCCAGCGACAGGAAGCCCCAGGCGAAGAGGGTCCAGCGTCGGGTCTCGACCAGCCAGCCCTCGCCGATCCGCCCGGTGGCGAGGGCGGCGGTGGCGAAGGCGAACGGCACGGTGAAGCCGACGTAGCCGAGGTAGAGCATCGGCGGATGGATGGCCATCAGCGGGTGGTTCTGCAGCAGCGGGTTGGGGCCGGGGCCGTCGAGGGGGATGGCGCCGGCGACCGAGCGAAACGGGTTGGCCGGCCCCACCATGAGGCCGAAGAAGAAGGCGGCGACGGCGAAGCCGGTGACCATGGCCCATGCCACCAGCGGGTCGGCGGCGCGATCCCGGAAGCGCCAGGCCATCAGCGCCAGGTAGCCGGCGAGGATGAGCCCCCACAGGAGGATCGAGCCTTCGAGAGCCGACCACATGGTGGCGACCTTGTAGAGCAACGGTGTCGACCGGGCCGAGTTGCGAGCGACGAAGTCGAGCGAGAAGTCGTTGGTGAGCAGTCCGCGCTCCATGGCCGCCACGCCGACCACCGCGGCGCCGAGAACGACCCAGGCGTAGCGATGGCCCGCACGCCGCAACGCAGCACGGTGCTTCATCAGGCCGGCGATCGACGTGATCGCGCCGAAGACGGCGGCCAAGAACCCGAGCAGCACGGCCGCCTGGCCCACAGCCCCGTTCACGTCGGCTGCTTTCCGACGAAGTCGTCCGTGCGCTCGGGGTTCTGCTCTCGGTACTCGTTCGTGTGCTTCACGAGGATCCTGTCGCTCTGATAGCGGCTGCCGTCATCGCTCCAGCGGCCCTCGAGCACGACCGGGATGCCGGCCTTGAACAGCTCGGGCGGGTCGCCCTTGTGGGCGACCTGCACCCTGACCCCAGCGCTGATGATCTCGAACTCGACGGCGCCGGCGACGGGACGGACGGTGTCGGTGACGAGCCCCTCTACCCGGAACCGCCGGGTACCGAGCTCCGCCTTCTGGTCAGACGCCTCGGAGGCGGTGAGGAAATAGACGGTGGCGTCACCGAGACCCTTCAACACCAGGAAGCCGATGGCGGCCACCACGATGACGATGGCCACCGTCACCCGGCGCCGGCTGGTGCCGGTCGCACGCCTCGGCACCGACGGTGACTGCTGGGCCGTGGTCACGGCTTGGTCCGGGTGAGCCGGCGCTGGCGCGACAAGACGTAGATCGCATATGCGGCGAGGGTGCCGGCGGTGACGCCGTACCCGGCCAGGACGTAGCTCACGAGCGCACCCCTACGTCGGGCTCGGCGGGAGACGGCCCGGCGAGGGAGGCGCCTTCCGCCCGCCGTTCGGCCAAAGCCAGCGACAGCTCGTGGCCCTGCCGCTCTTCCTCGAGTGCCTCGACACGGATGCGTTGGACCAGCAACCAGGCGTAGCTCAGGGTCATGGCCACCATGCCGAGGAACATGGCCCGGATGTAGGACCCGTCGAGGTTGGACGACGGGGCCATCGTGGCGGCAGACCTGCCCTGATGCTGGGTGCGCCACCAAGTGATCGCGAAGTGGTTGACCGGAACCACCAGGACGGCGGCGATGCCGGTGACGGCTGATATGACGGCGCGCCGGTCGACGTCCATGTCGACCTTTCGCAGGGCCACGTACCCGAAGAGCAGCGCAAGCATGAGGGCGCTCAGCGTGAGGCGCGCCTCCCAGACCCACCACGTCCCCCATGTCGGCTTGCCCCAGATCGATCCCGTGACCAGCATGAGGGCGGTGAACACCACGCCAACCTCGCCGGAAGCTCCGGCCAGGCGGTCCCATCTGCGTGAGCGTGTGGCCGGCACCAGGTAGAGGAGGCTGCCGAGGGCCATGACCCCGAAGGCCAGGTAGGCCGTCCAAGCCAGGGCGGGGTGGACGGCGATGAGCCGGGCGTACCCCGCCTGTTCCTCCGTCGGTGGCAGCCGCCACCCGACGATGACGGTGGCCGCCACGGTCGCCACGGCAAGGGCTCCGAGAACTCGGGTCTTCATGCGCTCACCGTCTTCACGCTTCCTCGAGCAGGGGGCCGAAGGCGACGACCCCGAAGGCCAGGTAGACCGCGGCGAACGCGCCCAGCAGTCGTAGCCACGGCCAACCGTCGCTCGACTCCCCGGCGAGTGCCGCCTCCCAGGCCTTGGTGGCGGCCAGGACGACTGGAGCCGCCACCGGCACGAGCAGCAACGGCAGCAGTGTCTCGCGAACGCGGAGCCCGGCAGCTAGCACGCCGTACAGCGTGCCTGCGGCGGCGAGGCCTGCGGTGGCGGCCAGGCAGGTGAGCACCAAGACGGTGACGCCCCGCAGCTCGGTGGCATACAGCACGACCACCCCCAGGGCGAGCAGCACCTCGAGCACCAGCAGCTGGGCGGCTATGGCTCCGGCCTTGCCCAGGAAGATGCCGGCCGGGTCGAGGCCCGAGAGCCGCAGGCCGTCCCGCGCCCCGTCGGCCGACTCGACGGCGAAGCTGCGCTGGATGGCGAGCAGGGCGCTGAAGGTGACCGCGATCCAGTACAGGCCAGGCG
>Ga0136611_10003731_pt1 | contig 10665 bp, 7 predicted proteins | sample AntDrymUQ2232306_2_FD_106645 | JGI IMG/M metagenome (GOLD analysis project Ga0136611, IMG submission 106645) | Polar desert sand microbial communities from Dry Valleys, Antarctica - metaG UQ223 (23.06) | ecosystem: Environmental > Terrestrial > Soil > Desert | place: Antarctica: Dry Valley... | reverse complement strand
CTTCCTTGCGGAGTTCGAAACGCCGTTCCATGGCCTGCTCCTTCCAAAAGGGATCCTTCCTTCGGGAAGCATTGTGACAAAACGACTTGCAATCACGCAAGCCGACTTAGACAGTCGAAGTAGCCAGACGCGCATGCGACGGTTCACGATTGTGAGGCGAACCTAACTGCCGCTCGCATGTCCGGATAGCGACTGCGTCCGATTGCCGGGTCGGATTCAAGGACCGTGATGGCGCAAAAAACCGAAATGTCGACTCGGTCAAGTGAAACCATTTGTCAGGGTTCGATTCTCGCTCGATTCTCTTTGATGAACGCGAACAGACTCTCTCCGATGTTTTCGGCCCCCTCGTAGTAATGAGAATCACATTCACCAAGCGCATCACGGCGATCCTCGTTTTCTTCCCAAGTACCATTTTCGATGTCCGCCACAGCCATGGGCGAGTCTTGCACGATATCCAAGGCTTTCCGTGTAATCGACGCAGTCTTAGGGCAACCGATGATGCGTAAAGCATCGACGATCATCGTGGCGTACTCCCGCGACGAGTTTGCGAAGAACTGGTCGTAACCGCCGTTGTTTACTTCGCGCTCAAGCGATTCGATGGCGAGAACGATACGCTCTTCTGGCGTCAGTCTGTCCTTTCCGACGCGAGCCGCCTTCTGATTCATCGCTTGCTCAAAAGCAAAGACGAGCGAATCGATACGGCACTTGCCTTCGAGCGCGATCAACTCGACGGCAGATTCGCCGCTGTACCCTTCGAGCCATCGGAGGTCTGGCATGGGTAGCTTCCAAAGTGCCCTAACTCGGAACTCACCCCCGCACGAGAAACCCCAACCCGAACGCCAACCCGAGAAGCACCACCATGCATACGGCGAGCACCGTCGCTTTCGCGCGCGAAATCACGATGGCATCGGTGTAGTTCATAGGGTCGAACTGCGGCTGCACCGGCTGCGGCGGGCGGGCGTTCTCCTCCGGCAGGGGGAGCGGCTTTGGCTGTTTCAAGCGCGGATCGAGCAGCTTCTCGAAATCTTTGCGTTCGAAAAGAGGCATCTCCTCCAGCGGGACGGAAGACTTCGTAGGCTCCGGCCGTGAGGCAGGCTTCCCTTCGGCTACCGGAGTGTGCTGGCGCGACCCAACCGTGAGCAGAAGTTCGGTCAGCTCTTCGCCGAGCTGCGAGGAACTCGGCACGATCATGCTCATGCTGCAGCGCGGGCACTCGACGGGCTCCCCGATCTTGCGGGTCGCGATGCTCAATTTGCCGTTGCAGGTCTCGCACCGGAATCGGATGGGCACGGCCGGTCTCCAACGCATTCGCGCGCATGCCGTTGAGTCGGAAGGACTCGCTCCGGCTCATCCATTCTTCCATCCGATCTGCCGGCATGCAACAGCGCGCTTGACCTCGGGCCGGAACCGGGAACAATGGACGTGGTCGAATCGGTTTTTCCAGCACACCGGCCGGGGCACCCGCGATGGCACGTAAAGAATTCTTCGCACTCGGCCTGCTGGCCCTGCTCGCGGGGAGCGTTTCGTCCGAAGATGCCGTCATCATGCGCGACGGCTTCACCGTGCGGGGAAAGGCGTTCAAAGAGCGCGAGGCGATCGCCGACCTCTCCGGTTCGCCGCTGCTCTTCAGCCGCCCGGCTTCGTTCGACGCCCTCGAATGCGGGCCGAAGTTCTACTTCTACAGCTCGCATTCGCGCAAGGGGGGCGAGGTCGAGAAGGACATCCCCAAAGAGAAAGCGACGCGGTTCACGAAGCACTTCCCCGGCACTCTCGGCCAACCGCTGCCGGGCGTGGGCGAACTCCGCATGGGCGAGTTCGCGCCATCGTGGCGGCGCACGATGGAGATCGGCCCCAAGGGGGGGGCGGCCGTGAAGATCGACCAGATCATCACGTACATGGATCCGCAAACGATCTACGTCGTCAGCACGACGCACCGCTGGCGCCAGGCCTACGACACGAAGGACTTCGGCACCGAGCAGATCCGCAAGCTGCTGAGCACGCATCCCGACACGCGCGATTCCGTCTTCGGCTTCGTCGATCCCGTCCGCCGCATCGCCATCGCGTCGTTCCTGAAGGACATTGGCTGGGTCGCCGCCGCGAGGAGCGATCTGGAGAAGTTGAAGAAGGATGCGCCGTGGGCGTGGGCCGCCGAAGCGACCGAGAAATACGACAAACTCGCCGCGGAACTTGACGGCGCGGAGACGCGCTGGGTCATCGGCGAACTCGAAGCGATGGTGAACGCCTCGCAGTACGACACGGCCACGAAGTTCCTGAACGAATTCAAGCCGAAGGTCGCCGACGCCAAGGACCTCGCGCGGCTTACGGAATTGAAGGCGCGGATCGAGATCGTGCAACCGCGCTACGAGCTCGCGAAGCGGCTTCTGCGCGAAGTGCTCGACCGCGAGAGCGGGGTGTCCCGCCGCGCCGCCAACGGCGCGCTCGGCGGCGGAGCCGTCATCCCCCAAGTGGTCTCGAAACCGGTCGCCGCCGATCTGGCCACGCTCCTCGCCGGGGGCGAAGCGGTCTTCGCCGAGATGCACCAGGATACGACACCCCGGCTCGAACTCTTCGCGAATCTCGCCGAGCAGGACGAGAAGCGGCTGAAGGCCGGACAGGAGGCCATCACGAGTCCGGACAAGCTCTTGGCCCTCGCCATTACAGGCTGGCTGAAGGGGAAGAACGGTGCGGAACCCGATCCGAAAGCTGCCATGCGGTGCTGGAACACGCGCGAAATGGCCCTCGGCTACCTCCGCGACGACGTGAAGAACGACCGCGCGGGCATCCTGAAAAAGTACATCGCTTCCACCGATCGCCTGCCGCCGGATGAACTCGCCCAGCTCATCACGCTGCTGCCGCCCATCGACGGCGAACCCGACATCGCGAGGATCCGCGGGGGGACGAAGGTCGATGCGAAGGTCGCGGGATCCGAGGGGGTCTGGAAGGTCGAAAGCGGTTCGGTGCCCGAGGACACCGCGGGCTTCAGCTACTACTTGAAGCTGCCGCCGGAGTACAACCCCGGCCGCTCGTATCCGCTCATCGTGGCGCTCAACGATCCGTTCTTGGCCCCCGAGAAGATGTGCGGCGCGCTCGCGGGGGATGCCGCCCGCCACGGCTACATCGTCGCGGTGCCCGTCTGGTGTTCGCAGTTCGGCAACTCGAAATTCGACTATTCAGGCAAGGATCACTGGCTCGCCACGGCGACGGTCCGCGAGGTGTCGCGGAAGTACCAGATCGATCAGGATCGCGCCTTCGCCTTCGGCTTCGGTCAGGGGGCGAACTTCGCGCTCGACCTCGCGATGAGCAGGCCGGACGTCTTCGCCGGCGTCGTCAGCATGGGGCCGACGCCCGTCCACCAGTTCTACCAGGACTACTGGCGCAACGCCCAGAAGATGCCGATCTTCTGCGTGACGGGTGAGATCGCCGGCGGGTCATACGACAGCCTGCGCAAGCTCTTCGAGCGCTGGCTCCCCCTCGGGTACCCCTCCACGATGTGCCTGTACAAAGGCCGCGGCATCGAGTGGTATCAGAACGAAGTGCCGGTGATTTTCGACTGGATGAATCGGAAAACGCGCGTCCGCGGGAACGCTTCGCTGCGGCTCAACGCGACGCGCTTCGACCCCTGGCAGACGATGCGCGAGACCGACAACCGCTTCTACTGGATCGGCACCGATTCCATCAACGCTCCGAATCGGTTCAAGGACGCCGAGCGCCCCGACAAGCCGGCGATCGCGGCGCAGTTCCGCGGCGACATCGCCAAGAACGTCATCACCATCGACGACGTCCGCGGCATCAAGAAGATCACGATTTGGCTCGAACGCGACATGATCGACTGGACGAAACCGCTGAAGCTGAACGTGCAGTATGCCCCGAAAGTGCCCGCCCCGAAGATCATGGAACCCGACCTACAGATCATGTTCGAGGAACTCTTCCGCACCGGAGATCGCAAGATGCTCTTCTTCGGGAAGATCGAAATCCCCGTGAGCGGGTAGAGCGGCGCCGCGCCCTCACTTGCCGACAAGTTTCTCGATCACCCATGCCGAGCCGCCCGCCGAGCGCTTTCCGACGGCTCGATTCTGCGCGTCCACGCGGTTCGCGTACAGCATCGGCACGCGCGACGCGGCGAGCACCGGAAGGACGGACTCGACGGGCTGCACCGGCGCGGGGATCACCCCATCGTGCGGGACGTACAAGTACGGGCCGCCTGCGAGGGAGCCTTCCGTGGCCAATCCCCCGCTCGCGTATACCGCGGCGACATCCTCGTATAGCCCCGCGAGGAGGGCCAAATTCGCACCCCCCGGTTCGCTCACGGCGAGGCCGTCCAGGTCGAGCGGAACTGCGAGTTTGGTACCGGTCGCGTTCACCCCGGCGAAGGAGTCGCCCCAGACCGCGAGTTTCTTCCCGTCGATTCCCGGCTGCGCTCTCAGCCAGCCGATCACAGTGCGCAGATCGCGGAGCTGCGCCCCCAGCAACGGCTGACCCAAGATCGCGTTCGTCTGCGAGATCGACGTCCGGTGGCTCCCCCGGTCGGCGGAGGAGCCGGGTCGCGTTTCTCCGGTGCCCCTCACATCGACGAGGTAGACCGCGATGCCCGCGTCGAGCAGCGCGGCGATTTCCGTTCCGCGTTCCTTCAGGAAGCCGGCTTTTCCGCCGCTCGCCACCATCACCGCGGCGGGCGCTTTCCCCTTCGCACCCTTCGGCGCGAGGGCGATGACCGGCATGGAAATGCCCGGATCGGTTTCCAAGACGATGCGGAGGAGCGTGCCGCCGGGAACCGATTCGGGCATCCCTTCGGTCGCCTTCGGCTCCGCGACGGGTTCCACGTTCCCGAGCAGCTTGGCCCACGTCTGCCGCCGCGCGCGCAGATCGTCGCCGGCCGGTTTGAGGGCCGCGAGCCGCGCCGGTTCCGCAAGCCCCGCGACGACCTCGTGCAGCGCCTTCGGCTTCAGCTCTTTGCGGGCTTCGTCCGTCCAGCAGAGCAAGTCGGCGGCCGGTCGGCGCTTGCTGTATTCCTCGGGCACCGGCATGCCGAACCATTCCTTCAGCGCGGGGTAGATCATCTTGCGGTGGACCGCGCCGATGTGGTCGCAGTGCGAACTCTCCGGGGCCTTCCCCTTCACGCTCCCCGAGCCGTGCGCGACGCGCAGCGACGCTTCGGCACCGTAAAAGCCGAAGATCTTTTGCAGGCGGGGCCACGCCGGATCGCGCTTGCCGTCCCATGCGAACTCGTGGGTGTAGATCACTTTCCGGGGGGCGATGCCGCCGACGACGGCGAAGTGGGCGAATCCGTCGCGGGCGCCGTCGCGGAGGCCGCGCGTACTCTCCCAGTAGCCCTCGCCGAACCACGCGAAGTCCCGATCCGGATTCTCGAGAGCCGCCGATTCCGGCTGCCAGCCGCCGAAGTTGAAGGGTACGGCGCAGGCGATGCGGCCGTCGAGCGCCGCCGTCACCCCGGCGGGATCGCCGCCCCCGGCCACCGCTCCCAGCAGGATGATGCGATCCTTGTCGATCGCCGTCTGCCGGAGCAGCACATCGACGCCGCGCATGAGATCCCACACCATCCAGCCAATCAGACTGTCGCCGATGGAGGCGAGCTGCAGATTCGAGTTGTAGCGGAAGAAGTAGTCCTGACGGCCGACGCGGAACGGCTTGTCGTTGTCCATAGCGGAATTGAATTCGTGCTGCCGACGCTCGCCGTAACCGAGGGCATCGGGGATGAGCACCGCGGATCCGGAGCGGGCCCAGGTCATGCCCATATCCTGGAGTTCGCCGCTCGTCTTCCCGCTGTGGTGCGAGTGCGCGATCAAGATGCCCGGCATCTTTGCGGGCGGCTTCGCCGGGAGGTAGAGGTTGGCCGTCACCCAGAGGCCGGGCCGCGATTCGTACACGAGGTTATGAATCGTGAAGCCGTCCCCACCGAGCTTGCGGGTCACTTCGATGCGCAGCGCCTTCGGGGCTTCGGGGAAGCTGCCGAGCGACTCGCGCAGCTTCCGCAGGCGCTCGTCGCGGTACGTCTCCCACTGCCCTTTCGTCTTCACCTCGGCGAACGCTTTCGATTCCCGCAGGTTCGCCCCCCGCATCCGTGCGCGGGCGTCGTCGTCCATCATCCGCGCGAATCCTTTCGTGCGCGGGTCGTCCTTCGGGAAGGCGGTCGGCCGCACCTCCGCGAAGTCGGCGTCGACGGAGAGCAGGGCCGACGCTGCGACGAAGATCGCGGCCAAAATGCCGAAAGTGTGCATTTGCAGGACTCGCCGAGTAGGGAAGAGACTCAGGCCGCAGGAGGACTCGCGCGGACGAGGGGGTCGGGGCTGCGGTCTCCGTCCGTCGAATAGGCGCCGTCGTGGCCTTCGACCAGATCGACGCGCACCCGCTCGCGCTCGCGGTCGATCTGATCCGGTGTCGCCCCCAATCGCCGCAGGATGGCTTCGGTCAAAGCCAAGGCGACTTCCCCCTCCCCCGAGACGACGACTTCGGAGCCGGCCTTCTGCAGCGCGTGGAGTTCGCGGACATACGCCGATCGGGCGAGGATGCGGATCGCCGGGTTGAGCTTCCGGGCCGCGCGGATCACTTCGGCGCTCCCGGCCATTCCCGACGAGCTGAGGATCAGGCTGCCGGCCGCTTCGACGCCGGCTTCCTTGAGCGTATCTCCGTGCGCGGCATCGCCGTACACGGCCGCGATCCCCTCCGCGCGGAGCCGGCGGATGGTGTCGATGTTCAATTCGATGATGGTCGGCGCGATGCCGTTCTCGCGCAGCAGCCGCGTCACCGTGCGCCCGACGGGCCCGTACCCGATGACGACCGCCCGGTAGCCCGGCTCGGCGGCGATCTCCGGCGGCGCCGGCCCTTCGGCCAGTCGTACCCGCACGCGGGCATTCAGCAGACGCCAAACGCGCGGACGACTTTTGGCCCATCCCTCGAGCGGGCCCGCCAACCGGTATAGGAGCGGGTTTGCGGAGATGGTGAGGATGGCCACCGCGACCAGGGTCTGCGCGGCTTGGTCGGGGAGGATTCCGAGCTTCTTGCCGAGGGCGGCGAGGATGAACGAGAATTCGCCGATCTGCGCCAGCGCGAGCGCGAGGGCGAACGCGACCCGCACGGGGTAGCCGCGCGCGAGGACGACGGCCGCGACCGCGCACGGCGTGCCGACGAGCACCACGGCGAGCGCGGCGGCGGCGAGCGCGGGCGAGTTCCAGAGGAAGCGCGGGTCGAAGAGCATTCCCGCCGAGACGAAGAAGAGTACGGCGAAGGCATCCCGCATCGGAAGAGCCTCGGTCGCGGCCCGCACGCTGAAGTCCGAGCGGCCGACGACCATGCCGGCCAAGAAGGCTCCGAGGGCCATCGAGACGCCGAAGAACGCCGTCGAAGCGACCGCGATGCCCATGGCGACCACGAGGATGGTGAGTGTGAACAGCTCGCGCGATTGCGTCCGCGCGATGTGTCGCAGGAGCCACGGGACGATCCGGCCGCCCGCCAGCAGCACGGTCGCCACGAGGATGGCCACCTTCAGCGCGGCGATCCCGAGCACCATCGGGATTTGCGCCGGATCGACCGCGGCCCCGCCGAAGAATGCGGGCAGCAGCACGAGCACGAGGACTGCGAAGACATCTTGGACGACGAGCCAGCCGACGGCGATGTGCCCGACGGGCGAATGCAAATCGCCGCTGTCCCCGAGCACGCGCGTCAGAACCACGGTGCTTGCGATGGAGATGGACAGTCCGAAGACGAGGGCCGCGGGAGTACTCCAGCCGAACGCGAGCGCCGTGCCCAGGCCGAGCAGGGTCGAGACGGCGCATTGGACGACCGAGCCGGGCAGGGCGATGCGGCGCACGGAGAGGAGTTCGTGGATGTCGAAGTGCAGCCCGACGCCGAACATGAGCAGCACGACGCCGATTTCGGCGAACTGGTCGGCCAAGTGCTGATCGGCCGTGAAGCCCGGCGTGTGCGGACCGACGGCGATCCCGGCCAAGAGGTATCCGACGATCGGAGACACCCCCAGCCGGCGCGCCGCGTACCCGAGGACCAGCGCGGAGGCGAGGCCGCCGGTCAGCGTCGAGATGAAGCCGAGGTTGTCCATGCGATTGGGTTATCGGTGGCGCGCACCGACGGACAGAGCACGGTGCCCATCGCGCGAAAGTCGCATCGCTTCATCCGAGCAGTTCCCCGATCGGCTGTGGGTCGTCGAGCAGGTGGGTCGGTCGGCCGCCGAAGTCGGGGAGGCTGCCGGCCGGGTCGATGCCGAGAACGGTGTAAACCGTCGCCATCAGACTCTGGAACGTCGTGGCCCCGGACTTCGCCCGTTCGCCGCGCGCATCCGTTTCGCCGACGACCTGCCCGACTTTCACGCCACCGCCCGCCAGCAGGATACAGCCCGCATCGGCCCAGTGCTCGCGGCCGGGTCCCGGATCGACGACCTTCGGCGTCCGTCCGAATTCGCTGACGACCGCGACGAGCACGTCGTCCGAAAGGCCGCGCTCGGCGAGGTCGGCGACCAGCGCGGAGACGCTCGCATCGAGCGCGGGCAGGCAGAGCTTGTACGAATCGAAGATGTGCGCCTGCGCCCCGCTGTGGTGATCCCAACTGCCGGGCGACAGCGTGACGACGCGGACGCCCGCTTCGACCAACCGCCGGGCCATGACGAACGACGACGCCTCCCAATCGTACTTGAGGCTCACCACCGTCTGGTGCGTGTACTTGCCGCCCTTCCCGTAGCGTTCGAGCATCCCCGCCGGTTCTTTCGATACGTCGAACGCATCGCGGACTTTCGGCGAGGAGAGCATGTCGAACACCTTGGCTCGGAATCGGTCGATGCCGACGAGCGCATCGGCCCGATCCAAGTCGCGGCGCATGTCGTCGAAGCCGGCGAGCAGCTTCTTCCGGTCGGCCAGTTTCTCGGGCGACTTCACCGGGGCGAGGTTGCTCAGGGCATCGCCGTAGGGGCGGAACGGTGCGTGATCCGAACCGGCGTAGTAAGGCTTCTCGAATTCGAATTCGTCGGTCGTGGACTGCCGGAGGCAGACGTAGGGCGGCAGGGTGCTGTCGGTGCCGAACTGCTTGCTCGCGACGGAGCCGAACGCGGGCCGCTTGCCGGCCGTGCGCGGTAAGCCGCTGTAGACCTCGCTGAGGAAGTGGTCGTTCTCGACCGACTTCAGCCCCCGGATCAGGGCGAACTTGTCGAGCATCGCCGCGCACTTCGGCAGCAGATCGGTGATGCGGATGCCGGGCAGCTTCGTGGCGATCGTGCCGAACGCCCCGCGGATTTCCTTCGGCGCATCGGGCTTCGGATCGAAGCTGTCGAGGTGGCTCAGCCCGCCGCTGAGGACGATCCAGATGACCGACTTCGGCCGTTTCGCCGGTGCGGCGAGCGCCTCGTTGCGACAGAGATCGGCGAGCGTCAGCCCGGCGGCCCCGAGGCCGCCGATGCGCAGGAAGTTGCGCCGCGTCGGGCCGGGGCAGGCGGCTCGGGGTCTTCCGGGATGTTCGGGCATCGCCATTCCGACTCGGTTATTTCAGGGTCACGCCGCGCTGTTTCAGCGCCGCTTCGAGCTTGGCCTTGTCCGTCTTGTCCGCGTCGATGAGCGCCGTGATGAGGCCCGCTTTGAAGCTCGCCGTCGCCTGCTCGACGCCGTCGAGCTTCGCGACGATCTCGTAGGCCGCGAGGCAGCAGGCTTTGCAATCGAGGCCCGCGACCGGAATCTCGATCCGCTTGAGCTTCTCCTTCGGCACGGTCGAAACGGCCTTCACGCCGAAAGTGTGGTTCGACAGGTTCCGCACGCGCTCGTCGAGCCGGGCGATGACCTCGGCCGGCTTCGCCTTGGGGAACAGTTTGTCGGCGTCGAACGCCAGTATGACCTCCGCGCTGTCGAAATCGACCGAGGCGAGCTTCACCTCGGGCCACTCGGCGAAGACTTCGCGAAGGTCCTTTTCCCGATCGGGAGAAAACATGCCGGTGACGCGCACCGTCACCTTCGCCGGCTCGGCCTCCGCCGACGATGCGAGCAATAACGCAATCGAGCAGGCTGTCGTCATCCGCAAACGCATTTCGGTTCTCCCGCTGTGCCCTGGACACCGACCCCTGACCGCGATTCGCTACTTCTTTTGAAACAACTCACTCTGCACCAGCTCGTGAATCAGCGTGCGCACTCCGCCGCCGTGCTTCTTGGTATTCGCGACTATCGCGGCAATCTCGTCGCGGTCTCCGAATGCGATGGGACGACCGGTGCCGTACACCGCGAACTGCCGGGCCAAGTTCTTCAGCAACAGGTCGGAGTCGGCGGCGAGCAGCGCCTGCATCTCGGCCATGCCTTTGAATTTCCGGCCATCCGGTAGCACACCCGAAGAGTCGACCGGCGGGCCGAGCTTGAAGCCGATGCCGATGAACGGGTCGATGACGCCGCGCTCGGCGGGGTCGCCCTTGCCGATAGAACGGTAGCGCGTGCGGAAGCTGCCGATCACGTCGAACGATTCCATCGCGAAACCGGGCGGATCGATCTTCGCATGACACGAGGCGCACGAGGCGTTGTTGCGGTGCTTGTCCAGGAGTTCGCGGATCGTGGTCGCCCCGCGCACGTCGGGTTCGACGGCCGCGATGTTCGGCGGCGGCGGTTCCGGCTTCTGACCCAGAATCCGCTCGAGCACGAACGCCCCGCGCGGTACGGGCGAAGTCGTCGT
>Ga0136611_10003730_pt1 | contig 10665 bp, 9 predicted proteins | sample AntDrymUQ2232306_2_FD_106645 | JGI IMG/M metagenome (GOLD analysis project Ga0136611, IMG submission 106645) | Polar desert sand microbial communities from Dry Valleys, Antarctica - metaG UQ223 (23.06) | ecosystem: Environmental > Terrestrial > Soil > Desert | place: Antarctica: Dry Valley... | reverse complement strand
TAGTGGTTTTAATAAACCGTCTGCCGCCAATGCCGGGGCTTTTGAAACCGCAATCGAAGAAATAACATCGGCTTCAAAGAAACTGCTTGAATCGCTGATAACATCGGCATCGCCGCGAGACCGGACAATTGAACGCGAGAAAGCGCGGGAACGCGGCAGTCTCAGATTCGGCATCGCAAAAAATGTATAAATGAGCCGGTTATTATTTATTCGCCGCTTTCGCGTTCGGGCGCGCGACGGCATACATTTCCCGCGCCATTCGATTGCCCAAGCCGTTTTTATACATATCGAAACATATCGAAGGGAAGATTTATCGTTTATTTGCGCTCTATAATTTCCAAAGCAGTTTTAAAAACTCGATGCGATTAGATTTGACGCATCGAGTTTTTGAAAAATATTTATTCGTCGAGTCTTTCCTGAGCGAGACCGTGAATTTTCATTTCCGCGTCTTCGTCAATTTCCTCATCGCCGCTGAACCAGGCATCTATCTCGCTCACGGATCGTCCCATCGCAAGCGCGAGTTCGGCGTTGCTGTCGTCGAAAACTTCCGTTTTTAGTCTTTGCAAAAGCTCTAAAGCGTCCGCATCGGTATATTCGTCGTTCATTGATTTTCCCTCCTTGATAAAAATTAGTATCAGATTATATGATACGCGGCAGATGAAACTTTTCAAGCCTTTCAATTCAAATTTTAATATTTGCTCTTCCCGTTTTACAAAAATCCGGTTCGGCGTGAAAATTGTTTGGATAAATTGGATAAATTGGATAAATATAGAAACGTCCGCCGAATCAAGAAATGAAACTTTCCGTCATTATTCCGACTGTTAACGAAGAACTTACCATCAGGAAAACGCTCGATGCGCTTTCACGGCTGATTAATGTTGACGAAATAATCGTTATTGACGGCGGAAGCGATGACGAAACCATCGAAATTGTCAAGAATTATCCGCAAAATAAACCGCTCAAACTTATTAAAATGACGGAGGCAAATCGCGGGCGACAGCTTCACGAAGGCACGAAACACGCAAGCGGCGACATTTTCTGGTTTCTGCACGCCGATACGCGACCGATTCAGGGTTCGGGCAAACAGATAAAATCTTTTATGCGTTTCGACAAAGTGGTCGGCGGAAATTTCGAGATTATTTTCGGCGGCGACAACGCCTGGGCGCGATTTTTAACGAAGCTGTATCCGACTTTGCGTTCGGGAGGTTTAATTTACGGCGATTCGGCGATTTTTGTCCGCCGCGAAACTTACGAAAAAATCAAAGGTTTCAAGCCGCTGCCGCTTTTTGAAGACCTCGATTTGGTTAAACGTCTACGGAAAAAAGGTCGTTTTGTTCACATCAACCTGCCCGTGACGACTTCTTCGCGCCGGTTTGAAAACCGCTCATTTATCTGGACTTTTACGAAATGGTCGCTTTTTCAAGGTCTCTATTGGTTTGGCTTTCCGCCGCGCACTCTGGCTAAGTTCTATAAACCGATCAGAAAGTAATTACGCGAAATTTATTCCAGACTCGATTATTATTTTTCAGTTTTTTTGTAATATCCGTTTGTGATAAAATTTTCTATTCCTATCTATCAGCAAATCTATATCAATAGATTATCTTCGTAATAATTTTTATGGATAAATTTTTAATTCGCGGCGGTCAATCGCTGAAAGGCATAATCGAAATCAGCGGCGCGAAAAATTCCGCTCTGCCGTGTTTGGCGGCGACGCTTCTAAGCGCGGAAACCGTGACGCTGCATAATGTTCCGTATGTCAAAGACTTGATTACGCAGCGGCGGTTGTTAGAGGATTTGGGCGCGACGGTTCTCACGCCGGAACTGAGAACTCATAAAGTGACGGCAAAAAACATCGAAACTTTTGAAGCCCCGTATGAACTCGTCAAAACGATGCGGGCGAGCGTTTTGGCTCTCGGACCGCTGCTCGCGCGTTTCGGTCGGGCGAAAGTTTCGCTTCCGGGCGGCTGCGCCATCGGAACTCGCCCGATTGATTTGCATTTGAAGGCGTTTGAGCAACTCGGCGCGACGGTTTCGCTCGAATCCGGCGATGTCGTCGCCCGCGCTCCGAAAGGCAGGTTAATCGGCGCGAAAATCTCGTTTGAAAAAGTGACCGTGACGGGAACGGAAAACGTGATGATGGCGGCGGCTCTGGCAAAAGGAAAAACCGTCATTCGCAACGCCGCTTGTGAACCGGAAATCGAAGACTTAGCCGAACTTATCAACAAAATGGGCGGGCGTATTAAAGGCGCGGGAACGCCGACAATCGAAATCGAGGGCGTTGAAGCATTGAGCGGGGCGGAACACACGATTATTCCCGACCGCATCGAAACCGGAACTTTTATCGTCGCGGCGGCGATAACCGGCGGCGAACTGGAAATCAGAAAATGCGAGCCGAAACACTTGCAAGCCGTTATCGAAAAACTGCGCGAATCCGGCATCGAAATCGAAGAACTCAATCAAAGTTCCCTTTTAGTTAAATGCGGCGCGAAAGGTTTGACGGCAAAAGACATAATGACCGAACCGCATCCGCATTTTCCGACCGATATGCAGGCACAGTATATGGCGTTGATGACGCAGGCGGAAGGAATTTCGGTGGTTAAAGAAACAATTTTTGAAAACCGTTTTATGCACGCTTCGGAACTCGTCAGAATGAATGCCAAAATTGATTTCTCCGGCAATACGGCGCGCGTTCACGGTAAAACGCAATTGACGGGCGCGCGAGTTCAGGCGTCGGATTTACGCGCGTCGGCTTCGCTCGTTTTAGCCGCGCTGTGCGCTTCGGGCGAAACCGTGATTGACCGCGTGTATCATATTGACCGCGGCTACGAAAACATCGTCCGCAAACTTGGCGCGGTCGGCGCGAAAATCGAAAGAATTTCCGAAACTCCGACAGCGGCGACAGAATAAATTTACAAAAAGTTCTTGCAATATCGAAAAATTCTGGTATAAAGAAGGTGGGAATAGTTTGAAGCATAGGTTTTCTCCTTTTTTTAGTTGGGTGAAAAAGTCCTGCCGGACGTAACAGTCGGCGGGGCTTTTTCTATGCCGAAAAGTCGTGTGCCGCGAAGGTAAATTTTTCGCTCGATTAACAATCCGGTTCGTTTATGATTTAATAAATCTTTCTTTTAATTATGAGCGATTGTATTTTTTGCAAAATTATTGCGGGCGAAATTCCGTCGGCGAAGGTTTATGAAGACGAAATTTGCGTGGCGTTTAACGACCTCAGCCCGCAAGCGCCGACGCATCTTTTAATAATTCCGCGCGAACATTTCGATTCGCTCGATAAAGCCGAAAGCCGTCACAAGGAAACGCTCGGACATCTGCTTTTGACCGCCGCAGAAATTGCCCGCGAAAAAGGCTTTGCGGAAAACGGCTACCGCGTCGTCATCAACACAAACAGAAACGGCGGTCAGACGGTTTATCATCTGCACGTTCACTTGCTCGGCGGTCGCCCGTTCGTTTTTCCGCCCGGCTAAATTTATCAACAAACTAAAGTATTCCGCTCTGAATCTAAACCCGATTTTCAGAGTTAAAGTATTATGAGAAAAGTTTTTTCCACATTTTTTTTCGCGTTTTTTACAACTGCTTCGATGCTTTTGCAGTTTGGCTGCACGGGCGACGCGGCGGCAGACAATTCTAATCAAATCAACGTAAATTCGGCGGCAGCTACTCCGGCAGTCGAAAGCGCTCAAACCAATTCGAACACGACCGTTGCGGAAACTCCGCTTCCCGAATTTACCGATGCAAACACGGCTTTGGCGGAAGGCGTTAAACTATTGGACGAAAATTCGACCGAAAAAGCGATTAAGGCACTCCGGCAAGCCGTAAAATTAATCCCGGATTTAGCCGAAGCTCATTTCAGGCTCGGTATCGCCTACGCGCTGTTTGAAAAAGAACAGCAGGAAACTCTCGACTCGGAAACCGCAACGCCGACGCCGACTTCGGTAAAAAAAGGCAAAAAAGTTGAAGCCGCCAAAACCGATTCGGAAAAATCCTTTGAAAATGCGGTCAAGGCATATAAAAAATATTTGATAAAAAATCCGAAAGACGATGTCGCGCATTTTAATTTAGGACGCGCTTATAACAAACTCAACCACGATAAGGAAGCATTAAAATCAATACAGCAAGCCGTCAAACTCAAACCCGACGACACGGAATACCAAACCGAACTCGGCGAAATTCTGATAAAACTGGCGCAGTATGACGAAGCGGTTCGCGCCTTGAAAAAGGCTCTGGAAATTGATTCGTCAAATCTGCCCGCCGAAGACTTGCTCGAAAAAGCCGAAGCCGGAAAAAAACGAGTTAATTTCGGTATCAAACCAAAGCTGCCGGAACAAAAAATTGCGCCGCGCGAAAACCCGAGACCGAAACCGACGGCTAAAACGGACGCTGAGCCGAAAACAGAACCTCTGCCTAAAACAAACAATTCCAACCAATAATAGGACTTTCTCAAAAATTTAACGCAAAGTCGCAAAGACGCAGAGAGACGCAAAGGGAAAAATAGTTTGTTTAGCCGGTCAGTTAAAAATACTGAAATTTCCCCGACTTAAGCAGGTGAGCAAAAGTATTCAGGAATTTTGAAAAGTTCAGAGTCCAAACGCGAAACGCACTTTGCCAAACCGCCGCGCTTCGCTGGCGGTTACACGCCGAAGCGTGGACTCTGAACGGGAAGAAAACATCTTAAAATTTCTGCTCATCTGCTTAATTCTAAAAAATCTTTGCGCCTCTGCGTCCTTGCGAATTTGCGTTAAGAATTTTCCACCTTTTTGAGAAAGTTTTAAATAAGTCAAAACGGCGAATTTATAAAACACCGGAATTCGCCGTTTTTGTTTTGCCCGCATCTAAAATACACACGCTCAAACAGGCTTGTATCAACTTGACATAAATTGTAGAAATACGATGATAAATAAAGCGACGGATTTTTTGCCTTTGCTTTATTGTTGTTATGAAAATCGAACTCGAAAGCCCGCCGATTTCCGAAAATCTTTCTTTAGAGCGCAAGATTAAAATGCACGAAGCCCGCGAAGCGATCATTCATCGGCTCGCGCGTGATTTGCCGACAAATATTGATTTGGAAAGATTCTTAAACGTCGTCGTTTCGGAAATCGGGCGAATGATGCAAGCCGACCGTTGCGACCTTTTGCAGATTACGCCGGAGAGCGAGCTTCGCATCAGCCACGAGTGGCGCAGAAACGATTCTATTCCGTCGAGCATCGGCACGACGATTCCGATTGACGCGGAGAAACTCGCGGAAAGATTCGACATCACCAAACCAATCGCCATCAACGATATTGCCGAAGCGAAAGACGCGACTTTGAAATTTTTCGCCAAAGCTCTGGAAACCAAATCGCTTTTAATCGTGCCGATCAGTCTGAACAAAAATGTTCTCGGACTGGTCGGACTTCACGATACGCGCGCGGCGCGGCAATGGCTCGACGAAGAAATTTCGTTTCTCGAATCAATCGCGCAGCAACTCGCCATCGGTTATCAATACACGAGTCTTTACGTCGCGCAGGAGCAGGAAACGCGCCGGACAAACGCGCTTCTGGAAATTGCCAATACGCTTAATTCCCACTCGGATTTTAAGGAAGTTTCGTCGCGGGTTTTGGAACGCGCCATCGAACTCGTCGGCGCGGATTACGGCGCACTCGGCGTGCTTGACCAGACGGGGAAAAAGATAAGTTTAGCGTCGTTTAAATCCGCCGAAGGCATCGAGCCGAACCAGGTTTTGCAGATGATCGAACAGCATAATCAATCGCTCGACATCGAGCCGTTTCCCGCGCTCGGCGACATTTTGCGCGAAGGCAAAACGATGCGAATCGTTGACACGCAGCTGCCGTTTGCGATTCGCCTTATTTTTAATTCGCAGCTCAACGGTAAAGCTGCGCTCGTCTCCCCGGTGCGCGTCGCCGGTCAAGCGTTCGGTCTGCTCGGTTTCGTCTGGAGCGAAGAGCGCGAAGCCTCATTTGCCAGTCACGAAGTCGCTCTGGTCGAGGGCATCGCCGACCAAATCGGAACGGCATTAGAGCGCGACCAACTTTCGGCGGAAATAATGCGTTTGAAAAGCGAGCTTCATCAAAAACACAGCGAAATTATCGGGCAAGCGCCGACGATTCGCCGCGCCATCGAACTTGCCCTAAACGTCGCCGACACGAACACGACCGTTTTGGTGCAGGGCGAATCCGGCACTGGAAAGGAACTGCTGGCGAATTTGATTCATTACAATTCAGGGCGCGAAAACAAGCCGTATGTCAAAATAAACTGCGGCGCGATACCGGAAACTCTCCTCGAAAGCGAACTTTTCGGACACGAAAAAGGCGCATTCACCGATGCCAGAAATCAACGTAAAGGTCGTTTTGAAGAAGCCGATGGCGGAACTCTGTTTTTAGACGAAATCGGCGAAATGACGATGCAGGCGCAGGTTCGCCTTTTAAGAGTTTTGCAGGACGGCGAACTGACGCGAATCGGCGGCGGCGATGTCGTGAAAACCGATGCCCGCGTTATTGCCGCGTCAAATATTGACCTGGAAAAAGCCGTCGAAGACGGAAAATTTCGCAAGGATTTGTTTTATCGTCTTTCGGTTTTTCCGATAACCTTGCCGCCGCTGCGCGAACGCGCCGAAGACATTCACCTGCTCGTCTTTCATTTTCTCGAAACTTACAAGGAAAAAACCGGCAGATTCGTCGCCGGAATTTCCAAAGAAGCGTTGCGCGCGCTCGTCAATCACGAATGGTTCGGCAACGTCCGCGAACTCGAAAATGCAATTGAACGAGCCGTCATTATCGCATCGGGGCGGCAAATCGAACTCGACGATTTGCCCGAAGCCATCAGCAAAAAAGCGTTTGAATTAAATGCTCTGGCACGACATGAACGCGCCCGCGCCGCCGTCGAAGGTCGCTCGGTAAATCTGGAAATCGAATTTCCCGCGACCATCGAAGAAATTGAACGCCGCGCCATCGAACTCGCATTAGATTACACGAGCGGCGATAAATCTCGCGCCTCGCGCCTTTTAAATATCGGGCGAAAAACGCTCTATCGAAAATTAGAGATATACGAAAACGACGAAAAATCAAATATTTAATTCAACCCTAATGCCTTATTTAATTGACGGAAACAATTTAATGCCGCACATTCAGGCGAAAACGCGAAAAGATTTGCTTGAAAAAGTTTCGCAATTCGCCCGACTCAAGCGGGTAAAAATCTCGGTCGTTTTCGACGGCGCGGAAGAACAATCATTTCCCGACGGCGCGAGATTTAAAGGCATCAATGTTTTTTACTCGCAGGGTTATGCAAACGCTGATCAACGCATCAAAAAATTCGTCGAATCTTCCAAAGAAAGACGCACTTTAATTGTCGTAACATCGGACAATGCGCTTGCCAATTTTTGTCGCGGCTGCGGCGCGAAAGTCTTTCGCTCGCCCGAATTTCGCGCAAAAATCGAAGATGCGCGAAATAGTCAAATCGAGTCAGAGCGCGGACAAGGAGTGAAAAATGATGACATTTCCGATTGGTTAAAGTATTTTGGAATAAACGAATCTGACAAATTGTGAGACGCAGGAATAAAAAATGAACCGACTTTCTTTCACTACTTTCATTATTTGCATTGTTTTTTTTCTTTTCTCATCTGTTGCGCTCTACGCGCAGCCGACTCAGCCGACTCCGCCGCCGACCGATGACGACGTGGTAAAAATTACGACTAAATTAGTTCAGTTTGACGCGGTTATAACCGACAAAGAGGGCAGACAGGTCAAGGATTTGAACATCGCCGATTTCGAGATTTTCCAGGACGGCAAGCCGCAGAAAATTACGAATTTTTCGTATATCAACACCGAATCGCCCGCGCAGTCTTTGCCGGTGACGACAATCAAAAACGGCAAAAACGTCGTTTTGCCGCCGCCCGCCCGCATTCGCCCGGAAACCGGCGGGCGCATCGTCACTTTTATTGTTGACGACGGAAACTGCACGGCTTCGCAAGTCGGGATGACGGCGGCGCGCGAAGCGTTAAGCAAATTCGTCGCCGAACAAATGCTGCCGAACGATTTGGTGTCTGTTTACCGAACGCGCGGCGGAAGCAGTCTGCTTCAGCAATACACTTCGGACAAAAGTCAACTGATGCGTGTCGTGCGTCAGATTCGCTGGTATCCGCCGCCAGGAAACTGCGGCGGATACGGCGGCGATATTTTCGAGGCGGCGCGGGTTGATTCGACGGGCAAAATTTCCGGTCAAGGCACGTTTGAATCCGGGGAAAACCGCAAAAGCCGCGAGCAAAATGAAGATTCGATCCGCGATAATCAAACGGTCGGCACAATCGGCGTGATTCATTACGTCGTGCGCGGTCTCGGAAAAATCGGCGGGCGTAAAGTCGTCTTTTTACTTTCGGATGGCTTGCCGCTGCGGACGAGAACCGGCAATAATCGTCAGGCGTTCGACGCGTTGCGCGATTTGACCGATTCGGCGAATCGCGCTTCGGTCGTTTTCAACACGATTGACGTTCGCGGATCATTCGCCGCTTCAACGATTAACGCGAATGACGACGTTTCCGTTTCCGGCGAGATTGATTCAGCAAAACCATCCGGCACAGCTAAAATCGCCGCTGCTCGAACTGTAGAAGTTAGCAATACGCGCGACGGTTTGTTTTATCTGGCAAACGAGACCGGCGGCGGATTTTACAAAGACCAGAATTTTCTCGACGTTCCGATTCGCCGCGCTTTGAGTTTGGAAAAAGGTTATTACCTGCTCGGCTACGAGCCGGACGACGAAACTTTCAAAAACAAAAATTTCAACAAAATCGAAATCAAATTAAAACGTCCCGATTTAAAAATAAGTTCCCGCGCTGGATTTTTGGGCAAAACCGATGAGGCGACCACGCCGAAAAAACGCACCGGCGACGGCGAACTTTACGAAGCGATTGTCGCCCCGCTGCTGCGAGTCGGCTTAAATTTGCGGCTCTCTGCTTTCTTCGCCAACGATTCGGCGCAGGGAAATGTCGTGCGCTCGCTGGTGCATTTGGACGGTGGAGAACTAACGTTTGTTGACGAACCCAACGGATTCAAAAAAGCTGTTTTCGATGTCGTCGCCGTCACATTAAACGAAAAAAACGAAGTCGTTGACGAATTTAACCGGACGCACACTCTCAAGATTGAAACAGCGGCAATACCGCTCATCAAACAAAACGGATTAATTTACACGACCGACGTGCCGGTTAAAAAAGCCGGAAATTATAATTTTCGTCTGGCGGTGCGCGACGCAAATAGCAAAATGCTTGGCTCGGCGAGTCAAATCATTCAAGTTCCCGACCTTAAAAAAAGTAAGATTTTCCTGTCCGGTCTAACCGTCAGCGCGGTTGACGGAGCCGGCAAATTCGTTTCGCCGTCCGCCGTCAAACCGGAAAACGCACTTTCTCTAACCGATTCGGCGGCAGTTCCGGCAATTCGACGCTTTCGCCCGAACACGATTTTGGCTTATGCTTACACACTCTATAACGCGCAAACCGACAAAACGACGAATCAGCCGAAACTAACCGTTCAGATTAATTTATACCGCGATGGGAAAATTGTTTCCGAAGGAAAACCGCAAGCGGCGCAGTTGGAGAAGCTGATAGACCCAATGCGTATCAACGATTATGGTTATCTGCGACTCAATGCAAACGTCGAAAAAGGCGATTATGCGCTGCAAATTATCGTTAAGGATGCGTTGACGAACGAAACGACTTCGCAGTGGATTGATTTTGAAGTCGTTAATTGAGTCTAAAGTTCAAAGTCTAAAGTTAAATTCTTATATGCAATGCTTTGGACTTTTCCTCGTTTTCGCAATTAAACTTAAGGGAAAGTTTTACCGACTTTGAACTTAAAACTTTGAAACTTGAACTTTGGATTTTGGACTTTAGACTTTGGACATCATAGTTGGCACGGCAGGACATATTGACCACGGAAAAACCGCACTCGTCAAGGCTTTGACCGGCGTTGACACCGACCGTTTTCCCGAAGAAAAACTGCGCGGCATTACGATTGACATCGGATTCGCCGAGCTTGATTTGAGCGACGTGCGAATCGGGTTTATTGACGTTCCGGGACACGAAAAATTTGTTAAAAATATGCTTGCGGGCGCGGGCGGAATTGATTTGGTTCTGCTCGTCGTCGCATCGGACGCGGGCGTGATGCCGCAAACGCGCGAGCATTTTGAAATCTGCCGACTTTTAGAAACAAAAAGCGGTTTAATTGTGCTGACGAAAAAAGATTTGGTTGACGAAGAATTGCTCGAATTAGTAAAACTCGACGCCGCCGAACTCGTCGAAAATTCGTTTTTGGAAAATGCTCCCGTCATTGCCGTCAGCGCGAAAACCGGCGACGGAATCGAAGAACTAAAGGAAACGCTCAAAAATCTTGCATTTGAAATTCCGGCTCGAAAAAATGAAACGATTGCGCGGCTTCCGATTGACCGCAGTTTTTCGGTCAAAGGTTTCGGCGCGGTCGTCACGGGAACTTTGATTTCGGGCAAAATCAGCGAAGCGGACGAACTGGAAATACTGCCGAATGGGAAAAAGGTTCGCGTTCGCGGTCTGCAAACGCACGGAAAATCCGTCAAAACCGCTCACGCCGGACAGCGAACCGCCGTTAATCTCGGCGGCATCGAACACGCGGCAGTCGTGCGCGGAATGGTTTTATG
>Ga0136611_10003729_pt1 | contig 10667 bp, 8 predicted proteins | sample AntDrymUQ2232306_2_FD_106645 | JGI IMG/M metagenome (GOLD analysis project Ga0136611, IMG submission 106645) | Polar desert sand microbial communities from Dry Valleys, Antarctica - metaG UQ223 (23.06) | ecosystem: Environmental > Terrestrial > Soil > Desert | place: Antarctica: Dry Valley... | reverse complement strand
GCCTGGCGCAAATCGCCAACCCCGAACTGTCGGCCAAAGCCGAACTGTCGGCCAAAGCCGAAGAAGCCAAAAGCGAAGCAGCGCGCATTGAAGTGGCGCGAAGCGAAGCCGCAGGCGATGATTTTTCCGTCGAATCGGCGTGCGGCGAACTCATCGTGACGGCGCAGGTTGGTGGACATGGCTTGTCGCAGCCGGTCGGCGCGCATCATCCTGTCGGCGCAGGCTTGCCCGGCCAGGCGGCGATGAACGGCGAAACTCTTTATATTTCCAACGACACCAGTCTCGATTCGCGCTATCTTCGCGCGCCGGGAACTCATCGCGACGCGCTGGCGCAAATGTGCGTGCCTGTCAGCATCGAAGGCGCGATTATCGGCGTACTTTCCGTGCAAAGCAGCGATAAAGAAACCTTCGATCCGCGCGATGCCGTCGCGCTGCAAACCGCCGCGCTGATCGCCGCCGCGCACGTTCAATCGAGCCGCATGCTGCACGAAATGCAGGAAATCAAGGTTTTCAACGAAACCCTGGTCGGCACGATGCTCCATTCGCTCATGGTCGTGAATCAGCAAGGCACGATTCAGCTTGTCAACGAGCGCCTGAGCCAGACCGTGCGCGCGCCGCGCCAGGAACTCCTGGGCCAGCCGTTCACGCGCGTTTTCGCCGAGCACGTTTTGGAAAAATATCATCTGCGCCAGACCTTGCGTGCCGTGACTGAAGACGGAATCGCGCGCGAAGTTCCCGAAGTCCGCGTCTGGACAGGCGACTCGGAAATGGTGTTCGACTTGCGCCTTAGTCGGGTGTACTTTCGCGGCGAAGCCCAGGTCGTCGTGCTGCTCATCAACCTGACGCTGCGCTGGCGCAAAGCCCAGCAATTGCAACTGATGAACGAAATGGGGCGATTGCTTCAAGCCTCGCTCGACATCGACCGCGTGCTGCACACGGTTTTGACATGTATCACGGCGGGTCCGGCGCTGGGTTTCAATCGCGCGTTTTTGCTTCTCTTAGACGAAAAAAGCGGCGTCTTGCAGGGCGCGATGGCGCTTGGCCCTTCCTCGGCGGAAGAAGCCAGCGCGATCTGGCGCGAAATGGGCGTGCGCGAAATGAGCCTGCAGGACATTTTGGCCGATGAAACCGCGTTCGACCCGACGCACCCGACGCCTCTACAAGCGCGCGTGCGCGACCTGAAAATCAATTTGCAAGACCCGTCTCTGGCGATTTTGGCGCGCGCCGTGGCGGAACGCCGCGCCCTGAAAATCATGCGCGACGAGTTGTTCTGTCCCCTGCCGTTTTCCACCCTTCCAGCCGAGGAGAAAAGCGACGCGCAACGCACTGCAGCGCGCTCAGCCATCGCCGAATTATTCACCGCCTCCGAGCTTGTCGTCGCGCCTCTTGTTGCAAAAACGCGCATCGTCGGCATCGTGCTCGCCGATAATTTGTATTCCGCCGCGCCCATCGAAGAGGACGACGTGCGCCTGCTGGATACCGTCGCGCGCCAGGCCGGCTTGACGGTGGACAACGCGCTCGCTTACGAAATGCTGCGAAAAGCGCAAAGCGACTTGGTCAGCGCCGAGCGCCTGGTCGCCGTCGGCGAAATGGCGGCGCGCGTGTCGCACGAAATCCGCAACCCCCTGGCGACAATCGGCGGCTTTGCGCGCACCGCTCTTAAGCGCGCCGACAACCCGAAAATCGTGCGCGAAAAAGCGGGAATCATCGTTGATGAAGTGGTGCGCCTGGAAGAACTTCTGGGCGATTTGCTCGACATGGCGCGGCCCAGCCAGCTCGATTTGCAGCCGAACAACTTAAACGACATCGTCGAACACGCTTTGCTGCTCGCCGGTGCCGACATCAAAGCGCACAACACGATTTTGGAAACCGATCTCGCGCCCGATTTGCCCACCGCCCTGCTCGACCGGCGCCGCTTGCTACAAGCTTTGCTCAACACGATTCGCAACGGCGCGCAGTCGATGCCGGGTGGCGGCGCGCTCCATGTTGCCACGCGCCTGCACGGCAGCGATTGCCTGGAAATCGAAATCCGCGACCACGGCGTCGGCATTCCGCCGCGCGCTTTGAAACAGGTTTTCGATCCGTTTTTCTCGACTAAAATCAGCGGCTCAGGGCTGGGCCTCGCCGTAACCTTGCGCATTATCCGCGATCACGGCGGCGACATCGACGTGTTTTCCGAGGAAGGTCAAGGCACGACTTTCGTGATGTCTCTGCCGATTCGCCTTCCCGCGCAAAGCTAGAAACGCAAAAGTACGCCTGAATAAAGGCGTACTTTCGAGCCGGCGCGACTCGACTTCCCAATCGAGTTGAACATCGACAGATCCTTAACACAAAGTTAAAATGCAAGATGTTAAACGATATGTGGAACAATTAACAGGTATGGTGCGCAAAAAAGCCATGAACCGTAAGCGATCCGGGAGAGCCGATTATGGCGCAAGCGAAAATCCTCGTTGTCGAAGACGACACCAACCAGAGAACGCTTTATCAGGAAGAACTGGCCGAAGAAGGCTACGATGTTTTGACGGCTTCCGACGGGCGCGAGGCACTTAAAATCGTGCGCGAGTCGCAGCCCGATTTGTGCGTTCTCGACATCAACATGCCCGTCATGGACGGCCTGGACACGCTCAGCCAGATGCTGGAACAGGCCAGCCGCATGCCTGTCGTCATCAACACGGCTTACGCCAGCTACAAAGAATCGTTTACGTCCTGGTCAGCCGACGCCTATGTCGTCAAAAGCTCCGACCTGACCGAACTCAAACAGACAGTGGCGCGCCTGCTTCGCGAAAAACAAGAAAAATCAAGCGGTGGATGACTATGCTAAATTCATAATACCAATTAAAGGATAGTATTTTATTCGCTGAACTCGAATGAACTGCCCCGCAGCAAGCTGCGGAGCATCAACAAGCCGTTTGAAGCGTGACTTGAACAGCCCGTTACAAACAGCAAATCTGCAAAGCAAGCTTCGGGGCATTAAACCCGAACGAGAATAAAAGTACGCCGGAATTCGGGCGTACTTTTTAAATGCCCTACGTCAATCAAGCTTCTCGCAAGGAACACTTATGCCCCATGCGCCTCGCGTTCCCAATAAGAGTGCGTCCGCCCGATCCGGCAGCGATTCGTTGGATGATATTTCCAGCGGTGATTTGAGCAGTGCAAAAAAGAATGCCTTGCCTGCGTCCGAATCCGCCGTTTCCACATTAGCGGATATTAGCACTGCTGTGGATTTGGACACAGGTCCGTCTCCCATTGAGACTTACGTGCGCCCCGGCCATATCCATTATGCGCCAACGCTCAGTCGCGGCATTTCGGCGCGTGGCCAGCAATCGGCATTGCAGCAAACCATGGTAATGATTCTGGCCGGTGGCCAGGGCGAGCGGCTTTATCCTCTGACGCGAGATCGCGCCAAACCCGCAGTCCCCTTTGGCGGCAACTACCGCATCATAGACTTCGCGCTGTCCAATTGCATCAACAGCGGCCTGAGGCGCATCCTGGTCATGACACAGTACAAATCGTTTTCGCTGCAGCGCCACATCAAAGCCGGCTGGGATATTTTCAACCCCGTTCTGGGCGAATACATCGACGTCATCCCACCGCAGCAACGCAACGTAAAACGCTGGTATCAAGGCACCGCCGATGCGGTTTTCCAAAACATTTACATGTTGGAACAGGAAAAACCGCGCTACGTCATCATTCTTGGCGGCGACCACATTTACAAGATGGACTATGCCAAGATGCTCGATTTCCATCTGAGCCACAAGGCCGACCTGACGATGAGCTGCACGTCGGTTCCCCGCACCGAAGCCGCGCGCTTTGGTGTCGCCGGCGCCGACGCGAGCGGGCGCGTAACCCAATTTGTCGAAAAGCCCAAAGACCCGCCCCCAATTCCCGGAGACCCCGAACGCAGCTATGTCTCGATGGGCGTCTACATTTTCTCGACGGACATTCTGGTGCGCCGCACCATTGAGGACGTGAAGCAGGATACCGAACATGACTTCGGCAAAAACATCATACCGCGCATGGTAGCCGGCGGAGATAAAGTCATGGCTTACCCCTATGTTGACGAGAACCAGCGCGAAAACGGCGTGCGCGGCGAAGTCTACTGGCGCGACATCGGCACTATCGCATCATTCTATGAAGCGAACATGGATTTGGTGGCGCCGTCGCCGCTTTTCAATCTCTATGACGACGAATGGCCGATCCACCGCCGCCATCAGCCCGGCCCGCCGGCAAAAACCGTTTGTCATGATCCCAGTCGTCGCGGCATCGCCACTGATTGTCTTTTGGCCACAGGCGCCGTCATCAGTGGAGCCCACGCAGAGCGTTGCATCATCGGCCCGCGTTGTTACATCCACTCATGGGCGTCCGTCTCCGACAGCATTCTCTTTGACGATGTGGAAATCGGCAGAAATTGTCGAATTCGCAACACGATCATCGACAAGCACACCAAAATTCCCGCGGGAATGACGATAGGATATAACAGAGAAGAAGACAAGCAGAGATTCACCGTGACTAAAGAAGGTGTCGTAGTTGTACCCAAAGGCATTATCCTGTCGTAGCGCGGCGGAGAAATAATGTGAAGACATGACGAATCCTGGCGGGCATGCGGCACACTATGTTTCACGTGAAACATAGTGTGCCGCCGAATATTTTTTACGACTGCCTAGCTTTCAACGTTCTCCTTGTTGCAGCTCCCCCAGGCGAGACATTTTGAAAACCGCACGCGAAATAAGGCGTACTTTTACTTGTAACGCGCAGATAATGAAATATCTATCGGCATAAGAAGGCCAAAGTGCGTTATAATAAGTCGGTCGCCACCTCTCTTTGCCACTAAGCATCGGCACAATTAACAGACAGGGTTTCGATGTTTTTAAATGCCGCCAGCCTGTGGATTCCTAATGATCATCTGTATTCTCAACCAGAAAGGCGGTGTAGGCAAAACGACGACGGCCATAAACCTATCCGTCAGCTTGGCGCAGTGGGGCCAAGAAACTCTTCTCGTCGATGTTGACCCACAAGGCAACGCGACAAGTGGTTTGGGTGTAAGACCCGCCGCCGGTCCCAGCTTGTACGAGGCTTTGGTAGGGAGTATTGAGTCTACGACGGGAATCGACGACAATCGGCAGCCGACCCGGCCGGCTCGTTCAGCCGATACAACGCTGCCCCTTCCCTTCGTCCAACCCGGACCTGTAGAGCACCTTCATGTCGTCGGCGCGTCTACCGAGTTGGCCGGAGCGGACATAGAGCTCGCTGGCAATCAACATCGCGATAATTTGCGTGCGGTCTTGAGCAGGCTAGAGGAGCGTTTTCCTCTCATTGTGCTCGATACGCCACCTTCTTTGTCATTACTAACCGTCAATTCGCTGGTTGCCGGAGACAAGCTCATTATCCCTATACAGTGCGAGTACTTTGCGCTTGAAGGATTAGGGCAACTTCTGCGCACCCTGGAGCTGATCCGAAAAAACCTCAATCCCCATCTAGAGATTATGGGATTACTACGCACCATGTACGATGCCCGGTTAGGATTAAGCGCCCAAGTCTCGCAGGAACTCGAAGCCCATTTTTCTCAATTGGTCTTCAATACTATCATTCCTAGAAACGTGCGACTCGCTGAAGCTCCCAGTCACGGCTTGCCAATCGCGCTCTACGACCGGCGTTCGCCCGGCGCCAACGCTTACCGTCGCCTTGGACTCGAGGTGTTGCAACGTGCAGGCATGAATCCTACGGACGGGCACCTGCTGAAAAAGCGCTAAAACTTACGACCAACGGAGAAAACATGCTAAAAAAGGGACTGGGACGTGGACTTGCCGCTTTGATACCATCAGGTGACATGGAATTTCTGAGCAAGATCGCGCGTGCGGAAATTCCGGCAGCGTCGGTGTCGCCTCGCGAGCGCGACACAATGCGCGAAGTGGGTAATGTCAATGACCCTCGGGCGAGTACTCCACGGGCTGTCGATCGGAAAAATGCGCGGGCCTTGCCAAAGAGAAAACAAGCCGGAAGCGATAAGGCGGGCGTGTCATGCGAATCGATGCACTCCGAGGGGGAACACGACACCGAGTCGTTAGACGCCGGCAAGGACTCGGCAGCTATAGATGAGGCGCGGGAGGCTATGGGATCAGAGGCTTCAGTTAAAACGGAGACGCCCAACATCGACTGGATCCAGGTCTCAGCCATTGAAGCAAATCCCTTTCAGCCGCGCCGAACTTTTCGTCCAGAAGAATTGGAGGAACTCACCTCGTCGGTTCGGGAGCATGGCGTCCTTCAACCCATCTTATTGCGTCCAGCACCACTGAGTCCAGACGGCCGTTTGTCTTACCAGATCGTGGCGGGTGAGCGCAGGTGGCGAGCGGCAAAAGGCGCCGGACTTTCTGTTGTTCCTGCTATAATTCGAGCGGTTCCTGACGAGCAGGCGTTGGAGCTGGCGATCATCGAGAACGTGCAGCGCCATGACATCAGTGCCATCGATACGGCGCTCGCATATAGGCGCCTCTGCGACGAATTCCATTTATCACAGGAACATGTGGCCCGAAGAGTAGGTAAAAGTCGGTCCGCCGTTGCAAATACGCTGCGCCTTCTCGACCTTCCTGATGAGGCAAGAAGTGCCATCGAGGAAGGAAAACTATCAGAAGGTCACGGGCGCGCCATCCTGCTCATTAGCGGTGAGGGCGCCCGTCGCGCCCTTTTGAAGCGGGCGCTACGTGACGGCCTATCCGTCCGCGAAGTAGAGCGCGCAGCGCAACAGGATAGACTAGCCCAGGCTAAGCCATCAAAGTCGGCAAAACCATTTTCTTCCAGCGATGATGTTCAGATTCGGAGCATGCTCGAAAAAACACTTGGGCTGCGCGTTGCCCTCGTGCGGCGAGGCAAGAAAGGAAGTCTCACCTTGTCGTTTTCTGAGGAAGACGACCTTGCAAAGATATGTGCTTTGCTGACACAGAGTTATGTTTCACGTGAAACATAACTCTGCTTTTAACGAGTAGACAGCCATTTCATGACCTCATTTTCCATTTCAGCCAGTCGATTTGCGGCTTGCGTTGTTAACTTGGACGAAATCGCGCCACGCTGCTTTCGTCTCCGCTTACAGGCGAAATTCGCCCGCGCGCCCCGCGCCGGACAATTCGTCCATGTTCTGACACGCGGATCAGAACATTTCGACCCCCTCTTGCGCCGCGCCTTCTCCATAGCTTCTCTTGACATCGAAAGCTTCGACATCGTTTTTCGCGTTGAGGGAAAAGGCACTTCCGCTTTATCGTGCTTTCTCCCCGGAACACCGCTTGACGTTTTAGGGCCTTTGGGCAGGCCATTCCATATCTCCACAAGTCCGATATGGCTCGTCGGCGGAGGAGTGGGAGTTCCTCCCCTGGCCATGCTGGCGCAACAAGAATCGCGTGCGCGAATACTGGAGCCGCAAAGCATAAAAACCTTTGTCGGCGCACGAACCAGCGTTGAGTTGCTCTGCCTTGATGACTTTGCCCGGCATGAAGTCGACATAGTGACAGCAACCGAGGATGGGAGCGCAGGATTTCATGGTTATGTAACACAGATTTTGGAGACGCACCTGCGCGAGCATTTGCTGGCATCAGGCTTAATGCCCATGGTGTGCGCATGTGGCCCGACACCAATGCTAAGTGCCGTCGCGAAGGTCTGCGCTCGCTTCGACGTCGCCTGTCAAGTCTCGCTGGAGGAAAGCATGCCGTGCGGCATCGGTGTTTGTAACGGATGTGTGGTGGCGATGAAGGATTCGGTTGACGAATACGGGCGATACCAGCGCCTGTGCGTGCATGGGCCTGTGATGTGGGCGCATGAGATCAACTGGTGAAACGCAGATACTCTCATGGCAAATTTGGAAACACATCTGGGTTCATTGCGGCTCGATAATCCCATCCTGACGGCTTCAGGGACTTGCGGTTACGGCGAGGAGCTTGAAAGATTCGTGGCTTTGTCTCGTCTGGGCGCTATCGTCTGTAAAACCGTGACACGCCATCCGCGTGCCGGCAACACTCCGCCGCGCACTTGCGAAACCCCGGCGGGAATGCTCAATGCGATCGGACTGCAGAATGTCGGAATAGAAAAATTCGTGTCGGAAAAGCTGCCCTACCTTCGCCGGCTCGGTGTGCCCCTGATTGTCAATGTGGCCGGAGACTCCGTGGAAGACTTCGCTTTTCTAACGCGCACTTTGAGCACACATGTTGAAGTTGCGGCTATCGAACTCAACATTTCTTGTCCCAATGTGGCGCATGGGCTCGATTTCGCTACCGATCCGGCGCTGACGGAGGAAATTGTCGCGCACGCGCGTGCCTCTACCGATTTGCCGATTCTTGCCAAGCTGTCGCCCAATGTGACGGACATCACTCTGATCGCGCGCGCAGCCGAGCGCGGCGGCGCCGACGCGCTTTCACTGGTCAATACATTTGTTGGAATGTCCGTCGATACACGAACGCGCCGACCACGCTTGTCCAATATCAGTGGCGGGCTGAGCGGCCCTGCGATCAAGCCGCTAGCTTTGCGCGCGGTTTATCGCTGTGCGGGTGCGGTCAAAATTCCGCTTGTCGGCATCGGTGGCATCATGACCGCAGAAGACGCCGCCGAATTTTTTATCTGCGGCGCCAGCGCCGTGCAAATCGGCACTGCAACTTTCGCACAACCGCAAGCCGCGACCGATGTGCTCGACGGCTTGACGGCCTACATGGAAAAACACGGCATCGCCGACATAAAGGAACTCGTCGGCAGTCTCGTTGTTTAAAAATCTGCCGTATTGAAAAGTACTACTTTATTCAGGCGTACTTTTCAGCAAGAGCGCGGCGCCGATGGCAGCGTCGTAGAGCGGCTCCGTCACGGATGCGCCCTCACTATTTTGCTGCAAGCATTTTTCAAAGGTCTGGCGTAGCGCCGAAGGCTGTGTCAAAACGCCGCCTGTCACAGCAACCTGCTGCAGTTCGAGTTTGGCTAACACTGCGCCGGCGGTTGCGGCCAGCGCGCTACCGGCGTCCGTCAATAGAGTGAGCGCCACAGCGTCGCCCGCTGCGGCGTGTTGCAAAACGAGGGGGAAAAGCGCGGCGATGCGGTCGCGGCTAAAGGCGGGCGCGTAGACGATTTGGACCAGCGCGTCGATGGAATCGGCTTTGAGCGATTGGAAAACCGGATCGAGCAGGGACGTGGCGGGCGCGGCGCCATCGTGCGCGCGGCACACGGCGCGCAGCGCGTTTTCGCCGATGCTGTAACCGCTGCCGCGATCTCCGAGAAGCGGCCCCAGGCCGTCGGCGCGGGCGTGCTGTCCGCGCGCGTTGATGCCAAAGCAGTTGGCGCCCGTGCCGGCGATGCAAACCGCGCCTGGCCCACCGCCAAAAGCGCCTGCCTGCGCTGCTGCAGCGTCTTCGTCCACGACTAGAAAAGCTTCGCCGATGAAAGGCTGCAGCGCGGCTTGTACGGCGCTTTGCTCGGCGGGTGAGCAGGCGCCGGCCAGCCCCAGGCCCCAGCCGTCGATGTCGCTTTGCGCGGCGCTTGCGCTTTGCAGCGCACCGGCAGCCGCGGCGCAGATGTTTTCGACGGCGCGCTCCATGCCGACGCTGTAATGATTGCTGGAAGCCGCTTCGCCGCGCCCCAGAACGGTTAGTCCGTCTATCAGGACGGCGCGCGTTGTGGTGCCGCCGCCGTCGATTCCGATGCGTAATTTCATGCGCTAAAGTATCCGCCCTTTCGCAAGCGATTGGCACCCGAATTCAGGCGTACTTTCAATGCCTTGCGCAAATTTTGCTACAATAGCAGGCGATGAATTCTCAACCTGTTTTCGTGGCGCTCGATGTGCCGTCGTCCGGGGAAGCGCTCGCGCTCGCCGAGATTTTGCGGCCCCATGTCGGCGGTTTTAAAATCGGGCTGGAACTGTTTTGCGCGTGCGGGCCGCAAATTGTTGAGCAAGTCGGCGCGCGCGATGTGTTTCTCGATCTCAAGTTTCACGACATTCCCAACACGGTGCGCGGCGCGGCAGCGGGCGCGGCGCGGCTGGGCGTTGCGATTTTCAACGTGCATTGTTTGGGCGGACTCGAAATGATGCGCGCCGCCGGCGAGTCGGCGCGCGAAGTCGATGCGGAAACCAAAATCATCGGTGTTACGATCTTGACTTCGCACGACGCGGCTTCGCTGCGCGCATTGGGGATCGAAGGCGAGCCGCAAGCGGCGGTACGGAGATTGGCGCGAATGGCGCGCGAAGCCGGATTGGACGGCGTGGTTTGTTCGGCGCGCGAAATCGGCGCGGTGCGCGAGGAATGTGGCAAGGATTTTCTTCTGGTGACGCCGGGCATCCGTCCTACCGGCGCGGCATTGGGAGACCAAAAGCGTGTAACGACACCGCGCGACGCTTTGGACGCGGGCGCCGACTGGCTTGTTGTGGGGAGGCCGATTACCGATGCGAGTGATCCGGCAGGAGCGGCGCGGACGTTATTCGATTAGCGCTGCTTTATCCAAACGATTGTTCAAGAAATCTACCGGCCACCAGGTTCCAAAAGCGAGAATCGGAACGGCGAGAAGAATCGTCAGGTATTCCCACTTTTCTAAGAAGCTGTTTTGGAAGTCTATTTTCGCTGTCATGCCGAGCGAAGCCGAGGCGTCTTTTGCGAGGCAACGACAAGATTTCTCCACTACGCTGCGCTCATTCTTCGCTGCGCTTCGGT
>Ga0136611_10003728_pt1 | contig 10668 bp, 11 predicted proteins | sample AntDrymUQ2232306_2_FD_106645 | JGI IMG/M metagenome (GOLD analysis project Ga0136611, IMG submission 106645) | Polar desert sand microbial communities from Dry Valleys, Antarctica - metaG UQ223 (23.06) | ecosystem: Environmental > Terrestrial > Soil > Desert | place: Antarctica: Dry Valley... | reverse complement strand
GGTACTCGGGTTGACATCGAGGGCCCCGGCGACGGCGGCGTCCGACCAGCCGGGTCCGCCCTCCCCGTGGTCCGCCTTGAGCAGGATCCGGGCGCGGGTCAGCATCCGCGCCGGGGCGGTGCCCGACCCCACGAGGCCCCGAAGCTCGGCGCGCTGGTCCTCGGTCAACACGACGCGGTAGGGGTAGGCCATGGCGGGGCTCCTTCCGGGCGGGGACGCGGTTCACCGCGTCCCTCCCCGCAGCCTCCTTGCCGCCGGCGTTTCAGCCGTGACGGACCACTAGGGGCCCTCACTGTTCTCCTCGTCTACGTCATCGGGAAAGGCATCTCTAATAGGGCCGGCGGGGTGAGTGGTGGCTTGTACCTCACCATCCACCCGCTGATGTCGCAGGTTTCCGCCCGGGCCATGTCCGACGTGCTGGCCAATTTCTTCATGGCGCTCTCTTTAGTCGCCGCGAGACGTCTGGCTTTGCACCCGAGCTGGCTCAATCTGCTCTTGCTAGAGCGTGTCATGCACTTGATTTGCCAGCTGGATGGTGGTTCTCGCCACCTACGTCCGGTCGCTGTGGTGGATGCTGCCGATTGCCGTTCCAACCTAGGCCGTCGTCCACGAGCAGACATGAGCGGTGGACTGTCGCCGGCTCAATCTTGTCCCCTTTTTGCGTGCCTGATGCCGCACCGAGTGGCCCCACTCCCGTCTATTTCTCCATGACACGCTCTAGCCAGCAGTCTCAGCCTGGGCGGAGCGACGAAGCTTAGAGAGACCGGCAATAGGAGAGGAGTGGGCAGGCAGGCGCGGGTCCGGCGAAGATGGCGATGCTTCGTCGTCCGTCCCGCTGGAGGGTCCCGTGCCTGTCGTGCCAGTATGCCTGTTGGAGCCGATTTGGGAACAGTTCTCGGTCCTGTTGCCGGAGCGGCCCACCGTCGCTCCGACCCACCCGCTCGGCTGCCATCGCCGGCGGATCTCGGACCGGGTGGTCTTTGAGCACGTCGTGGCCGCCCTCGTCCACGGCTCGGGGTACGAGCGCGTCGCCACGGCCGACTGCTCCGACCGGACCATTCGGCGGCGCGTGCGGGGGTGGGCGGAGGCTGGGCTGACGCAGACGCTCCACGGCCTGGTCCTGAACCACTACGACCGCATGATCGGCCTCGACCTCGCGGACCTCGCGGTCGACGGGTGCATCACCAAGGCGCCGTGCGGGGGCGAGAAGGCCGGCCGCTCACCGGTCGACCGGGGCAAGCAGGGGCTGAAGCGCTCCACGGTCACCGACGCCACTGGGATCCCCCTCTACTTCGTCTCAGCCGGGGCGAACCGCCACGACGCCCCCCTCCTCGGGCCGACGCTCGCCGGTCTCGGCGCGGTCGGCCCGCTGCCGACGGAGGCGACCGTCCACCTCGACCGCGGCTATGCCGGTGGGCCGACGCGGGCGCTGCTCGACGCGCTGGGCCTCGACGGGGAGATCGCCCGCAAGGGCGTGGCGGCTCCGCTCCAGGTGGGCAAGCGCTGGGTGGTCGAGCGGACGCAGGCGTGGATGAACGGCTACGGCAAGCTACGCCGCTGCACCGAGAAGACGGCCGCCGTGGTCGACTCCTACCTCTTCCTCGCCGCCGCCTTCGTCGTCGCCCGCCAACTCATCCAACGCGCTCGCATCCGCTACCGCTGGCCCAGCCGCCCAACAACCAGACGCCTCAAATGACGCCTATCGCCGGTCGCTCTTAGTCCCCTCCTGTTGTCCATCCCGCTCGCCGCGTACGACGTCCTTCTCCTGATCGCTGATAGACTCCCCCTGCAAGAACTCAAGGACAGGATCGAGACAGCGATGCACTAGGGCAGGGCTGCCACCGGGGGACGGGTAACGACGATTCTCCTCGGCGTACTAGTGGGCCTGGTGCTCGGGGGTTGCACACAGATCAGACCGCTCTACGCCCTGGTCGCGATCGCCCTCGCCAGTGTCAGTATCCTCGCGTGGCGCGCCTCGCGTGACGCCGATTGGTCTCACCCAATCACCGCCCAAGAACGACGCGTCGGCGTTCAGCTTGTGTTCGTGCCGGTTATCGCATTCGCCGTGTTCGTCGCCGTGTACCCATTCTTGTGGCCAGATCCTATCGAACGCGGCTTGCTGCTTATTGAGACGCGTTTGATAGCGATGGATGTCCAGGCCCAGAAGTTCCCGGAGCGGGCTATTACGACTCGAATGGAGGCAATTAGGTCAATGAGGGATGCCCTCGCAAGGTAGTCCGTCATGACTTAAAAAATAGAGCCGGGGCTGAGCGACATCGAGCTGGTTGTCGGTTTGCTCGGGATGGTGCTCTTCATGGGTAAGATCGCACGCAGAGGATTGAAGAGCTTACTTGCCTTGAAGGGAATCATCGCCTTGGTCCAGGTGATGGCTATCATCGCCGGGATCAAGGTATCCTGGGATCGATACTACCTCCAGATCGTCCTCGTGCTTGCCATCTCCATCGGCGTGTTCGCCGGGGACGCCGGGGCACGAGCACTCCGGACGGTGCTAAAGAACAGGCTCGATCGCTCCGTGATCTCACGCTTGCCATCGCGCTGAAATCAGTCTGATGGATTATCAAAGCCCGATCAAGCGGCCGTGTAGGAGCGACTCGTAGTGATCAACCATCCGCCGCGCCTTCTGTTCCCACACGAACGCAGACAGCACTTGTCGCTGCGCGCCCTCACCCAGACGCGCGACGAGCGTCGGGTTGACCAGGAGACGATCCAAGGCGCGAGCAAGGTCGAGCACTGCCTGCTCCGGCGTGGTGACTGGGATCTTTATCCCGCACTCGGCTGACACCATCAGAGCCGGCCCGCCGGCATCGAAGCACACGACGGGACTCCCGGTGCTCATCGCCTCGAGGACCGCGACACCACCCGAGTCCCTGAGGCTTGGGAGCACGAAGATGTCTTCGGCACGGGAACGAAAAATCATGTCATCCCTCGGCAGCCATCCCTCGAAGTGAACGCGCTCCGCGAGTTGCAGTCGCTGAGCCAATCGCTCGAGCGTTCCCCGTTCCGGTCCGTCGCCGTAGATGGTGAAGGTTGCGCTTGGATGATCGGTCGCGACGCGGGCGAAGGCCTCGATAGCGAGGTGCAAGCCCTTCCATCCCAGCAGGCGGCTTGTCGCGTAGATCCGCACCCTCGGTCTTTCGCCAACCTCGCCCGGCGATGCGACGAGGGACCGTTCAATCCCGGCCATCGGCATCGAGACGACCCGACACCGTGCAACTCTGCTGAGCATTCGCTCGGTTTCGGGGGTGGCCGCCAGCAGCAGGCTGCACCGACCTAGGTAAGCACGAAGGAACGGGTCATAGCGGAGCGTTCGCTGGCGGATGGACCGCAGCCATTCGTAGCCGATGGTGAGCCGATCGGCTTGTGCACGGAAGGACCGTGGCCAGGATTCGCCACCGCCGACCGGTCCGATCACGAGCGGGACCGGCACGCGGAGGAACGATGGGTAGTTGATCGTCGCTACGGTGAGATGGTGCGCTAAGTGAAACGGACTGGCTTCATGCAGCTTCGTACCGAGCCGCCCAGCCCGATGGAGCCATCGCGGGTAGTACAGCTTACCGGTACGCCATGCCGCGAGTCCAGGGGGCGCATCAAGGTAGTGGAAGCTGACGTTGGCCAGCGGGTGAGCGGCAAGGTGGGCCTCAATGGGGTACTGGTTGAGCTGCCGGGTGATGACCGAGATGCGACAGTGCCGGCTTAGGTGGATGACCCAGTTCCAGGCGATCCCCGGTTCGGACCCCCGTGTCGGGTCGCAGAAGTAGGCGATGATGAGCACGTGGGGATGACCGGATTGCGAATTCTTGCTCACGCTATGCCCGTCTATCGGTGCCTCGCACGCGCAGTCAAGCTGCGCCGCCGCCGAACAATGTCGCGTCCTATGGGGCCTAGAACGAACCAGGGTTCCACGAGGTAGCGTCTCCAAAGCCGGCGAGGCTCGCTCAGCAGGCGAAAGAACCCTTCGAGCCCTATCCTTCCCAGGACCCGCGGTGGGATGACCGTGTCGCCACAGAGGTAATCCAAGATACCCCCAAGCACGATGGTTACGTTGGCGTCGATTTTACCTCCGTTCTCTAACACCCATCGTTCTTGACGGGGCATGCCCATGCCGATCAGGACGGCATGGGGCCGAAACGCCTGGATTTGTTCGATGAGCTCGTCGTTGTCGGCACTCCCGATTGTGGCATCGAAGTACCCCGAGGCGGTCTCGAGCACCAACTCGGGGTACTTGCCGATCAGGGCTGTGGCTGCTCGCTCGGCCACTCCCGGCCGGGAACCGAGCAAGAAGATTCGCCATCCCGTACTCGCCGCTTGCCTCATGAAGTCGTCGACGATATCTAGGAAGGTAACGCGATGACGACGCTGTAGTGAAACGCCTAATAGCTTCGCGCACAGGATAAGCGGCATGCCATCAATGTAGATGAGGTCCGCGAGAGCGAAGAACTCCCGCATCGCCGGGTCGTACCGCAGCAAGTACAGGCTGTGTAGATTGTGATTCCCGATGGTGAGTTGTAGGTCAGTCTCGATGGCGTCCGTGATGACCGACAGCAACATCTCTGCGGACACAGGGGTAACCCACGTTCCCAGGAGCTCTTGTTTGGCGGGAAGTGATTGCGATGGGCTATGCACGGCGTATAAGCTTTTCAATATGGGGCATCAGTTGGGAAACCCGCGCTGACCATCCGTGTTCGCCCTTCACGAGGCGACGAGCGTTCATCCCCATAACGTTGAGCCACTCCCGCTGCTCTACCGCCTGAGTCAGGGCGACTACTAGGGCGGCGACATCACCCGACGGGAATAGGAACCCGGTCCCCTTACCCTCGACTAACGAACGAGCGTCGGCATAGCATGAGGCAATGACGGGCTTCGCCATAGCCATATACTCGTATAGCTTCAACGGGGAGTTGTACATCTCCCCAGCGCTCAAGGGAATCTGCCCGGAGTAGCCAAGGTCGAAACCTGCAATGTAAGCCGGCACGTCGCCGGGCGACACTCGCCCGACAAATCGCACCCGTTCGGTGATGCCGAGCGACTCCACCAAGCTCTTCAAGGGCTCCATCTCCGGACCGTCGCCTACGATGCTCACGAACATGTCGACTCCGCTTAGGCGCAGTTCGGAGACCGCGGTCAACAGTATATCCAGACCCTGCCACGCTATGAGGTATCCGACGAACCCGATGGTGAGACCCGAAAAAAGGCGGACGGGAGCAGCTTGGTCCGGGGCTAACCGATCGACGTCAACCGCGTTTGGCATGACCACGACTTTGCCTGGGTTAATATCGGCTGCTTGGACTATCAGCTCTCGCAAGGGATCGCTCACGCAAACGACGAGGTCGGCTCCTCGATATGCCGCGATTTCGAGGCGGCGGAGGATTTTATTCAACGCGACGCTGTTACGGTCGGTCGAGGACTCGACAAAATACAAGCAGTTGCTCTCGAGAACCCACGGAATGCCGCGCCGCTTGAAGATGCCGCCGATGGTTTGGAACGCCCCGAGGCGCTCGTAGACGATGTCGACGTCCGAGCCCAACGCATGCCAGGCGGCCTGAGAAACGACGGGGCCCATGCCGAGCCGAATAAGGTCTGACGCGACGAGGTGCCATCGGGATGCGGTCATCGCCTTTTCTGCCCTGGTCCGAACCCGCGCTGGCATGCGGTCACCGACGATGTACGGCTTGATGCTCCAGCCCAGCTGCTCGAACCCTCCCATCACGCCAAGCATGTGGGTGCGCGGGGCCATCGACTCCGCGTCGGGTTTGGTCGAAACACGAGGGGCGGCCGAAAGATAGCCGATACGCCGCTGCCGTCGATCCATATCGTCCTTCATCCGCGAAGCACCAAGCTATGTCGATTTCCGAGGGGCCCAACACGCAGGCTTACCCGAATGACATCATATCTGAGGGGATGCGCTCCACCGGTGGGAACGACCGCACCTTGAGAAACTGCGTAGCCACGAGCCCAACGTACCAAGGGTTCAGAATGAGGTAGCGACGCCAGAGGCGCCGTGGTTCCATGCTCAGCCGAAACAACCACTCCAACCCGCAGCGCTGCATCCAACCGGGAGCCTGGGGGACGGTCCCGGCGTGGAAGTCGAACGCCGCGCCCACCGCGATGACGGGCATGCCAAGCGCCCCGTGATACTCGTACGCCCACACCTCCTGCCGTGGCGCCCCGAGGCCGACGAAGGTGATTCCCGCCCCCGACGCTCGGATGCGCTCGACGACCTCATCGCGTTCGCTAGAAGCAAGCCTGCGAAACTTGGACGGCTCCGCTCCGCTGACGACCAGGGACGGGAACATCGCCTCGAGGGAGGCTTGGAGGCGTCGAACGACTCGGTCTGTGCTCCCGTACAGGTAGATTCCGATCCCAGCCTCCGCCGCAGCCTGGCACGTCTGCAGCATCAGGTTGGGTCCGTAGACGCGATCACGGAGGCCAGCACCGTGGACAAGGTTGAGGGCCCAGCGGACAGGCTGGCCGTCGGGACAGACGAGATCGAACTGGCCAAGCCGGGCCCGCAAATCGGGGTCCTGATAGGCGGTCATCAAGCCGTGAACTGCGAGCGCGGTCACCGCGAACGGGCGTGATTGCTGACCGGCCGAGATGACGGCATCCACGGCGGCCTCATAATCAACGACATCGACCAGCACGCCGATAACATTTCGTTTCCCCCGGTGGATCATGCCACGTCCTGTGTGCCGGAGAGCCACCGATCACGCCCGCTCGCCGCGATTTCGGCGATGATCCTCGGGATGTCGAAGGTCAGGGACCACTCGGGGTAGTGGGATCGGAACTTGGCGAGATCGCTGACCCACCACATGTGGTCGCCTATACGGTTCGTCTCGCTGTAGGTCCACGAGAGCTCGTTGCCCGTGATCTCCTCGCTGAGTTGGATGGCCTCGCGCATCGAGCAGTTGGCGTCCCGGCCGCCGCCGATGTTGTAGACCTCCCCGCAGCGCGGGTTGCGGTAGAAAGCGTCGAAGGCCCGCACGAGATCGGCACTGTGGATATTGTCGCGGACCTGTTTCCCCTTGTAGCCGAACACGGTGTACGGGGTGCCGGTGAGGGTACACCTGACGAGGTAGGAGAGGAACCCGTGGAGCTGGGCGCCCGAGTGGTTTGGACCTGTTAGGCATCCCCCGCGAAAGGCCGCGGTCCGCATCCCGAAGTAGCGCCCGTACTCCTGGACCAGCACGTCCGCAGCGACCTTCGACGCGCCGAACAGGCTATGCAGGCACTGGTCGATCGGCATCTCCTCGGGGATGCCGTTGGCGTATGGGTGGACTGGGTCGATCTCCCACCGTTCCTCGAACTCGATGAGCGGGAGCGCATTCGGCCTGTCGCCGTACACCTTGTTGGTGGACGTGAAGATGAACACAGCATCGGGCGCGTGCCGTCTAGTTGCTTCCAGAAGGACTAGTGTCCCGTTGGCGTTGACGGTGAAGTCCACAAGCGGAGCACGCGCCGCCCAGTCGTGAGAGGGTTGGGCGGCGGTGTGGATCACCAGAGAGATCTCAGCCGAGTAGCGCTCGAAGATCTCTTCGATGCCCGCCTCGTCTCGGATGTCGATGTCGTGGTGCTCGTACGATTCACCGAGCACCACTTGGAGTCGTTTGACGCTAGGCCGCGTCGTCGCATCCTCACCGAAGAACTCCCGGCGCATGTCGTTGTCAATGCCGACGACGTGGTGACCGGTGCCGACAAAGTAGGCGGCCGCCTCCGCTCCCACGAGTCCGCCGGCCCCTGTGACGATTACAACGCTCATGAGGTTCAGTCCTCGGGTTCGGCTCTAGGAGACGGCCATTGTGACAGGCACGAGCCAAATCGCTCGGCATCCGAATAGCTGTCAATCGTAGAATGGCTGCCGCCGCTCACGTCAAAGCTAGGATGAATCATAGCCGAAAAATATCCGAAGGAACTACACCCGGACAAAGACCGCATCCCTGGCTGGCCATCATTTCCCTCGAATTGTTCTTGCTCGCTCATAGATCGCCAGAAGTTGATCTTAGTGCCATCAGCCGTGTAGTTCGACTGGTATTCGCGCCGTGCCTGCACACCCATTCCCCTCGTCTGTACTGGGGAAGCAGCTACTCGAGTGACCTGCTTGGCTAGGTCGATCGCATCTCCCGTGTGGAAGAGCAGCCCGGTGCGGCCGTGATCGACAATCTCGATCATGGAGCCCATCTGCGATGCGATCACCGACACTCCGCAAGCAAACGCTTCGACGATAGTAAGAGGGAAGCCTTCATACCACCTGGAGGGCAGAACCAGTGCTTGGGCACCTCTCAGCTGTTGGAGCACTTCTGCTCGGGGAAGGCGACCGAGGTACCGGATCCGTGCGTTCGATTCGGTGGCCCGGATTACGACATCCGCAAGGTCGCCATCCCCGATGATTGTGAAGCCAGGGCGGGTCTTCGAGCATCTCCCAGGCCTTGAGCAAGACCTCGACGCCCTTCGGCGTATCCAGCCGACCAACGAACAGGAAGAAAGCCTCTCCCGGTTCAGATGGAACGCCTGGATCTTCGATGAAGTTCGGGTTGATCGAGATGCGTTCGCTCGGCAGCCCCGCCCTGACGAAGCGCCCGTGTGCGAAATGGCCCAAGGCGATGTACTGGTCGACGTCGTTCGTCCAAGTGTCCTTGAGCCTGTGCGTCGTGAGCATGGCCGCGAGGACTGCCGTCTGCACCCGCGACCCGTGATAGCACGCATGGACAACGCCCGGCCAAGGCGGCGTCCGCCCTAAGCAATCCTCACAGGGATGCCCATCGCAAAAGAAGTAAGGATTTCGGGCACATGAGGCGGTAATTGTGAAGTGTTTGAACAACCGGAACGCCTTCATCCCGGCACGGCGCATAGCCCGCGGGTGACACCAGTGGGAAGGTGTTGTGGAAGTGGGTGAGGTCCGGGCGGCGCGCTCGGATGATGTCGCGGATTTTCCTCTGGCTCGAGCGCGACCACAGGGTGTTCGCAGCGACGGTCCACGGTCTCATCCCGTCAATGCGGTCGTTGTCCTCGACGTACTCGATCACGTCGTGGCGCCGACTGCGGAGGACACTCGTCCCGGCAGCGAATACGGAGTTCTCGCCGCCCGGCTGCTGGTAGCGATTGTGAACAACCAGCACCCGCATCAGAAGCTTATGTCGCTGGGCGCGTCTCCTCCGAAAGCGCGCCCGATGCGTTGTTCGATGTCAGACACGATTATGCTGCCGATCTCCCGAGTACCTTTCACGGTGGAACGATCCGCGGAAGCAATGCGCCCCGTCGCTGCGCGGTGGAGAACGTCGGCGAAGTCTGCTGGGTTGGTTGGGTGGAAACGGTTGTCAGGGGGAACGAGCTCCTCGGCGCAGCCGGCGTAGATCGAGCAGATAACTGGCGTGCCGGAGAGAAGAGCCTCATTAACCACGAGTTCCCAAACATCCTCGAGTTTGGGGAAGACGAGAAAGTCGACCGTCCGATAGATCGAAGGCATGCCATCCGACGAGACGTGCCCGAGCCAATGGACTTCCCGGACATCGAGTGTTGCAGCCAGTTTTGAAGGCCGCTCCAAATCAGGGCCGGTACCGGCAACGATGAGCGACATCGCGGTCCCTCCCTGTTGCACCCTGGCGGTTGCCCGCAGCAGCTCTTCGACCCCCTTTCGTCCGAAGAGCTGCCCCACCACGAGCGCCCGCGGACCAGGGGCTTCTAGGACGGCCGGCTCGACATTTCCTCGGAACCGCTCATCATCAACACAATTCTCAATCTGTAGGATCCGGTCACGGGCGATGCCGAGATCGTCCACTAGATATGTCGTCGTACTTCGTCCATAGCTGATCCACCGACGCGTCAGTACTGCGAGCACCCGACGCAACCAGCGCTTTCCTCGAGCACGGCCGCTTTCAGTACGGAGAGTGCCACCCCACCATATCCACGTCGGGGTTCTACTTACGTGCCCATAGAAGACGGCGATCAAGTTCCGAAAGCCAATCTCGACGCTTAGAGCGTGTCATGCAATTGATTTGCCAGCGGGATGGTGGTTCTCACTACCTACGTCCGGTCGCTGTGGTGGATGCTGCCAATTAACGTTCCCACCTGGGTCGTCGTCCAAGAGCAGATATCGGCGGTCGACTGTCGCCGGCACTCTTTCGTTCCCTTTGCGTGCCTGATGCCGCACCGAGTGGCCCCACTCCCGTCTCTTTCTCCATGACACGCTCTAAGACGGCATCCGGACGGAGTCGAATGAGCTCCCAGAGACGCCCAGGGTTCAAATGCAAATAACGCATATCGTGGACTTGCCTGGCTCGGTACGTCCTACGTTTGAATGTGAAGCCGGCTGCACCGCGAACACAAAAGCCTGTTTCCACACGACCCCACTGTCGGTTGACCTCCTCTCCGGAGACCATGAGCGTCATATTGAACCGCTCATTGAGCTACTCGTACCGTGGAATACGATAGGGGGCAACAATGTTGGTCAACACAGCCAACGTCGGTTCTGCTGAGACCCGTCCCGTGCGCTCCTCCACTCGGTTTCGACCCTTCGTCATGAAACTGCGAGCGGCGATCGCGCCCCCTCGTCCGTAGCGGGGCATGCGGCTGAATGCAGCGTTGCATTTGGTTCGACGTCCCCACGGCCCCGAGACGCTAGGCTAGCGAACACAGATACATACATCACCCAAT